>Ga0184629_10000921_pt1 | contig 12541 bp, 13 predicted proteins | sample PLM4_32_b1_FD_133158 | JGI IMG/M metagenome (GOLD analysis project Ga0184629, IMG submission 133158) | Groundwater sediment microbial communities from an aquifer in East River, Colorado, USA - PLM4_32_b1 | ecosystem: Environmental > Terrestrial > Soil > Riparian zone | place: USA: East River... | reverse complement strand
GTCGGCGTCGAGCTCGTCACCATCGATACCTATCTCGCCGAGCTCGTTCCCAAATCGTTCCGCGGCCGCGCCTTCGCGTTCAACCAAACGGTTCAGTTCAGCGCGGTGCCCGTGGTCGCGTTCCTCGCCTGGCAGCTGGTGCCCATAGCGCCCTTCGGACTCGAGGGCTGGCGTTGGATCGTGCTGATCGGTGCACTGGGCGCGGTCTTTGTCTGGTGGATACGGCTGCGCGTCCCCGAGAGCCCGCGCTGGCTTGCGGCTCATGGCCGGCTGGATGAGGCCGAACGCATCCTCGATGATATGGAGCGACGCGCCGAAGCCGAGACCGGTCGGAAGCTGCCCGTTGTGGGCGCACCCGCACAGGAAGCTCCGCGCGGCCGCTTCACCGAAATCTTCGCGGGCACCTATTTCACCCGCACGGTGATGATGATTGTCTTCAACGTCTTTCAGGCGGTCGGGTTCTACGGCTTCGCCAACTGGGTGCCGACGCTTCTGATCGCGCAAGGGATCGCGGTCACCCAGAGCCTGCAATACACGTTTATCATTGCACTCGCGGCGCCTTTCGGGCCGCTGCTGGGCGCGCTTCTCGCCGACCGCTTCGAGCGCAAATATCTGCTCGCGTCCGTTGCGCTTTCCCTCGGCATGTTCGGGCTCTTCTTCAGCCAGATGCGCGTCGCCGCGCTGCTGGTCCTCTTCGGCGTGCTGGTGACATTGTCGAGCAACGCGATGTCGTTTCTTTTTCACGCCTACCAAGCCGAGGTTTATCCCACGCGTATCCGCGCGGTCGCCGTCGGCTTTGTCTATTCCTGGAGCCGGGCGTCCACCGTATTCAGCGCCTTCGTCATCGCGTTTATCTTGGGTCGCTTCGGCGCGGTGGGCGTGTTCACCTTCATCGCCGGCAGCATGCTGATCGCGGCACTCTCGATCCTGCTGCTCGGGCCCAAGGTCAACGACCGCTCGCTGGAAGCGATTTCACATTAGGTCCGCTGGGGAAGCTCTCACTCTCCGGAATGTTAGCGAGCACCCGAACCGGCGTCTGGCGCACCCATGGCGCGGGACGCTAGACTTGCCGGCAGCAGGGCGTCTCGAAGCACAACCTTCGTGAACCACCGATCTTGGGAGGGCATGACCATGAACAGACTCAAACTCACCGTCGCCGCCTTGGCTTTCGTGGGGCTGGCTGGCTGCATGCAGCAGCAAGCGAGCACCGGTCTTCAAGCCGTCGCCGATGCGATGGGCGCGACGAACTTGAACTCGATCCAGTACGAAGGCAGCGGGTCGGTGCTCGGTTTCGGGCAGGCCTTCGAGCCGGGCGAGCGTTGGCCACGGTTCGATCAGCGTCTCTATAGGGTTTCGGCCAACTATCAGACGCCGGGCCTGCGGCTGGAGCAGATCCGCGCACAAGGCGAGCATCCGCCGCGCGGCGGGGCGGCGCAGCCGGTCGCGGGTGAGCAGCGCACGGTTCTTGTGGTCAGCGGCGCGAACGCCTGGGCGGAGGGCGGCAACCAGGCCAATCCGCAGAACAACGTGGCGGCAGACCGCGCGCGCATGCTGTGGGCGACGCCGCACGGTGTGATCAAGGCGGCGATGGCCAACAACGGCACGCTCGAGGGCAACACGATCAAGTTCACGGCGAATGGGCGTGAGGTCACCGCAACCGTGAACGGCCAGAACCAGATCGAGAAGGTGAGCTACATGCTCTACAACTCGGTTGTCGGCGATTTTCCGGTCGAGGTCACCTATTCCGACTACGCCGATTTCAACGGCGTGAGCTTCCCCCGTCACTTAGTCGAGACCCAGGACGGCCACCCGACGTTGGATATCAACATTGCGCAGGTGACTGCGAACCCGATGGTCGAATTGGCGGTGCCGGAGAACGTCGCCGGCGCAACGCCGCCGGCGGGTCCGCCGATGGTCACGATGGAAGAGCTGGGGCCGGGCGCGTGGTACGTGAACGCCCAAGGCATCCGCAGCTGGGCCGTCGAGTTCAGGGACCACATCGTCGTCGTCGAAGGCCCGAACAGCGAAGCGAGATCGTTGGCCGTCAACCAGGCGATCAACGAGAAATTCCCGAACAAGCCGATCCGCTACGTCGTCAACACCCATGCGCATTACGATCATGCGGGCGGGCTACGCACCTACGTGGCGCAGGGCGCGACGGTGGTGACGCATGAGGTCAACAAGCCGTTCTACGAGAAGACGTGGGCGCGTCCGCACACGATCCAGCCCGACCTCCTGTCGAAAGAGCCGAAGCAGCCGACGTTCGAGACCATGACCGACAAGAAGGTCATGACCGACGGCACGCAGACCCTCGAGCTCTATTACGTGAAGGGCAGCGGCCATAACGTCGGCATGATCATCGCCTATCTCCCGCGGGCCCGCGTCGTCTATTGGGGCGATGGCTACAACCCGCCGGAGGGCGACGATCCGCGCGATCCCGCGCGCACGCCGGAATTCGGGATTGACCTCTATCGCAACATCACGGACCTGAAGCTCAATGTGGAGCGGATCGCGCCTGCGCACGGCGCCGGTGCGAGGCCGTTCGACAATCTGCGCAAGGCCCTTGGCCTGATGGCCGTCACGAACTGACGCGCCTCCATTAACGAAGATGCGAGAGCGGCAACCCTCTCGCATCTTTTTTTCGCGGGACGCGTTTACTTGAGCGGAGCCATTCAAGCGTGGGGCCCGCGGAAACGCGTGCGACGCGCCGAAAAGGAGCGAGCGATGAAGCGAATCCTGCTGGCGATTGCCGCGTTTTCAATTCTGGTTGCGCCCGTGGCCTCTGCCGCTCCGGCGCACGGAAAGGGCCACGACAGGGAATTCATCGGCAAGCGCATGCCGCCCGGTCAGGCGAAGAAGTGGCGCAAAGGCGAGAGGATTCCGTTCGCCTACATCGTCCCCCGGTACTACATCGAGCCGCGGGTCTATCACTTGGCGCCGCCGCCTCCCGGCTATCGCTGGGTTGGTGTTGGCGGCGATGCCTATCTCGTCCTGACGACGAATGGTCTTGTCACCGAGGTCGTTATCGGTGCCGTGATCCGCTGACGGGCGGTATGCTTACGCCCAGCCAAGGCGATCCAAGATCGCGCGGCCCATGACCCAATTCTTGTCCTCCTCCGACAGGAACGGCAGTTCCTGCGTGAACTGGGTGATGCGCTGGCGGTAGGTCGCTTTGGCCAGCGAGTTGGTGATGTCGGTGCCCCAATAGCAGCGCCGCGGGCCGTAGGCCTCAAACAAGCGCTGAATATGCGGAGCCATGTCGCGGAACGGATAGGGCTCCGATGAGAACAGTGGCGACGCCGACACCTTCACCGACACGTTTGGATATCTGGCGAGTGCCGCGGATTGCCCGATCAGGTTTGCAAGCCCGTGGGTCTGTATCGCCGCCGACGCAACGCCCATATGGTCGATGATAAGGGCAAGGCGCGGATGGCGCTCCGCGATCGGGCCGAACATAGCGGTTTGACCGCTGGTGAGGAACATCACGGGAATGCCCGCCCTCTCGGCCGCCGGCCAGAACCAATCGGCGGTGCCGTCGCTTAGCCACTTGGCCTGCTCGCCCGCAATGTTCAGCCTGATGCCGACGACGCCAGGCTGTTCCTTCCACCTCGGGAAGCGCTGTGCGGTCTGCGGCTCGTCCAGCGCGATGCGGCCCATGATGGCGAACCGGCCTGGGTAGCGGCGCACTGCTTCCTGCGCATAGTCGAGGCGCGTTCCTTCGAGTGTTGGCGGAACGATCACTACACGATCGACGTCCGCGTCATTCATCATCGGCATCAGACGCTCGATGGTGAACGGCTCCGGCAGTTGCGGCTGCGCGCCTGGCACCCAAGGGCGATCCGGTGTGTTCGCCTTCCAGAGATGAATCTGCGAGTCCACGATCAGCCGCCGCTGTGCCGGTTGAGCAGCGGGCGCCTGGGCCGCGATCGGCTGCGCACCTTGCGTTACGAGGGCCAAGCCGGCACCGAGCGTCGTGTTGAGGAAGCCGCGGCGTGACGACAACATTTTTGGAGTCTCCATCGAAGCAGCTGACGCCACTCTTGCGAGGATGCAGTCATGATTATGGCCCTGATGGCTTCGCAGTCAAAGCGTCATCAAATTCGCGCCGCCGGACGAGCGCGCGTTCCGCGGCCTACCGCGCGATGGTATCAACACGGTCCGGGACGAAGGGACATCGCGTGCCCAGACGGACTGTGCTTCGCGTTTCGACCTTTCTGTGCGCAGTTGCGTTCGCCGCTTGGCCTGCGCTCGCCCAGGACAGGCCGCTCTACGTCAATCGGGACTTCCGGTTCGGCGTGATCTTCCCGGGCCAACCGATGGAGCGCGACATCGCCTACACCACGCGCACAGGCGACTCGGTTTCGGCGCGGGAATTCTTCATCGAGCGAGGCGATGCCCGCTACTCGGTGACCATCGTCCAATTCGCGACCGGTCCTTCGGTAAGCCGGCGTACCGTCGAGCACGCAGCCGAAAATCTGCGCCGACGCGGCGAGATCATGTTCCAGGCCTACGCCAATTACGATCCCGGCATGCCGGGACGCCAGCTCAACATCAGGGAGACGAACGGGCGGCAGCTGCGCGCGTCCGTCTACATGTACGACCACAGGCTCTACATCACCGAAGCCAGCGCGGAGCCCGGCGATGTCGCAGCCATTCAATTCGAGCAGTCGATCATGATGCTCGAACCGGATGGAACCGATGCCGACCGCAGCGGTATCGACTTCGTCTTCGCGGTCATCGGCGACGTCTTCCGCCGTATTCTTCCCGATTGAACGCGCCCGAGGGCTCGCCGCTCTTGCCGCGGCCGTTGATCGTTTGCGTCGGGAGGACTCGCCGCAAACGATCAACGCCGCGCGCCCGCCGTCCGAGGGTCTGCGGCGCGCCGTTGTGCCGACGGCGCGCCGCGGCCCTCAGTGTGGGAGCAGGAAGCTGTGAAAGCCGTTCCAGATGATCCCGAGCGAAATGAGGTACAGGAACATCGTCATCTTCACCGAAAACGTCATGGGCGAAATCCTTCACTTCCAGCAGTTGCACGATAGGGCCCCGTTTGTTGCGATCCCTTTTCCGGTGCAGGGTCCATTTGATGAAACACGCTGTGATTTAATTGGGCCGGCCATCGGACATCCGATGGCAGGGCCTTCCGAAGCCCGCGTCCGGCTGCGAAATTAATCGTTACCGAGGGGCACGCCGCACGCGGCTCCTCATGGTATCGTCCGCCCCAACCGGCAAAAAAGTGAATGAGGGAGGAGAAGGTGCACAGAGGCGTGATGGCAATGGTTTCGATGGGCGCTGCACTCGCAGGCCTGTCGCTATCGGTGCTCGCGGCCGAGCAGACGACAATTTTCAAAACCAAGGATTTTCACAAGGACAAGGCGCTGTGGACCAGCCCGGCCTATTACCGCAACAACACGCCGGGCGAGCTTGTCGGCATGGCGTTGAACATCGTCCCCTACCAGGGGTCGGGGCAGATCGGCGCTGCGAGGCTGTATGGCTCGCAAGGCACGGGTAAGGCCGGCGCGACCAATCTCGCAAGCCCGTATCCGTTCAAGACGGCAGCCGAGCACTACCAGGCATGGCTCAAGGAGGCCAAGGGCGGCACCAAGCACACCAAGGCGACGATCCCCGACTGGAGCGGCATCTGGAATCCCGGGGGTGGCGATGAAGGCGGCAAGGGTCCGGCGAGCGACACCGTCAAATTCCTCACGCCGAAATATCAGGAGTATTACGTCCAACAATTGAAGGCCGCGAGCGAAGCGCGGATTTGGACGCCTCAATCCATGTGCCTGCCGCGCGGGTTCTTCGGCTTCCTCGAGGTCCAGGAGTTCATCATCGCACCCAACAAGGTGTGGATGTTATCCTCCACCAACACCGAGAACACAGTGCGCTGGATCTACACCAATGCCAGCGGGCACGCTCCCGAGCAATTCCAGTTTCCCAAATGGAATGGCTCCTCGATCGGCTTCTGGAACGGCGACTCGCTGATCGTCCACACCAACCAGATCAAAGGCTGGAAGGGCGGGCCTGGTGGCGAGTTCAGCGACAAGCTCGAGACCGTCGAAAAATATCGCCGTGTCGGCGACAGGATCGACGGCGAGATGACGCTCTACGATCCCGAGGTCTTCATTGGCCCGGCGTTTGAGCGGCTGAGCTTCTCGTTGAGCAAGGACACAAAGCCCGAGGATCGTCCGATCTATAACAGCTGCTCCGACACCAATGGCCCTTCGCCGGCGGTATATCTGGACGAGAAGGGCTTTCTCAACGAGCGTGTTCCGGGCGAGGCTGGCTACACCTGGGATCCGAACGATCCGCGCCCGTGGGGCACCGCGCTGACCGAAAGCGACCGCCGCTATCGGGCTTATCTCGCCGCCGGCGGAAAGGCGCCCGTCCAGTCCGATCAAACCCCATCGAAGCAAGGAGCGGGCAAGCGCTGAGGCGACCCTGTCGCCCGAACCTGGGGAGGCACACGATGGTTTCGTTCACGAGAGGGTTAAGGGTTCTCATCGGCATCATGCTCGCCGGAGCGATCGCTTCGGTGCCGAGCACCTCGCCCGTCGCACAGCAACAAAAGGCGCCGCCTGATTTCTCGTCGAACCTCGCGGGATGGGTCGGGCTCAATGGCGGCGGACCGTTCTACGAACCGGTGCCGGGCGCGCCCACGCATTTGTCGCCGATCGTCAGCGATCCAGCGCACCCCTTCAGGCCGAATGGTTCGGGAGGCCAGTCGACCTATCGCATCCCCGATCTGACCAATCCGAACCTGATGCCGTGGGTCAAGGACCACATGAAGAAGGACACCGACGAGGTGCTCGCCGGGAAGTACGCCTTCACTCCGCAATCGAGCTGCTGGCCGTCGGGCGTGCCCTTCTTCATGGGCTATGGCGGACCCGATCCGCTCGTATTCCTTCAGACGCCGAAAGACGTCTGGATCCTCTGGCGCGAAGACAATCAGGCGCGACGGGTGCGCATGAACGTCGGTCATTCATCGGACGTGAAGCCGTCCTGGTATGGGGACTCCATCGGCCACTATGAAGGCGACACGCTGGTCGTCGACACCGTCGGGCTGAACGCCAAGACGGTGGTCGACATCTATCGAACACCGCACACCGAGAAGCTGCATGTCATCGAGCGCTGGCGGATGGTCGACGACGGCAAGATGATGGAAGTGCACTTCATGGTCGAGGATGAGGGCGCGTTCTATCAGCCGTGGACCGGGATGCGGCGCTATCGCCGGATGGAGCAGGAGGCGATCGAGAAAATCTGCGCCGAGGGCAACACGTTCTTTTTCGGCGACAAGATGCCGACGGCGGCGCGTCCCGATTTCTGATCGTTTGACCGGCTTCCGTCGCTCGCGTAGTTTGCCGCAATGATCCTCGCTGTACCGCAATCCCGACGCCGCCGGCTCCTCGTTGGGGTACGACGACGCTTGCGCGCGCATTAGAACATCGGCAATCGGCAGAAATCGTGGCCCGTCGGAAATCGGCGGGCCTTTTGCTTTTGGAGCAAGGATAATGAGGACGAAATCGGGAGTTGCGTTTGACATCGTCGTGTATGACGACGTTCATTTCCATGGCGTGAAAACCTTATGGCGCGAAGCGCCATTGGACCTTACTGGCTGGCGTGCGCCTGAGGTTTCAATTCCGGCGAAGATCGGCGTGCAACGCGAGCTCTTTCTCGTTGCGGTCCACCGCGACCAGGTCATCGGCACGACGATGGCGGGCTATGACGGCCATCGGGGCTGGCTCTACAGCGTTGCCGTGCTGCCCGCGTACCGGCGCGACGGCGTTGGGTCGGCGCTGGTCCGGGAGGCGGAGAGGCGTCTGCTGGCGATGGGATGTCCGAAGATCAATCTGCAGATCGTCGCCGCCAATGGCACGACAGCCGCGTTCTACGAGAAGCTCGGCTATGCGATCGAAGATCGTATTTCGATGAGCAAGCCCATTGGCGCGTTTGCGAAGGAGGACGCATCATGACTCCCGCGATCGTCGTTCGGGAGAACCCCGACCCGCAAATTCGCGCGACCCTGATGGGCCTGATAATGGCCTACAACGAAAGCCAAACCGGTCCGTCAGGCTTCGCGCTGCTTGCAGTGACCTTGGACGATGCCGGGACCGGCGAAACGATCGGTGGACTGTGGGGGCGAACCGTCTACGACTGGCTGTTTGTCGAGTTCCTTTTCGTGCCTGAGCGTTTGCGCGGTCGCGGCCTTGGCACGATTCTCCTTCGAAAGGCGGAAGAAGCGGCGCTAGCCCGCCAGTGCACTGGCGTCTGTCTCGACACGTTCGATTTCCATGCACCGGGGTTCTATCGCAAACTCGGGTACGAGGAGTTTGCGACCCTTGAGAGTCCGAGACGTGGCTTCGAGCGGCACTTCTTCCGCAAGCTCATCGCGGCGAAGTGATGAGCATCAGGCGGAATTACCCTTGGTCGCTCTTTGTCCACGTTGCTCGCCATGCGTGCGTGGCGATACAATTCATGCGATCCCGAGGGGATCCAAGGGAGGACGATCATGAACAGGAAAATCATTCTTTCAGCCATTGTTGTCACGTTGCTCGGATCGGCTGCGGGCGTGCTCGCGCAGGGCCAGCCGCAGCAGCCGATGAGCTTCTTCGTCACCAGCAAGAACCCGACGGGCACGGGCAATCTCGGCGGGCTCGCGGGCGCCGATCAGATCTGTCAGAACCTCGCCGCTGCGGCGGGCGCGGGTAATCGCACGTGGCACGCCTATCTCAGCACCCAAGCGCGCCCAGGCGTACCGCAGGTCAATGCGCGCGGCCGCATCGGCAACGGCCCGTGGTTCAACGCCAAGGGCGCCATGATCGCCGGCGGAGTCGGAGACTTGCACGGCGACCAACAGCGCGACCGCAATGCCATCCGGCTGACCACCGTGTTGGATGAGAAAGGCGGGCAGGTTCCCGGCGGCGGCCCGAACTCGCAGCAAGAGCACGACATCCTGACCGGCTCGGACTCCGACGGGCGTGCGTTTACCGATGGCATCGATCATACGTGCAACAATTGGACGTCGGATGCGATGACCTCGCAGCCGACGCCGGATCAGGCCAAGGAAGGCGTGCCGCCGGACCGCGTACGCGCCATGCTCGGTCATTCCGATCGTGGCCTTCAGGGTGCGGGCAACACATCCTGGAACGCCGCGCATATGAGTCAGGGATGCGGCAAGCAGGCGCTCATCAACTCGGGCGGCTCGGGCAGGTTCTACTGCTTCGCCGTCAACTGAGTTCGACGTTACACATGCAAAAGGCCCGGACGTCCGTCCGGGCCTTTTTTCATTCTCGTGTCGATGAGAGCGTCAGTACTTGATCATCGTGCTGCGCGTCGCCGTGACGTTGCTGGTCACGCCCACGGGACCACCTTTCGTCAAGTGAAACGCCGCGTATTGCTCGTTGTAGATGGACTCTCCCGCCGAGCAATCGACCGGAAGGATGACCTTGTAGCCGCGCTGTGCGGCGCCCGAAGCCGTGCCGACGGCCGCGCCCTGGAAGGAGTTGCCGCACACGATCACGGTCTTGATGCCCGCCTGCTTGAGCGTCGGCTCGAGGGTTGAGCCCATGAACTTGTCGGGCCCGCCCTGGCGATACCACTCGCCGACGCGCGGCTTGATCGCGGCATCCATCACGTCGTCGGGCGTCGACTTGCCGTCCGAGCCGACGAGGCTGTACCAGACCACCATGTTGTGCGCGCGGGCGGCATCATGAAGCCGCTTGATGTTCGGCATCGCGGCGATGCAGCGCGGCCGAGCACTGCAGCCGCCTTTCATGATGTCGAGAAGCAGCAGCGCGGTGGTCGCCGGCTCGACGGTGACCTCTTTGAGTTCGGGCGGTGGCGGCACGACCGCCTTGCCCCAATCGGAAACGACGTCGGCAACAGATGGTGTTCCAAGCATGGCGACAAGGATTGCGCCGGCAGCAACGGCGACGCGTGACAGGGTCATGGATGCCTCCCTTGTTTGGGTGGCCGCGAGTGGGCCTGGTCGAAGAATAGAGCAGTCGCTGGGCGCAAGCTACGGTTGCGGCCCTTCAGCCGCCGCGTTTGAGCTCCTGATAGACCGCGCTGACAAAGCGGTCCGCGCTCGTTCCCCCACCCCCGGCGGGTAACAGGCCGCCGGGGACCTTCGCGTCGTACGGCGAGGTCAGCTTCGCGGCAAGCACCTGCTGCTCGGTTGCGCCCTGCGCGATCATCGCCCGCACTTTTCCCTGCACCGCAGCGATCATGTCGCGATAGGGCGCGATGTCGTTCCTCTTGATGATCGTGCCGTGGCCGGGAATGAGCTTCGTGTCGGGCTTTGCCAGCTTCATCGTCAAGTCGAGCGCGTCGATGAGCCCCTGCAGCGAACCGCCGTTCAACGTGTCGATGTAGGGGTAGCCGAAGTTGCGATAGAAATCGCCGATCATGATCGTGTTCGCGTTCGTGAACTTGACGATCGTGTCGCCACCGGTATGCGCCGCGCGCACCGGAATGAATTCGACGATCTCGCCGTTCATGTGGATTTTCACCGGCTCGCCCAAGCCGTAGGTCACGACCGGATAACCGGCCGGCTCCCGTGCGAGACCCGGGCTGCCGTCGGCGCGGCGCGCGGGATGGATCATCTGCTCGCGCAATTCCTCTCGCGCGTAGATCGTGGCGCCCGCCTTGCCGAAGGCCGCGTTACCGCCCGTGTGATCGATATGGATATGCGTGTTCACCAGGATACGAATGGGCGCAGGGCTGACGCGCTTGATGGCCGCCATCACCTTGTCCGCGACCTGTCCGTATTGCGAGTCGACGACGAGCACGCCGTCGGGACCATGGAGCACGCCGATCCTGCCGCCGGCGCCGTCGGGGTGACCCGGATCCACGTCTTTATTTCCGGCGAGCATGGTCAAGTTCGGCGCGATCTTCTCGGGGATCAGCTCGATCTTGTCGTACTGGATGCCCTGAGCCGCAACGCTCAGCGGGATCGCTGCTGATGCCAATCCCACCAGCACGAATTGCCATAGTACCCTCATTGGCATCCACCTTTCACATTTCAGTCGAGCCGGACGCTGGAAGCTACCATTCGACTCGAAACTGCGGAAGCCGACCAGGGCGCTCCTGGCTGTATCGGAGCGACGCGCGTATACTGTTGTCGGCGCGGGCATGAGCCCGACAAGCCGGATCCCTGACAGTATGAGTACCGGCAAGAAGCGGGCGCCCGACCGGTTCACGCGTGACTCGCAACTCAGGGAGACGACAATGATCCGATTCTCGGCACGATCGCTGCTCGCGGGTAGCGCATTGATACTCGTCCTAGGCGCTGACGGGAACGTCGCGGCGCAACCCGGGTATGTCCCCAGTTTCCAAACCGGCCCCAATGGCTGGCAGCATCGCTTCGGCGGCGCATTCCCCTATGTGCAGGGCTCGGCCGTCCCGACAATGCAGGATCCGAAGCACATCCATTTCAACAACGAGATGGCGCGCATCAACAACACGCAGTCGAATTACCGCATCGGCGACGTCTCCAATCCGAATCTCAAGTCATGGGCGAAGGACGTTATGAAGAAGGACAACGATGAAGTCCTCGCCGGCAAGATCGCCTACACGCCGGGGCAATCCTGTCATCCGCAGGGCGTTCCCGCTTACACGCTGGCGCAAGGCCCGCTCATCATCCTGCAGACGCCCAAAAAGGTGACGATGATCGAAGAGAGCAGCCAGATGGTGCGGCACGTCTACATGAACGAGCAGCATCCGGCCAATGTGAAGGCGTCCTGGCTCGGCCACTCCGTCGGCCGTTACGAAGGCGATACGCTGGTCGTCGACACCGTCGGGCTCAACCGCAAGACGTTCGTCGATGCCTTCCGCACCCCGCACAGCGAGAGGCTGCACGTCGTCGAGCGCTGGAGGATCATCGAAGGCGGACTGACGCTGGAAGTGCGATTTAGGGTCGAGGATTCCGACACGTTCGAACGGCCGTGGGAGAGCTACGTGCAGTACCGGCGTGCGCAGGAGCCGTTCGAGGAGATCATCTGCCAGGAAGGAAACTTCCAGCTCTTCGGTGACGACTACGGCATCCCGCAAGCGGAGAAACCGGACTTCTGAGAAGGCTAAGGGGCAACGAGTTAGCTTATGCGCTCGTATTGCTGGCGTTGCAGCTTGGCCTCGCCGTGAAGCCAGTCGCGGAACAGCATCAATGCCGGGTCGTTCTGGCGTATCGGCCGGTAGGCCAGATACCAGCTTTCGAACCTCTGCCGAACAATGGGGAAGGGTGAAACAAGCCGACCCGACGCGAGTTCGTCGCTGACATAGGGCAGTTGCGCGACGGCGACACCGACACCATCGAGAACGGCCTTGATGGCCATCGCCGAGCTCTCGAACACCACTTCGCCGGCCGGCCGGATCGAGGCCGATAATCCCGCCGCCTCGAACCACCATGCCCATTGCGCGCGCAAGTGCGCAACGACGATCAATGTTGCGTTGCGGAGATCGGTGGGGCGCCGCAAGCGCTTTGCAATGGCCGGCGCGCAGACGGGGACGAGCGGCACAGGGAACAGCTCTTCGGCCAGATAGCCCG
>Ga0184629_10000920_pt1 | contig 12542 bp, 11 predicted proteins | sample PLM4_32_b1_FD_133158 | JGI IMG/M metagenome (GOLD analysis project Ga0184629, IMG submission 133158) | Groundwater sediment microbial communities from an aquifer in East River, Colorado, USA - PLM4_32_b1 | ecosystem: Environmental > Terrestrial > Soil > Riparian zone | place: USA: East River... | reverse complement strand
GCTTCCATCGAAAGGCGAGCATCGCCGAGCGCAACGGTGGGGTTGGTCGGGCAGTCGGTGAGGTACGTGAACTGAGTCCTCGCGATGTTCGGGACGATCGGGTTGATCTCGTAGAAGCGATAGGTGTCGCCCTCGCGGCAATAGGCGGCGATCGTGCCGGTGCCCAGCCCGACCACGCCGACTTTGACCGGTCCCTCCTTGCCGAGCTCGTCCAAGGCGATGCCGACACCTGAGATGCGCGAATAGTAGGTCAGCGGCTCGCGGCGCTTCTCCGGCGAGGTGAATTGCTCGCCGTGGTCGATAGTGCCGTTGAGCAGCTGACGGCGCGCCAAGTCGGGGGAGGCGAACGCCATGTCGGTGACGCGAAGCGCGCCGTAGAAATTGCGCGCCAACAGAACGCTGCGCTGCAGGTCCCGATAAGTGTAGACCGCCATGTAGGAGGTCGCGCCCGAGAGCAATGCCATCGCCACCGTGAAGACGAGATCACGTAAGTTCGGGCGCTTGGTGTCGCGATAACGCCACCAAGCCGCCGCGATCATGATTGCGCCCGTGAACGGCACGATGATCTGAAGCTCGAAATTGGAGATGAACACGAGCGGCGCGACGGCGGCGACGAACAAGCCGCCGAACGCACCGCCGCCCGCGATGATCAGATAGTACGACGTGAGATAGCGGGGCTTCGGCCGCATCGACGCGAGCTCGCCATGACAGACGAGGCAGGCGACGAACAAGCAGATCGTGAACAGCGGCAAGAAGCGGTAGTCGTTGAGGCTTGTAAACCCGCTCAAGCCGATGATCATCGCCGCGACCGCGACAGCGAACGCCTCGTACCAGAGCGGGCGCCAATACCAGCGCAGGTTCCCGAACGCGAAGATGAAGCTCAAGAGATAAAGCGCGAGCGGAACGATCCAGAAGAGCGGAATGGCTGCCACGTTCGCGAGCAAGAAGTTCGTGACGGCGAGCAGCAGGGCTGACGGCAATGCCGCGAGCCCAAACCAGAGGCCGATCTCCGTCCAGGTCGGAGCGTCGCCCGGAGCTGCGGGGGCCTGGACGAGTGTCGTGCGCTCGTTTGAGCGGAAGCGCCAAGCGGTGGCCGAGCAGAGCACGATAAAAAGCACGTAGCCGATCGACCAACCCCAGACCTGTATGTGGAGCGGGAGCATCGGCTCGACCACGAGCGGATAGGACAGAAGCGCCAGCATCGAGCCGAAATTGGAGAGCGCGAACAGCTGATAAGGGGCCTTGTTCTCAGAGCGCGCGAGCCACGATTGAACGAGGGGGTTGGTTGCTGAAAGCAAGAAGAACGGAAGGCCGATCGTTGCCGTCAGCAGTCCGAGGATCATCAGGATCGGATTTTCGGAGCCCTCGGGCTTCCAGAGCTCCGACGGGAAGATCGGCAGCGTCGCAAGGCTGAGCACAAGCAGCGTGATGTGGACGCGCGCCTGCCAGTACGGTGGCACCCGCTCGGCCAACAGATGGGCGTAGAGGTACCCGCACAGGAGCCCGGTTTGGAAAAACAAAAGGCAGGTGGTCCAGACCTGAGCGGAGCCGCCGAACCAGGGCAGGATCGCCTTGGCGATGAGCGGTTCCACTTGGAAGAGGAAGAACGCGCCGAAAAAGATGGTCGAACCGGCCAGCACCCAGCTCGATTCCAGGGTGAAGGCGCGGCCCACGGGTTTTGCGACTTGTTTCGCCCGGCTCATCGTTTCCTCAAGAATTCCGCCCCGTCTGAAGCGCGGGGCCGACCTTATATACAGACGGGCCCAGGGGTTGCGAACCCGGGTAAGCCGATTTTGAAGTCCCCCTGCCCGAGCCCCCGCCTACCTGACGAGCGAGAACACGGTCCAGAGATTGCTGTAGTCGTCGGTCCAGCCGGTGAAACCGGCCGGAATAGAGGCATCAAAGGCCGACTGGAGCGCTGGCCGCTCAAAGAAGCCAGGTCTGGACGTGACGAGCATCCAGGTCGCGCCGCTGACCGCCTGGGTGACGTCGGATCCATTGGCGATGATTTTCACGGTCTTGCCGTTGGCCGCGGCCGCGGTCGCCACGATCGGAGCCAAATCGACATAGCGGTTCGATATATGGACGGCGAGAACGCCATCCGGCTTCAAGTGGCGCCAATAGAGGTCGAACGCTTCCTTTGTCAGCAGGTGGACCGGGATGGCATCGCTGATGAAGGCATCGACCGCGAAGAAGTCGAACTGCTGGGGCTGCTCGGCCTCGAGCGAGAGTCGTGCATCGCCCATGGTGACCGTCGGACCCGTCGGGCAATCCTTCAGGTAGCTGAACTCGGTCTGCGCGATCTGGAGCACAAGCGGATTGATCTCATAGAAGTGATACGTGTCACCCTCGCGGCAATAGGCCGCGATCGTGCCCGTGCCGAGACCGATCACGCCGACCTTGAGCGGTCCGTCCTTGCCCAGCTCGTCAAGCCCAACGCCAAGACCGGAGGCGCGCGAGAAATACGTGATCGGCTCGCGACGCTTCTCCGGGGCGAGATATTGCTCGCCGTGATTGATGCTGCCGTTGAGCAGCAGACGGCGTTCGTCTCCCGGTATGAGCGGGGGCAAGTCCGTCACCCGCAGAGCGCCGTAGAAATTGCGCGCGAGCAGGTGGCTGCCCTCGAGATCGCGATACGTGTAGACGGCCATGTAGGACGTCGCGCCCGAGAGAATCGAGAGCGAAACCATCAGCAGCGTGTCGCGAAGCCCTGCTCGCTTCGTGGAGCGGTAGCGCCACCACGCAGCAAGCACGATCGCAGCACCCGTCAACGGAACGATGATCTGCAGCTCGATATTGGTGATGAGCACCATCGGCGCCACCGCCGCGACAAACAGCCCGCCGAAGGCCCCGCCCGCCGCAATGATGAGATAGAACGATGTCAAGTAGCGCGTCTTCGGACGCAACGAAGCAATCTCGCCATGGCACACGAGACAGCTCACGAAGAGGCAGATCGTGAAGAGCGGTAAGAAGCGATAGTCGTTCAAGCTGGTGTATCCGCTCATCGCAACGAGCATTGCGCCGATGGCGGCGGCGGACGCGAGATACCAGAACGGGCGCCAGTACCAGGTGAGCGTCCCGAACGCGAAGATAAAGCTCAAGAGATAGAGCGCAAGCGGCAGAATCCAGAACAGCGGGATCGCGGCCACGTTCTGGAGCAGGAAGTTGGTGACCGCTAGCAACATCCCGGACGGCAGTGCGGCCAGCGCAAACCATAGTCCGCGCTCCGCCCAATCCGGCGCATCGCCGGCATCGGCCGTCTCGATCAATGTTGCTTGCTCTCCCGACCGGTAGCGCCAAGCCGTGGTGGCGCAGAGCACGACAAACAGCGCATAGCCGATCGACCAAGCCCAGGTCTGCACGCGCAACGGCAAGAACGGCTCGACCAGTATCGGATAGGACAAGAGCGCAAGCATGGAGCCGAAATTCGACAGGGCAAAGAGCTGATAGGGCGCCTTCGACTGAGAGCGCGCGAGCCAGGATTGAACGAGCGGATTCGTTGCCGAGAGAAGAAAGAATGGAAGCCCGATCGTCGCGGTGAGCAGGCCCAAGATCATCAGCAACGGGTTCTCATCGCCCGTCGGCTTAAAGAATTCAACCGGGAAGATCGGAAGAACCGCGAGGCTGACCACCAAGAGCGTGATGTGGATGCGCACCTGCCACATCGGCGCTACGCGCTCGGCGAGGAGATGGGCGTACAGATAGCCGCACAAAAGCCCCGTCTGGAAAAAGAGCAAACAGGTCGTCCAGACCTGCGCCGAGCCGCCGAACCAGGGCAGGATTGCCTTCGCGATCAGCGGTTCGACCTGGAAAAGGAAAAATGCACCGAAAAAAATCGTGGCACCCGCAAGAGCCCACCCCGCATATGCGGCTTGTGCCGGGGCCCCGGCACGATTCACATTTCCTCCGGTGACGGATGTCATGCGGTAGTCCCTTCCGTGGAGCAAAAATTCTAGTCGCAGTTCTGATACGCCGACGTCAAACAGCGTTGCGCCAATTGCAGAGCGCGCTGCAACTGGTCCTGGCTCAACAATTGCGCGGCCTGTCCCTTAGCATTTCGCGCAGTTTCGCGCTCGCCAGGGGACAAGGTGGCTTCGGAAATGCTGAACCACATATAAGCCTTCACGTAGTCAACCGGCACGCCCTCGCCATTTCCGTGCATGGATCCGAGATTGTATTGGGCGCGCCCGAAGCCCTGCTGAGCGGCGAAACGATACCAGCGCACAGCCTCGAAGGGGTCGCGAGGCCCCCCAGCGCCGGTGTCATAGATCTTGCCCAGCTCGAACTGCGCTTCGGCCAGCCCCTTGTCGGCCGCGGCCCGGTACCACCGGATGGCCGCCTGCTCGTCGCGAACGACGCCGCGCCCGGCGCGGTAGAGACCAGCAAGCTGGAGCTCTGCGGCCGCGTCCCCTTTTTCGGCCAAACTCTGCACGCGGGCAAATTCGGCCTGGGCTCCGGACGCTGGAGCAGCCGGAGGCGGCCGGGGGGCCGGTGATGGACTTGCGACCGTTTTCGCCTGGGCGGTTTGCGTCCCTCGCTGATCGGCCGCCGCAAGGAGCCACGGCGGCAGATCTTTGGTGCTGTCGCTCGGACCAGCCGTCTCCACACTTTTCGGGGAGGCGTTTTGGGAGGGGGCAGCCACTGTGGGCTCGCTGGGCGCAAGAAAGCACGCCCCGCCTGCAGCCTTCAGGCGGGCGCACAAGGCGTCCGCCGCCGGTCGGTCCGGGAACGGACCGACGAGCACGCGATACCACGTACCGCGCGGACCCAGATCGGCGCGCCGAACTTCGCTCGGAATCCCCTGCAACGTGGCGGAATGAGTCTGTTTGAATCGGGTCGATGCCGTGTCCGCCTCGGCCGCGCTCGGAAACGCGCCGATCTGGAGCATCACGGGCGCGGGCGCTGCGACCGCCGATGAAACAAGCGCCAGGACCGCAACGCACGACAGAAGCATGCGGCCGGTCATGCGCGGGTCCACCTGCGATCAGCGAGAGTCATGTCGGCTTTTTACCACACATCCCTTGCCGGCAACGAGCATGGCCGCCCTGGCCTGTGTCCTATCGCGGCATGGCCGGAAAACGTGGCGAGCTGCCCGCGCGGACCCGTTCGCAGGCCTCGGTCAAAAGCGATACGACGCTCTCAACGTAGGTAGGCCAGCTGTAGGCCGAAAGCAGGATCTTTCCGCGGCCGGCCAATTCCGCACCCAGCCGGTCGTCCTTCCACAGCCGGAGCAATGCGGACGCCAAATCGGCCGGCGAACGGGGATCGACAAGCAGGCCCGCATCACCGATCTGCTCGCGCATCCCGCGAATATTGGAGGCAATGACGGGCCGGCCGTAGTGCCAAGCCTCGAGCGGTGGAATATTGGTCGGACCGAAAAAAGTCGGCATCACCAACCCGGCGGACAAGCAGTAGAGGGCCGCAACATCCTCAGCCGGCACAGCCCCGACATAGTAGATCGGGACGCGGAGTTGGCTGGCCAACGTTCTCAACTCGATGAAATTGCGCGCGCGGAAATAGTCCGAATAAGCACCACAGAACACGAAAGGCACGACCTCGCCTTGATCCAAGAGCAACTTCGCGGCCCGCAGGATGAGTTCGTGGTTCTTGTGCCGCCAGAACTGTGCTGGATAGAAGAAGAAGCGCTTGGGAAGGCCGTACTTCGCTGCAACGGCGGCAAGCTGGCCAGCGTTTGGGGGCGGAGTTTGCGCGATCGGTGGGTAGTAGGGAAGGACACGGATGCGATCCTCCCCGATGTACTGTCCATAGAAGCGCAACACGTCATCCTTACCCACCTCGGAATCGACGAGAACGAACGTCGCAAACCTGCAGATATTGATATGGATGTACTCGCGCCTCTCGATCCCACCGAAAGCGCTCACTTCTGGAAACTCCGGTTGAATCCGGTGATTGAGATCGAAGATCGGGACAACAAAGGGCGTGCGCGCAACGAAGGGCGCGTAATGCGGACTGAGCTGGAGGACAAAGTCGATGCCGGCGTCCCGATACGCCCGAGCAACGTTTTCGTCGAAAATCGGCTTGTTCGGATCGAGCGCGTCCGGGACGGGAGGAGGCTCAGTTGCGTAGGCCTCCGGCGGGTGCTGCTGAACGACGGGCTCGAAGAGCGGCCGCATCTGCAGTCCCCGATAATTGAGCCCGCCCGGGACCGAAAGGGCGAAGAGATTGCTTGCGGGGTGGACGATGAAGGAAAACTCCGCGGGAAAGCGAGTGGCAATCTCGGCAAGGGCGTTCAGGAAGATCAGCTCGTACTGAAAGCTGCCGCCATCCGCGATACCGCCGGAACTGCGATCAATGGCAATCCGCATGGCTCGTCCGACCTGTCTGTCCCCTCGATGTCGTCGCCTCGGCAGGCTGCCCCACGGCGCCCGGCGTCATACGCGAACCCCACACCCTTGTCGATCAACAGACCATTTGTGACAGTGCCTGGAATGTCGGCGTTCCGAGCGTTGGCCTATACCGCAAGAACGCCGCGGGTTCCAAAACTGCAGCCATGATCGAGCGGATCGAATTCGAAGGCTCCGAGCTTGCCATCATCCTGCGAAGCGGGATGGCCGAGCACGGGATTCGGTTCTTCACCCCGCCCGAGTATTCGCAGCAGCTTGGCTGCATGCGTCATGCGGCCGGCCATGTCATCGAGCCGCACGTGCACAATCCCGTCCAGCGGGCAGTGCATTTCACGCAGGAGGCGCTGTTCCTGCGGCGGGGAAGGGTGCGCGTGGATTTCTACAGCCGTTCCGGCGCCTATCTCGAGAGCCGCGAACTGTGCGCGGGCGACGTGATCCTCCTCATCCAAGGCGGACACGGATTCGAGGTGCTGGAAGAGGTCGAGATGGTGGAAGTGAAACAGGGCCCCTATGTCGGGGACTCGGACAAAACCCGAATCAAAGGCATCTCGGCGTCCGAAGTCCGGTTGCCCCCCGGTCCAAGATCATCTTCATGAGCGTGGTCTTCGGCCGCGACTATGCGGACGTTTACAACGCGATCTATCGCGCGAAGGACTATGAGGGCGAAACGGACCTGATCGAGAGGTTGCTGGCCCGCCATGGCGGGTCCCGGCCCTGCCCTATCCTCGATATCGGTTGCGGGACCGGGAAGCACGCGTTCGCACTGGCACGGCGCGGTTACGATGTCACCGGGATCGACCGCTCGCCATTCATGCTGGCGCATGCCCGGATCACCGCGAGCCGGCAAGGCAACGTGCCGAGGTTTGTCGTAGCCGATGCACGGGACTTCCAATTGGGCGAGCGATTCGCCGTCGCACTGATGATGTTTACAGTGCTCGGTTACCAGCACGATGACGCGGACCTCTCTTCCGCGCTCTCCGCCGTCCGAGCGCATCTTGAACCGGACGGGTTTTTCATCTTCGACGTCTGGAACGGGCTTGCCATAAACGCGCAAGGACCCGAGCGACGAACGGTGACCGCAAACGAGGGCTCGAGCTGCGTGACTCGAACGAGCTCGACCCGCGTGGAGCCGGACAAGAGGCTTTGCCATGTGCACTTCGAGATCAACCAGGCGGGCGCCGACGCAGTGACGAAGTCGTGGTCGGAGGACCATACGCTCCGCTATTTCCTTCCAAGCGAACTCGGATCAGCACTCAAGGCGCAGCGCTTCGAACTGCTCGACCTGCTTCGCTTCCCCGAGGCTGATACGACGCCGGATGAACACGCGTGGAATATGATCGGCGTGGCAAGAGCACTCTGAGCGCCGCCGAGATCGAGCTGGACCGATTCCTCGTCGCGCAACTTGATGGCAAGCCTTAGCCACGACGCGCAACACCGCTAATCGACTTCCATTTTCGACTTCCCAACGGCTCCGCCACAGGTCGGAACCTAAGCCATCGCTCCGAATTAAAATCTTACACGCGCGCCAGCTGGCGCCATAGAAGAGGAGTCTGTGCATGCGTATGAGAACCGTAACCGGAGCAGCTATCGTTGCACTCATGATCCCGGCCTTTGCATACGCCCAAGGCGGCGTTGCCGCCGGAGCGGCTGCAGGAGCAGCGGGCGGTGCAGTGGTCGGCGGTCCCGTTGGCGCGGCGGTCGGCGCGGTCGGTGGTGCGATCATTGGTGGGATTGCCGAAGACAAGTCGCCGAAGTTCAAAACGTACGTCATCGAAGAGAAGCATCCTTCCTACACGTACGGTGGCGAAGTGGTGGTCGGAGCGGAATTGCCGGCAACCGGCGTGACCTACTACGAGGTCCCAGCCGAATACGGCGTCACGAAGTATCGCTACACGATCGTGAACAACCGGACGGTGTTGGTCGATCCGATGACGCACACGATCGTACAGATCATCGGGTAGGCGCGCCTGTGGATAACTTCTCGTTAGCGAAGTGTCCGGAATTGACACAACGTCACGACACGAATCGCTAGCGGGAAAGAAAAAACCGATGCCCGGCTGTCCGGGCATCGGTTTTCTACAGCGGTTGCTGCAACTAGTGCCGCACCGTTGTTTGCAGCGGGGGCCTCTACTGCAAGACCGAGCTTGTCATAAAACCCGAGTTCCTGATGTGACAAAATCGGGACAAACGCCCGCGTATATTGATCAATCGTTGATCAATCGACCGTCTCGAGACTGACGGTGACGGCGAATCCTCCGGCCTCACGATTGCGCGCGGAGATCTTTCCCCCGAGGCCTTCCACATTGCGCCGGGCGATCCACAAGCCGAGGCCATAATGCTGCTCGGCTTGAAGCGTCGATCCGCCGTTCATGCGCTCGGGCATCTTTGTGCGGTCCGAATAATAGCGCTCGAATATGTTCGAGATGCGCTCGGCAGGAACGCCTGGCCCATTATCGGCGACCGTCAAATTTGCATGGCCATTGGCACCGGACAGACTCACTTCCACTGCGCCGCCCGGCTTCGTGAAGCTTGCCGCATTCTCCAAGAGGTTCTCGATGATCGATTCCATCGCCTCCTCGGACGCGTAGGTAAAGACGTCCTTTTCGATCGTCGATTGCAGACGCTTGCCCTCGGCATTGAGCGTTGCCTCGTAGGCCTCGACAAGTTGAGTGAGGTAGGACGACAGATTGATTCGCCGCGATACGGGATAGATCACATCCGCGGCAGCCTGCTCGATATCGCGTGTCGAGGACACAAGCGAATCGAGCTTTGCCGCGGACCGTTCGATAAGGTCGAGGCTCCTTCGCGCCTGCAAATTGGTCACCGGTGTTGCCTTCTTCAGGGGCTCGATTGCCTGGGTGATGACGGCAAGCGGCGCCTTCAGCGCATGCGCGTTTTCCTCGGCCGCGCGGACGATGAAGTCCCGCGATTCTTTCAGCGCGCCGACAAGCGAGTCGAAGTCGTCGGCGACGCCTGCGAGCTCGGGGATCGTGTTCATCTCACGAAACGAGATCTCGCCAGCGCCATGCATGCGGATCTTGCGCGCGGCGGTGCGGAAGCGATCGATGTTGCGCCAGATGGCCAAGAACAACCAGGCGACGATGGCCGCGCTCAAGAGGTAGACCGCAATCGCGATGTGGATGGTTGTGGTTTGCCATACCGGACGTCCGATCGAGGTGTCGAGTAGCGCCTGGGTGCTCTGCGAGGTGATCACAACCCAGCAGCTCTGGCCGATGTGAACCGGCGTCATCGACGTCAGGACTTCAGGCTGGCCTGCGGGATTGGTAAAACGAACCGTCGGGTCCGCCCGGCCATCGCAGGTGGGCGCCAGGCGATCGAACACGCCGAGATCGAACAGACGCCTGCGCTCCTCGGCGAGATAATCGGCAGAGACCGCAGGCGCGGACATCACATAGAGAAAGCCGCTCGATGCGCTTTCTTCGGGCCGCACGAGGATCTTGATGTTCGACCCGTCGGTCGCGACCTCATCAAGGGCGCGCTGAAGCTCGTCCGTCGACTCGTCCTGAAACCGCTCGAGATGCGGTCGCAGCATCGTGGCGATCAGGGTTCCCTTCTGCTCCACGGTTCGAGCCAAGAGCTCGGTCTGCTGCGTGTCGGCTATCTGGAACAGGCGATAGAAGATGATGGGGACGACAAGAAAAACGGCGCCCAGCAGAATGATCTTGATCGCAAGCGCCTGGGTCCAGGTGTCCAGCCGCGCGCGAAGGCTACTTTCCATCGGCGTCGCCCCAGCGATAGCCGAACCCCGGATAGTTCTCGATATGCTCAAACGTGGGGTCAACGTCGCGGAATTTCTGCCGGATGCGTTTGATGAAGGCGCGCACATTGGCGCGGAATCCGATCTCGCCCTCGCCGGCAGCGAATCCGACGCCGTGCACGATGTCGTAGAGTTCGCGATAGCGGATGTCCTGCCCTGCCCGCTTGACCAAATATTCGACGATGCGGAACTCGGTCAGCGTGAGGTCGATCTTTTCGTCCTTCCAAAAGGCGCGATTCACATCGCAGCGCAGAAGGATCTGCCCATGCTTTATGACCGTTTGACGCGCGCCGGGACCGACGGCGGCCTTCTGGCCATTGCGTCCTTTGTAGCCGTTGAGAATCAACTCGACGCGGCGGGAGAGAATCTGAAAACTGCGGGACTTCTCGATGAAATCGACCGCGCCTCCCAAAAGGCCTGCCTCTTCGTAGATCTGATCGCTGAGCACGGTTAAGAAGACGACGGGCGCTTCGATCCGCTGACTGCGCAGTTGCCGCAAGACTTCGATGCCGGTCATGCCCGGCATCTTCCAGTCGAGCAGGATGATGTCGGGGACGTTGGCCTGCGCCAAATGATTGAGCGCCGTCGGCCCATCCTCGAATCCGATCGCGACATAGCCGGCATCGGAGAGGTTCTGGATCAACGATTCACGGAACATCCCATCGTCGTCGACGATGACAATTTCTCCGCTCGGCCTATCTCTGGGACTGAGATCCATCCTTCCTCATCGCCATCATAGGCTGCATGCATGCGCCGCCATCGTTGAGCTTTTCGCCGCTGCTGCCTTTGAGCTCATACTTGAGCAACCGGAACACCGCGGTCTGGATGTCCGGATAGAAATACAGCTGCAGCGTGCAGTCGGACCCAGCATAGGTCCATACGACCGAAAGCGCATTCCTCTCAACCGTGTCGGGCTGCCGGAGCACGGCCAGCACGGAATCGAAATTGAAGCCGACCAACTCCGCGGGCTCCACGGTTCGAGGTGGTACTACCGGAGGAGTCGGCGGCTGCAGCGATGCCTGTCTGCTCGGCGCAGGCCGGCGCGGCGTCACGGTGCGCGCTCTTGGCGGCTCGTCTGCGGCAGGAGCCTCGGCGGACTGAAGCTGTTCCGCCATCATGGGCGCGTCCAGGATCTGCGCTCCGACCGCGAGTTCGGGAAATTCCGCCGGGCGTGGTGGTTCTACAACCGCAGGGGGCTCAGGAGTTACTTCCGCGACTCTTTCAGGCTCGCTCTGGAACAGGCGGAGACTCGCACAGGATGAGAGGCCCGTCGCAATGGCAATCGCCAGTCCGAGCGAGAGCCAGCGGGTCCTTCCCGTTCGCCCCATCGGTCTCATACTAAGGCCGCCCAAATGGTTGATCCGACACCAAAAGGTATCGCGCTAGGCGTTAAGCCTACACCATCCAGGACCGTTCCCCCAGGGAAAATGTCGCAAACCCCGCAATCAAACCCGTTTGAGTGATGGAACTTCAGCAACAGAATTTCGCCGCCTCTAGCCGGAAATACGCCACGCACTGGCCGTGAAGCGGGTCGGCCGCTCGGAGCGCGTGAGTTCCTCTTCGAAGTACTCCGTGGCGGAAGCCAGATTGTCGAAGCTCAGGATCCGCGGCGAGCTCTTGCTGCTGACGGAGTAGGTGACGTTGGATCGGCTGCCGGCGTAGCCCCCACGAAACGCCGTCTCGATCAAAACCACGCCGTTCTCCTGGCGCAAGATTCGCTTGTTGGAGATCATTCGCCCCTGCCCCACCCCATGAGTCCTGACGACAAGCATCATCACTGGCGATCGTGATTTGGAGAAGTGCGTCGGCGAGCTTGTCTCACAAAGATCACAGCACGCCTTTTGTTTTAGTCGAATTGCAGCTTTTAGCGAAAGCTTTTATCCACAGATGGTATTCGAGTGCTCGCGGAAACCGTCCGTGGACGAACGATTGATCGTGCGGGCATAGGAACAAGCCAGGGCAAGGCCTTGTTCGGGATCGCGCTTTTACGGACCAGGGAACTTTTGCGGGGCAACCGGATTATTTTGCTTAGGCGAGGGCCTGCCGCAGTGAGCAAGCCTATGAGCGATTTTGGAATTGAAACATCCGAGGAGCGGCGAGCCCGCTACTTGAGATTGGCCCGAGCTGCCACCGAGACCGCGGCCAAGACACCGCTGCCCGCAGCCAAGGAGATGTACGTCAAACTCGCCCAGGCCTGGTTGGCGATGGCGGACGAGCACAATCCCGGGTTGAATGTTTCTTACGAAAGCGCACCAGAAACGACCGACGTTCCACCCTTTCGGAGCCCCTTAAACGTCAAATTAAATGGAGTGCCCTAGCTTCTTCCCCAATAGGGGTTGGGGTGGTGAGCAAGAAGCACCATGGGTCGAGGGACAGCGCAGCAGCAGGCGCGGGCATTG
>Ga0184629_10000918_pt1 | contig 12562 bp, 10 predicted proteins | sample PLM4_32_b1_FD_133158 | JGI IMG/M metagenome (GOLD analysis project Ga0184629, IMG submission 133158) | Groundwater sediment microbial communities from an aquifer in East River, Colorado, USA - PLM4_32_b1 | ecosystem: Environmental > Terrestrial > Soil > Riparian zone | place: USA: East River... | reverse complement strand
GCAAACTATGATCGCCGGAATGTAGTCAATATTCAGGCGGCCTACGATATGAATGCGAAGTGGACATTCGGTGCAACTTTTACCTACAGCACAGGACGGCCTACGACATTACCAACCGGGAAGTTTGAATACCAGAATTATATTCCTGACGTCATTACAGAACGAAATGGTTACCGTCTGCCCGCATTCCACCGATTGGATTTATCGGCAACGCTAACACCCCAAAAGAATGCTCGCCGCAAATGGCATGGACAATGGGTATTCTCTGTATACAATGCTTACAATCGTCAAAATCCATTCTTCATTTACACGCGCACCACGAAAAATGAAGACGGGGATATTATTGGTGATGGAAAGACAAAAGAAGCAAGAATGGTTTACCTGTTCCCGATACTTCCTTCCGTGACATACAATTTCAAATTTTAGACCCGTTCCTTATGAAAAACTTAATTATAATTATACTTACTTCTGTTGTTTTCTGGTCATGTGATAAACCGATACTCCTGGATTTAAATCAAAGCACGCCTCGAATTATCATTGAAGGGCAAGTCACGAATAAACCGGGTTATCAATATGTAAAAATTACACGTTCCGTAGGATTTTATCAGACCGGTAAATCGCCCTCCGTCGAGGATGCTATTGTACAAGTGACCGATAATATGGGAAATGAAATTCAGTTTATTCATAATCCTGGAAATGATGCGGATTCCATTGGTTTTTATTTGCCAGGAACTCCCTTTGCAGGAGAAATAGGCAGAAGCTACAGACTTAAGGTAACGGCGGATGGCGAAGTCTATGAAGCAGTAGATGATTTACAACCCGTTACAACATTCGACTCGTTAACGTACCGAATTAGTACCGATGAACAGCAGGATCCTAAGGATTTCGGTAAGTATTACGAACTATTGATGTATGCTAAGGAGCCACAAAATACGACTGACTATTACCTTTTTAAGTTTTACAGGAACGATTCATTAAAAGTGTATAATGACACCGAGATCTATTACGCTGATGATGAAGTGTTAGGTGAAAATATCGATGGTGTTCCTTCGCCAATTTACTATGCACCCGGAGATGTTGCGCGCGTTGAAATGTATAGCCTGACGAGAAACGGATTCGTTTTTTACAATGACTTGCAAAGTTTGCTGAACAGTGATGGGGGATTGTTTAGCCAGCCTCCATCGAACTCACGAACAAACCTGAGTAATGGAGCGCTTGGTTATTTTCAGGCAAGCGCTCTGGAAATCGGGGACCTCGTCATTAAAGAATAGCTTATAGTTGTTTTTCACAAAAGGGAGTTTCATCTTTCATTTGGTAAAGTCTGCGCCAGATGAAAGATATTCTTGCTTCTATAGTTTGTGTTTGTTTATGCCTGCAAGTTTATGGGCAAACCGTTTTAGACAACAACCCACCCAATTTAAAGTGGCAACAGGTTACGACGCCAAATTTTCGGGTCTTATTCCCAAAAGGATTTGATCAGCAGGCACAACGCGTAGCCAATACTTTGGAGCACATCCATAAAGCGGAGGCTAGGACCCTGGGTACAGCACCAAGAAAGATCTCTGTTATACTTCAGAATCAATCCGCTGCATCGAACGGCTTTGTTTCCATCCTTCCGCGAAGGTCAGAATTTTATACCATGCCACCGCAGGATTATAACTTTCTGGGTACAAACGATTGGCTTGATCTTCTGGCATCTCATGAATACAGACATGTAGTACAATACCAACACGCAACGCGAGGGTTTAACCGACTCTTCTATTATCTATTTGGATCAACAACCCTGGCAGGGATGTCTCACGCCGCCGCACCACAGTGGTTTTGGGAAGGCGATGCAGTCGCTACAGAAACAGCATTTACCCCAAGTGGCCGTGGCCGAATTCCCAACTTCGGCTTGGTTTTCAAGACAAATCTTTTGGAAGGAAGAACATTTAACTACCACAAGCAATACCTGCGGTCTTACAAACACAACATCCCAAACCACTATGTGCTGGGATACTACATGGTGAGTTATTTACGGCGAAAAACAAATGATCCTGAAATCTGGGGAAAGATCACGGCCAGGTCCTGGAATGTACCTTTCATTCCGTTTGCATTTTCGAATGCGATCCACAACAAGACGGGACTATACGTAACGGATTTATATAATGAAATGGCTTCTGGCTTGAAGAAAGAGTGGCAGCAGGAAGTTGACCAATTGAACGTAACTTCTTTTGAAAAAGTAAATCCGCGTACAACAAAAACCTACACCGATTATCTATACCCACAAGTCATGAACGATGGTCGTGTGATCGCCATAAAACGTGGAATCGGTGATATTGAACAGTTTGTTGTCTTAAATAATGGCAACGAGCAGAAATTGTTTACACCGGGGTTTGTAAATGATGCCGGTATGCTTTCAGCAGCAAATTCAAAAGTTGTGTGGAGTGAGTATGGATTTGATCCGCGATGGGCCATCAGAAACTATTCTATTATTAAAGTGTATGACTTTGCCGTTGGTCGCAAGTGGGTCATTGGAGGGAAGCATGACCGGCTGAGCGGGGCAGCATTGTCGCCGGATGGAAAAAATGTCGTAGCGATACGATCTGACAATGATTATAAAAATACGGTTCTCGTTTTCGATGTGAATACCGGCAAATTGTTGAAGGCATTTTCTAACCCGGAAAATCATTTCTACTCCATGCCAAGATGGTCCGGTGATGGAAAAAATATAGCGCTATTAAAAACCACAAAAGCGGGCAAAACAATTTCCATTTTGGATGTTGATTCAGGCACATCTAAAGATATCCTCCCTTTGACCGAGGAAAATGTTGGGCATCCCGTGTTGCGTGGACATTACCTTTTTTTTAATTCTCCGGTAACTGGTATTGATAATATTTTTGTTCTTGATCTTGAAACAAATAAAAGGTATCAAGTGACATCCAGTAAATACGCCGCATACAATCCGACCATATCGAACGATGATAACACCATTTATTATAACGAACAGACCCGTGATGGGCTTGATGTTGTAAAAATTCCCTTCAATGAATCTTCCTGGAAAGTTTTCGAAAAAGAAGAGACGTCAGGACGCAAAAGTTTTTTTGAACACCTGGTAGAACAGGAAGGAAGACCACACTTGCTTGATAGCATACCTCAGACTAAGCTTCCTGTTACTAAATACAGTGCGCTTAGAGGAATTATTAATCCGTACAGCTGGGGTGCTTATGTTATGAATGATCTTACCCAAATTAATGTAGGTATTACATCACGTGATATTCTTAGCACTACATTGGTGAGTGTCGGATATGCTTATGATATTAATGAAGGCACCTCATCATGGAAAGCCGGTATTAGTTATCAGGGCTTGTATCCGATCATAGATCTTGATGCACAGCTTGGTAACCGGGAGAAAAACGAAACAGGCTTCGGGAATTCCATCCAATTTAAATGGGATGAGCTGACCCTTGAGGGTGGTTTACGCTTACCTATTGTATTAACGAATTCCAAGTATAGCCGTAAAGTGACAATAGGCAATGCCGTGGGCCTTACGAGAACATCATCGTTTGTTAATACAGTAGGTACGATTTATCAAGGCCCCGAAAGGATCTCGCCCGCGTATGACACTTTAATATTTATTTACAAGGATCAATTAAACGATGGTGACCTGCTCTTTAATCGCTTTACGTTCTCCTTCTATAACCAATTGAAACGGAGCCAGCGGGATTTTCTAAACCGTTGGGGACAAACCCTGGATGTTGAATTATTCAACACACCCTATGGAGGTGATTTTGAGGGGGAATTGTGGGCAGCCAAATCAACTTTCTTTTTCCCGGGTTTTTTTAAACATCACTTTCTGTACACGCGTTTTGCGTATCAGGAAAGTTTGCAAGGACCAGAGACTAACCTTTATACTTTTCGCAACAGGATACCTAAGCCTCGTGGTCACAGTTATCCTGACGATGAAACGTTTTTTTCGTTCTCTGCTAACTATGCCTTGCCACTCTGGTATCCGGATATTGCGTTAGGTCCTGTCTTGAATGTGCAGCGGGTAAAAGCAAACATATTCTATGATTATGGTAAAGGCACGGGTCGGCAGTATTATTACAACACAACATCCAACCGTGCCTACTTCTCTACCAGCGATGAAATGTATCAATCCGTTGGAGTTGAGACCACTTTCGATTTTAACTTTATGCGCTTTTTACCCAAGTTCGAGCTTGGATTCAGATCGACGTACCGTTTTTCAAACGCCTATAATACAAGCGGTTTAGTATTTGAATTTTTGATTGGTAATATCGGTTTCTAAGCACTTGAAATTCGGCCGATTTAAACCTATTTTTGGTTTTTCGAAGGCGAAAATTTAAGAGGTAATCTAAAAATCTATAATCGACAATGGCAGAAATCATACGAATGCCCAAAATGAGCGATACCATGACGGAAGGCGTGGTTGCAAAATGGCATAAGAAGGTGGGTGATACAGTAAAATCTGGGGAATTGATGGCTGAAATCGAAACCGATAAGGCTACGATGGATTATGAGTCATTTAATTCAGGTACAATTTTATATTTAGGCGTACCTGAAGGGCAGGCTGTTAAAGTAGATGATGTGCTCGCCATTGTTGGAAATAAAGGTGAAGATTATTCCGCATTGTTATCTGGTGCAGCTAATGCTGCGTCTTCCGGAGGAAAGGTGGAGGAACAAAAGACGGCTACCAGTGCGGCGCCGGCCCAAACTGCGACTGCAGTGGCAATCGATACATCGGGCATAAAAGCGGAGATTGTGTTGATGCCAAAAATGAGTGATACCATGGTTGAAGGTGTGATTGCGGCCTGGCATAAGAAAGTTGGAGATAGTGTGAAGGCCAATGAATTGTTGGCTGAGGTGGAAACCGATAAAGCTACCATGGAATATGAATCGTACAATACAGGGACTTTGCTTTATATCGGCGCCGAGGCTGGTAAATCCGTTCCCGTAAACGGCGTGTTAGCTATTATTGGAGAGAAGGATGCGGATTGGAAAACGTTGTTGAAAGCGCATGAAGCAAAAGGCGCTGCCCCGGCATCAACCACCCCGAAAGCGGAAGAGAAACAATTGCAGTCCAAGGACTCAAGCGCTGTAGAAGCATCTGCTTCACACACTTCAAACGGACGAATAAAAGCATCGCCGCTAGCGAAGAAGTTAGCAAAAGATAAAGGCTATGATATCGAAAAGATTGAAGGTTCAGGCGAGCAAGGCCGTATTACGAAACGTGACGTTGAGAATTATAAACCTGCAGCAGCGGCACCTGCAAAAGCAGCACAACCTGCTCCCGTAGTGCTGCCAAAAGTAGTGGGTGCGGAGAGCTTTGAAGAGATGCCCATATCGCAAATGCGTAAAACCATTGCAAAACGGTTGGCGGAAAGCAAATTCACAGCCCCTCACTTTTACGTTACGATGGAGATCAACATGGACAAAGCCATTGAAGCTAGAAAAAGCATGAATGAGATAAGTCCAGTGAAAATTTCATTTAATGATATGGTGATCAAAGGAGTAGCGGCAGCGATTCGTCAAAATCCGGATGTCAATGTGAGTTGGCTGGGGGATAAGATGCGGAAAAATCACCACATCCATATCGGTGTAGCGGTAGCGGTTAAAGACGGCCTGCTTGTGCCGGTCGTCCGCTTTGCCGATAATAAGTCACTTTCACATATCGCTGTCGAAGTGAAAGATCTGGCCCAAAAAGCGCACGATAAAAAACTTCAGCCATCGGATTGGGAAGGAAGCACTTTCACCGTTTCCAATTTGGGGATGTTTGGAATTGAAGACTTCACGGCCATTCTCAATCCTCCTGATGCTTGCATCCTTGCCGTTGGAGGTATTAAAGAAACAGCCGTCGTTAAAAATGGTCAGCTTGTTCCAGGCAATGTCATGAAGGTTACACTTTCTTGTGATCACCGTGCCGTAGACGGAGCCGTGGGTGCAGCATTTCTCAAGACCTTTAAAGGTTTAATGGAAGATCCTGTTAGAATTCTTATTTAATATAAAACAACCCATAAGCCCCGGGGCGATTCCTGGGGCTTATTATTTATTGACATGAAAAAAATTCACGCCACAACCATTATAGCAGTATTACACAACGGTCAGGTCGCGATTGGAGGAGATGGGCAAGCCACGATGGGGAACTATGTTGCAAAGAGCAACGTGCGTAAAATTCGCAAACTTTCAGATGGAAAAATCCTTGCCGGTTTTGCAGGATCAACGGCTGATGCCTTTACCTTAATTGAACGCTTTGAAGAAAAACTGAACAGCTACGGTGGCAATATGAAGCGGGCAGCTATTGAACTGGCGAAGGACTGGCGCATGGATCGTTTTCTCCGAAGGCTTGAAGCTATGCTCATTACGGCAAGCAAGGATGAGATCCTCGTGCTTTCTGGAAATGGTGATGTTCTTGAACCCGACAACCATGTAGCGGCCATCGGATCAGGTGCTATGTATGCCCAATCTGCAGCGTTGGCGCTAAAGAAACATGCCTCTCACTTAACGGCAGAAGAAATTGTTCGGGAGAGCTTAACGATTGCAGCCGATATTTGTATCTATACAAATCACAACCTGGTTATTGAGAAGTTATAGACTCATCTGTCTTCTTTTCAGAGACAGCAACCTCCTTCTTCGTCGCAGTGTCTCCAGTCTCTGGGACTCCGCGCTTCTTTAGTACACTTCCGTTTGCATCTTCCAGCAAAATGACAAACGGTTTCAGGCGTTCAGAGTGTGATAATAAAATCTTCAGCACACCAATTGCCGGAACCGCCAGAATCATCCCGGCTATTCCTAAAATTTTCCCACCAATCAATAGTGCAACGATGGCGGCCAACGCGTTGATGCTGACTTTGGATCCGGTGATACGGGGTGTTATAAAATTTCCCTCCAGAAACTGAACGACGGTAAATACAATCACAACCCCAACAGTATACCAAATGCTATCTTTTGTGATGAGCGCCATGAGGATGGGAAATAATGCCCCGATAATAATCCCGACATAGGGTATAATGGTCAGCACGCCAGATAAAATTCCAAAAAAGATAGCATGGTCAATACCCAGGGCTAAGAGGCCGATGCAGTTCAGGGAGGCAATGATTAGCGTGACCAGTGTTAACCCTGAAATATAACCCTGTACAACGCGTTCAATATCCTTTCTCCAGCCAAACTCTTCGTCACCGGGTATAAGGCTCAGGAAAAAATCGCGAAATTTATTTCTGTAGATCAGGAAAAGAAAAATATAAATGGGTATCTGCACGAGGGTGGAGATCGCACTGGTGGTGGAGAGCAAAATATCGCCCAGGTAGACACTGACATTTCTCATAAACTCCCCCAGCAATTTATTTTGCTCGGTGGTGCTGATTCCATAGTCTCTCCGTAGTGTACGGCTTACCTGGTTCATGAAAGTTTCAAATTTAGCCTGGAGGTTTGGCAGGTCATTCAACAAACCAACAACCTGGTCAATGATCAACCAGATCAGTAGCCCGACAGAAATGACGGTCGTCAGCAACACCAGTGTTATTGAAATAGCCGTTCCGATTTTTCGATCCTCCAATTTCTTTATTACGGGGAGCATGACGACAGCAAGGAATGCAGCAAATGCCATCGGAACAACAATGTCTTTTGCTAAAATAATTACAGCAATCGTAAGGGCAATAACAACAAAAAGCTTGTACGTATAGTCAAGTCTATCTAAAGGTTGCAGCGGGTTTTTGGCCATGAACGAAGTTAAGCATTATCAATAGCCTGCAAAATTGAGGCACAAGATTCTTTGATTTGTTCAGGCGTGATGGTAAGCGGTGGTGCAATACGAATACTATGGGGATGGGATAGAAACCAGTAGCAGATAATCCCGAGTTTTTTAGCTTCTTCAACAATGCCCGAAACAATTTCAGCGGATTCAAAATCAATGGCGAACATCAGGCCAATTCTCCTGATCGCTTTAATCTTTGTATGCTTCAGGAGCCTTTCTAAAAGTTTTCCTTTCTCTTCAACCGACTTCAAAAGATCTTCATCCTCTATAACCTGTAATGTTGCCAGGGCCGACGCACAACAAACAGGGTTGCCTCCAAAAGTAGTGATATGACCAAGCATCGGATCATGCGTTAGGCACCGCATGATCGCTTTACCGGAGATGAATGCCCCAATGGGTAACCCGCCGCCAAAGGCTTTTGCAACGGTAAGGATGTCCGGGATAATCTCAAATTGTTCGAAGGCGAAGAGGGTGCCGGTTCTGCCCATGCCACATTGAATTTCATCCAGAATAAGTAACGCGCCGGTTTGATCACACCGCGCCCGAACCGCTTTCATGTATTCCCGCGAAGGAATCCGGACACCTGCATCACCCTGAATGGTTTCCATGATCACACATGCCGTACGGTCTGTGACCTGCTCCAGATCTTCCAATACATTAAAGTTGATGAATCGTACATCGGGTAAAAGCGGACGAAACGCTAACTTCTTTACTTCATTTCCGGAAACACTTAGCGATCCGTGGGTACTGCCGTGATACGATTTTCGGCATGCTATAATTTCAGTTCGACCGGTGTGGCGCTTGGCTAATTTTAATGCTCCTTCATTAGCTTCTGTACCGGAATTCACGAAGTAGCAACAATCCAGGCTTTTGGGAAGCAGGTCCGTTATTTTTTTTGCTAATAAATTCGGGGATGACTGAATATACTCCCCATATACCATGACGTGGAGATGTTTGTCAACCTGATCTTTGATTGCCTTTACAACTTTCGGATGGCGATGTCCGATGTTACTTACTCCAATTCCGGAAATAAGATCGGTATACCGCTTCCCATCCGGAGCATAAAGGTAAATTCCATCTGCTCGCTCGATGGAGATCAAATAGGGTGATTCGGTGGTTTGCGCTAAGTGATTAAGAAAAATTTCCTGGCTGAAGTCCATAACCCAAAACTAGGAAGAAACCGGATAGCCCGAAAATCAAAAGTCCCACATTGCTGCGGGACTGAGAAACTAACTACTCAACTGATTGCTGTACTCCACTACGATCAGCCCTTCTGATCGTGGTTGAAGTACCGCGGGGTGAGTCCCATGGACCCATTATCTTGATGAAAGTTCAATTGCTAACGATGCTTAGGCATTCACGAAAACGGATACCAGTATTCCGATTAGTACCGTTGAGATAAGGACCAGGAACTGTTTAAGCCGTGAAGCGATTCTCGAGTTTGATACTGATCTGAAGTTGATGTTGTTGGAGTATGCCATAACCTTTGATGTCAAATGAGGAATCAAAAGTCGGAGGAATACCATAAGACTTCCACCGAAGTTTGGCATAAATCATACATTAGTAGCATTACTTGCTGCAGGAGAAGGTCTGCAGCTACCGGGCAAGAATTTTTTTGTCAGCGATTTTATCTCTTTTCAAAATTGTCGACCAACGATATGAAATCCTTGATGAGATCATTGGGAACGGTAACAGACAAATGATATTGCTCAATTTTCCAGCCTTGAGGTGTTTTGGCTAAAATGCCGGATCCCCTGCAAACCCCCATCCAGGTTGTCAAAAGTTCTGAAAACCATACAATTTGGGCGTCAGATGTTACATGGAGGTCGCGGTCGTAGGGTTTAAAATCCCAGGCTTTCCCTTTGTCAAAGTAGGGTTTTGCAAAGGAAATGAACTCGGTTTTGTTCCATCGTTCTGTTGCATCGGTACCCATATATATACAACTGTCAGCCATGCTTCCAAAGAAGACGCTTCCATCTGCCTGGCTTGCTGCGAGGTGCCATCGATCAATAAATTGATTGATCTCATGGACCGCATTTTGGGCCGTAGCTAAAAACCCGGAAAGTATAAAGAAGGAAGTAAGGCAGAATATTTTCACCGTTAAGTTATTTAAAATATTTCACGCAAAGTTCGCAAAGGTAATCCGTAAAGGCCGCTAATAGATTTTGCTTGCGGCATTTGTGCTATTCTTTTTTGCAGCCTTTGCGTGAACTTTTTATTGATAGAATCTATAAAATCGATTATGCCTCGTAAAGGCTTAGAAAATCAATAACCTCCTGTCGTACGTTGCGAGCGCTGGTATCATCATAAGGTTCCGTAGCAATGGATTTGAACAACTCACTTACAACCGTTGATTTAAAGCCCAGTTCCTTTGCGTAGATGGTGGCGACTTCCAGTTCAATGTCTTCAACAACTTCATCCAGATAGATCATATAGACTAAGTGATAGATCGCCTCAAGCTTTTCCACTTTGTCTCCGATGGTGGTGAACTTGAGATTAGAAATATCCACATCAGCAAGCTTCAAGTCTTCAGGGGTAAGCTTAAGTTGGAACCCCCACTTCAACAAGCATCTTAAAAAACGGCTTTCTATTTCTTCGTTTCCGAGAAAAAGTGCCAGAATATTGAAGTAACTCTTTTTTACAGAGGTGAGATGTTCTTTTTCAGGATCATTCATAACCGTTGTCGTTTATCACACTCCGCCTAAGGCAACACTAAGGTAATTTCGGTAAAAATACACGATGAAAGCGAGATTACAGATAATTTTTATGGACCTCATTTTTTCCTGGCGTATAGGAACTGATTAACTGGAATATCCAATCGATGGCGACGCAAGAGGCTGCTTCTTCGCAGGTTCGCTGATGACTGCCATCCCCACCACTAATGGCCGTTTACTTTTGGTTTGAATGGGGTATTTGTGTTCAAGCGCGATTGCTTTTGCAGGGCCTGGCTTCGCCAAATCTTGGGTAGGGTTGATCTCAAACTTTAGCGGCAATATTTTCTTTCCAGCATTTCAGTTTCCGTGGCGCCTAATCTTTTTGCGTATCCAATATCGCGGCAAACGCTGTCGAACTTTTTAATTCTTGTGTTGGCAATGGCCCTGAGCTTATAGGGTTCGCCTTGATTAGGCCTGAGGTAAATGGCCCAGTTGCAGTCTGTCACGGCTTCCTCAAAATTATTCATGATCATATTTGTTTGAGCGCGGGCATGAAAGATATCGAAGTAAATGTCTGGAGCATCGGCGGGGTCCATGATGATTTCAAACGCAGCGCCATAAATTTTACTTAAGTTTTCTTTGAACAGTTTCTTACCCAAAGTAAAATAGTGAAGCGCTTCTTCCGGATTCTCTAATTTTTCCAGGTTGATCATTCCGATACTGTATATTAACTCCAGGCTGTTTGGCTGCTGATTGTGCAGCTGTTTCATCGCCTGAAGTGATTCTTTATAGTTACCCAGGTAATATTGGCAAATGGAAATTTTCCGGATGGTTTCAAAACTAACCGGTTGTTCATGTTTTTTAAGAATTAGATAAAGCCCGGCAGCGGATGAAAAATCTTCCGAATCAAATTTTGCCTCGGCCATGTGCCGAAGTTCTCTCACCAGGCTATCGCGCGTAAAATTGATACGATACTCCAAAGCATTTTTTTCGCCCAGGGTATGGATCATGCCAAAGGCGTCATCAAATCGCCCTGATGTAAATAAGCTGCCAGCCTGCTTCAATACTTTACTGTTAGCCTGGTACTGCGCTAATCTTTGCTGTTCAACAAAATATTGGGTGGTATGAAGGATCGCGAAACAAAAGCCGGCAATGACGATAAAGACCAGGAGTGCCAGGCCTTGAATTCTGAAGTATTCCTTATCAATGACGTAATGTTTTTGCTGGGCTTGTTGCCAGCGATAATATTTTCTTTTATTGATCTCGCGCCATTCCTCCGGCGTGATAGTATATTCAGGATTTAGCCGGCCATCGTATCTTGTTTTTTTTAAGGGATCAGAAAGCGTATGGTACGCTTCGTTTACCATTTTAAAAACTTCTTCGGCTTCTTTGCTTCCCGGGTTCCGGTCAGGGTGATATTCCTTCGCCAGCCTTTTATAGGCTGCCTTGATTTGTGTTGAATCTGCAGTTTGATCGATTCCCAGTATTTCGTAGTAATTGCTCACAGATTTTAGAATTCAATCTCTCTTGTAAACGGATTCTGAACGAAAAATTTTCGTCCCAGGTCTCTTTATTTAAAGATAGAATGAAAAATAATGAGTTGGGGTGGGGGAGTGAGAAATCCCGTGGCACAAAGAGACACGAAGGATACACAAAGGTTCACAGAGTCCTTTGTGAAACTTTGTGCCTTTCCCTGCCGCGGCGTGGGACAAGTTGTGACCCTCTGTGCCATAGCGGTATTTACGGAAGACTGCTTGGTACCTAAAAAAGAAAGGCTACCCCTTGTGATTTCGGGATAGCCTTTGATGAAAGTAATATTTCTATCGTTATACTTTGGCCAGTGCTTGCACCAGGTCGATCAACTTGTTGGAATAACCCCACTCGTTATCATACCAGGCTACGACCTTAATAAAATGATCATTCAAGGCGATGCCTGCTTTGGCATCGAAGATGGAAGTACGGGCATCCCCTAAGAAATCCTGTGATACAACATCATCTTCCGTATAACCAAGTATTCCTTTAAGTTCACCTTCTGACGCTTCTTTCATAGCAGCTTTCACCTGATCATAAGAAGCAGCTTTATCTAAACGCACGACCAGATCGACGACAGAAACATCGGCCACCGGAACCCGGAAAGACATGCCGGTAAGTTTTCCTT
>Ga0184629_10000917_pt1 | contig 12568 bp, 7 predicted proteins | sample PLM4_32_b1_FD_133158 | JGI IMG/M metagenome (GOLD analysis project Ga0184629, IMG submission 133158) | Groundwater sediment microbial communities from an aquifer in East River, Colorado, USA - PLM4_32_b1 | ecosystem: Environmental > Terrestrial > Soil > Riparian zone | place: USA: East River... | reverse complement strand
TCTGCGATGCCTGAAAACGGTGGGAGGGCGAGAATGAGGAGACGCCGTGCGATCAGCCGGCGAAAACGCAACAACCCGGCACAGTCGAGACCAAACGGAACCACCGCGAAGCGGTTTAGTTCACCTGAAAGTAGATTCCCTAATCTACGGCTGCGGGTGGCATTTCGTGCGGCCTAATCCCGCAGCCGCTTTTGCCGCGCCGTCGAACCGTCTGCTAGCCAGCGGGTTCCAGATGGGGAGACCCGGGGGCCGGAATTGGGACTGCACTGCTTGCGGGCTAATGCCCGTTCCAGGACTCGCGCATCCCTCAGGGTCCCTGGCGCGTTCCGCTGGAACGGCATGTTGCAGTCGATCCGCTGGGCCGCCACCCCCGCCTCCATGGGACCGGTTCAGCGAGGCCGCGGTCAACCGTTGCCTCGCTTGGGGCGCCGTGACCCGGGAGTCGCCGGGCTCTCCTCTCGCACTGCCAGTCTCGACGCCAGCCAGCGGCGTAGGGAGAGCTGGGACTCGCCTGACGGACGGCCGGCAAGCAGCGCGCCGACACGAATGTCCTCGTCCAGATCCGGCCAGTGGATCCCCTCACCGCGCCCGATCGGGCGGCAGTTCTTCCCCTCCGCCGCAGAACAACAACCGATACGGCCCGCTCCGAAGGACGGGCGGCATTGCTGCTAGTTTACTCCTTCGCACTGGATCCGCCCATGCCTCCCGCCGTCGAGGGTGGCGGCTTGTCCTGCTGGCGGGGCCGAAGGTGAGGACTTGCGCGCGGTCGAGGTGTGAGTTCCACCGGACGGAGGATCGACGGGGGCCAACTGGACCACGAGGTAATCGGTGGACCCCGGCTTTCGCCGGGGTGACGGAGGTGGGGTCGGGGTGACGGAGGTGGGGTCGGGGTGACGGAGGTGGAGCCGGTCTGACGGAGGTGGGGTCGCGGCGTCCGGGCGGGAGCCGGACGGAACTACTCCGGGCCGGGCCTCCCCTACCTTCCCGCGGGACTCCCCCTCGCCGGTGCCGCGGCGGCGCGCTGGTTGTTGCCGAGCGCCAGCACGTACTTCATCAGCGCACGGATCTGCTGCTCATCGTGGCCATCGAGAATGTCCTTCGGTCCGGCCGTGGGGTACTCCGTGGGATCGTAGTACGTCGGCATCTTCGTGCCAGGCTGGATCAAGGTGGGGTTCTCGATCCACTTCACGATCCAGTCGGGCTTCAAGCGCCCGTTCGCGAGGCTCAGGTTCGGCGCCCACTGCGACGCGGGTCCCTCGATCTTCGCCTCCCCCTGCGCGTGGCAGGCGAAGCAGTTGAAGTAATCGCGCGACGCCAGCCGGACGCCAGCCTCACGCTCGGCCGCGGTCATCTGCAGATCGTGCGGGGTCTGGAACGGGTAGACCTCCTGCGAGATCGCGTTGAAGTAGGCGATCAGCGTGTTCAGCTCCTTGTCGGTGAACTCGAACGACGGCATCCGGATCTTGAGCCAGGTCCGGACGGTCGAGGGGTTCTGCAGGAAGCGGAAGAGCCAGTCCGGCTGGACCTTGCTCCCTTCGATCGTGATCAGCGGCGGCGCGAAGCCGTCCGCCTGCACCGCGGCGTCCGCCTCCGGGACCCCCTCCCTCAGGAAGTTGTGGAGCAGCGCCTCCTGGATGGCGCGCCCCTCCCCCTCGAGCTCGTGGCAACCGCGGCAGTTCCGCTCGCGCACCAAGCGGCGGCCCGCCTCCAGCGCCGACTCGCGCGCGTTCAGGACCTTGCGCATGTCCTTCGGGACGTGGTCCTTGACGAAGGAGAGGACGGTCGTGGTGCCGATGTGCTTCTCTTCGTCGGTGAAGCCGAAGTCCGGCATCTTCTGGTATTCGTTGCGCCGCTTGACCTTCCCCCGGTCCCAGCTCCGCGGGTGCTGGAGCTTCTGGCCGATCCAGTCGTGCCGGGTGTGCGGCACGTCGAGGTAGCCGAAGTCGAAGAGGTGAACCGACTTCGACCCCTCCTCGGAGAGGTCGATGCTGACCGGCTGCGCCTTCTCGAACCCGGGGATGTTGTGGCACCCGAAGCAGCCGTACTTGGCGATGGTCCGCTCCCCCATCAGCACCCAGCGCTCGTCCTCCGGCATCGAGTCGAGGCGAGCCTTGGCCTCATCGACCGTGAGCTTGGCGCGGAAGAACTCGGTGAGCATCTCGTCGCGCGCCGCGACCGGCGGGGCCGGGATCGGCGAGCGCATGAAATCGTCCTGGCGCAACGTCAGCAGGTACGACGTGACGTCGAGTGCCTCTTGATCGCTCAGCCGCAGGTCCGGCATCTTGGTCTCCGGCCAGAGCTTCTTCGGGTTCTTGACCCACTGGTAGATCCACTCCGGCGTCGTCTTGCTCCCGACCCCGCGCAGCTCCGGCCCGAAACGGCGGCGGCTGAGGCGCGGCAGGTCCGCATCCGCGGGATCGTCCCCGACGACGTGGCAGCCGAGGCAGCCGAGCGTGTGCACGAGCTGCTCGCCGCGCACGGCATCGCCGCTGCCGGGAAGCGGCGGAAGCGTCACCTGGTTCGACTTGGCGTAGAGGTACTCCACCACGCCGCGGATCTCGGCGTGGTTGTACGGGACGTCGCGCTCCGACGAGTTGTTCTCGAGGTTCCAGTAGTGCGGCATCCGGGTCTTGGGCCGGAAAGCGCGCGGCGCCTCCACCCAGCGATAGGTCCAGTCGCGCGCCGGCACCTTGGTGGCGAGCCGCGCCAGGTCGGGTCCCACCTTGCGGATGTTGGCGTCGTAGCCATTCGACTTGTGGCAGCCAAAGCAGCCGAACGTCTCGTAGAACCCCTCCGCCTCGCGCGCCTCCGGCGACTCCGGCACGCGATCCTGGTCCATGTGGCACTTGAAGCAGGTCGCTCCCGTGAAGCGCGATGGCAGCATCGGGAAGTCCCACAGGTGCGGCTCGTGCCAGTCGTACTTCTCCTCCCACTCCGCCTCCTGCTCGTGCGACTGGGGGATATGCGTGGCGCGCGCGAAATCGACGGCGCGGTCGCGGCCGTAGTGGCAGGCGGTGCAGCCGAACTTCTCCATCGGGTGCGGCGACTTGTCGCTGACGAAGAGGTCGAGCCGCGGGTGCCCCGCGTACGGCTCGGGCGCCTCCTCGTACCCCTTGCGATCGATGGCCATGTGGCAGGTCATGCAGCGATCGACGCGGGGAATGCTGGTGTAGATGATGTCCTGCTGGATCCCGGCGACCACCACTTGCCGGATCTTGAGCGTCGGCGCCATGACGTCGAGCACCGGCTGGTTGAGGACGTACCTCGTACCCCACCAGGGCTGGATGCTGTCGAGCTTGGTGCGCAGCCGTCCCACGACGAGTTCGAGGTCGGCGAGCTTCTTCTCCCCGGCGGTGATCCCGGCGGTGTAGGTGTTGAGCACCGCCAGGGCCTCGTCGCGGAGCTTCGTGGCGACCTGCACCTCCGCGACCAGGCGCTCCACGTCCGCGCTCTGGCGCTCGTAGTCGGCCCGCTTCGCCTCCGCATCCGTGGCCTCGTGCACGTGCGCCTGCTCGTACTCGTAGCGCGCCGTCGCCCAGTACGCCTTGGCGCTGCGCCACCGCTGATCCACCTGGTAAAGCTCGTCCTCGGCGCGCTTGACGGCGCGCTCCGCGACCGCCTGATCCCGGCGCTGCGACTCGAGCGCGGTGCGCGCCTCCTCGATCCGGGCCCGGGTCTGCTCCTCCTCCTCCTTCGGGATGGCCGCCTGCGCCGCGTCGATCTCGCTCTGCGTGCGGGCGACGTCGAAGTCGACGAACCCCTGCTGGATTCCCTTCCACTGGCGGCTGTGGTCGGCGAGGATGATCCAGATCAGGACGAGCGCCAGCGCGATGCTCGCGACCGCGAAGATGCGGGTCAGCTTCGGCGTGTCGTAATGGAGATCGGGGTCTTTCTTGATGGCGGCCACGAGTCTCTGTGCCTCTCGCTTCGGGGTCGGCGCTCTCTCAGATGTTGAGGAACCACTCCGGGAAATAGACGATGTACTTCAGGTTCAGCGACCAGCGCAGCACCATCTTGATCGGCAGCGCGAACATCACGAGCAGGTGGAACATCAGGAACTGATAGCGCAGGAACCCCAGTTTCACGAACGAGCGGCGCAGGTAGGTGCGAGCAAGAAGCAACGGGGTCAGGCCCAGATAAGCGAGCACCAGCACCACGCCGAACGCCTCCCGCACGAACATGTTCTTCGGCAGCCCCTGCCCGAGCAGCTTGATCCAGATGAGATCCGAGAACTGCACGTTGACCAGAGGCTCGACCTTGTTCGGGTCCCAGAATTCGAACGGTCCGAAGAAGTTCCAGTTCGGGCCGCGCAGCACGGTACCGAGCAGGATCAGCAGCACCCACAGCGGGATGAAGCCGAACAGGAAGAGGGTGATCTCCCACGACCGTTCCTTGAAGGTGTAATAGCCGTTCCCCTTCGGGTTCACGTCGATGTAGGGCAGAGCGATCAGCCCGGTGATGATCAAGCTCGGGAGCAGCACGCCGGCGATCCACGGGTCGAAGTAGACCAGCATCTCCTGCAACCCGAGGAAGTACCAGGGGGCCTTCGAGGGGTTCGGGCTGGCCGTCGGGTTGGCCGGCTCCTCGATCGGCGCGAGGAGCGCCACCGACCAGATAATGAGGATCACGGTCAGGAGGATCAGGCAGATGAACTCGGTGTAGACGAGGTCGGGCCACACCGAGACCTTCTGGTTCGTCTCGGTCTTCTCCACCGTCGGCAGCCCGGCCTCCATCCGCCGGTCGTTCTCGAAAGCCTGTCGCAGCCCGAACCAAGTGCAGAAGCCGACCGTGAACATCATGATGACGATCGGCACGTTGTCGGGCTTGGCGAGGATGCTGCGGAAGTTCGCGTCGGTCATGCTGAAGACGTAGAACGCCACCGCCCCCGAGAGCAGGATCCAGCCGCCCCGGTCGGAGTACAGCTGCTTGAAGGTGACCAGCGCCCAGATGCCGGCGAGCGACAGCAGGAAAAAGATCGACGGCGAGGACAGGAAGTTGATGATGTCCTTCAGTGCGTCCATCGCGATGCTCCCCCTCGCCTCACAGCGGCCCCGAGATGCCGCCGTCCTTGCGAACGCGCCAGAAGTGCACCGCCATGAGGATCGTGGCGACGAACGGAATCCCCACGCAGTGCAGGACGTAGAACCGGATGAGCGCCCCGGCGCCCACGAACCGCCCGCCCAGGAGCGCGAAACGGACGTCGTCCCCGGCGTGGACAAGGCGGATCCCGCCTAGCGTCAGGAACTGCGCGCCTGGCCCCTCATGCCCCATGAGCGGTGTGGCCCTCGCCATGTTGGTGCCGACGGTGATGGCCCACATCGCGAGCTGATCCCAGGGGAGCAGGTACCCCGTGAACGACAGCAGCAGCGTCAGCACCAGCAGCACCACGCCGACCGCCCAGTTGAACTCGCGCGGCGGCTTGTAGGAGCCGGTGAGGAAGACCCGGAACATGTGCAGCCAGACGGTGATCACCATCGCGTGCGCGCCCCAGCGGTGCATCTCGCGCATGATCCCGAGCGGGATCTGCTCGCGCAGCTCGACGATGTCCATGTAGGCGTACTCGACCGTCGGCCGGTAGTAGAACATCAGGAGCAGGCCGGTGATCACCTCCACCAGGAACAGGAAGAAGGTCGTCCCGCCCATGCACCAGGTGAACCGCAGCCGCAACCCGGAGCGCCGGACCTTGATCGGGTGCAGGTGGAGGAAGACGTTGGTGAGCACCGCCAGCGCGCGGTTGCGGGGGTTGTCCGGAGGGCCGTGCCGGAAGATCGAGTTCCAGACCTGCGTGTCCCGGAGCATCGAGAACAGGCCCTTCTTCGCCGCCATCGGTGATTCCCTTTCACGCCTGGCCCCGCGGGGGCAAGCGCAGCCGGCTCGCGGGCGCGCTCGCGCCCCGACCCGCGTTCGTCGCTGCCGGGTCTACACGACCAGGAAGGAGGAGGGGTCGGACCACTGCCCCTTCTCCTGGGCGTAGACCACACCCTTGTCAATGAGGATCTGGCCGTCCTCGGCGCGCTGGATCTTCACCCGCTCGAGCGGCCGCGGCGCCGGGCCTTCGAAGTTGATCCCGGAACGGTAGAAGCCGCTGCCATGGCAGGGGCACTTGAACTTGTTCTCCGCCGCCAGCCAGTTCGGGGTGCAGCCGAGGTGAGTGCACTGCGCGAACAGCGCGTAGATCTGGCCTGCCTCGCGCACCACCCAGATCCGGAACTTCTCCTTGAAGCGCTCGTCCACGATCCCGTCCGCGAAGTCCTCGGGGTACCCCACCTTGAACACCGACGGCGGCTCGAACAGGACGTTCGGGAAGAAGAAGCGGCCGAGCGCCGTCAGCCCTGCCGCGGAAGCGGCGCTGAAGGCGATCCAGCCGAGCGCGAGCCAGTTGAGGAATTCTCGCCGCTCGAGCTCGGGCGCCGCCTTCGCGGCCGCCGGCTTCGGCGCCGCGGTGGCCGGCGGCGCGGGCTTCGGGTCGGCCGCCTTCGCGGCGGGCGCGGGCGGCTCGCCCCCCGACTTCAGGTCGGGGTGGCTGCGGGAGGCCCAGGCGGGGATGTTCGGCTCGTTCGGCCCGGGGCGCGGCGGCGGCGCTGCGTCCACCGGGTTCTCCTTTGTCGGATCGTCTGCAGACATACCTTGCAGCCTCAGCGTTGTGGCAGATCGAGAGAGTATGTGAAAAATTTCGCCAGGAGGCGCCGAACTACACCACGAAAACCTGCCCCGAAAGAGGTGCTCATTATATGCAGCGGTCGAGGGCTGTCAACCTACCTGAAATGATGGAAGTTCCGCCGAAATCAGCCCTTGCCGGCAATTGTAGCGACGGCGTCAGGCGACGCCCGTGTCACCCTTGGAGGGGGGAGGGACGCCTGATCAGAACCCGCAGGCGGCGAAGCGGTCGCGGCCAAGCCACAGGGTCAGGGTGTCGCCCGGGCCGCAGCCGCTGCCGACGTCGAGCGCCTCGCAATCGCCGCCGTCGCCGGGCCACACCGCGATCCCCCGATCGCCGAGAAGGTACTCGGGACACCACGAGTACGGACCGAGACAGAAGTCGCCATAGTAGCTCGGGTAAGACACCAGGGTAGGCCCGAGCCAGGCGCTGTACTCGTCGCGGTACCACTTGTTCCAGTTCCCCGAGGCCTCCTCGCCGAAGGTGGGCCCGAACGCCAGGTACCCCTGGCGGTAGAAATCGGCCCGCTCGGAACACCACTGGAAGTCGTTTGACCCCGATTCCTGCACCCTGAGGTGGATGTAGTCCGAGGGGAACACGTCAGCACTTGCCAGGAAGGCGGCCAGCCAGAGGTCGGGGATGTCGTCGTTCACCGTGTTCGTGAAGGTGAGCGTGACCCCGGGGCAGGCCGGTGCAGCCAGGCAATCCGGATCGGTGCAGTCCGCCCGTCCGTCGAGATCATCGTCCAGCGCATTGCCACAGGTCGATTCCGCGCCGCACAGGTTCTGCCGCTCGGCGCCCCCCGACCCCCGCCCCAGGCTGCCTGCGGTGGGACGTAGCGAGCGGACCAGGTAGTAATACACGCCGCGGGAGGCCGGGACCTCCGGGTCGACCGCGCAGGAACCGGAGGCGACGATCGACGCACAGCCTCCCGCGTGATTCCGCGTGAGTGAGCGGATCACCTTGTATTGCTCAGCCCCGGGCTGTGCGGGCCAGCACAACAGGCTGGAGTCGCCGAGGTCGGGGAACGCCGCAAGCCCCGAGATCTCGTCCACCAGTCCGTACCCCGCCTCCCCCGGGCCGCACTGGTTGTCGGTCGACTCGTTCGACTCCGGGGCGTTGGGATACGTCGCCGGATCCGCGTCGTCGCAGTCGGTGTCGCAGGCGAAGGTGTCTCCGTCCCCATCGCGCACGTCCGGCGTGGCGCCGCTGCAGTCGTTGTCCACTCCGTCGCACCCGGCCTCGGGCGCCCCCGGGTGCACGGCTGCCACCGCGTCGTTGCAATCTCCCTCGCACTCGCGGTACTGGTCGAGGTCGTCGTCGATCTCGGTGGCCGGAACCGTCGGCCAGCCGGGACCCAGGCAGTTGTTGTGGAGCCCGTCGCAGATCTGCGGCGCGCCGGGGTAGACGGTGATCCGGTGGTCGTCGCAGTCTCCCTGCGCGATCGAGATCCCGTCCCCGTCGCCGTCAACCGTGGCATCGACCGCGTGCACGGCCCAGACGACCTGGTCCACGTTGGCGCTGTTCTTGACCGGCTTGATGAAATTGGTGTCGGCGACCACGAGGCAAGTGAGCGTGTAGTCGCCCGGAACGGAGAGCGTCGGCGTGTAGGTGGTGACGCCGGTGGCGACTACCGTCGGGGTCGGGAACCCCGGACCCTGGAGACTCCAGGTGAAGGTGTTCGTCGCGCCCGTCGCGAGCCGGGTCGTGACGGTGAATGGCGGGGGATTCTGAACGGTCACCTCCACCGACAACGCCGGGAGGAAGGACGCGACGGGGGCGGTGGGGCTCACCCGGAAATGGCCGAAGATGGTACGCGCCCATTGCTGGTTGCAGACCTTGCAGAACGGCTGGTTGAGAGCCCGCATCTCGCAGTTCGTCTCCGGGCGATAGACGCATTGCTCATAGTAGTCGGCGCCGAGCTTCGGGGCCCCGATCGTCGCGATCCACTCCGGCCAGGCCCCAGAGAACGAGTTCAGCGAGGTGTTGATCTCCGAGGCGAAGGTGCCACAGCCGGGATCGCCGGCGTACTCGTCCGCGAGGCTCCCCACGGAGTGGCCGACCTCGTGCAAGGCGATCTCGGTGGCGACGGGGTTGGCGGCGGAATAGACCGCGCGGTCGCCGCCGCAGCCTCCGTAGCGGGGGGTGTTCACCAGGACAACGGTGGCGTCGCGGGCCGGAGCGCGCAACTCGGCGGCGACGATGTTTCCCGTCTGCGCAGTGTCGCACCCCCAGCCATAGTAAAGGCAGCGGTTGCCGGAGTCTCCGCAGGGATAGCCGGCGTTCGGAAAGCCGCTCCCCATCGCCGTATCGGTGACGATGTTGCAGTCGCACTGGTCGGTGCCGGTCTGGGTCGAGTAGGCATAGACGAGGATGTAGTTGAAGAAGCGATCGTGCTCGGCGTACGGGGTCCGGCTGCGGAAGGCGGCGACCATCGCATCGGCGTGCGCGTTGAGGGTCGCCTTCTCCGCATAGGTGTAGCCGTCGGGGACGAGGACGATGTTGATGCGGCGGTCGATCTCGGAGGCATTGCCGTAGATCCGGTACACGTCGGGGTCGCTGTACTCCTCCGGCCAGTGGACCGTGCCGGCCGTCGTCACCGACTCGAGAGACTCGCCGGAGGTCGGTGCGGCGATCGCCAGATCTTTGTAGTCGCCGCCCCCGCCGGCCGGGGTGAACCGAGCCTGATCGAGGGAGTCCGATCCCAGCAACCGCCGGACGTTCTGCAGCCCGTCGGGCTCGTAGCGTGCGACCTCGATCCGGTCGAAGCCTGCGATCTCCGGGACCTCCACGATCAAGGACTCCCGGTGCACCTCGATGCGGTCGCCCCGGATGTGCGGGGGAGCGTCGGCCTCGTGCAGGAAGCAGAGCGCCCTCGCGTCGACCTGCTCGACGTGCCGTGCGCCATCCGGTCCGAGGAGGATCAGCTCGATCGTCGCGAGATCCGCGACGGCGTCCGACTCGGGTACAGCCCCCTTGAGCGGCCGGACGAACGGCCGGTCCTTCAGCGTGTAGGAGAGGAGGCGCGCGCCGTCGCGATCGACCTCGATCGCCAGGGTAAGCGTGCGCTTGGAGAGGCGGGCGACCGGCTCCCCCGTCGCCTCCTCGGCAGCGGGAGACGGCAGCGGGGGCGGCTCCGCCGCAGCGACAGCCGGGGGCTGGGCCACGAGAGCCGCGAGCAGAGCGGCGGGGAGGAGGGCGCTGAGTCGGCGTGCAACGAGGATAGGCATCGCGAAGGTCCTCCAGGCCCGCCGGTCAGTCAACTCCGTCTAGATCAACCTCTGCCGCCGATCGTCGCAATGGCGTCGAGCGCCGCCGCCCGCACCGGCATCGCCGGGTCGTCCGCGCTCAGGCGGGTCAGCGGCTCCGTCGATTCGGCGTCGCGCAGCAGCACGAGCCCCCGGATCGCGTTCACCATCGCCTCTTCCTTCTGATCCGGCTGCATCCCCTCGACGCGATCGAGGTAGTCGCGCTGGAGCATGCGCCGCAGCACCGGCAGGGCCGCGAGGTCGCCCTGCTGGCTGAGCGCCAGCGCCGCGTTCCACTGCACGTCCGCGACGGGGTCGGCCAGCAACCCCTGCAACGCCGGTCCGGACGCCGGGTCGCGCAACGCGCCGAGCGAGAAGCAGGCCATCTTGCGCACGCCGGGGTCCGCATCCGCCAGCAACCCGACGAGCGGCGGCACGGCGCGGCGATCCCCGATGGCGCCAAGCGCCCATACAGCATAGATGCGGGTCTGAGCGTCGGGGTCCGGCAGCGCCGCCACGAGCGGCTCGAAGGAACGCGGGTCGGGAACCTGCCCCAGCGCCAGCGCCAGGTAGCGCCGGATCTCCGGCTCCTGCCCCGATGACTCCTGGAAGAGCCGGCCGAGATCCTCGACGAACCCGGGTTCCAGGGCCAGGTCCTTCTCGTAGGCTAGGATCTTCGACAGCTCGTACGCCGCCTGGTAGCGGCGCGTCTTGCTGCCGGAGCGGATCTCGTTGAGGTAATCCCCCGCGCTGCGGTTCTCGCCGGTCAACAGCCCGAACATCACGAACAGGCCGGCGCACACCCCGATCACGACGAGCGGGATGATGAAGAACTGCGCGATCACCAGCGAGGTGGGGCGCGCGTCCTCCTCCTCCCCCGCGAGTGGCTCCGGATCGATCGCCGCGGGGTCACGCTCCTCGATGTCGGCCATGGGCCGGAGTATACCGCTTCCACCCTCCCGGTCCAGCCTGGACGGGAGGCTCCGGCGCTCCGGCACGGAGCGGATCCGGGCCGCCTAGTGGATCGACTCTCCGCCGCTCAGCGCCCGGCGGATCGTCTGATCGACCTCCTCGATCCGGAACGGTTTCGACAGCACCGGGTTGCCCGCCTTGCGGAAGAAAGCGAGGGTCGTCGGGTTCACCGTGTCGCCGGTCGAGAAGATCATCCGGCGGCTGAGCTCCGGGTCGATGGCGCGCACCGATTCCCACAGCCCCTGGCCTCCGAGGTCGGGCATCTTGAGGTCCGAGATGATCAGGTCGTAGTGGTCCGCCTTGATCTTCTCGATGGCGATCCGGCCGTTGCGCGCCGTCACGACCTCGTGCCCCTCGGCCTGCAGGATCGCCCCCAGCAGCTCGAGGATCACCTCCTCGTCGTCGACCACCAGGATCCGCTTGCGCGAGACGCCGGCGGCACGCGGCGGCTGCACCTTCTCCGGGAGGATGGCACCGGCCGCCACCGGCTGCCGGATCGGCAGCTCGACGACGAACGTCGCCCCGCGCCCCGGAGCGCCGCTCGCCGAGATCCGCCCGTCGTGGTCGCGGATGATCCCGTAGGAGAGCGACAGCCCGAGCCCGGTCCCCTTCCCCGGCTCCTTGGTGGTGAAGAAGGGGTCGAAGATCTTTCCGACCTTCTCCTCCGGGATCCCCGGACCGTCGTCCGTGAACGACACCCGGATGCTGTCGCCGGCGCGCTCGGTGCGCAGGAGCAGGCGTCCTCGCCCGTGGGCGTCGAGCATCGCCTGGTGCGCGTTGTTGACGATGTTGATGAACACCTGCTGGATCTGGTGGAAATCGACGAGCGTCTCGGGCAGATTCGGATCGACCTCGCAGACGACCTCGATGTTGTCGACACGGAGTTGGTAGGCCCGCAGCTCGAGAGTGGCCGCCAGCACGTCGTTGATCTGCACCAGGCTGCGCTCGGGCGCATGGCGCCGCGCGAAGGTGAGGAGGTTCTGGACGATCTTCTGGCAGCGGACGGCCTCCTTGTGGATCTTCTCGAGATCGACCTTCACGCGGTCGCTGCAATCGGCCCGCATCAGCAGCTGCGAGAACCCCATGACGCCGGTGAGCGGATTGTTCAGCTCGTGGGCGACGCCGGAGACGAGCTCCCCGAGGGCGGAGAGTTTCTCCGCCTGGATGAGCTGCTCCTGGGCGCGGCTCAGCTCCTCCATCGACGCCTTCAGCCTGGTGTTCGCTTCCACGATCTCCCGGTGCATCTTGGTGGAGGCCCGCTCCGCCTCCTTCTGCTCGCGCAGATCGGAGACGATCGCGAAGGTGCCGACCAGCTGGCTGTTCTGGTAGAACGGGGAGGCGCTGACCATCACCGGGATGGCCTCGCCGGAGCGCGCCACCATCGCCAGCTCGAAGCGGGAGCGGCGCTCGCGCTGGCGCACCTCGCGCCGGAACACCTCGCGGTCCTGCTCGCTGAAGAAACGGTGCACGCTGCGCTGCAGCATCGTGTGCTCCGGGTAGCCGAGCAACTCCGCCAGCGCCGGGTTCACGAACGTCACGCGGTTCGTGAGGTCCACCATCAGCAGGCCGTCGTTCATCGAGTCGACCAGGGTGCGGTACTTCTCCGTCGAGCGGCGCACCTCGAGGTCCAGCTTCGCCTGCTCGATCGAGTGCGCCACCTGGTTCGCGAACAGCTCGATCGGGCTGATCG
>Ga0184629_10000916_pt1 | contig 12580 bp, 11 predicted proteins | sample PLM4_32_b1_FD_133158 | JGI IMG/M metagenome (GOLD analysis project Ga0184629, IMG submission 133158) | Groundwater sediment microbial communities from an aquifer in East River, Colorado, USA - PLM4_32_b1 | ecosystem: Environmental > Terrestrial > Soil > Riparian zone | place: USA: East River... | reverse complement strand
TTCCGGAAACCCGATGTCGATCACCGACAACTCGCCGGTGTGCGCCTTACCGGGATGGAACAGGAGTCCGGTCTTGGGTACGCCGATGGTGATGGTCTGCGTTGCCCGAACGGCTTCTCCGGGCACGTCGCCGGTGGTCGCGTCCACACCGGACGGAATGTCGATCGCCACGATCGGCAGCCGGCGCGTGTTCATGAGCGCGATCATCTCCGCCGCGCGCCCGCGCGGTGCGCCGGTGGACCCGGTGCCGAAGATGGAATCGACCAGGAGGGTGACGTCCGCGAGATCTTCGCGCGCGCGCTCCGGCCAGTCGGGCCGCGTGGAATCGAACTCGGTGAGCGATCCCGCGCGCGCCTTGACGGCGTGGAGCCGCTGGTAATTCTTCGCGGAGTCGGGGGTGAGTTCGCCGGCGGGTTTGAGAAGGTGAATCGAGCAGCGCCAGCCCGCCTCGACGAGCAGGCGCGCGGCCACGAGACCGTCGCCGCCGTTGTTGCCGGATCCGACGAAGATTGCCGCCTTGTGGTCGCCGCCGTTCGGGGTACGGTAACGCGCGAGCACGGCTTTCGCCACGCCGCGCCCGGCGCGCTCCATCAGCTCCAGGCCGGGGCAGACGCGCGCGATGGTCTCCGCGTCGACTTCCTGCATCTGGGAGGCGGTAAGAACGCGCATGGTCATGGGGCGAACATCTGCTGGAGCGCGTCCAGGACGGTTGACATGGTGCGAGGTGAGAGCGCACCGAGGCGCGTGGCCGCGCGAGTGCGATCGACCGTGCGGACTTGATCCACGACGACAAACCCCGACTTTCCCTCGAACCGGCACGGGATCCGGAACGGATAGGCATGCCCACCGGTTGTCATCGGCAGAACGATGAGCGTCGGCAACTGGCGGTTCAGCTCGTCGGGCGATACCACCAAGCAGGGTCGTGTCTTGCGAATTTCACTGCCGCTCCCGTGGCCGAGTCGGATCAGAACAACGTCTCCTCGTTTGACTTCCTTCACCACTCCCATTCCTTTTCGTCGAACCACGTGGGAGTCTGCTCATCGAGCAGGTACGCCTCCTTACGCTCGAATAGCAACTGAGCGGCTTCGGCCCATCCCTCGCGCGGTCCATTCGCGCGCATGATCAGGATGGCCCCATCCTGGACGCGCAGCTCGACCTCGTCTGTGAGCCCCGCCTGTTCGATGATGGGCTTGGGAAGCCGAATGCCGCGGGAATTGCCAATCTGGATCAATCGGGTTTTCATGGTGATTACATTGTAATCACATGAGAACCGCATGTCAAGCGTTGGGCAAGAGAATCGTTGATGGGTGAACGCCTTTCTCAACACGCTTCTCGTTCTCGACTACCATCGCCTGATCAAACCGCGTTAGCAAACAATCATACCGATACATCGCGCGCGGGTTGTGCCACAGCAGGTACCATGACTGATCAAACGTCATGGGCTGAACCTGCCGAGCAACAAAGGATGCACTTATCCTCTCTCCTCGAGCATTCATAAACGCGCCATCCCAGTTCCTCGTCGCGTAGCCTGTGTCTTCGGACAGAGGTTGCCCGGGCCGTATCTGCACGACGTAGTTTTCTTGACCAAAAAGCGCCTCTTCGACGTCTAACTCATCAATCCGTTCGAGCGCATTCACTGCTATCACGTATGGGTGGCCTAGGTCTCCGTAGGCACGTGCTTTTTCAATGAGCGCATCCCGAATTGGTGTTCGGTGATCTACGGTATGACACTGGCCCATGCGTACACCGACGGGCCTGACACCGCCTTGTGCTCTTGCTTCCAGCCTCTTCGGAATCGGTCGAAAGCTCAGAACCCACCCATCAGACTCGAATCGCCGCCTCGGCAGCGCGTCAAACCCACTTGCGGAATGGAGTTGGGTAATACTGTCGGCATCTAGACTGGCCAGCCAAGCCGAGACTTCTGCGGCAAGCCGTTTGATCGAATGCTGTCGCTCCGGAATACCGGCAACATCCATCCAAAGGAAGAAATCGGTCGAGACGATCTCCTTATCGAGAGCGTCATAGATGCTATTCATTATCAATTCCCTGCCTACGTCTTCATCAGATGCTCCGGGCACGGTCACTGCTTCCATGTAGCAACGTTCGCATGCTTCCGTCTCAATGAGGAAATCGGGCCTGGCGCTCGAATTGGGGACATCCGGATGAATGCGGATTGTGCACCCGAGACGCAATAGCAGTTCATGAAGAAGGAGCTCCCAGAACGCTCCGATGTGTTGAACGTCCAGCTTCGAACGAAACCTCTGTCTCAAGTCTGATTCGTGTTCTTTCGGGTAGTGGGAGAACCAAGCCTCCAGCAGCGCGCGGGTCTCTTCAAATTCCGGTCGCGCCGTAGAGTTCAGATACGCAAATGCGCCTTCCCCGTACTTCTTGACACGAGTCTCTGTTCGCGCCACTTCATCAAACAGCTTCATGACAGTGCAAGAAACTCAAGCTGAGCTTCTGTTCAACCGATCCACGATATCCACCAGGTCGAAAACGTCGTCGATCTCGTAGTTCGCGCCGCTCTCGCTCAAGCCCTTGGTGTCGCCGTAGCGCGCGAACACCGTGATCATCCCCAGCTTCCCCGCGCCGGTGATGTCGCGCTCCGGCCAGTCGCCCACCATAATGGCCTGCGGCGGGTCCAGCTTGAAGTAGTCCAGCGCGCGCATGAACGGCTTCGGGCTGGGCTTTCGCTCCTGGGTGTCGTCGAAGGTGGTGACGAAATCGAACATGTGGTGGAGCTGGAGATAGCAGAGTCGCAGCCACGCCTCCTGCCGCGGCGCGTCGGAGACAACGCCGAGACGGATCCCGCGCTTCATGAGCTCGATGAGCGTCACTTTCACGTGCGGGTAGAGCACGAGGGAGGCTTCCTTGGCGCGCCGGTAGCCGACGATCCCCGCCGCGTGGATCTTGAAGTCCATCTGGCCGAGCATCTCCACCAGTGCGTGGTCGAACACCTTCTGGAACTCGATGCCCTCGCGCTCGTAGACTTCGTATATCTTGAGTTTGATCTCGTCTGGACGGAAGCGGAGGCCGGCGTCGATCATCGCGTCGACGGCCGCGTCCACCGCGTTCTCCTTCATGCGCATGAAGTCGGTGAGGGTGTTGTCGAGGTCGAAGATAACGGCTTTGATCATGCTATACTCGCTGCCGGCCGTCGGTTCCGCGCGCGGCCGCCATGGAAACAGGTTGTGAAGAGAGGGTCATCATAATGGATGAACGAGAGCAGCGCAACACCGGCACCGCTCCCGACGTGTTCACGGCGGTGAACAACTACTTCCTCTTGTTCTTCTGCGCGAGCTGCGTGCTCTCGAGCATGTACATTCAGCAGCTCTTCTTCCTGCTCGGGCAGTACCGCCTGGGTATCGGCGTCTCGTCGGTGCTCGGCATCCTCCTGCCGATCTATCTCTTGATGCGCAAATTCCCCGCAGGGGTGCGCCAGCAGGTGCGCATCGCCCGGCCGCAGGTGCACCGCATGGTGCTGGTGGTGGTGCTGACCCTCGCCGCCGTGGTCCTGATCGACCAGATCTACGTCATCAACCAGCGCATCACCCCCGTGCCCGAGGACTACGCCGACACGATCCGCGAGCTCAAGCCCACCAACGTGCTGGACTTCGCGATCACGTTCATGGGGCTGTGCGTGCTGGTCCCGGTGGCGGAGGAGGCGGTGTTCCGCGGGCTGATCCAGCAGGTTTTCACCCGCAACATGGGTCCGTTGATCGGGGTGACGTTCGCGGGTGCGATCTTCGGCGCCGTGCACCTCAACGCGCACCTCTTGATCAGCATCACCGCGTTCGGCCTGTTTCTGGGCTTTCTCTTCAACGCCACGGGCAATCTGACGTACACCATCGTGGCGCACTCGATCTTCAACGGTGTCGCGCTGGCGGAGCTCACGATCTTTCCCGACGTGGGGAATGGAGATCTGCCCGTCTATCTGAAGGACGTGTGGGTGGTCGTCGTGGCGCTGGTGCTGTTCGTGTTTCTGGTGGCCAAAATAAGAGAGGGAGGCTCCGAAACGGAGCCTCCCGACCAGATCCCGGCAGAATGAAGCCGGAAGTCTACTTGATGGACGTGCTGATGTCGCGTCCCAGACTGATTTCGCCGTTATCGATGCGAATGTTGAACCCGCAGTCCGGATTGTTGCACACCCATGCCTTGTACGTGATGGGCGCGCCATCGCGGCCATAGTCCGACAGGGGAAGCAGCGTCCCCTTATTGCACTTCAGACACCCGGTAAGATTCTTCTCCATGTGCACTCCCCGCGCGAACCCTCGCGCCGGGAATCGTCACCTCCCTTTCACACCACATCCCGGTGACGTTCGCGTCTCCTCCGGAACGATGGCAGCGATTATCCGCGCGGCGCCGCAGAAGTGTCAAGGGATTCCATGGCAGCAACCCGCTACGGTCCCGGCCCGGTCACCGTCAGTCGATCGCGAATGAAGTTCGCGGTAATGCGGTGGCCTTTCGTGTTCAAGTGCCACGGATCGAAGTACGCGTCGTTGTGAAGCTTCAACTCCGCCGGGGCGTAGCGACAAAACGCGTCCAGCACGTCGATGGTTTCCATCCCCTCGTGGCGCGCGGCGTCGGCGAGACGGCTGTGCACATTCGCGAGCGCGTAGTCGTCGAACGACGGTTTGTCCTCGAAGAGCGGGAGCACGACCAGCATGACCGGCACGTGCTGCGCCCCCGCGTCTACCGCGATGCGATGGAGATTCGCCTGCACGTCCTTCCAGAACGCGCAGTGCAGAAAGGCGTGAAACTCCTTCGGGCAGTTTCGCCCCGCGAGGGACTGTTTCGCGCGAAACCAACCGAAGCGGAACAAGTCGAGCACGTACGAGCGCGGCCGGTAGTAGTACTGCCCGAGCGCCCCGTTGGCATTGTGGTACACGGGGTGCGCGGGATCGTTGAGGCAATAGCTCCAGAGAATGAGATCGGGTTGGTAGCGGAACGCCTCGGTTTCGAGCAGCACGAGCTCCTGCGAGGTGGAGTAGCCGATGCGTGCGAGCAGAATCACCTCGTAGTGATAGCCGCCGGGCTGGGCGTTGAGCGAACGCTCCAGCACGCGACCGAATGCGGAGTCGGGGTCGACGTCGCGCCCTTCGGCAACGGAATCTCCGATCAGCACGATACGATAGGTGCTGTCGGGTTTCTCCGACGTATGCTCCCGATCCCGGAAGCCGCGTGAGTTCGCCCCGCACTCGCCGGCCTTGTAGGTATAGATGAGGCGCCGGTCCAGGGAAGGCTCCGTGCACAGCTCGCGCGCGTCGAAGGTGGCGCGAATCGCGTCGCGCGCGATCGCGGCGCGATGACGCAGGTACCCCTCGGCAATGCCCAGCGCGACCGCGAGCGGGACGAAGACGAGCAAGAGGTATCCAAACGGGCGCCGCATGCGATCACAGGAAGCGCGCCAGCACGAAGATGCCGATCATCGTGAACAGGAGCGCGAGTTTGCCGAGAGTGCCGACCACGAAACCGATCCACGACGCCACGCCAGCACGTCCGGCCTGCTTCACCGAGCGCCCCGCCCCCAGCTCGCCGGCCACCGCTCCGACGAACGGCCCCAGCAGGACGCCCGCGATGCCGAAGAACGCGCCCACCAGCCCACCGAGCACCGCGCCCCAGATCGCGTACTTGCTCGCGCCGACCCGCTTCGCGCCCAGGGCACTCGTGATGAGATCGATGACATAGGTCAGCCCGGTGAGCACCGCGAGCAGCACCAGCGTCGGGACGCCGACATACTTGAAGTCCTCCGCCCATGCGGCCGCCACCAGGCCCGCCAGCACGAGCGGTGCGCCGGGCAGGACCGGGAGAACCGTGCCCGCCAGTCCCGCGACCACCAGCACGACGGCCACGATCCAGAGCACGACAGTCTTGTCCATCGCTGCGTAGCGTACGCCATCCGGGGACGATTCGCTACGTCTTGAGTGTCTTCTTCTTGGCTGCGGGGAAGAGGATGTTGTTGAGAATGAGCCGGTAGCCCGGCGAGTTAACGTGGAGGGAGAGATCCGTCGGCGGGTCGCCGACCGCGTGCTGGTAGTCCTCGGGGTCGTGACCGCCGAGGAACGTGAAGGTGCCGCGGCCGATATTGCCGTGGAGGTATTTCACTTCGTCGTGGACCGCGTCCTCGCCCAGGATCACGACGCTTTTCTTGACCAGTGATTTTCGAAACCCGGTGGTCTGCCCGAGGAATCCTTTCACGTAGCCCACGTGATTCTGGGTAAGCATCGTCGGCACGGGGTCGTACTTGGCGGAGAACTCGAACAGCGTGAAGAAATCCGCCTCGCTCCCGCGCGCGGAGACGTAGTCGCTGGTGTCGATGTCCGAGAACTCGTAGACCAGCGGGCTCGGGATGATCCTGAAACCGGTGAACGCGAAACAACGCTCGTAGTCGAGCTTGTCCTGGTAGCCGGGCGTGAGCCCGTCGTAATCGAACTCCTGCGCGACGATGTCGACGCCGGCGGCGGCGAGCGCGATGTCGTAGGAATCGCACGCCGAACACATCGCGAAGAGGAACCCACCGTTGTTCACGTACTCGCGGATCTTCTCCGCCACCGCTTTCTTCTCGTCCGACACCTTCTTGAACCCGAGCGCGCGGGCGCGGGTCTCGGCGTCGCGCTGATCGGCCTGGTACCAGTCGGTCTGGCGGTAGGCCGCGTAGAATTTGCCGTACTGGCCGGTGAAGTCCTCGTGGTGGAGGTGGAGCCAGTCGTACTTGACCAGGTCGCCGCGTAATACGTCTTCGTCGAACACGCGCGCGTAGGGAACCTCGGCGTACTCGAGGGCCAGCATCACGGCGTCGTCCCACGGCTGCTTCAGCGGCGGGACGTAGATGGCCACGCGCGGCGCCTTCTCGAGACGAACCGTCTCCATGTTGTTCTGCGCGATCTCGGCCTGGATTTGCGCGACCTGCGAGCCGGAGACCTCTTCGAACGAGACATTCTTCACCCGCGCGTCGAGGATGAGATCGTTCGCCGCGGGCAACAGGAAACTCCCTCCGCGGTAGTTGAGCAGCCAGTCGACGGTGTGCCCGCGCTGGAGCGCCTCGAACGCGAGCCCGTACGCCTTGAGGTGGTTGGTCTGGGAGAGGTCCATCGGCACCAGGATTTGCTGCGCCGATGCCGGTGTTGCCCCCGCGACCCACAGCAGCACGACGAGGAGACTACGGTGCATACGTGGTTCCCTCCGTCGCCGCGCGCATGCGGGTCACGTCGCGGCGGACGTCGTCGAGCATGGCGTACTGTGGATACGACATCAGCACCTGCTCGTACTCCTTGAGCGCCTGGGCGTACTGACCGAGGCCGACCTCGTACACGCGGCCCATCGCGCGGCGCACCGCCGGCGCCTGGTCGTGTTCCGGATAGTCGTCGAGGAACCGGCGCAGCGTGGCGAGCGACGCGTCATAGTTCCCCTGCTCGAACAGGATCAGACCCAGCCGGTTCAGCGCGCGCGGCCGCAACGGGTCGCGCGCCTCCCGCGCCGCGATCGCCTCGAGCCGGGTCACCGCGGTGGCGGTGTCTCCCACCATCTCCGCCTTGCGCGCCGCGACCAGGTCGTCGAGCGACTCCGAGCCAAGCTTCAATCCTTCCTCGATCACCCACGCCGTCTCGATGGCATCGTTGGTGTAGGCGGACGAAGGCGCCCGCTCGGCGAGCGCGGTCAGCGTATCGCGCGCGGCGTCGTATTTGTGCTGGGTCGCCAGGTACACGCCGACGTAGTACTGCGCGGCCTGCGCCCGGTCGGGCTGCGCGGAGCGCAGCATGGTCGTCAGGTAGCGCTGGGCCTCGTCGCCGCGGCCGGTTCCGATATACACCTCGGCGATTCGCGCCGCGTACAGCCCGGCGTCCTTGCGGGCGTTGATCGAACCCGATTGATACACGGCGAGCGCGTCGTCCGGCCGCTTGAGCCGGTAGAGGAGCACATCGCCGCGCTCGAGATACGACTGTTCCGCCAGTTCCGAACCGGGAAAGCTCTTGGCGATGGCGGCGTACTCGTCGGCGGCGCGTTCCAGGTACCCGGCGCGCTCGATCGGCGGTACGGCCGGATTCGCGCCGGACCCGTAGGCGACGTACACGCCCGCCAGCGCGAAGCGGGCGCGGTCCATCGCGGGGGCCTTCGGGTGCGACCGGATGTACCCCTCGAGCGACCGGAGCGCGAGGTCCAGGTAGCGCCCGCTCTGCACGCGCGGTTTGGTCTGGGCGAGCGTCGACGCGGCCTCCGCGAGCGAAAGCAGCGCGCTGCCGTCGGAGACCTTGTCGTTGTCCGCGCGCAGCGCCATCTCCAGCGAGTTCTCGAGCATCCCGCGCTCGAGGTAGTGCGCGGCCAGTACGTCGGCGGCGACCACGCTCGCCGTCCCGCCACGGTCGACGCGGCCCTTGAGGTACGCGATGAGCGATTCCTCATCGCGGCCAGAGTCGCGGATCGTCTCGATCATCCGGTCGCGCACGAAGCGGTAGCCGCGGGGCTCCTCGGCGACGTAGTCGAAGTACTGGTCGAACGCGCGGCGATTGTCGCCGAGCTGGCGGTAGTAGGTGGCGATTTCCAGCGTCAAGGCGCCGTTCTTCTTGGATCGCTGCCGTCCGCTCTCCAGCACGGCGATGGCCTGGTCGGGGCGGCCCAGGTCCCGGATGGCGCTCGCCACCATCTTGTAGGCGGCGATGGAGTAGTTGTTCGCCTCGAGCAGCTGGTCGAAGACCTGCATGGCCTCCTTCTCGCGGCCCTTGGCGAAGTAGATCGAGCCAAGCGACTTGCCGGCGTCGAGGTTCACCGGGTTGGCCTCGAGCGCCGCGCGGTAGTAGACGGCCGCCGAGTCGACGTTTCCCACCACCTGCATCGCGTATCCGAGGCGCGCGAGGATGTCGTCACGCCCGGGGTAGCGCGCGTTGAGCTTGCGCAGCATGGCGAGGGCGGCTTCGGGGTCGACGTTAATGAGGCGCGTGGCTTCGACGATGTCGGCGCTGACCACGAATGGATCGGCGGAAAATGGCTGGCGCGTGTCGCGCTGAGCCGTAGCGGCGCCCGCGATCGTCAACGCGACCAGAAATGCAAGCAGCACCGACGCCCGCACGTCATTCGCTCCGGGGGGTGTCGCCGGCGGGTTCCTCGGCCAGCGCGCGGAAATACAGGCGAATCAGATCCTCGAACTCGCCCGGGGCCTTGAGCTGCATCGCGCGCTGAATCTCGTCGCGCAGCGTCTGCGCGCCGGCGGCGTCGGGGCGCTTGCCGAGGCTCTTGGAGAAGACATCCTCCGCGGTGACACTCTCGCGCTGCTTCTCGTAGTCGCGGGTGTGGACGGATCGATCCGCGTCGAGCAGCCGGCTCAGGATGCGCTGCTCCTTGTTGACCAGGTCCTCGTTCACCGCGCCCTGGTTGAGCGCGTTGGCAACCGCTTCCATCTCTTCGATCGTGCGGTCGAGCTTGCCCAGCGCCTCCCGGTTGTTCTTGAGCGACTCCTGGATCTGCTTGGCGACCTCCTGCAGCGAGCGCTGCTGGCCCGAGAGCCGTTCGAGCTGGGCCTGGCGCTGCTGGCGCAGCGCTTCCTCCGTCATGCGCAGCTGCATCATCGACTGGGTCTCGCGCACGATGTCCTGCTGCTGCGGGATCATCTGCTGCAGCATCTGCATCGCCTGCGACTGCTGGCCGCTCCCGGAACCGGACGTGCAGTTCTTCGCACTTCGGAGCATCTCGATGGTGGCCAGATTCAGCGACTCGACCGCGTTGTGCGCGTGCGTCGTCGACATGTACGGCTTGTCCTGCTCGAGGAAGAGCACCGAATTCTGCATGCGGTTGATGGCGTTGCCCATCGCCTCCATGAGCGCGGCCGGCACCTGCATCGTGAGGTTCGAGAGCTTCGCGATTTCATCCGCCACTCTTTCCGTCGCCTGCAGGTAGCTCAGCTGATCCTGGGCGAACGCCTTCATCTGCGGCGACTGCGGCTCGCCCTCGCCGGCGCTGTTCTTGAGGTCGCCGGCCAGCGTTTCCTGGCGGAACGACAGCTCGAGCGTCTGCTTTGCGAAGCGCTGGAAGTTCATCGCCGTCTTCTGCCCCTGGTTCTGGCTCATGGCCTGCTGCGCCTGCTGCGCGCGTTTGAACAGGCCCACCATCTCGTCGAGCGCCTGCTGCTGCTCCTGCATCGCGGATTTCTTCTGCTGCTGCGAAAGGTCCTTCGAGGCCTTGTCCATGTGCGGCTTCGGCCCCTTCTGCTGCATCTCCTGGGCCATCTGCTGCAGCTGGTCCTGCACCTGCGCGTCCTCTTGCATGTCCTTCGCCAGCTCGTCGGTGGATTTCTCCATTGCTTCCGCCTGACGCGCCAAATCGTCCTGTCGCTTCGCCAGCTCGTCCATCTGCTTCTGGTTCTCGGGCGATGACTCGCCCGTCTCCTGGTTGAGCTCGCTCTGTTTCTCCATCAGGTTCTGGCTCTTGCGAACCAGGTCTTCCATCTGCTGTTCTTTCTGGAGTTGCTTCAGGAGCGACGCGGTCCGCTCGAGCCGTTGCAGCATCTCCTCGGTGTTCATCTCGAGATTCTCCAGCGCCTGCTTGATCTCCTCCGGGCTCATCGAGTCCATAGCCTTGCGCAGCTCGTCCATGTATTTCTTCAGCTCGGCGGAGTCGATCTGCTCCATCAGGTCGCGAATCTCTTCCAGCTTCTCGCCGATCTGCTGACTGGTCATCTCGTTGTCGGACAGTTCCTGCAGGGTCTTGTCGAGCGACTCCTTGACGTCGCCCAACTTCTCCTCCACCGCCTGCTGCTTCTCCACCGCGCGGTCGAGCTCCTTCTTCTGCGTCCAGTCCATCTTCTCCGTCTTCAAGTATTCGCGCGAAATCTTCTCGAGCTGATCGCTCAACTCGCGGCTGTCCTCGATAGCGGTCTTCAGGCTCTCGGTGCGATTCGCTTGCTCCTCGTGGGCGTTGTCGTACAGCTCGGCGATGGTCGGCACCGTGATCCGGAACAGCCGGCTGCGCCCGATGCCCGGCCCGGTCACGATGTTGTTGTCCGCCACCTCGACGAAGTACTCGACCGAATTGCCCGGGAACAGCGCCACCGCCGCCAGGTCCCACCGGTACGCGACCGCGATCTCCTTGCGGTTCTTCTGCTCACCCAGCGGGATCGCGAGCTTGCGGAAGTCTCCTTCTTCGCCCGCTTTGCGGAAATGGAGACTCGCGCGCGCGGCGCCGTAGTCGTCTGCGGCGATGAAGCCGAGATCGATCTGCTGGTTGCGCGGCATCGCGGTGTCCTCGCCCGGCTCCAGCACGTCCACGGTCGGGGGGCGATCCTGAAACACTTCCACCGTGTAGGCGAGCGGGTCGCGGGTCGCGAAACCCAGCGAATCCTCGAGCAGCACCTTGTAGTGCCCGTCGGAAAGCGCGGTGAAGTCGAACGAGAGATCGCGATTCGTATGCGCGACCGGCTGCTTCTCCTTCTCGTCGAACTGCACCCACGCGGCGCGCAATGGATTGTTGCTCCGCGCCTCCACCTTGACGCGGGTGCCTTCCAGCACCTGCACGTTGCCGGCATTCTCGGCCAGCGTCGTCGGCGCCTCGCGGGTGTAGGCGGGCGGGGTCAGCGTGACGCGCACGTCGGTGAGGATCGGTTCGTGCACCACCGTGATGGTGCAGGTCTCGCTCTGGTAGTCGCCGGCCTGGAAGTAGTACGCGATCGAATTGCGCAGGTCGCGGAAGGTGTAGTCGTAGTGGTCGAACGCGTCCGCGCCCGCTTCGGCCCCGTGGACGAGCGTGGTCGGTTCCGTCTTCCAGAAATCGGCGGAAAGATTGAACGAGACCTCGACCGGCATGTCGCTTTGCCCGAGGTCGAGCCCGCTGACGGTGACGTCGCTGCCCGCCAGCACGGTCACGTTGCCCGGGCGCGCGAGGAGATTCGGGCGATGGGGCGCGAGCGCCACCGCTTCGGGCGACACGACGCGCCGGCCCGCCCGCGCCACCACCGACGGGTCGAAGAGCGCGAACGCGGTCAACCCGGCCAGCCCGCCCAGCGCGACCGGAACCAGCATCAGGTCGCGGCGATTCAGGAACAGCGCGCGCACCTTGAGGCCGGAGAGCTTCTCGATGGCCTGGCGGATGACTTCGCGCACCAGCTCCGGCGAGTAACGCTGCGCTGCGGCCGGGTCGTGGCTGAACTCGAAGCCAGCGCGCACCAGCTCCTTCAAGTCCTGTCGGCGCTCGATCTCCGACGCGAGCTGGTTCAGGCGCGGCATCCGCACCAGCGGCCACACCACGAAGTAGGCGAACAGCGCCGCGGCCAGGATCAGCGTGGCGCGCGCCACCACCACCGCGGTGGTGAGCCCCGGGGTCTCCACGGCCGCGGTCCAGACGATCACGGCGAGCAGCACCCACGAGAAGGTGGCGAGGAACGACACCATCCCCGCCCCCACGTGCAAGGCGGCGGTGCGCACGAGAATCGAGCGCAGGTACTTGCGAAGGGCGTCGTTGCCGGGAGTCATGCAGCCTCTCCTGTCGCTCTACATGAGAACGTTCTGCGTGATTGCGTACATGAGCACGTTCACGGCCATCTTCATCGCCAGTTCCCGCTTCTCGGGAGGGTCGCGATGCACGTCCGGGTCGTCGA
>Ga0184629_10000915_pt1 | contig 12586 bp, 7 predicted proteins | sample PLM4_32_b1_FD_133158 | JGI IMG/M metagenome (GOLD analysis project Ga0184629, IMG submission 133158) | Groundwater sediment microbial communities from an aquifer in East River, Colorado, USA - PLM4_32_b1 | ecosystem: Environmental > Terrestrial > Soil > Riparian zone | place: USA: East River... | reverse complement strand
TCGCCGGCGTGGGGGTTGAGCGCGCAGAGCGCCAGGCGCGGCGCCTCGATCCCGAACCACTCGATCAGTGCCTGCCGGGTCACTCGTCCGGCGCAGAGGATTCGGTCGGTGGTGAGGAGTGCCGGCACGTCACGCAGGGCCACGTGGGTGGTGATCAGCACGACCCGGAGCGGCCCGGCGGCCAGCATCATCGCCACATCCACTCCGCCGGCGAGCTGGCCCAGCCACTCGGTCTGGCCCGGAAACGGAAAACCGGCCGTGTGGAGGGCAAGCTTCTCCACCGGACCGGTGACAACCGCGTCCACTCGTTTTTCCAGCGCCAGCTGCACCGCCCGCTGCACGGCGTGGCCGGCAATCTGTCCGGCGCGCAGCGACCGCATCCGATCCGATCCGTCCTGGCCCGCGCCGGCTTTCCAGCTCCCCACGCCGATCCGCTCGTCCGCCCGGATCGGACCGACCTGCTCGTCCGCGCCGATCACGGTGACGTGGGCATCGATCGGCTGTTCGAGCGCGCGTGCCGCCACTTCGGGGCCGATGCCGCGCGGGTCGCCCAAGGTTACGGCCAGGCGCGGCCGCGGCCTCATCCGGAGCGGATCTCCACCAGAGTTGCGGCCCGCAGCTTCTCGATGTAGCGCTCCTGGGTCAGCTGATCCGACAATCCGGCCCGGATCTGCTCCTTCACGTCCTCGTATCGTACGTCTCCCGCCGGCACCCGCTCGGTCACCAGCAGGATTACGAACTTCGAGCGCAGGATGTCGGTTGGGGCGTCCAGCCGGAACACCTTGGAGATCTTCCCTTGCGGCACGTCGGTCAGCGCTTCGCGATAGGAGGCCGGCAGGCTGTCGAACGGGAAACCCGCCAGCTCCCGCTCCTCCGCCTTGTCGTGCCAGATTCGCTGGAGCGAATCGAAGGAGGCGCCCTGCTCGATCGCTGAGTGAATGTTGCCCGCGATCCGGGCGGCGCTGTCCGCGTCCGCGGTGTCGATCACCGGCATGATGAGAATGTGGCGGATCTGGATTTCTGCCGGTTGGGCCCGTTCCACCTGGATCAGGTGATACCCGAAGGCGGTCTCGACCGGATCGGAGATCACGCCCGGCCGAAGCGAGAAGGCGGCGTCCTCGAAGTTCTGGTCGAGGTTCTGGCCCCGCCGGGTCCAGCCCAGCGAGCCCCCCTGCTCCCGGGTGCCTGGGTCCATGGAGAAGCGCCGGGCCGCGGTGGCGAAATCGCCGCCCTTCCGGAGCTCTTGGAGAATCGAGTCGGCCAAGGCCAGCGCCCGCGCTTTGGCGTCCGGCTTGGCCGGCGGCGGGATGACGATCTGCCGGAAGGAGATTGTCGCCGACCGCTTGCCGAACACCCCCTTGTTCTTCTCGAAGTAGTCCCGGATCTCCCGCTCGGTCGGCGCCACCGACTTGAGCTTGCCGCTGCTCCTGAGCTTGCCGAGCAGCTCGCGCCGCTGCAGCGCGCGCCGCTGCTGTTCGGTGAGCCAGCTCCGGTATTCGTCCGGAGTTTCAAACCCGGCAGCGCGGATGTCCCGGCGGTAGGCATCCTCCGAAGTAAAGCGCGCGCGGGTGGTCTTGATCAGGACATCCACCGACTTGGTCACATCGTCGTCGAGGATCTTGATCGTGGTGTCGCGCAGCGCTTCCTGAACCATCAGCTCTTCGTTGATGAGCAGCCGAAGCAGGTCGCGCCGCAGCGTCCGCAGGCTGTCGGGGCTGGTGGGCAGGCCGCGTCCCTGGGGGAATTCCTGGAGGATCCGCTCCTCGATGTGAGACGAGAGGATGGGCTGGACACCGACCACGGCCACGATCCGGTCCACGACCGTTGAATCCGTCCGCTGCTGCGCGGAAAGCAGCGTCGCCGCGCCACTCCCGGAGAGGAGCAGCGCGGCGAGGCCGCCGGTGAGGAAGCGCCGGATCACGGCCTCTTGCCGGTGTCCGCCGGCGCTCCGCCGGTGGGCGGCCCGCCCGGAGCCGCCTGCATGCGCGGCCCGGCGCCCAGCGCGGGGGTCTTCCCGGCTGCCGAGTCGGCCGACTTCTTGGCGATGATCAGCTCGATCGCGCGGTTCACCCCGGCCGGGTAGATCTTGTAATCCCCGCCGGTCCGGAGCTCGGCCGAGAGCGTCGGCGGCACCGGACGAAACTGCACCTGGCCGCCGATCAGTTTCTCGAAGTACTGGTCCACCTTCTCGACCGCCAGTTTCTTCCGCTCCGAGGCCGACATCTTGGAGGAGTCGGAGAATTCCGGCGCGTCCAGGCCCACCGCCTCCTTGAGTCCGCCGATCTGGGTCTTGTATTGCAGGGCGAGTGCCTGGTACATCGTGGGGTTGATGGTGATCTTGGCCGAGTCGGCTTGCTTGAGCAGGATGGCGTTCTTGGCCAGCGTCTCGACGAACGGGTTGAGCAACGAATCATCCGCCTGCTTGATCGACGCGATCACCGTGGGGGGAAGCGCGTTCAGCCAGCGGACCAGGTCGGCCATGGTGAAGTTGCCGGCCTTGGATGTCACCAGCTCCTTGGTGGACGTCCGCGCGGCGTCCAGGTCCGAGACCGCGCTCTTGATCGCCGCGGCCGTCCCCGGCTTCACCACCAGCGCCACCCGGTTGGTCAGATCCGCCATGTAAAGCGAATCCTGGCGCACCTTGTGCATTTCCGATGCCTTGGCGAAGAAACGCGCACGGCTCTCGGCCAGCGTCGGTCGGCGGATGATGTGGAAGCCGAACTGGCTCTTCACCACCGCGGAGAGCTCGTCGGGGGCCAGCGCCCACGCCGCGTCGTCGAACTCCTTGACGAACCCACCCCGGGGGGAAATGAAGAGATAGCCTGCGTCATTCTTGCTACCGTCGCTGCTGTGCTGCAGCGCCAGCTTCGCGAAGTTGGCCGCGTTGAGCTGCGTCCGTACCCGGTCCGCGGTGGTCTTGGCCTTGGCGGTGTCGGCCGACGCGGGGCCGCCCGGGCTGAACAGGATGTGCTGGAACAGCCGCTGCTCGCCCCGGTTGTACAGGGAGTCCGCCATATCGTCGGTCGGGGGCGGCCGCCGGGCCACCACCGAGTCGTGCCAGCTCGCCACCTTTTGCCCGGCGAGCTCGGTCCACATCAACTTTTCGACAGTAGCCGAGTCGGTCTTGAGCGTGCCGCCGGCAACCTGGTCACCAAAGAGGGACATGTCGACCCAGATCCCGGTGATCAGCTCCGCCGCCTGCGGATTGGCGTTGGGTCCGCCCAGGCGGCTGATGATCTCGGCGACCCGCTCCGATTTGAACTCGCGCGACCCCACCCGGGCGGCGGTTTCCGCGTGGGAGGTGAAGACGTCCCGGAAACTGCTGCATCCGGCAAGGGCGGCACCGGCAACCAGCGCTGTTAAACCGACTCGCATGTCATACTCTTCTGTGAATGTGTGACTGCCTGGTGGTGAGAGGTAAGCAGTGAGAGGTGGGAGGTAGCCCCCTCTCACGTTTCACCGCTCACCGCTCACCGCTCACCTCTCACCTCTCACCGCTACCAGCGCCCGCACCAGCGCGGGAATCAGCGGCTCCCCCCCCAGCCGAACCAGCCGGAGTGACAAGGGCACCGTGCGACGCACGTCCGCCGCGAGCTGCACATTGTCGAGAGCCGTGGTCAATCGGGCCATCCGCGGGGATGCGCCCGTCCGGAAGGTGACCCGCGCCTCGTCGCCGCGGACGAGGATGTGCTGAATCCCCAGCGCCCCACCCAGTACCCGAAGCCGGGACAGGTCGAGCAGCCGGTCGGCTTCCGGCGGCAGCGGGCCGAATCGCTCCCGCATTTCCTGCCGCAACTCATCAATTTCACCAGATGCGACCGCCCGCGCCAGTCGGCGATAGAGATCGAGTTTGGTGTCGTCGTCGGCGATGTAGGCGTCGGGCAGGTGGGCCGGGCGATCGAACACCACCTCCGGAGGCTGCGGCGCCATTCCGTTCGGCCGTCCGCCGGTCCGTCCGTCCGCCCGCAGCGCGGCCACGGTCTCCTCCAACCACCTCAGATAGAGGTCGAATCCGATCGCCTGGGCATGTCCCGACTGCTCCGCTCCCAGGAGATTCCCGGCGCCGCGGATCTCCAGGTCCTTGAGGGCGATTCGGTAACCCGCGCCCAGGTCGGTGTGATGTTCCAGGATCTTCAACCGCTCCTCGGCCACCGGGTCGATCAGATCCGGGGCAACCAGATAGCAATACGCCCGCCGGTGGCTCCGGCCCACCCGGCCCCGGAGCTGATAGAGTTGGGCCAGGCCGAGCTTGTGGGCGTCGTGGACGACCAGGGTGTTGGCGTTGGGCACGTCGAGTCCTGATTCCACGATCATGGTGGACACCAGCACGTCCACCTCGCCGTTCACGAACCCGCGCATCACCTTCTCCAGGCCCTCGGCCGCCATCTGCCCGTGCGCCACGCCGATCCGGGCCCGCGGCGCCAGGTGGCGGACTCGCGCGGAAATCGTCTCGATCGTCTCGATCCGGTTGTGGACGAAAAACACCTGGCCGCCGCGGTCCAGCTCGCGGGCCATGGCCTCCTCCAGCAGACCGTCATCCCAGGGCTCGACGAAGGTCAGGATGGGGGAGCGGTCCCGGGGAGGAGTTTCGATCAGCGTGAGGTCCCGGAGCCCGGCCAGCGACATGTGCAGGGTTCTCGGGATCGGCGTGGCGGTCAGGGTCAGGACATCCACCGCCAGCTTGAGCTCCTTGAGCCGTTCCTTGTGACGTACCCCGAACCGGTGCTCCTCGTCCACCACCAGCAGCCCGAGGTCGTGGAAGAGCACGTCCTTCGACAGGAGCCGGTGGGTCCCGATGATGACGTCGATTTTTCCCTGCGCCAGCTCTACCAGCGCCTGCTTCTGCTCTTTCGCGGTGCGGAAGCGGGAAAGCACCTCGACCCGCACCGGATAGTCGGCCAGCCGCTCGGTGAAGGTGCGGCCGTGCTGGTCTGCGAGAATGGTGGTCGGGACCAGGACCGCCACCTGTTTGCCACCCTGCACCGCCTTGAACGCCGCGCGCACCGCCACTTCGGTTTTCCCGTACCCGACGTCGCCGACCAGCAGGCGGTCCATCGGCACCGGACGCTCCATGTCGCGCTTGACATCCTCGGTGGCCCGGCGCTGATCCGGCGTGTCCTCGTACAGGAACGCCGATTCCAGCTCCCGCTGCCATCGGGTATCGGGAGGAGACGCATAACCCGCGCTCACCGTCCGCCTGGCATAGAGCTCCAGCAGCTCCACCGCCATCTGCTGGATCGCCTCGCGCGTCTTTTCCCGTTGCTTCTTCCACGCGGTGCCCCCGAGCCGGTGCAGCTTGGGCGGCGTCTCGTCGCCGTCCCCTCCGGCGGCGCGATAGCGCTCCAGCTGGTCGAGGCGGTACAGCGGCACGTTGAGCCGGTCGCCGCCCTCGTACTCCACGACCGCCACTTCGATGGTGGATTCCCCCACCATGATGGTCTGGATGCCCCGGTAGATCCCGATGCCGTGGTCGAGATGGACGACGTAGTCCCCCGCGGTGAGCGTTCCGGTGGCCAGCGACGGCGCGGCCTCGCGGTAGCGCCGCGCCCGCCGGAGCCTCCGGGCCCGGCGGAAAATCTCGTGGTCGGTGAGCACCCGGAGCGTGGGCATCACGAACCCGCCGTCGAGCGCGCCCACCACCAGCGTGGCCGCCGAGCGATCATCCCCGCCCTCGTTCAGCAGCTCATCCAGCCGCTCGAGCTGCCCGGCGTTGTCGCAGAGAATGAGGGTCGGCGCCCCGCCGGAGAGGAGGGCCCGAAGCCGGCCCAGATTGCGGTCCACCGTCTCCGGCGGCAGGAATCCCGCCTGCATATCCGGCCGGTCTTCTTTGAGCAGGAGGCGGGGAAACCGGGCGAGCCGCGCCGACCATTCCGACGGCTCCGCGAACAGTTCCTCCCGGGGCGGAGGCATCTCTCCCAGCCGCCGGGCGACCTCCAGGTGGTGCTCGGCTTCCCGCCACGCGCGCGCCACTTCTTCGGCGTTGGGGTGACTGGCTTCCTCGACCACGAGTGTGTCGGTCGGTAGCAGGTCCAGCAGCGTTTGTCGGGCGGGCGGGAGGACGGGAGGACGGGAGCCAGGCTCCGATGCCTCCTCCTCCCACCTTCCGGTCTTCCCGTCTTCCCGTCCGGTGCCAATCGGCAGAGCCGTGACGGCCTCCACTTCCTCGGCGCTGCGCTGGCTGGTCAAATCGAATGCCCGAATCGAGCTGATCTTGTCGTCCCACCACTCGATCCGGGACGGAGCCGCCATCCCGAACCCGTAGAGATCGACGATGCCGCCCCGGACGCTGAACTCCGCCACTTCGGTCACCACCGGCACGCGGTGGTAGCCCATGCGAGTGAGCGCGCTCACCACCTCGGTGAGCGGGCGCCGGCTCCCGACGGTCACCTCCAGCCGGAGCCGGGCCAGCGCCTCCGGCACTTGGGTCTTTTCCGAGGTGGCCCGCGCGGTGGTGACCAGGATCCGCAGGCGGCCCCGCAGCAAGGCCTCAATCGTCTCGGCTCGCTCGCCGGCGATCTCGTAGTGCGGCTCCTCGTCACCCAGCGCCTCGCGTTGGGGATAGAGCGCACTCGGCTGCAGAGTGAGTGTCGCCAGGTCGGCGAGCCACCGCTCGGCGTCGGCGGGAGTGGCCGCGACCACGGCCAGCAGCCGCTGCGGCAGCCGCTCGGCGAGCCATGCGACCATCACGGCCCCGCTCGACCCCGCCAATCCGGCGAGTCGGGTCTGGCCGCCAGCGCTCGGCAGCCGGCTGGGGAGATCGACCGCGAAGGGAGTCCGCCCGAAGGAGGAGAGGATCGGCTCGATCACGACCTGCTCCGTGCCGTCCGGCCGGCACCCGCGCTGGCCAGCACCGCGTCCACCAGGGCCAGGAGCCCGGCCAGCATGAGGAACGCGCCCCGGAGGTCGGCGCGGCCGCCCGCCGAGTAGGCGGCCTCGGCGGCTCGGTCGAGCGGGGCAACGCGTGCCCCGGGCCAGAGGCGCCGGATCTCACTATCCTGCGCGCGGGGAAGCGCCGACTCCCGGGGATCGGGATTCACCGCGACGACGCCGATGGTGTCTCGCTCAGCCAGAATGAAATGGAGTCCGGTTTCCGAGGACCGGAACGGGGAGCCCCCCTCGACGGTTCGGATGCGTCCATCCCGCACCACCGCGGTGGCGGCATCGGGGAGAGTCACCGGGTCGCCGGGAGGAACGTCGAGCAGGACGATCTCGCCGCGCACCGCGCGGTTGGCCAGGAAATCCACGAACGGGACGAACTCCGCAGAGAGCGGAAGCGAGAGCCACTCGGGTTCCAGCCGGCTGCCCAACAGGATGGTGTTGCCGTCGCGAACCGCCCACGGCTGTCCCCCAACGGTGATAAGGACTCCCGATACGGCATCGCTTCCACCTAGCGCTTGAGCGTCTTTGCGTCTGAGCGTTTGCAGCGCGTAGCGCCGCGTCACCTCATGCCTCCCCAGCACCGCGCCGCTGTCCGTTGCTCCACTTCCCGGAGCCAGATCGCCGTAACGCCACGACACGCCCCGTCCGGCGAGCGCGCGGTTGAGCGCGCCCAGCACCGCCGGATCGGCGGGTGGCATGACGATGGAAGCGCCCGGTCCGAGCGCTCCGAGGCTGAGGTCGGCGCCGCGCGCGAGCCGTCCGTTGGCCAGCAGCACCTCACTCGCCGTGGCCAGAAAGCGATCCTCGCGCCGCCACGCGGCGCGCGCCGCCTCAGCTACCCGCACCGCGGTTTGCCGGGTGTCGTCCGACCGGAGCTCGTCGGGCTCGAGCTCGGCCCTGACGGGCCACCATCCCGGCGGCAAAGACCCGCTCGACGCGCTCACCGTGCCACCGCTCGCACCCAGTTGCCGGCGCGGCGGACGGCTGCCCACCACCACCGACAGCGCGGCGCGGCGGTCCGGCGTGCCGACCAGAGCTGCCTCGACCCTTCCGCCGTCGGGACCCCACGGCTGCCTGCCCGCGGAGATCTCCGCAATTCCCAGGTTGGGCACCGTGGCGCCGCCGGGATGAAGGACCACGACGGGACCGGCGCCGGCCGCGGCGGAGAGTGCGCTCGCCTGCAGGTCACTCAGCACCACGACACTCTGAGGGAGCCGTTCCCCGGCCATCGCTTCGCGCGCCAGGCTGAGCGCCGCGCCCAGATCGAGGCGCCAGGGCACCGGCGTCACTCCGTCGGCCAGCGTGCGAAGGCTCGCCGCGTTCCCCCGACGGGGCAGTCCGTCGGCGGTGATCAGCCAGAGCACGTCGTCGGTGTGGGCCGCGGAGAGGATCGCACGGGCCGGGCCGCGCAACTGCTCCAGCACCGGCGTGCCACCCACGATGGCGGCGCTGGACAGCGAATTGTCCAGCACGATCGCGAGCGCGGCCGGCGCATGCGTCGCCGCGCCGCCACTGGGAAGGGTCGGTCCCGCGGCCGCCAGCACCAGCGCTGCCACAAGGAGGGTTCGGACCAGCAGGAGCAGCCAGTGCTGCAGGGTAAGCCGACGGTGATGGGCTCGGGCGGTTTCCGCCAGGTACCGGGTGGCCGGGAACAGCACCGTGGGCGGTTCCCGCCGGGCAAAGAGGTGCAGCAATACGGGGAACGCGGCCGCGGCAAGACCGAGCAGGGCCCACGGGGCGGCGAAACCGATCACGCGAGGCCGGTGGAGCGCACCAGCGCCTGGCGCAGGGCCAGACCGAACGGAGTATCGGTCGTCACCCGTTCATAGGAAATCCCCTGGCGGCGGCACGCCGCCCGCCACTCATTGACCGCCGTCTGCACGGTACGCGCGTACGCGTCGGCCCAGTCGGCGGGTCTGAGCACCACCGCCTGGCCGGACTCGGGATCCTCGTAACGCGCCTCGGCGGGGCCGCGCAACTCGACTTCATCGGGGTCCATGACATGCAATACGAGCACCTGGTGGCCGCGGTGCCTGAGGAAGCGGAGCGCGGTGAGCGCGAGGGGCGGATCGAACAGGAGATCCGACACGAACACCACCAGCCCGCGCCGGCGCAGCTGCTCCACCACTCGGCGCAGCGCGGGCTCCGCGGCGGTGCCGCGCCCCGGCGGCGTCGCCATCAGCTCACGAAGCAGCAGGTGCCATTGTGTGTGCCGGGCCCGGGGAGGCACCAGTCGGCGCACCGACTCGTCGAAGGTGATGAGCCCGGTCGCGTCGCGCTGCCGGAGCAGCACCAGCGCCAGCGCCGCCAGCAGTCGCTCGGAGTACATGCGCTTGGTCAGCCGGATTTCGGGGGCGCCCGACCACTCCATCGAACGGCTGGTGTCGAGCACGAGCATGGCGCGGAGGTTGGTTTCCTCCTCGAACTGCTTGACGTAAAGCCGGTCGCTCCGGGCCAGCAGACGCCAGTCGAGGTAGCGGGGCTCGTCGCCCGGCTGATACATCCGGTGCTCGGCGAATTCGACGGAGAAGCCGCGGCGGGGTGAGCGGTGCAGCCCGGCGAGAAAGCCTTCCACGATCCCCTCGGTGACCACTTCGAGACCGCCCAGGCGGGCGACCTCGGCCGGGTCGAGCAGATCGAGCCGGGCTGTGCTTGGGGAGGCGACGGCGGCGGGCATGCCCCGCCCAACGTAGAGCCGTGTCATGGCGGAGTCAACGCGAGTCCCGAGTGTCCGGTGAGGGGGACGCGAGTCGCCGGCCGACTACCGGCCACCCTCCAGCAAGTACCGGCGGGGCAGCGACTTCCGGATCGGGCCTCGGGGACCTCGGCCTGGCATCTCCCCTGCAACGTCGGCCCGTGATGCTTACCCCACTCCTTTTCGTCTTGACAATGGCCGGCCCGGGATCGCTCCGGATCGTGACCGATACCGTCAAGGCCGTCGCTCGGCCCCCGGCCTCGGCACCCGCCCCTCGGCAGCCGGCCGTGAAGGCCCCCCCGAAACCTCCGGCCAAACCGGTAGGAGAGCCGGTCCTCAAGCGCCGCACCCCGCCTCGTTAGATTCCCCCCTCCCGGCGTCATAGCGCCATAGCCTCATAGCCTCAGAGCCGTCATGAACGTCCGCGCTGTCAGCATCACCCTGATCGCCCTGGGCGCGCCCGCGGCCCTGTCCGCCCAAGCCGCTGCCCAGGACCGAGCCGCCGGCACCATTACCGAGGCGGACGTCCGACGGCGCATCAACATCATCGCCGATGACTCCATGGGCGGCCGGAACACGCCGAGCCCGGGCCTGGACAAGACAGCGCGACACATCGCGGGCGAATTCAAGCGAATGGGGCTCAAGCCGGGCGGAGACAGCGGCACCTACCTGCTCAGCTATCCGATCGTCTCGAGGCGACTGCTGCCGGCTCAGTCAACGGTTCGTTTCGGGCAGATCTCGGGCGAACGCGGGGTGCGGACCACCCTGGACGCCGGCGCCGCCTTGATCTACGGACCGACCGATGCCGCGGTGAAGGGTGGCGTGGTGCTGGTCGGAGGCGCCGTGGTGGTGGACAGTCTGAAGGCGGAAGAGCTTCGGAATCGGATGGTCGTCTATGTGCCGGGGGAGGGGAGCCGGGCCAGCATCCCGGTAGTGCAGCGCCTGATGCTTTCCGGCGCCCGCGGAATCGTGGTGGTGGTGAAATCCGACTCCGAGGTCGCCACGAGCATGCGGCAGCAGGTCGGGCCGCGCACGAGCGCGGGCGACGTCGGGCGCGGCGCGCCGATCTTGTTTATCAAGGAGAGCATCGTGCTCGCCCAGCTGCCCGAGGCGGCTCAGCAATTCGAGCAGCTGCGCGGAGCGCCGATCACCGTGGTGCAACCCCAGCTGGATTGGGAGGGGGAAATCGTCCTCCGGGACACCGTGCTCTCGGCCGCCACCGCACCCAATGTCGTGGGCATCGTGGAAGGGAGCGATCCGGTGCTCAAGCACGAGTATCTGGTCTATTCGGCGCACATGGATCACGTCGGTACAGCCGGAAGTCCCGGGGCTGAATGCCGCCCGATGGGCGCCGACAGCATCTGCAACGGCGCCGATGACGACGGCTCCAGCACGGTGGGCGTGATGGAGCTGGCCGAGGCGTTCAGCCGGAGCGGCGCCCGGCCCAGGCGGTCGGTCATCTTTCTCACCGTGAGCGGCGAAGAACACGGCCTCTGGGGCAGCGAGTGGTTCGTCACCCATCCACCGGTGCCGCTGGCGCAGATCGTCGCCGACATCAACATCGACATGATCGGCCGGAACTGGAAGGACACCATCGTGGCGATCGGCAAGGAGCACTCCGACCTGGGCAGCACGCTGAACCGGGTGAACGCCGCACATCCCGAGCTGAAAATGAGCGCCATCGACGACCGCTGGCCGGCAGAGAGCTTCTATACCCGGAGTGACCACTACAACTTTGCCACGAAGGGCGTCCCGGTCCTGTTCTTCTTCAACGGAGTCCACCAGGACTATCACCAGGTGAGCGACTCACCTGACAAGATCGACGCGGAGAAGGAGAGTCGGATCTTGAAGCTGCTTTTCTATTTGGGCCAGGACGTGGCCAACGCGAAGCAGCGGCCGCGCTGGGTGCCGGCCAGCTACCAGCAGATCGTGACGCCGTGAGCCGGGAAGCAGGGGATCAGGGAAACCGGGAATCCGGCCCGCTCGGTGAATTCCGGGCATTCCGAGAACGGATGAATGCCGTCATCCTGGGCGCGGGGAACCTCACTATCAATCGTTTCTTTGCCCTCGACGGCAGGGCCTACGAGGCGGGAGCGCTGGGCGTCAAGACGAAGGAGCTGCTCGGCCTGGTGGCCTCCCTGGTGCTCCGCTGCGACGACTGCGTCACCTATCATTTGGTGCGCTGCAAGGAGGAAGGGGTCACCGACGAGGAGATGGTGGAGGTCTTCGCCGTGGGCCTCGTAGTGGGCGGGAGTATCGTGATTCCCCACCTGCGGAGAGCGATGGATCGCCTCCAGGAGCTGAAGCAGACGCTATGACGCTCGGCGCATGCTCACCACCACTCCCCCAATCACCAGCCCCACCCCGACGTACTGCAACCCCGTCGGCGCCTCGCCCAGCGTAAGCCAGGCAATCACCATCGCAACCAGCGGTGTGACGCAGTTATAGATAGCCGTGCGGCCGCTCCCGATGGCCAGCACGGCGCGGTTGTAGAGCACGAAAGAGAGCACCAGGGCCAGCAGGATGGCATAGGCCACGCCGGCCCAGGTTGCAGGGGTCATCCCGGCCCAGTCCTGGCGCAGCAGGCCGGGAGCGCCCAGGAGCAGGAGCCCGGGCGCGCCGGCGAGTGTGGTGATGGTCGTGATCTGCAAAGCGTCGACCCCGGCACCCACTCGGCGCAGCATGACGGTGTAGAACGCCCAGCAGAGCGTCGCCAGCAGCACCAGAATATCGCCGGTAAGACTCTGGGCGTGGAAGTGCACGCCGCGCGACGTCACCACCAGCAAGACACCCCCGGTGCCCAGCATCACGCCCACCCAGGTAGCCGGGGTGGCGCGCTCGACGCCCAGCAGCGTCCCGAACAAGGCCACCGTCACCGGCAGCGCGGCCACGATCATGGCGCTGTTGGTCGCGGTCGTAAGGGCGAGGCCGGTCATGAAGAGGCTTTGATACAGTGTGTTACCCACCACGCCGAGCCCGGCCAGGGCCAGCAACGTCTTCCGGGGGAGCGGC
>Ga0184629_10000913_pt1 | contig 12590 bp, 10 predicted proteins | sample PLM4_32_b1_FD_133158 | JGI IMG/M metagenome (GOLD analysis project Ga0184629, IMG submission 133158) | Groundwater sediment microbial communities from an aquifer in East River, Colorado, USA - PLM4_32_b1 | ecosystem: Environmental > Terrestrial > Soil > Riparian zone | place: USA: East River... | reverse complement strand
TAAAAATGCTGAAGGAAACGTACCCGAAGACGATCGTCTTTTCGGCGAAACTTGAGCAGCACCTCCCGCTCATCGTCGCCGACTACAACCAGGTGCACCAGGTGCTTCTGAACCTTTGCGTCAATGCGCGCGACGCCATGAGCGAAGGAGGCACGATTTGCATCGAGACGAAGACCGTCGGCGGAAACACACTGGCCAAACAGAATCCGGAGGCGAAGGATGAACATTACGTATCTATCAGCGTGACCGATTCGGGACATGGCATGGACGAGGCGACGCGCGGCAGGATTTTCGAGCCGTTCTTCACCACGAAGGATAAAGGAAAAGGAACCGGCCTCGGGCTCGCCGTCGTCTACGGTATCATGAAGACGCACAGAGGGTTCATCGACGTCAGAAGCCAGCGGGGCGTCGGGACGACGTTCAGCTGCTATATGCCCATTTCCTGGGAACGGGCCCCGTCGGTCGAACCGGTCGTCGAGTCGCATGAAGAGTATGCTCCGGGCAAGGAGACGATCCTTCTCGTCGAAGATGAAGACGTTCTGCTCGAATCGCTTTCAATCCTCCTCGAAGGGAACGGGTATCACGTGCTGACCGCGCGGGACGGGGAGGAAGCGGTCGATGTGTACCGGAACAAACACGGCGAGATCGCTCTCGTCGTCACCGACATCGGCCTGCCGAAGCTTTCGGGCTGGGACGCGTTCCTCCAGATGAAGCGGATCAACCCGAACGTCAAAGCCATCGTCTCGAGCGGCTATCTCGATCCGAAAATAAAGGAAGAACGATCGAGCCAGGGGGTGAGCGATTACATCCTGAAGCCGTACCAGCCGGTCGAAATTCTCAAGCGCGTCCGCGGCGCGCTCGACGGCAAGACAAGGTAATTGACCTGAGAAGGAAACGCCAATGATACTTCGCGGCGGAATTGTCATCACGAACAATCCCCGCCGCGAAATTCTTCACGATCGGGCCATCAGGGTTTCCGGCGCCATCGTCGAAGCGCTCCTCCCCGCCGCAACACTCCCCGCATCAGAAGAAGTCGTCGATTGCTCCGGGATGGTCATCGTTCCTGGTTTCGTCCAGACGCATATCCATCTTTGCCAAACGCTCTTTCGCGGCCTGGCGGACGAGTTCGAGCTCCTCGATTGGCTTCAACAGAGAATATTTCCTTTTGAGGCGGCGCACAACGAGCGCTCGATGAACGCATCCGCCATGCTCGGCATCGCCGAGCTCATCCGGTCAGGGACGACCGCGATTCTCGACATGGGAAGCCTGCACCACGAAGAGGAGATTATCCGCGCAGTGGGGGAAACGGGTCTGCGCGCGCACGTCGGCAAGGCGATGATGGATGTCAACGACGCGTTTCCGGGCCTGCGCGAATCGACAAAAGAATCCATCCGCGCAACGCGGGCCCTTGCCGAACGGTGGCACGGGTCGTACGACGGCCGCGTGCGCTATGCACCCGCGCCGCGCTTCGTTCTCTCCTGCAGCGAAGAAGTGATGCGCTTTGCGGGCGAAATGGTCGCTTCGCATGAAGGAATGATATTTCACACGCACGCTTCGGAGAATGCGCGCGAAATCGAAACCGTACGCCGCCTGTTCGGCAAGGAAAACCTCGAGCTTCTTGATTCATATTCGGTTATTTCCGGCAGGTCGTGCCTGGCGCACTGCGTTCATATTGGAAAGCGGGAGCTCGATATTCTCGCGGCAAAGGGCTCCGCGGTCGCGCACTGCCCCTCTTCGAATCTTAAACTCGCCTCAGGCATTGCGGATGTCCCGGCGCTCCTCGCACGGGGCATCAGGGTAGGGCTCGGGGCCGACGGAGCGCCGTGCAACAATTCGCTCGATATGTTTCAGGAAATGCGGCTTGCCTCGCTCTTACAAAAGCTCAAACACGGAGCAACGGCCATGCCCGCCGCCAAAGTGTTCGAAATGGCGACACTCGGAGGCGCCGCCGCGCTGGGGCTCGACCGCGAGATCGGCAGTATCGAAGCGGGGAAGAAGGCGGATCTGGTGTTGCTTAACCTCGGAACGGTTTGGAATCCGCCGGGCGGCAATCTATATTCCTCAATCGTCTATTCATCGCATCCTGAAAACGTCGACTCCGTGATGATTGACGGGAAATGGATCTATCGTCACGGGGAATTCACAGAAATGGATGCTGAAAGGATCGTTGCGGAAGGAACGTCTGAGCTGAAACTTCTCCTTGGCCGGATCAGGCGCGATTAACCGCGAAGCATGAAGCCGTCAATTTCGTTTATACTGGACGGAGCCGTCACTTCGGTCGATGTCACAGGGGAAGGCGGACCTACGCCGACGACAACGCTCCTCAATTATCTTCGCACTCTTCCGGATCACAAAGGCGTGAAAGAGGGTTGCGCCGAGGGAGATTGCGGCGCCTGCACTGTCGTGATGGGCGCCTGCGACTCCACGAACCACATGCGCTACCAATCCGTCGATTCATGCCTCGTCTTTCTCCCCATGGTGCACGGCAAACAGGTGATAACCGTGGAAAATCTCCGCGATGCCTCCGGCGCGTACCACCCGGTTCAGCAGGCGATGGTCGGGACGAACGGGAGTCAATGCGGATATTGCACGCCGGGATTCATCATGTCCCTCTTCGCTCTCTACAAAAACGACGACCATCCCCCGCGCGAACGCATTGACGACGCTCTCACCGGAAACTTGTGCCGCTGTACCGGCTACAAACCGATCATCGAAGCGGCGGCGGCATCGTGCGTCCATAGAGGAAGCGATCATTTTTCAGAGAATGAAGCCCAGACGGTCGCGTTGATGAATGCACTTCCCGGCAGTCCGGTTCTCCTTTCCGACGGACGGCAAACGTATGTCCGTCCGGTGACCATACAGGAGGCACTCGCCGCCAGGCAGGCCCGCCCCGATGCCGTTATCGTCGCCGGGGGGACGGATGTGGCGCTGCGCGTCACGAAGTATCACGAACTTCTGGAAAACATTATCGATCTTTCGCGGATCGAATCGCTGAAGAACATCGAAGTAACGGAACATTCGGTTGTGATCGGCGCCGGCTCATCGCTCAGCGACGTGAAAGAACGCGTCGGGCGGACACTCCCTGCGCTTGATGACATGCTAAGCGTTTTCGGGTCTCTCCAGATCAGAAACCTGGCGACACTCGGAGGGAATCTGGGGTCTGCTTCGCCCATAGGGGATACACTGCCGGTACTCATCGCGTACGGCGCGAAGGTGGTGGTCGAGAGTCTCAACGGTCGAAGGGAAATTCCCATCGACAGATTCTTCACCGGTTACAGAAAAACTGAACGGAGGCCGGACGAGATCATTACCTGTGTCGAAATTCCAAAACCGGCGGAGCATCTCATCATCAGATCGTACAAAATATCGAAACGCAAAGACCTTGATATCTCTACCCTCAGCGCCTGTTTCCGGCTGGAGCTTGATGCGGCCCGGTCGGTGAAATCCGTCGTCCTCGCCTACGGCGGGATGGCGGAATGCCCGAAACGCGCCGCGGCGACCGAACAACTTCTTCTCGGCAAACGCTGGGAACGGGAGCTTGCAGAACATGCGATGAACGTGCTCGATACGGATTTTACGCCGATATCCGACGTACGTGGATCGGCCGAGATGAGAAAAATTGCAGCCAGAAACCTCCTGTTAAAGTTTTGGTTCGAGACATCACACCGGTGACAACCAGCATTCCGCACGAATCGGCCGCGAAGCACGTCTCCGGGGAGGCGTGCTATGTCGACGACATTCTTGTCAACGAGCAGCTCCTCGTCGGCAGGGTGGTCTACAGCCGATACGCGTCCGCCGGGATTCTGTCGTTCGATCTTGGCGCTGCCAGGAAGGTTCCGGGGGTTCACGCCGTACTTTGTTACAAGGATATTCCGGGACGAAACGAAATGGGGCCCGTTGTCAAAGACGAACCCTGCCTCGCGGAAGGCGAGGTAGTCTGCGTCGGACAGGCGGTCTTTCTCATCGCTGCGGAAACAGAAGCGCAATGCCTTGAAGCGGAGCGTTGTATTGCCATAACGTATAAGGAGCGCGAGCCGATACTCACGATCGAGGATGCGGTTGCAAAACGATCTCTCCTGGGGCCCCCATCGAAAATTGAGCGCGGGAATCCACATCAGGCATTGCAACAGGCGCCCCATCGCATCGAAGGAATGCTGAACACCGGAGCCCAGGAACATTGGTATCTGGAATCTCAGGTGTGCCTGTGCGTCCCCGGGGAGGGGGACGAGATGAACGTGTTCAGTTCGACGCAGCATCCGTCCGAAACGCAGGCCCTCATCGCGGAGCTTCTCGGCAGAGGCAAACACGAGATCGTCGTGGAAGTCAGGAGGATGGGAGGGGCGTTCGGAGGCAAGGAAACGCAGGCCAACCACACGGCGTGCTGGGCGGCGCTCCTCTGTCATGCGACCGGGCGGCCGGTGAAAATCAGGCTCTTCCGCGACGACGACATGATCATGACGGGAAAGCGCCATCGCTTTCTCTCCAAATACACCGTGGGGTTCGACGACGATGGAAAAATTCTCGCTGCGGAAATACAACTCGACAGCGATGGAGGGTGCGCAACCGATCTTTCGTTCGCAATCATGCAGCGGGCCATGCTGCATGTGGATAACGCATACTATATTCCGCATCTCTCCGTCGCCGGCACGGTGTACCGGACAAATCTTCCGTCGAATACCGCATTCCGCGGCTTCGGTGGTCCTCAGGGAATGGCGGTCATTGAACAGGCAATCGATGCAATAGCGCGCTATCTGCAAAAGGATGCCGCGGGGATCAGGCTAAAGAATTTTTATGGGCTGGATGAAAACAACATCACCCATTACGGCGAAGCTGTTGAAAACAACCGTCTCTTTATGTTGTACGATCAATTGATGAATTCATCGGAATATGAGAAACGGAGAACAGAGGCGGATGAATTCAACGCGCACAACGAATTCTGGAAAAAAGGCCTCGCCCTTACCCCCGTGAAGTTCGGGATTTCGTTCACCACGTCTTTTTTGAATCAGGCCGGCGCGCTCGTTCTGATCTATAAGGACGGGACGATCCTTGTGAACCACGGCGGGACGGAGATGGGGCAGGGCCTCCACACAAAAATGCAGCAGGTTGCTGCGGCGGAATTCGGCCTGAAAATCGACCGGGTAAAAGTCAATGCGACGAACACCGCAAAAGTTCCGAACACATCCGCAACCGCGGCGTCTGCCGGCGCCGATCTCAACGGTATGGCTGTAAAGAATGCGGCCGATATCCTCAAGGAGCGAATTGCCCGCGCGATGGCCCACGTATGGAATGACAGGGACGCCTCCGCGCGTTCCGCGTGGGACAACATCGCTTTTGAAGACGGGCGTATTGTTGATGTGCAACACCGCGAGCGAAGCATCGCATTTGAAGAGGCAATCCCGCTCTTACACCAGCGCCAGGTTTCGCTCAGCGCCGCCGGGTTCTACAGAACGCCCGATATCGGGTGGGACCGGGAAAAAGGGGTTGGCAAGCCGTTCCATTACTATGCATTCGGCATGGCGGCAACGGAAGTACTGCTGGATGTCCTCACAGGGCATCACACCATCCTGCGGACGGATATCCTTCACGACGTCGGCGATTCACTCAATTCAGGGATCGATATCGGTCAGGTGGAAGGCGGCTATATTCAGGGCGTCGGATGGGTGACGACGGAGGAGATACGCTGGGATGAGAAAGGAAATCTGTTGACGCACTCTCCCGATACCTACAAAATTCCATCGGTGCAGGACATCCCGAAAGATTTTCGAACGCAATTATTGCAGGGAGTTCCCAATCCAAACACTATTCGCAGGAGTAAAGCTGTCGCCGAACCGCCCCTCATGCTCGCCCTTTCTGCATGGCTGGCAATTAAAGACGCGGTCTCCGCGGTCGGCAACCATCGCCTCGAGCCGGAGTTTTCCTTGCCCGCAACGAACGAAGTTATTTTGCTCTCGATTGAAGGGATGAAGCGGAAAGGTTGAGCTCCCTTATGCCCGTCTGATTTTCCAGGCGGCGCCCCATCCGGCCAGTATCAACAGGGAGAGAATGACCCAATTCCAATTGTCGCCGTAGGAGGTTACCGGATAATGATTGCTGATCATGATGAAAACGACCGGCACCGCCATGAACGTATTGTGCTTCGAGCGCATCTTTGCACTCTCTCCAAGCGCGAGATCCGGTTCTTTTCCCTCAGTGAGCGCTTTTACCATTGTTCGCTGCGCCGGAAGGATCCGTTCCCAGACATTGGCCGTCATTATCGTGCCGAACATTGCACCGATGTGAAGATAGGCCGCGCGGCCGCCCATGACGTGCGTCAAGCCATAACTTAAGCCCACGACCGCCACATAGGAAATCGCAACGGCCAGCCTCTCATTCCGCGCGATCGTTGAGCGCCACAGAAGATCGTACAACAACCATCCGAAAACCAGCGTTGCAACGCCGGCGAGGATCGGGAGAGTCTGATCCATCTCATCATCCACCATTAAACCTCCCATATAATAGACGAGAATAAGGAGGGTGATCCCGCTTAGCCAGGTGATGGCGGCTTCCCATCGAAACCAGTGAAGCGTGCCCGGCATGAGCCGGGGCATCCGCTGTTTCTCAACGAGGTAGAACCCGCCGCTGTGCACCATCCATACGTTCTGATCCTCTTTTCGCTTTGAGGCTTGATCGGCCATTTCGACAAAGCGCCGGTCGAGCCATGTAAAAAAGTACGTCTGCCCCACCCACATGATCCCGGCGAAGACATGAATCCACCGCGCGGCGAGGTGCAACCATTCCACGACGTCGAAAAGGCTCATTGCCCGCGATACGTTGAATATCCGAAAGGATTCAGGAGGAGCGGTATATGATAGTGCGATTGGAGATCCCGAAGTTCGAACACAACGGGTATGTACGGATAGAATGCGTCGGCTCCCAGCGATTGAAAATACGCGCCGGTGAGAAACGTCAGCCGGTAGACGCCGGGAGCGAATTCCACGCTTCCGGGCACGAGATCCGCGATGCGGCCGTCGGCGTTTGTCGCGCTGCGCGCGAGTTCCTTCCATGTGTTCGCGGGCGTATACACCTCAAGAACCACATGCAGATTAGCAGCCGGTGAGCCGCGGCTTGTGTCGAGAACATGCGTCGTGATGATGCTCTTCATTTTGTCGACCCTTTCTCTCTGTTATTCAAGGATTCGCCGCCCGTTGAGAATCTTCACAAACGAACGCGATCGAAGTTCGTCGATGGTCAATCCCGTCGAGCGCGCTTCATCCCCGGTGATCGCACCGCAATTCATGCCGCGTAAAAAATAGTTCAGGAGTCCCTGGCCCGTTGCGGCATCGTCGAACACGTCGCCGATGAGCGTCGCCTGGGCCGCCTTTTCCATGAACGTCCTCAGGCGCAGCGACGCGGCCCCGAGCCCGTCGAGGAAAAACGCGTAGACTGCCGCGTACCGCACCGGCAACTGCGCGGGGTGGAGGTCCCATCCCTGGTAGTAGGCATTCATGAGGGAATGCGACACGTGCTCGAAATTCAACCGCCAGACGCGGTGGACCACATCCCTGTTTTCCTTCATTTGCTTCGGTGTCAGTTTCTTTCCTTTCACCGCGCGGTGAGGTCCCACCGGCATGATGTTTGTGGCCCCGTCGGAAATCCAGATACCAGTCTGCGCGAAGGATACCTTCATCACTTCGCGCGCAAAATCGCAGGATGGATGAAGCATGCCCTGGTAAGCAGCCGTGATATTCATCGAAGCAGTATAGTCGTAAACGCCGAAATGGGCTGCGACACACCTTCCCCGGGCGGCCGCGGCGAGAAGGGGGAGCGCGCACTCTCCCCGCGAGGTGAAAATTGCCTGCGGCGTCTCGATCATAAGCTCAAGCTTCAGCGATCCGCGAGGGAGCGCGCACTTCGACTCCAGCGCTTCAAAGAGATCTACGAGCGCCGTTACCTGCCCGGGCACGACTACCTTGGGGAGTGTGACGACAAAATTCTCAGGGAGAGCTCCGCCGCTCTTCTCTGCCACAGTCGTGACGAAGAGTTCCAGCGTCCGGATGCTTCGTCGTTTCAATTCCTCCGTCAATGGTTTGATGCGGATACCGATGAACGGCGAAAGTGTTCCCTCCTTCATCCCGCGGACGACTTCTTCTGCAGTGAACACGGCATGGCCGTCTTCCTCTGCGTCCGGCCGGTTTCCGTATCCGTCTTCAAAATCGATCCGGAAATCCTCCACCGGCTCGCGTTTCAGCTTCTCGACAATCCGCTCGTAGATGAGAGACCGGTATTTTGCTGTTCCTTCAAGATGAATGGCCCTCGCGAAGAAAGCGGCGCCGGGGGCATACTCTTTCATCGACCGGAGTGCGGTCGCTCCCAGTTTCTGCGCCGTATCCGCCTTAAAAATCTGAGCACCGCCGTAGACCGTATGCACCGGTTGTCTCCCCGGTACCTCGCCCGGATATTGCCGGGAGAATGCGTCATTGACCTCCTTGAGGCGGTCGAGAATTTCCCTTGTAGACTCTGCGTTCACGAAACGATTTTTTTTAGCCGCAATTGTGTAATTTTTTCCTGCTCATGTGCCGCAACCCGGATCTCGGCGTCAGGCTGGTTGTTCAACCGGTCGATGAGCAGTGCCAACATTTCATCGGCGCCCTTGCCTGTCGCACAAACGATGAAAATATAACCAAATTTTCTCTCATATCGCTCATTGGCCGTTGCAAGATCGGCGAGGAGTTGCTCCGAACTTCTCGAAAGGCCGGATTGCTCTGCCTCGCTCATCCGCGCCGTTTCGGGAAACTTCATTCGGAGGTCCTTCAGCTCGCCGATCTTCGGATGGCCGGCGAATGCTTCCTTCCAGTCCTCACCGCTGAGCGAGCGAAACACCCTTTCGGCTGCGGCAGTCAATGTCTGAGCATCGCCATAAGGACGCCCGGCCACCATCTCCTCGACCCATTGGCCGGCATTACAACACTGGCGGAACAGGGCGGCCGCATCGGAAGTGCTGAGAGTGTTCAGTTCCTGGATCGTCATGTGCCGAAGTGCGCTCACTTACGCGCTGATCTTCCCCCACACTCTCAACCGGCTTATCCCTCCATCGGGGAAGATATTCAGCCGGACGTGTGTAACGGATCCCAATTTCTTCAATTGGGTGGCGAACAGGTGCCGCTTGTGCGCCCGGAGTTTTGCCGGTTTCAGGAGTTCATTCCACGTGACAGCCTCGATGTTCGCCGGATCGATGAAACCTTCCGGCGCATAGCATGCATCGATCGAGCATGTGTCGGGATAGTTGCCTTTGAAATGATTCGTGTCCACTTCGATCTTCGCGATCGTACCGGCGTGCCCTAGCCTGACGATAGCCCAGTCATACCCCGGACCGCGGCGGCGCTTTGTCTCCCATCCGTCACCCATCGTTAATGCGCGCCCCGGCATGAGGAGATTTTCGGGTGAACCGAAAAATCTGTCGCTCGTTGCTTCAATGCGTCCGCCCGATTCCACCGCAGCAAGATCGACAAGCAACTTTCGTCGTAACGTCTTCCAATCGGGATCCGCCTCTCCGAAGATCCTGAGACGTGCTACTCCTCCATCCGGAAATATGTTCAGGCGCACATGCGTCCAGCGGCGTGCATCTGGTATGGGCGGTATGGGAAAAAGATTTTGGGAACCTGGGCTGAGCGGAGATTTTGGAAAAATTTCTGTCCAATGCGCCGAACGCAACGCCGCCGGCGATGCCGCGCACGCTTCGATCGATGCGAATGGGGGATGATTTCCCAGAAAATGATTGGTGTCGATGTCGACCCCTCTGATAATACCGGGAATGCCGAGCCTGATGATGCACCAATCGTGACCGGCACCCCTCTTTCTCCTCGTTTCCCAGCCGTCCATCCATTTTCCCCGGTCCGTGTACTTATCCGCAGCAAACGCCCCGCGGCCAGGCTTCAGGAGATTTTCTTTCGGCGCGAAAAACTCGTCGTTGGCGAGGATTGCTTTTCCGCCGACGCGTTCTGACGCCAGATCGGTCAATGTGGTAAAGTGTGCAGGTTTATCCGTTGGTTGCATGATCATTTTCCTGTTTTGATCTTTGAGAGAATCCGTCGGGCTTATCGTGTATCCTGACGGCGTATGACCTGTCCCGTCGGGTCCCCTTCGAAAACGCCGTTCTCGAATATCTTCTCCCCCCGAAGGTACGTTGCGTGCACGCGCCCGTAGAGCGTTCTCCCCTCATATGGCGTCATGCGATGACGATGATATGTCGTTTCAGGTGCGACGGTGAAAGACTCATTCGGATTCCACACGACAAAATCGGCGTCATAGCCCGCGGCAATGGCGCCTTTCCGGCCGGTCATCCCGGCGAACTCTGCGGGCCTGCGGCTCATCCATTCGGCAATATCCGTGACGCTCTTGCCGCGCTTGCGGGCTTCTGTCCACACAATCGGCAATCCGAATTGCAGGGAAGAAATACCACCCCATGCTTTTCGATAATCTCCGGCTCCCATGTGCTTCAGTTCCGGAGGCGAAGGGGAATGGTCCGAGACGACAAAATCGATGTCGCCGTCATCCAATGCATTCCAGAGCCGTTCCCGGTTTTCCTTTTCCCGGATCGGCGGCGCGCACTTGAAGCGGGTGTCACCATCCGGGATTTCCTCGGAGCAAAAATAAAGATAGTGCGGGCACGTTTCCGTCGTCACCGGCAGTCCGTTCCTGCGCGCCTTACGAAGTCCGGGGATTGCGTCTGCAGATGATACGTGCACAATATGTATCCTGCAGCTGAATTCCGCGCACAGGTTCGTCATGAGATCGATCGCGCGATGTTCCCACATCCGGGGGCGGGAAGCAAGGTATTCACGGTAGGAAGATGGATTCCGCTGTGCTGCGCCATGAGCGGGATCGCCGGCAATCTCGCAGTGAACGAGTAAAGGGAGTCCGGATTTTGCAATGACCGGCATTGCGTTTCGAAGATGCGCTTCAGCAACTTCGGGAAAATCATCGATGCCGGAATGAATGAGAAAGGCCTTCAACCCGAGAATTCCCGCATCGATCAACGGTTGAAGCATTTTGCAATTTTCCGGAATCACTCCGCCGTAAAATCCGCAATCGACCCGGAGCTTTCCCTCTGCGGCCTCCAGTTTCGCTGTGAATGCGTCACGTGATGTGGTGACCGGAGTGCTGTTGAGCGGCATGTCGACGATCATCGTGATCCCGCCGGCCGCGGATGCTTGCGTGGCTGTGACGAATCCTTCCCACTCCGCGCGACCCGGTTCATTGACGTGAACGTGGGTATCGACAAGTCCGGGCATAATGACGAGGTCCCCGAAGTCGTTCACCGGCAACCCGGGCATCGTACTGTCAATATCCAAAACGCCGAGCACACGCCCGCCCTTTATGTGAAGAGCTGCGGGTCGCAGACCCTCCGGGGTAAGCACACTACTGCTTCGGATGATGCACTCGGCAGACGACATACGGAAAATTATAGAATTTTTGGTGTACAAAAACAAATGCCTCATTGCTTCTTGCCGGTGAGTTTGATATACTTTAAACATGGTCGACGTGTTCATGTTGGAAGCGCTGGCCGAGGCACGTCAGGGTCTGGCCTCGGGCGGGATTCCCATCGGATCGGTGATTGTCCGGGACGGCACCATCATCGGCCGCGGTCACAACCGGCGGGTTCAGGAGGCCAACCCGATGAAACACGCTGAAATCGACTGCCTGATCAACGCGGGACGCGTGACAAGCTACCGGAACACAACTCTGTACTCCACACTCATGCCGTGTTATCTTTGTGCCGGTGCGATTGTGCAATTCAATATTCCGAAGGTCTATGCGGGAGAATCGCGGACTTTCCCCGGCGCCGGGGAGTTTATGCGTTCGCACGGCGTCGAAGTTATTGACCTTGACCTCGATGAATGCGTGAGCATGATGGAACAATTTATCCGGGAACGACCGGATGTGTGGAATGAAGACATTGGAAAATAGACCTTACACAGACATCTACAGCGAGTTACTCTCCTCTCTGACAACAGAAGACCACGTCCTGCTCGCCACAATCATCGCGACGACAGGATCGACTCCAGCAGCGGCACATTCGAAAATGCTGGTCAGACAAGAAGGCGTCGTCAGCGTCGGAACTGTCGGCGGAGGGTGCATGGAAGGGGAAGTGCTCCTCCAGGCAAACAGACTCTATAATTCCGGACGCGCCAGGATCTTCAGCTTTACGCTTAATGAAGACGACATGAAGCACGGACTTATCTGTGGAGGAAATCTTGATATCCTCATTGAACCGGTCACCCGGCGACAGCTCCCGTTTTTCGAAGAATTGAAATCGATGCGTGATAGGGGGTGCGATTGCGTTATCGTCTCGTTGCTCGGGAATGATGGCGTGATGCGGGAAAAGGTCCTTGTGGATCCAATGCGTGCACCGGGCGCGCCGTCATCGGAGATTGTTCGTTCGCCGCGCGCATGTGAGGATGTGTTCATGTTTCCGGAAGCATCCATTGCGAGCCGTATCGAGAAGGCGCACCGCTCACAGGAAACCGCGCGCGTCAACCTCGGGGACAGCATGTTGATCATCGAACCGGTCTCCGGCATCCCGCCCCTGCTCGTGTTTGGCGGAGGCCATG
>Ga0184629_10000912_pt1 | contig 12596 bp, 12 predicted proteins | sample PLM4_32_b1_FD_133158 | JGI IMG/M metagenome (GOLD analysis project Ga0184629, IMG submission 133158) | Groundwater sediment microbial communities from an aquifer in East River, Colorado, USA - PLM4_32_b1 | ecosystem: Environmental > Terrestrial > Soil > Riparian zone | place: USA: East River... | reverse complement strand
GTTGGGGATGTATTCTTTTGCCGACACGGTGTCGCACAGGTCGACTTGCGCAACGCCGTGCCCCAAACTCAAACCGCTCGCTATGTCCCCGAACACCCGCTCGCAATGTCTCCGGTCTAAACAAGGGGAGAGGGTGCGGAGGATTGCGCTAGCAATCCTCCGCGGGTGAGGGGTAACACTCGCGCTCGGCCTTGCGCTTCTCGCGCGCTTCCTTGAACGGCTTCAGCCGCTTGTGCAGCGCCTCCATCGCCACGACCTTCTCCTGGAACGAGCGCTTCGCGAGGCGTCGGCGCATCTCGGCCTTCTCCGCCAGGATGTCGGAGATATCCGGATGCCCTGAGGCTGTCCTTCCGGCTTCACGAACGTCGGTCGCGCGATGATGGTCGATCCGCATCCGTGCGCAAGAGTCTTGCCAAGCGGAGCGCAACCCGTGCCTTGCAAGCACATCGCAAAGCGCAGCGCTGTCCACAGCACGTTCTTCCAGGAACTGTGCAATATGGATCAAGTCTGTGGGACGCCCCAACCGCAGGCAGATTGCCACGATAAACTCGGGCTTCAGGACACGCGCAAAGACGGGATTGCCGCTTTCGTTTCGAAGCTCGACTTGTTCAGCCTCTGCAAGAGCTTCTCTGTCGAGCGAATTGGAAATCCGCACGAACCGCAGCTTCCACCCTTCGATGGCAATACCTTCCAGCGCCGAAATCTCGTCGTGTTGCTTCTGATCAAATGAGACAAAGACATCCAAGTCCTCGGTCAGCCTTGGCTCGATGTAGTTGTACGTCGCAACCGCGCCGACAATCGCGTAGCTCTCGATGACGCCTTCGGCTTGCATGGCGTTTAAGGCCTCAACGGTCTTGGCAATGGTCATGGCCTAAGCTCGCGTCCCCTCAGTGCATACGCCCACCAGAGCGCGCAAGCGAACAGCGCGAGCGCCACGATCTGATGCCATGCCGCGAGCGGCAATGCGACTCCGCTGACCACAGTGAACACGCCCAACGCGATCTGAATTGCAACGAGCGCGATGACGTGGGTGCTCGGGAGCTTAAGCGGCTTGTCAGGACCCTGATGGCGGATAGACAGGAAGAGCCACGCAGCCATTAGGGCCACCACATAGCCCATCGTGCGATGCTGGAAATGCACAAGCGCGTGGTTCTTGAAATGATTGATCCACCAGGGCGAGAGGTCATAGAGGCCGGGCGGAATCCACGCGTCACCGTAGGTCGGCCATGTCGAGAAGGCCAAGCCTGCGTCGAGACCGGCCACGAACGCGCCCAGCAGCATCTGGATGAACACCAGCCCAGCGAAGACGAGTACGGGCAAGCGGAATCTCGAGGCGGTGGCGATGCCGGTCGGCCGGACTCCCAACACCTCGAGTGCGGTCCACAGGATGTAACCGAAGAGGATGATCGCGAGACCCAAATGCGCGGCGAGCCGATATTGGCTCACGGCGACGCGTGTCTCTTCGAGTCCGGACTGCACCATCCACCAGCCGAGCGCGCCTTGTGCAGCACCGAGCAGGAATATGACGGCGAGCCGGCCGGCGCGTGCGCGGTCGATGCGCCGCTGCCAGAGGAAAGCAAGGAACGGAATCGCGAACACGACTCCGATCAGCCGCCCGAGCAGACGATGCGTCCATTCCCACCAATAGATCGTCTTGAAGGCCGCAAGCCCCATGCCGCGATTGAGCAGGTCGTATTGCGGTGAGCCCTGATACTTCGCAAACTCCGCTTGCCAATCGGCCTCCGAGAGCGGCGGAATGGCGCCCGTGACCGGCCGCCACTCGGTGATGGAAAGTCCCGAACCGGTGAGCCGCGTCAGCCCGCCGACGAGCACCATTAGCGCGATCATTCCCGCGATGACGAACAGCCACACCGCGACGCCTCGGTCCGAGCCGTAGCGAACGTCACGCGATGTTGCGGCCTCAGCGGCGACCATCGGAGCCTTGCAGTATCACTAAACTTGCGGCCCAATCCTTTAAAGCGCCATCGCGGCGGCGTCCATGCGGCCTAGGAACATGCGTTCGCTAACACCCCACACCAAGAAGCTGATCGGCACGATCGTCATCCTGATCTGGGTCCCGATCTACGCGCTCCTCGCCATGCGGGTCGCCGTGTCCGTTCTGCCGGAAGCCAATCCCTTCGTGCAGCTGCTCTACTACGCGATTGCGGGCACGGCGTGGATCATCCCCATCGGCCTTTTGCTTCCCTGGATGAGCCGTGAACCTCGACCTTAGGGGTGGACCGTCTGCGTGAAATACCGGTCGTCGAGCTGAAGCCCGATTTTCCGCTTCGCGGCTTCCCGATAAACGATGGCGCCGATCGCCGCGAATTGCAGCCCGAGCCCCTGGAAATTGTGGAAACAGGTGATTTCGTCCGCTGACTGGCGCCCCGAGGCGCGCCCCGCGAGCATGTCCCTCAGCTCCGGAACGTTGGAAACGTCCTTGATGCCGGAGTGCGCGTTGCGGTCGTTCTGATTGAAGCCGCCGACCTCGGGCGAATTGCGCGCCGTGAAGCTCTTGCCGCCTTCGCGAGCGTTCACCACGAGTCGCGTGACGCGCTCGAATATCGCGGGCAAGAGCTCGGTGCGGTTCACGCTCGAGAGATGCATCCCGGGCTTCAACCACTCCGGCTTCACCGTCGGCGTCAGCGAATTCGTTGCGGTGACAAGGATGTCGGCGCCTTCAGCGGCATCCTCGGGACGATCGACGGCGCGAATGTCGAGATCCAGCGCTTTGCGATAGTGCTCGGCGAAGCGTCGGCGGTTCTCTTGGGTGGGACTGAAGACTCGCACCTCGTCGAACGCGCGTACCGCGCACATCGCTTCGAGCTGACCGCCGGCCTGGAACCCGGTACCGAGCAGACCGAGGATTTTGGCCTTCGGTCGCGACAGATACTTGGCGGCAACGCCGCTCGTCGCGCCGACGCGAGCGCGCTGCATCAAACCATCATTGACGATGCACAGAAGCTGGCCCGTATCGGTGGAAAACAGCAGCACCTGGCCGTTGTAGCGGCCGCCGGGTTCGGACAAAGCGAGCTTCACGCGACGCGACGTGCCGTTCACGACCGCGCCCGTCACGATATCCGAATTGAGCCGGATCGCGGCAATGCCCGCCTTCGGCCAGGTCCCCGACATCGTCTTCAGATCGTGGACGGCCCCTTCCCGCGCGATCGGCACGATGGCGTCCTGGCGCGGGATATCGACCGCATCGCCGTTGCCGAGATCGGCAAACGCCGCCTCGATTGCTTCGATGCAATCTGGCATCTTCAAGAGGGGTTCGACATCTTCGTTGGTGAGAAGGATCATCGCCTGGTCCGGATTGAAACGGGCCTGACGATAGTTCATGGCCGCCCGGCGGCAAAGGACGGAGCGTGACAAAACGGAGCGCACAGGAGGGTACGATCGGGTTGCTTGCGCGGGCGATCGGCGCAATGCAAGCGGATTCGGTCTCGGCTGCAGCGATCGAGCAGGCCAAGTTGCTCCTGCTGGACACGATCGGCTGCGGTTTTGCTGGGCGCGGCGAATCCGCTGCACAAGCCGCACTAAAGGCGCTCTCCGGTTCGACCGGCCAGAGCGCAGTAATCGGCCAGACTGCTCGAACACATGTGCTCGACGCGGTGCTTCTGAACGGCGTCCTCGTTCGCGTGCTCGATTTCAACGACTATGTCATCGGCGAAGCGCACGGCGAACCGGAGACCGCCGGCCATCCGAGCGACAACATTCCCGTCGCTCTGGCAGCAGGCAGTTCACGGCAGCGCTCGGGGCACGACATCCTTGCGGCGATCGTCATGGGCTACGAGCTTTACGCTCGTCTCCAGCGCGCCATGGATCGCGGCCAATGGGACGGAGTCACCGCATCGGGACAGGTGGCGCCCGCAATGGCCGGATGGCTGATGGGCCTTTCCCTAGACCGGCTTGCGCACGCGTTGGCGCTTGGTGCCGCGCGCAGTGCCACGCCGAGCATCGTTCGAACGGGAGACATCTCGGCTACGAAATCGCTTGCTAATGCACTCGTCGCTCAAGCAGGCACTCAGGCCGCCCTGCTTTCGGAACACGGCATGACCGGCCCGCTTTCGATTCTGGATGATCCACGCGGACTGAGCGGTCTGTTCACACGCACCGATCGCTCGACCTTGTACGCGCCGTTTCCGCCCGATGGCGCGATCATGCACGCGCACGTCAAAACCTATCCGTGCATCAACACCGGCCAGAGCGCGGTTGCCGCGGCGCTCAAGCTGCACGCGATCCTGAAGCGCGATGCGGCAACGCTGTCCCGGATCGAAGTCACGATGGCGGATTACAGGGTCACGAAGCGCCATCAGGACGATCCCGAGCGTCACAATCCGGTTTCAAGAGAAGCGGCCGATCACAGCTTTCCATTCGCTGTCGCGGTCGCGCTGATCGATGGAAAGTTCGGACCCGCACAGTTCGAAGGCGAGCGCTGGCGTGATCCCGCTGTGACGTCGCTGATGTCGCGCATCGTTATGCGCCGCGATGCCGCGTGGAACGCACGCGCGCCGGGGTCGTATCCCTGCGCCATCCGTGTCATCGATACCTCCGGCGACGAGCACAACGTAGAGATCCCCTACCCGCCCGGTTACTCGCGAGATGGACTCGACCGACAGATTGTGCTGGACAAGTTCCACGCCGTGACGGAATCCATTCTCGACGCGAGAGATCGCGAGCGCATCGTGGACGCCGTCATGGACTTCGATCGGAGTCCGTCCGCCGAACCGCTGAACAGAGCCATTGCCATAGAAGGGAAATCGACGTGAGCGACATTCTGGACCAGTGCGAAAACAATATTCTCACCATCACGCTCAATCGCCCGGACGAAGGCAATGGACTGAACGATGCGGGCATCGGGCAACTGACGATGCTTCTTCAGGGCGCGGCCGCTCGCGCACGAGTCGTCGTGCTCAAAGGCGCGGGCAAGGATTTCTGCGTTGGCCGCATTGCGCCGCGTGGCGCGGCTGCACCGAAGCTCGAAGCCCTGCAAGTCCGCAAAGGCCGCGATGCGGTGTTCAATTGCTACAGCGCGTTCCGCGAGAGTTCGATACCGATCATCGCCGCGGTCAACGGGCGCGCGCTTGGTTTCGGATTCGCGATCGCGACCTGCGCCGACATCACGCTTGCTGCCGACGACGCGATTTTCCAGATGCCGGAGTTCGGCGAGAACATCATGCCGACGATCGCCATGTCGGCGCTGCTCGGAAAGGTCTCGGCAAAGAGATTGATGCACATCGCCTACTCCACCGCAGAATTCACCGCGGAACGCGCCGAACGCTTTGGATTGATCAGCGATGTTGTGCCCGCAAAATCACTCGATGTGGCAGTCGAAAAACTCTGCGCACAGATATTGAAAGCGCCGCAGCCCGCCGTTCTTGCGATCAAGGAGTATGCGCGCGTTGCGCCTTCGATGGATATCCGCGGCGCGATCGATTACGCGCGGAGTCTTCATGCGGTCATCAACTCATCGAGCGAGATGCGGCCGGAGCCTCGTCCGTAAGCGGAGTTTGTCAAAGTGTGCGCGCAATTTGCGTCTGACACACAAAGAAGATGTTTGACACACAAAACAGACAATTGCGTTGCACGAATTTAATTCAATCTGATCAAAAGCTGATGGCGCGACGTAACGCCACACTGAACGTGAGATTTTTTACAAAACCGTAGTGGCACTGCGACGGCCCGTTCGTGCTATAGCGACGCGGCAAATCCATGCAAGGAAATATGCAGATGAAGAGCGTAGTGCGTAATACAGTCGCGACTCTTGCCTTCGCGCTTATGTGCGTGACCGCCGCCGATGCGCAGAGCCAGGCAGAACCGCCCCAGTTGGCAAAGCAGATTCTTCCGGCACGCGGCGGTAACAGCACTCTCAGAGTGACGTCCGCGTTTTTCACCAGCGGTGATCAGATTCCGGAGCGCTTCACTCAGAACGGCGAGAACATTTCGCCGCCGATCACGTGGAACAAGGGCCCGGCGGGCACGATGTCCTATGTTGTTCTCGCGGAGGACAACGGCGTGAATCGTCCGGAGCCGATCGTGCACTGGATCGTGTATGACATTCCGGGAACCGTCACGAGACTGCCGTTGGGCGTTCCCTCGGGCGATCGTCTCGAGAACGGCGCGGCTCAAGGCAAGAACATCGCCGGCACCGCGGGCTATGTCGGACCCAAGCCGCCGGCAGGCGAGACCCATCCGTACCACTTCCAGGTCTTCGCGCTGACCAGCAGACTCAATATCGATCCCACCACGGCCGACCGTGCGACGATCCTTGCCGCCATGAAGGGCAAGGTCATCACGTCGGGCGACCTCATCGGGCGCTATACCGGTAAGTAAGTCAGAATTCCTGATGCCTGAGAAATGGCGCGCGATGTTCCACGCGCGCCATTTTCTTTTTCAGCGCCGATAGGCGAGACCGATGCGCCAGAGCTGTGGCGGTCCGTATTCGTAAACGCTGGTCAGGCGGGTTTGAACCTCCGCGTCGAACAGATTGTCGACGGCGCCGTAGATACTGACATGGTCGGTGACCTGATAATCGACCCGCACATCGACCGTGAAGGCCTCGTCCAACGGCCTTGAGTTCAGGTCGTCCTCGAAGCGGTCGCCCTCGTATCGCAGATCGATGTGCACCCCGAAGCCATATGGCGCGTACCAATCTATGCCTGCAGTGGCCGCAAATTCGGGCGCCTGAGCCGGACGCAGACCCGTGAGCTGCGGCGCTTCCGTACCGCCGTCCACCTCCGCGTTCGTGTAGCTCGCGGCAAGCCTGACGCCGAACATCTCCCATCGCTGTTCGACGCGCGCCTCCACACCGACCGCATCGATCCGCGCGACGTTGGCGCGCCGCCGCAAGGAGCCACCGGCCGGGATAAACCCTTCGATCGGATCCGTAACCGGAGTAGCGCTCGATGGAATGATCGTGACATTCGCGATCGAATCCGTGAGCGCGTTGTAGAACACCGTGCCTTCCCAACTGAATCCGGTGCTGTTTGCGCCGCCGATCCCAGCTTCGAGGCCATAGAGCTTTTCCGGTTTCAAGTCCGGATTGGCGGCCGTGATGTCGTTGGCGACGCGGAAGGACCGGTACAGTTCGTTCAAGCTCGGCTGACGGAATCCCGCATATGCCGCGCCGCGCAGATACAGCGTCTCGGTCAGATCATACTTGATGCCGCCTCGTGCGCTTGGAACCGTGCCGCTCTGATCCGGTGCGAACGACTCGACCGTGATCGCGCCTGTTTGGATATTGTGCTCGATCCGATGCGCGTTGGTCGATGACCACCAGTCTAGGCGTGCGCCGCCGGTGATCAGCAGCGGGCCGGACAGCCAAGTCGCTTCCGCATAGCCGCCAATGACCATCGTGTCTCCGCCGGCCTTGCGGTCGCGGGTGAAGGCGCCCTGCATGAAGCGGAACTCCTCGTTCGTCTCGCCTTTCGTGCCTCGCACATCGACGCCCGTCTCCCACTCGAACGTCTCGCTGGTGTCGCGCAGGGCTGCATTGAAGCCCCAGCCATCGGCCGGATTGGCGTACTGGTTGTTCGCCGGTGTCGTGGTGCTCCGATCGGGCGCGACGGCGACTTGGGTTTGGCGCAGATTGCTCTCGCGCCACCATCCCTGCAGACGCCAGCCGAGCGCACCTTGTTCGGGCGCCGTGGCAGCCGTGAGGCTCGCGGTCGTGCCCCTCGTCTCGGCATCCGCGCCAACGAGGCCGGAGCTGCGCGACTCCCCGAACGCCCCGATACGCGCGGCAACCACGGTGCGCCCGATCTGCGTCTGGAACCGCGCTGCGGCGTTCCAGGCGTCAAGCTCCAGCGGGACATCGGCCGCTCCCCGCCCTTCGCGAACGGGTATCCAGCCATCACTGTGTTCTTTTCCCCCGCTCAGGAAGATGCCGACGCCTCCGAGATCGACCACGCCCGAGCCTGCCACCCGCCACTGACCGATCGGACCACCGCCCTCGGCGGTCGCGGCCGCGCCCGCGTTGCGTTCCTCGAGCGCGATGACGCCCGTCAGCGCACCGGCCCCGTAGGGACCCGCGCCGGCGCCACGCACGATGGACACGCCCTGAATCGCCTCCGTCGGCAGCGAGGACCAGATCACCCAGCCGCCGAACGGATCGTGCTGAGGCACACCGTCGAGAGTAACCAGGGTGCGTCCCGCACCTGAGCCGACGATGCCGCGGAGCGATACGCCCTGGGTCGTGGGATTTGCGCCCAAACTCGAGGTGCGGCGGAACGTCGACAGGCCGGGGACCTGTCTCAGCGCGACATCCAAGCGATCGAACGGAGCGATTTGCGCCTCATTAAGACGCACGGCTGAGAATGCGGGCTCGCCCAGAGCGGGCGGCAGCCGCGCCGCATCGATAATGACGGTTTCTATGGCTGGCTGCTGGTCAGCGGCGGCCATGGACGCCCCCGCCAATGGATTGGTGGTCTGACATGATCTCCCCCCGGAAGCCCCCTGTTATCATTCCCCGGAGCGGTGTCGCAACCGGGCGGGTTCAAATCCTGGTTAACGGCGCAAGCTGCTGAGCGCCTTGGGGAAGTCCTGGCAAAGGGGCATCGGGGACCTGGCTTTGGTGCAGCGCAACCATAACGATCATGTTGCGAAGGGTTCGCTTTCGTGTTCCACTTCGACTCTCAAGTCAAACGGGAGCATGGAATGGCCTGGACAACCCCTGAACTCGTTGAAATCTGCATCGGCATGGAAATCAACGCCTACGCGCCGGCAGAGTTCTAAACATATTCAATGACGCTGCGCGCCATTGTCGTCGGCGCTGCGGCCGGTGGTGGATTTCCGCAATGGAATTGCCGTTGCGCGGGCTGCCTGCTTTCGTGGGCCGGTGATTCGCGCGCGCGTGCGCGCACACAAGCGAGCATCGCCGTCTCCGGCAATGGTAGCGACTGGATCCTTCTCAACGCCTCTCCCGATCTGACCGCGCAGATCCGCGCGACGCCGGCGCTTCAGCCGAGCGGCAACACGCGTGCGAGTCCGATCGCCGCTGTGGTGCTGACGGGCGGTGAAGTGGATCAGGTCACGGGACTTCTCTCGCTTCGCGAGCGGCACAAATTCACGCTGTTTGCGACCGAGCGTGTGCTCGCGGCGATTTCGGACAATCCGATCTTCGCAGCGCTCGACCCAAGCTCGGTTCGTCGCGAAGCCGTGGCGTTCGACGAGCCGTTTGCATTGCCCGGAGGATTGAAGGCGAGACTATTCTCGGCCCCCGGCAAAGTGCCGCTCTATCTCGAAAATGTCGCGGCAGGAAAACCGGAAGAGTTCACGGCCGGTATCGAGATCAAGAAGGATCAGAAATCGATCGTGTTCATTCCAGGCGCCGCGTCTATTCCCCCTGCCCTGCAGCGCGTGGTCTCAGAAGCCGACCTCACGTTCTTCGACGGCACGGTGTTCACCGATGACGAGATGCTTCGCGCGGGCACGGGCACAAAGACCGGCCGTCGCATGGGACACGTGCCGATATCGGGCGAGGACAGCTCGATGCATACGCTCTCTTCGACTGGCAAGCGCGTCTATCTGCACATCAACAACACGAATCCGATCCTGATCGAGGGATCGCCGGAATATCAGGCGGTTCGTGAAGCGGGTTGGGATGTCGCCTATGACGGCATGGAATTCACGCTGTGACTCTGCTTTCGCCCGAGGGATTGGAAGCGGCGCTGCGCGATCTCGGCGCCAAGCGCTATCACCGGCTGCATCCGTTCCATAAGCTCCTGCATGGCGGCGGATGCACGAAGGGCCAGGTGCAGGCCTGGGCGCTCAATCGCTACTACTACCAGGCGCGGATACCGAACAAGGATGCGAGCCTGATCGCGCGCAGTGATGATCCGGCGCTCCGGCGCGTGTGGCGCGAGCGGCTTATCGATCACGACGGGACCGGCGAAGGCGATGGCGGCATTGCGCGCTGGCTCCGCTTGACCGACATCCTGGGGCTGGACCGCGAATACGTGACCTCGCTCCGCGGTCTGCTGCCCGCGACGCGGTTCTCGGTCGATGCCTACGTGCATTTTGTACGCGACAAGACACTGCTGGAAGCAGTCGCCTCGTCGCTGACCGAATTGTTCTCGCCCGCAATCATCGGGGAACGCGTGCGCGGCATGTTGGAGGGATACGCCTTCATCACCCCCGAAGCCCTCTCCTATTTCGACAAGCGCCCCCCGCAAGCCGACCGCGATGCACAATTCGCGCTCGACCACGTGAAGCGCCATGCGACGACCGAAGCCCAACAGCAGGCTGTGCTCGCCGCCTTGGCGTTCAAATGCGACGTGCTCTGGACGATGCTGGACGCACTGATGCATGCTTACGTGACGCCGGGTCATATTCCACCGGGCGCCTTCGTGCCGGATGGCTCATGAGCGAAGTCATCAAGATCACGCCCGAGTCCAAGCCGGTGCTACCGCGCGGCGTGCGGCTGACCGAGAACCCGCAGCAAGGCTGGGTGCTGGTGGCGCCGGAGCGCGTGTTCAAAGCGGACGGCATTGCCTCGGTGATCCTGAAGCGGTGCGATGGCAGCATCACGGTCGGCCAAATGGCCGAGGAGTTTGCCACCGCCTACAACGCGCCGCGCGATCGAATCCTTTCGGACATCATCAGCCTGCTGCAAACGCTCGCGGACAAACGGCTGCTGGACGTGGCGCCATGAGCGGCGACGGCGGAGCGATAGGTCCTCCGCTCGGCCTGCTCGCCGAACTGACGCATCGCTGCCCCCTCGCCTGCCCCTATTGCTCCAACCCGTTCGAGCTCGAGTCGCGCACAACCGAGCTCGATACGCAGACGTGGAGCCGCGTGATGCAAGAGGCGGCGCAGATGGGCGTGCTGCAGATTCATCTCTCGGGTGGCGAACCCGCGTCGCGGCGCGACCTCGAGGAAATTACGCGTGTCGCGCATGATTGCGGCCTCTATACCAACCTGATCACGTCTGCGGTTGGAGTCCCGCCTGCGCGCATCGAAGCGCTTGCAAATGCCGGGCTCGATCATGTGCAGATCTCGATCCAGGATAGCGTGCCGAAGGAAGCCGATCGGGTGGCCGGCTATGAGGGCGGCTATCGCCAGAAGGTCGCGCTCGCGCACGAGGTGACGCGGCTCGGACTGCGGCTGACCATCAATGCGGTGATGCACAAGCACAATATCGGTCGCGTCGCCGAGATAGTGGCGCTCGCGGTCTCGCTCGGCGCACAGCGCGTCGAGATTGCGCACGTGCAGTATTACGGATGGGCGCTGAAGAACCGCGCCGCTCTGATGCCATCTCGCGCGGAAGCGGAAGCGGCCGTCGCCAAGATCGAAGCGCTACGCCGCGAGTATCAAGGACGCATCGTCATCGACGCGGTGACGCCGGACTACTATGCGCGTTTTCCCAAGGCCTGCATGGGCGGCTGGGGACGGCGTTCGCTGAACGTGACGCCATCGGGCCGCGTGCTCCCTTGCCACGCCGCGGAAACGATACCGGGGCTCGAGTTCTGGTCGGTGCGCGATCATCCGCTTGCCGACATCTGGGAGTGCTCGCCCGCGTTCACCGCGTTCCGCGGCACGTCGTGGATGAAAGAGCCTTGCGCGAGCTGCATCCATCGTGAGCGCGATTTCGGCGGTTGCCGCTGCCAGGCGTTCGCGATGACTGGGGACGCGCGTGTGGCCGATCCTGTGTGCCACCTGTCGCCCGATCATGCGCTCGTTGCCGAGCTTGCAGCGATCGATGGCGACCAGGCGTTCCTCTATCGCGGGCGGTAATTCTTGATTAGGCGCCCTTCCCTTTTGGCTGCGGCAGATCGCTGAGGCGCACCGCGCTGACGACGGCGCCAAGCGCCGCGAATGCAGCGCCAAGCCAGAGAGCGGCCTGAGCGGCATCGGTCGCGAGACGGCCGAAGAGAAGGGCTGCGAGCGCGGCACCGACCGTCTGACCCAGGAGCCGCGCCATGCTCGCCATGCCGGACGCCGCACCGCTGCGGGCGCGCGGCGCCGATCCTTGGATCGTGCGATTGTTCGGAGACTGGTAGAGCCCGAAGCCCGCGCCTGCGAGCGCCATCGGCCAGACGATTGCAAATGGCGCCGCCTGCGCCGGAAGCAGTGCCAGCGCTGCGAGCCCTCCCGCGAACATCATCAGTCCGAAGAAGCCCAGCAGTCCGGCGGGATAGCGATCCGACAGCGACCCCGAAACGGGCGCCGCGAGGGCGGTCGCGAGCGGCCAGGGAATCATCAGGAGGCCGATCTCGACCGCGGAGTAACCGGCCGCGGTCAGCTGGAACGGCAGCACGACGAGCGCGAGCATTTGCGCCGCGAATGAAGATGCGCAGACCGCGATCGAGAGCGCGAAGACGGGAATCCGCAGAAGGTCGATCGGCAAGAGCGGCGCGGTGAGGGACGCCTGCCGGCGCCAGAGAAGAATTCCCGACACGGCGATGATCCCGAGTTCGGCTGCGATCAAGAGGGGCGAGCCCTCTCGCCCCGCGCTATCGATGAGCGCAACGAACGCACCGAACGCAATCGCACTCATGATCGTGCTGACGAGATCGAATTTGTGGCTCGCCCGAGGTGTCACGGGAAGCGCGCGTAGCCCGACGAAAAGCGCTATCGCTCCAATCGGCACCCCC
>Ga0184629_10000911_pt1 | contig 12607 bp, 18 predicted proteins | sample PLM4_32_b1_FD_133158 | JGI IMG/M metagenome (GOLD analysis project Ga0184629, IMG submission 133158) | Groundwater sediment microbial communities from an aquifer in East River, Colorado, USA - PLM4_32_b1 | ecosystem: Environmental > Terrestrial > Soil > Riparian zone | place: USA: East River... | reverse complement strand
TGATGAAATATGACGATTCAACAATTGATAGATCAATTACAATCTAGTAAATGGCCTAGCGATACTGAAGTGTTAATATATGATCCAGAAAGTGACGATTTATATACTATAACTGGTTATTTATATGATCCCAGAAATAATACACTTGAACTTTGTACAGACGATAATGAGTAATATAATTCAAGATACTTTATGCCCTGACTGTGGTGCTAAAATGAAGCCGGCTCATAGTAAATTTGGTACTTATTGGAGATGTAGTAGATGGGGATGTCAAGGGACTAGAGATGTTAATGGAGATAGTAAAGATGATAAGATGTGTCAAGGGGAATCTGAAGTGGAAGGGAGATGGGATAGAAAATCATGATAATTAATATGACAGCTAGAGAACTTAGAAATTATATGAATAATACATATGGTCAATCACTTGAAGAATGGCCACCAACATTGGAAGTAGATGCAATTACATATGCAAATGTACTTCAAGAGACAATATTATGGAATCTAAAAAATTATTTATATACTTTAGTTCCTGGTTCTCATTATGAATTAACAAGAATCTGTGTTGGTGTAGTTCAAAATGGTTTAATATTTAAGGGAGTAGAATTAATTCTTAAAGCATCAAACAGACAGGACGAGCAGAATGCCAAGAGCCAGTGATATCAAAGTAGAAGGTAATAATAGTTTCTTATTTAAAGGTCCATTTGGATTTGGTAAAACACTTGCCGCTGCTAGTTTTGCATTACTTGGTCCAGTTTACTTATCGTATTGGGATAAGAAGAGTCCAGTTGAACTTCCATCTTATTTCACTAAAGCTAGATTCGGTGATAAAGCTGAACAAATATTAGATAACATTACATTTGATGTATACAGTAGTGAGAACCCACATGATTACTTAAACAAATTAATAGACTTAGTGTCTGATTGCCGTTATGTGGCTATGATTAATGATTCTATTACATTCATGACTACATCAACAGTAGGATGGTCACTTAACTTTGGTAAAGCTAAGACAGTTCATAAGAATATTAAAGATGTATTACCTGATTGGGATGAATATAAAGTAGAGACATCATTAGTAGCACAGTGTATTGATATCAGTCGTAAGCTCCCATGTCATGTCATATGGACAGCGCATCCATTACCAACTACTAAAGTAGAAGGTGGTGGTGGTTCAATGCGTGTCAGTAAAGTTAACTCTATCGTATCTTATGGAGCTAAGGTAGCCGGTATAGTACCAGGTAGCTTCACTGAGATATATCATTTCAACCAGCAAGCTAATTGGGATTCAGCTACTGGTAAATCATCCAAACGATATATAGTTAGCACTGAATCAGTAGGAGATGAATTCGCTAAGTCTCCGCTGTTAGGTGATTATGCTAAAGAATTTGATATAACTGATAAACTATTCTATGAAGTATGGAAAGGTTTAATTGATGAGAAACGAGGTATTAAGCCGGCCGCTAACACTATTGCTAATCCATTCCAATCAACCGAACCACAACAATCGAAATGGAAGGTTTAACCATGAGAGCAATCCTCACACCAGACGATCTGAAAAAGGGAGATTTAGCAGAACCAGGTTGGTATCCAGTTGAGATTGTGGATTATACAGAAAAGCCGGCTGATACTGATCAGTCTACTAACTGTCTATTCTATTTCAAGATTCTGGATGGACCATCAAAAGGTGTTACTCCACAGAAGCTTTTCAACGAGAAAGCATTAGGTTTTGGAAAGAATTTGTGGAAGACACTTGGATTCCCCTATGATCCTGCTAAGGGATATGAGTTGAGTACTGAACTTTTTAGGCAGACTATTGGTAGTAAGTTACAAGTCTATATCAAGCGTGGTAAGTCCAATAAAGGTAATGAATTCAATGATATTCAAGACTTCAGACCTATGAGCTAGATAGCTGTTGTGGGATGCTGTCGAATAAGTTCAACAGAACAAATAAGACAGGTGATTTTCCTAAATCACTGGAACATCCCACACTTTTTCTTTTAATCTAGTAAGTAATCTAAATGGGAGGAGAGAAAGAATGTGAGTAGCAATGGACATCACAAATGGATTTCACGAGCTGTTGAGACATATAATTATCATGCTAATAAGTTAAAAGACAATCGTAATTGGGGATTAAGAGATACTGCTAGATCTCTCAGACGTAGCCTAGGTTCCATAAGTGAAGATGTTATGTTAGCTAGTTGGGTTAAGACCCATAAAATACAAATGGAGAAATTTAAATACGCTAAAGACGCACTGGTTTACGTTCGAGAGCGGCAACGTAAGCTTGATGAGAGTGAGATTGATGCCAATTGACTTGAAAGAGATTGATCATTTAATAACTAAATACGAGACAGTATGCCTAATTACATAGGAGGAATAGGCTCTCTCCAACCAGATTTAATGGCTATAGCTGAAGCACCAGGGAAATATGAAGATGAACAAGGTCAACCAATGGTTGGACCTACCGGCCAGATGTTCAATGAAATACTAGCAAAGGCTGGTATTCGGAGAGGTAATATATACATTACCAATGTGATCAAGTATCGTCCTCCACTAAATGACTTGACTAAACTACACTTGATTGGAGTTGATATAGGTAAATCAATTGAGGAACTATGGGAGAATGAGATAAGTAGACTCAAGCCTAAGTGCATATTAGCTATAGGTGATCTGGCACTACAAGCAACTACAGGTTATACTGGTATCTTAAATTATCGCGGCTCTATCATGTTAGCCAAAAATGGAATAACTAAGGTAGTTCCTACTATACATCCAGCCGCATTATATAGTAGATCAGAAGGTGAAGAGGTTAAAGGTGGATTAGATTGGACATATCTCAAGTTAATTGAGGCTGATATCTTTAGGGCTATCGAGGAGTCACAGACACGATCATTAGTCTTACCTGATAGGAGACTTGACATTGCGCATAATTCACTGGATCTATTCAGATTTTTCCGTGAGTATGAGAAGCTTGACAAAGCTGCGATGGATATTGAGTCTATTAATTGTGTTCCTGTTTGTATTGGATTTGCTTTTAATAAACATCATGCTATATCAATACCTCTTCTATCCAAAATTGGACGACATCACCTCACCGATATGGGCGATAATGAACTTGATGAATGCTGGAAGGAGATTGATCGTCAGCTAAGAAGATTGAAACTTATAGGACATAATCTTAAATATGATGAATTTAAGTTAAGTCTTATAGGATTTAAATGTCCTACCGTATATTCTGATACATTGATTAAGACCAGAGTTATCTTTCCAGAACTTCCAGAAAAGAAGCTGCATGTAGTATCATCTCTATGGACACGAGAACCTTACTATAAAGAAGAAGGTAAGGAATTTAAGTTAGGCAAACAGCCTATAGAACAATTGTTAAAATATAATGGTAAAGATTGTGTAGTTGAGTATGAAGTAGATGAAGAACAGGAGAAAGATTTAATTGAGATGAGTGATAGATTTGGTGTGCCTCTAGTTGATTATTATTACAACTACATGATGAAGAAACATAAGTTCTATTTGAAGATGGAGAATAATGGATTCGCGGTAAGCCTAGAGCGGCAGAAAGAATTAAGAATTAGATATACGGAGATGCAAAAGGAAACTCATGAGCGTCTCATAAAGCAAGTCGGACATGATATAAATGTCAAGAGCTATCCTCAAGTATTTGAATTACTATATAAAGAAATGAAATTCAAGTTGCGTAAGAAGAATCCTACATCTGAGGATGTGGTAGTAGCATTACTTGGACAGACTAAAAAGAAAGATCGTGCCGCTATCCTAACTGATTTACTAGAGGAACGGAGAATCAGAGATCAGAAATCAAGATATATTAATTTTGTACCAGACTACGATGGCCGTTGTAAGACGAGTTATAACATATCAGCTACCGAAACATGTAGATCATCTACATCCATCTTAAAGAAACCAATTAGACCAAAGAAATTAGGTTTGCCGTTCCATACGATAGCGGCACATGGTAGATTAGCTAAAGATATTAAGTCTATGTTAGTATGTGATAAAGGTAAAGTGATGATTAAAGCTGATGCTAGTCAAGCAGAAGCTAGAATTGTAGCAGTATTATCAAAGGATTGGGAATTGTTAGAGGCCTTTGATAAGGTTGATATTCATAGGAGAACGGCAGGATTAATTTTCAGTTATACACAAAAACTAGAACTATCATCTAACTTCAAGCATCCTATTATTGATAAACTCCCAAAAGATGGGCCTGAAAGATTTTGTGGAAAGAAGACTCGTCATGCCGGTAACTATAAGATGGGCAAGAGGAGATTCATGACAGAGTTTAATACTGATGCACAGAAATTCGATATACCTATGACCATATCTGAATGGAGAGCAGGGCAGATGTTAGACTTATTTAATGCTGCATCTCCTTTATTAAACGATGTATTTCATGCTGAGATAGAAGAGGCTCTTAAGACAACTAGAGTTCTAATAGATCCATTTGGTGGAGTAAGATTATTCAATGGTAGAATGGGAGATGAATTATTTGGAGAGGGATATGCGAATATACCACAAAGAACAGTAGCTCATTTAGTACAAGGAGCAGCTATTACTTTAGACGAAGAGTTTGCTGGTGATGCTAATTTATTTTGGTTGGGAGAGAAGCATGATGAATTAATCTTTGAAGTTCCAGAAAATGATTACGAAAGATATGCCAAGGCATTAAAGATTCAAATGGAAAGACCTATTGATTTCAATACATATTGCACATTAAAGAGAGATTATCAATTGATTATTCCATGTGATGTTGAAATATCAACAACTCATTATGGCGATTTTAATAAAGTAAGATTGTGATGGGATGACATTAAATAATGGCAGTTGGATTAAGGATTTAGTTCAAGAGCATCAAGATGTTGAGACACCAACTAGTTGGATTTACTGGTCATTAGTATCAGCAATCTCGGCAGTAGCGGCTAATAACTATACGCTTAGGACACTTAAAGGTAATCTATTATATTATCCTAACATCTATGTAATGCTTCTAGGAGAATCAGGACTTGGCAAAGGATTTCCAGTTCATCTCTCTAAGCGTCTTGTACAAAGTGCTGACGTTACGAGAGTCATTGCTGGACGAAGTAGTATCCAAGCAATTGTTAAAGAGCTTGCGACAACTAAAAGCATATCAGGAAAACCAGTTATCACTGACTCTAGAGGATTTATTGTTAATGGCGAACTCAGTACAGCAATTATCCAGGATCCAGATAGTCTTACAATCCTTACAGACTTGTACGATAGAAACTATAATCCACAATGGACAAATCTCCTTAAGGGTGATGGGGCAGAGAAACTTAAAGAACCATACATCACTTGTCTTTTTGGATCTAGTCCCTCTCACTTTTATGACTCAATACCTCAAGCAAATATTGAAGGAGGATATATCGGACGTAACCTCGTTATCTATGAGGAGAAACGATCCAAAGATTTGGATCTGATAGATGTAGAAGATGACGATGATAAGATAGATGAAGATAGATTTACTAATTATATAGTACCACATTACGTGCCGCATCTTATAGAAATATCGAAAAGGAAGATAAGATTAATACCTAATGGTAAAGCCAGAGAAATGTATAATACATGGAGAAGACAATGGAGAAGCAATCAAGCAGATTATAACGACAGAACTGGATTTGTAAATAGAGTTCCAGACCATGTACTCAAAGTATCTATGTGTCTTTGCTTAGCTAGATACAATAATGCTGGTGTAATAAATGAAGAAGATATTCGAGAATCAATCGAATCCATTACATCTCTTATCTATGCTGCACGCAAAGCATCTGAAGGCAGTGGACTTGATCCACTAGCAAGTGCTACTAAAAGAGTTGTGGACTATTTAATTTCAGCTCCTTGCAATAAGCTGAGTCGAACTGAATTACTAGTCCAAGGATATGGTCATTTCGATCCTGCTGTGCTAGATAGAATTATAGATACATTATTAGAAATGAAATGGATTAGACGAGTTAAAGAGGGAGTAGGTTCTAATTTAGATTGGATAATTCATTTACATGGTGAACCATTAGAGTCATACAACAACTTCAAACAGGCGAGGGTGAAAGAATGAAAACATTTTTTATCACATCTGATTCATCAATATCCCCAATGCCTTACATAGATCAATTAAATCATGATTCATATAAATATGGTATTCAAGTTGAAGCTGATAATATAAGTGATGGCTATCATACAATGCATGAACTTTATCAGCATAGAATGGCCCTTAATATTGCTTTGTTTAATTTATTAGCTGCAATCCCTATCCAACAATACTATGGTGGTAATTATGTGAGAGTAATGAAATCCAAACTTCATTACGATGGTACTATGTTTGATGGTGAGTATTTTATTGTGATGGCTATAGTAGGTGGTAAACAAATTAGTTATCATTATAAATTAAAACATTGGGATAAATTTAAAATTCCTGAAGTAGAAAGGACACCTAAGTGGGATGGACATAATAGCCTTGATGTGTTAGAAAGATTGATGAAATTATGAGTCTTTATATTGGATTTAAGCCATATATATCATTATGTAACGAATGTAATGATATAGCTTATCAACAATTTATATCTACACATACCTGTCAGCCATATCCTAATGCATGGTATCCTAACGAAAGTGAGCTTAAAACTCTTTATAGAATTTTAAAAGATGAATGGATTAATAGAGATGACTCAGAAGCTATGCAAATAGTAGATAAAATTGCACAACTTGTGAGGACTTTTGAAAAGTGAGTAGGGTAAACAAATTTCAGGAAGGACATGGTCCTATTGTTGATTATTATAGCCTACCAAATAGAAAAAGGAAGAATAAAATTAAAGGGTTTCGATTCTCAAAGGAAATCAAAATGAGAACAGAGAATAGAGGTTTCGCTAGCATGAATAAAGATAGACAAAGAGAAATAGCTTCATTAGGAGGTAGAGCAGCGCATAAGAAAGGCACTGCTCATGAGTGGACTTCTGATGAAGCCAGGCTAGCAGGTAAAAAAGGTGGCTCAGTTAGTAGAGGTAGAAATAGAAGAGAGAAGGAGAAGAAAATATGACAATTTTTTGGGGGACCGGTGGAAGTCCTTGGTGGTTTCCGTGGGTTGTAGTAGGAGCAGCATATTTATTATATGCAGCATATGCACATAGTGGTTGTGGTGGTGATGCAGCTTGTATTGCAGCTATCAATCAATATTGTTCTAATGGAGGTTGCTTTTAATTAATATCGCCGGAATGGCGGAACTGGTAGACGCTGCGGACTTAAAATCCGTTGATTGAAAAATCATGAGGGTTCGATTCCCTCTTCCGGCACTTTAGATTATGAGAATTATTGAACGATGGAATGGAGTTACTTGGGTTGAAACTAATATATTTAAACTTCCATCAGGAGTTCAACATATTAGAATAAGAGAGCAGTTTGCTGGTTGTAAAGTGGGAAAGCGCGGAGTTAAAGCTTGCCATTGTTGTTGTGATAATACTTGTCCAGAAAAGGAGAAAATTTAAAATGGGCAAAGCATCAAACAGAAAATGGGGCAAGAGAGCCCTAATGTACTTCTATATGCAAAGGAGAAGACCTGAACAGGCTATGATATATAATCATCGTAAATTCTGGGGAGCCTTACAACAAATCCTCAACTCAGGAGGTAAGCTAAATCATGTCAGATACTAGTAGAGAAGGTAATCCAGCCGTTGCTAGTTCTATGGGAGCTTATGAAGGGGAAGCTGGTCGTACTACTAAAGCTAGAGATAGACATGGTAGTCAATATTTCTATTCTTTATTAGAAGAAATGGCAGAAACTCACGACAGGAAAAGTCATGACTATGCTTCCAACTCTAATCCTTACGGTAACTACTACTTTGCTGGCATGCTTAGCACACTTTTTTCTCATAGTGAGCAAGATGCTGGATTCATTGGCCGTATCGGTGAGAAAGTATATCGTCTGGCCAACTTGGAGAGTAGCCAGAAGATGCCATCTAATGAGTCTATCGAAGATACAGAAAGAGATATAGCTGTTATCACCTGTTTATGGATGGCATCAAGACGAGAGCGTAGAGCTCAGCCTAATAAACTTAATTATGAATTATTTGATCTCATTAAGATGATGCCTAATAGTCAACTAAATCAGCTGTTACAATATGGATTAGAATTAAAAGTTGCTAGAGAACTTCAAGGAGAGAATGATGCAAGTACCACGAGAAGTAATAGAAGAACTGATTAAATATTGTCATGATGAAAATGCAGCTATGTTCGAATTAGGTGGTGAAGATTGGATTGTTATAGTAGTAGGTGATAAAGCTTTTAGCCCAGATCAAGCAGCTATCATAGTAGCTCATGCTTTATTAAAAGATGTTATCACTGGAGAATTAAGTGCTAGTAATATAATAGCTAAAAAGATGTTTGGAACTAGACATTAATCTTCAGTAAAAATAGATTCAGATAAGCCAGAAGAACCTGGAACGGGGGCCATTTTGATGGCCTCCTTCCCTAGTCCTCTAAAGTTACCAGTTAGGCTATAATAGAATAGCTTAGCAGCATCAGATATTACTGGACCTGATAATGCACTAAGCAATGATGCAGGACCATAAGTTGATGACATGATTAAATCGGCTGGTAAACCCAACATGAATGACTGTGATGCATTGTCCAGCATTCTAGCAATCATTTCAGGTGGCACACCAGCGTTAGAAGCTACACCATCAATCATATCAGAACTAATACCATTACTATTAAGCCACCAATCTCCACGATCTCTAACTCGTTCGTCTGGATTACCAGTCCATAAGCCTCTAGCACCAGCCTTTATATCTCCTGTTAACTCACCTACAACCTGAGAAATACCAATCCATAAAGCTACATTTTTAGCTGATTGCGCAACTCCAACTTTACGTGGATCAATTGAATCCCATACATTCTTCGTAGCCTGATATCCCATCTTCTTAAATTGTAACATTAATTGAGCAGCAAAGTTAGGTATATTACTTACAGGATTAGACCAGTCAAATGGTAAGTTACCAGGGACATTTAAGCCCTGAGTAACTTCAGCCATTCTGCCAGCAGCCATATCTAATTGTTTACTAGTAAGTTCATTCTGTCTAACAACTTGATCTACATCCTCTAGTACAAGATTAGATAGTTCTTGTCTAGCTGCTTTAGATGCTGGATTGCGACGTAATTCTTTAAGCGCCTCTCTAGCAACAGCCTTGCCAACGGCACCAGCAATTCCTCTATTGAATGTCTCACCAGGACCAATCATATAAGGGTCAAACCTAGACATTTCTTCGGCTAGTGTGTGATTAAAATTCTGCCATACTCCACTGCGTGCCATTTCACCACGATAACGTTTAGAGAATAAATTTAACACTTCTTTCATAGAGGCAATAGGATATCGTGAACTCTTTAAAGCAGTAGTTCCTTGGCCTAGAATCATATTAGGTAAAGTAAAATTCTGAAGGTGAGCGAGAGCGGCAAATTTACGTGATCTATCTAACCACTTATTTAATGTAGCATTTGATCTTTCATCACGTCCGATGATGCGCTCCATTAACTTACTAGCTAAATTAGGATCTTTAGTAGCTTCAATTAAATCACTAATTCCTTCAGCTCCTTTACCTTTAACGTCCATAGGACCAAACTCTTCATGTTGTGCTATTCTCTTAGACATAGATCGAATATGTTGTAATCCAGCATCAGCATCCATACGATATGGGATATTAGATTTTACTTCTCGTGCATGTTGAGCACCAACAATTAATTCTCCATTTTTACGATAGTATCCTTCTACTCTTTTAGCTTCACTACGAGACATACCAGAATCTACCAATTTCTGGATGATTCCAGTACCTTGTTTTTCGGTTGGGATATGAGGCCAATAGTTTTCAGTATTCTTGATAAATGGAATCCACTTCTTAGAATCAGTAAAGAGCCTAAGACCTGAATCAGTAGCCTTGTCTCCAATAGCATTTTCTACAGTTCTCCATATATCAACAGCCTTCTGAACCTTAACATCAGTAATAGGTAAAGTACCTTCAACATAAGAACCAAAGTTAGTTTTTTGCTGTGTTGATAATTTATTAATAGCATGTTCAAAATCAGGTATCCATTGAGCATCATATTGTCTAGTTATTTGTACTGCTCTCTTAGCTTTCACTGCTAATGTAGGAGATAATTGTTCTAATTGTGTATATACAGTTTTCCAGGGAGATGGTAATTTAGACTCCGTTTCAATCATTGCCTGAATAGGAGCCTGTAATGGTTCAGGAACTCTAGCTACTGTAGCTTCATCAATATTAAGACCTGTATTAGTTCTCGCTTGCCTTGCCTGCTTAATGGCAGGAGGTAATAGGATATCAGTTCCTAATCTAGTTCCTTCACGTGGTAGTGGCTCAGGAGCTTTAGGAGGAACTTGCTCATTCTCAAATGTAAATTTCTCAGCTTCAGTCATTTCTGCCGGTGCTTCACGACTGAGACTTCGTGTTACCTCTTGACTAAAGCGTGGCCTGACTGATTCTGGTACTACGTTTAATGGATACTCTAATGGTCCTTGACTAACAGCATCAAATCCTAATTCATTACCACGTAAATATCTATCTGATTCTGGTATTTCTAATGCTGTTCCACCCTGTTGTTCATGTGCTGTATAGAATGGTTTAGGTGGACGTTCAGTCTCTAATATAGTTCCAGTTCTTGGAGTAGAATATCCAGCGGGTACGATATCACCATTTTCATCTATAATGAATTCATGTCCAGCAAGTCTAGCTTCTTCTTGTGGTGTAAGTAATGACTGTCTTTGTAAGCCACCAGGACCACCAATATAGGGATCTCTACCAGGTGGCAAAGCTTTAGGTTTTAGTTTTGGAGTTGGAGGTTCTTCAATAGGAAATTTAACTTCTGGTACTTTACCTCTTAATAATGCAGGTGATGCTATTACTTCTGGAGTAGATAACATATCAGCTATAGTCTGAGGTAATTCAACTAATGGTAAATCTAAAGCTATATTAAGCGGCTTTTTTAGAGCCTGTGGTATCATGGGTGACATACCAATCTTATTAGATAATCCTCTACGTATATCCTCAAAGAATGGCTCGTAACCACCAAACCAAGATGTATCAGGACGACTAGTTACATTTCTTCTACCAGTCTGTCTAGCTTCTTCAGTTGGACTTGTCCATATACGATCTAACCAACTAGGATTATTATCAGACTCAAAGTCATCAGCTTCGAAATCATCTGGTTCAAAATCATCAGGCATTAGTAATCAAAGCCTCCAGATTTCTTCGGATTTCTTGGAGGTTTAATCTTAGTCTTAACAGCAGTCTTCATTTGATTTAATTTCTCTACGGCTTCTACGGTTCCTCTAGTCATTTCTTTACCTTTAACTATAGGACCAGCATATCCACCTGGATTAGTTAATACCCTACCAGCATCATCTACCACATTAAATATCTTTTCTGATTCAGCTAGATTGCGGCCAACTCTACTCATAGGATTAGATAATTCACCAGCTTCACCGGCTAAACGTCCAATAGCTCCTAATCCCCTAGCTCCTTTTACCATGCCACTAACAGGACCAGCAGCTATGCTAGCAATACCTAGTGGAGAAGTGAAATCAGATACCACATCTCCTAATCCTTGTACTGCTCCTGCCATGAATGGTTTAACTAATCCTCTATCACCTGTAGATTTCTGATTGTCTATTTCTTCAGCTATCATATCAGCTAATTTACGAGGTTTATCAGTTAATGGCCTAGTCAAGAAATTTGGCATTATGGTATCACCTCGTAAAGCTTCGAGTCAGGATTTGTGACCCATCCTATTTGACCATCTGATTTACGCTTAACGTGTACTTTGCCATCTGCTCTTTTGCCATTAGTATTAACATTAGTATTAGCCTTGATAGGAGCTTTATCACCATATAAGGCTCTAGATATCTGATCATACATATCCTGATCTGGGCCGAATAGTAAACCAGGAGTTGTGATCTCTCTAAATTTACCACTCTTATCCATCTTAATATATGGTGCCCATTTAGGATTGCTATTCTTTAATTCTAATGCTCTAACATCTAATGTCTTAGACTGTTCAGTGGCACTCTCACGTGTAGTTGGTGTCACATTAGTCTTTTTAGTTCCTGTATTAAGAGTTACTGGTGTAACTTCATTGGTATCAAGATTAACTTTAACCAATATTCGTTTACCAGGATTATTAGGATCTTCTACTGTATCAATACGAACTCTATCTCTATTACCAGGTCTATTTTGAGCATTTTCATCAATACGTTCTAATGAGTATTTCTGTTGTAATTCAAGTAAATCCTCTTCAGGTAATTGATTAATATCTACTGGAATAGAACTACCATCTTTAAAAATCATTTTACCTTGTCCAGTAGACTTATCCATTTGGAACTGTCCACCTCTAGCTACTGCTTTAGCTACTTTAAGTCTCTCATCTCCCTGTTTAATTCTAGCATCAGCCTGTCCTAATCTTGTATCACCTTGTCTCTCTAGGGTTCTATCTCGTCTAATCTGACGATCTAATCTTCTATTCGATGATTCATTACTTAAAATTGTACCAGCAATTGCTCTCTCATTTGCAT
>Ga0184629_10000910_pt1 | contig 12611 bp, 9 predicted proteins | sample PLM4_32_b1_FD_133158 | JGI IMG/M metagenome (GOLD analysis project Ga0184629, IMG submission 133158) | Groundwater sediment microbial communities from an aquifer in East River, Colorado, USA - PLM4_32_b1 | ecosystem: Environmental > Terrestrial > Soil > Riparian zone | place: USA: East River... | reverse complement strand
GATTGTAGATTCTTGCTTTATTGATTGCTTAGTATGACAAACTGCATCGGGTTTAACCTGAGTCTGATAAAATGCTTAGTCCCTTCTGTGTTCGTTTCAACTTGAATTTTTCCCGTATCACCATGAATGAATCTGAAGTCATCCATACCCCTCTTACCTACCGTTACAAATTCTTCATGAATTTCTGTGGATGAAATATTATAGGCAATTACCAATTCCTCATCGTACAACACCCGTGAAAAAGCCAGCAGACATTCTTTACAATCGGGAAAATGAAAATATATCCCATCGGTCGAGACTTTGCAGATATACATTCGACCGAACTTCAGACATGATCTTTCTTTGCGCAGGTGTGCTACTTTTGAAATTCCTTTATATATGGAAGAGTTTGTATCGAGCACGTTCGTTGTTTTATCTTCCAGTCTGAACATTGCTTCACGAACGCCCCAGTCACCTTCTCCTGATCCATCCAGCCCTTGTTCAGTGCCATAATAGATACACGGAGTTCCTAAGGCACACAGTAAAAAACTGACACCACCAATAATTTGCTCGGGCAGGGCTTCCTTTCCAAACCGATGCTTGATTGATTGTCCGACTTGATCGTGGTTATCAAGAAAGGTAACTAGAAATTCTCCGTACTCACCTCTGTCAGAGGCTGTCTTGCGCAACGATTCATAACGTTCAATCAGCTTTTCAGGTGAAGCTATTCCCAAAATAACATCAGACAGCACATGGTAAAGCGGAAAGTCCAGCACAGAATTCAACCCGTAATAAATCGTCTTGTGATCGACAGAAGTTGATGTTTTCGGGCCGATGTACCGGTTATACATATCTTCCGGCCCTACCAGTTCACCAAAGAAGAAGAAATTACGTTTTCCGAGTTTATACGCGTATTCGCGGACGTGTGAGCAAAACCTGCTGGTAGCTAATTCTCCCATGTGTTTGACTGCATCAAGACGAAAACCGTCAATGTCCACTTCACGCATCCAGTAGCAATGAATTTTTATCAGCATGTCCTGAACATATAAAGCCTCCGGAGAATCATCATTTCTGAAGGTTTTCAATTCCATGAAGTCACCATCGCGTGTTTCAGGATAGATGTCATAATTTCTGATTGAGCCTTTGCAGTTGTACAGGTTGAGATCGCGAAGTTCTATGGGTATCGGGCGATTGTCGTAGCGCCAACCCTCAAATGGGAATTGTGCTCCTTGATAATAGTAGTATGGGAGGCCATTCGGATAGGACCAATTATTTCCAGAATGATGAAGGACAATATCGAGAAAAACGCGCATATCCAATGCGTGTGCTTTATCCACAAGTTCTTCAAGCTCCCCGTTGGTGCCAAATCGCCCATCAACTTCCAGGTAATTCTCTATAGCATAGCCATGATATGATTCCGGGTTGTTTTCGAAAACAGGACTAAGCCATAATGCCGTGCATCCAAGTTCATGGATATAATCCAGGTGATTGATAATTCCTTTCAGTGTGCCTCCACAAATGTTTTGTAACTCATCAGGTTTACCAAATCCGTGATGCCGTATTTGTGTCTCCTCTGGTTCGCGGTCATGATCATCATGAAATCTGTCTACCATTAAAAAATAAATGAATTCTTCCCGCCATTCGCGATGGCAGTTTTTCCAATACTGCTTTTGCGCTTTAGGTGTCAGGTCAATTTCGTGGACAGATTTCATACGTGTTATTTTTCATATTCGTAATTAACATCTGCAAGAGTATTCATAGCATCATTGTTTAATGATCGAAAGTTTTTTGGCAATCTGATTAATGATCATGCCCAGAAAACTAAATCCGGTTATTACCATCCAGTCTGAAAAAGAAAGCGAATAGATCGAAAGCACTTCACGAACCGGAGTAATCTCATACATCAGAATCAAAGTAGACAGATTAATAGCAAAGGCATACCACACATATTTGTTGCGCATAACTTCCGATTTGAAGAAATTACTTCCGGAAGAATTCATATTGAATACGTGAAGCAACTGAGACATAATGAGGGTAAAGAACAGAATGTTATTGCAGAGTTTGGGGTTCCATCCCTCTGTGGTGTGTAATGTATAGTGGCTGAAAAGTACAGCCCCCAGGCTGCTTGCAGAAATTACAATGGAGTAAATAATCACGGCCTTCCAATGACTTTGTTCAATGATTGGCTGGTCTGCTCTACGGGGTTTTTGTTTCATGATGTTTGCATTGCCAGGAGTTATGCCCAAGGCCAATGCAGGTAACACATCTGTAATCAGATTGATGAACAATATCTGTAGTGGGAATAACTGGAAGTGCAGATTCAGGACGGCCGTAACTGCGATCGTGAAAAGCTCACTCAAGTTACAGGACAACAGAAAAATGACAAACTTACGAATGTTGTCAAAGATGACCCTGCCTTGGCGTATGGCCATAACAATAGAATAGAAAGCGTCATCTTTCAAAACCATGTCGGCAACGTCTTGCGCCACTTGTGTTCCACGTAATCCCATGGCAATTCCGATATCAGCCTTCTTTAATGCGGGAGCATCATTCACACCATCACCTGTCATGCCAACAACCGCTCCGTTTTCCTGATATACTTTTATCAGATCAAGTTTTTGAGAAGGGGTGACCCGTGCAAAAATATGACTGGAAAGCCACTGCTGTTTGTCATCCGGAGTCAGGTTACCAAAAGGCTTCATGTCTGCACCTATGATTACTGGCTCGTTCTTGGAGTTAAGCAAACCTAACTGATGTCCAATTTCTTTTGCTGTATGGGCATGATCGCCAGTAACCATCACTACTTTTATTCCAGCCGATTTACATTCGGCAATCGCTTCGAGGACTTCAGGACGTGGCGGATCAATGAGACCTATAATACCAAGGAATGTAAAATCAGTTGTCGGTATATGGGTTAGTTGGTCATCTGTGCGGCAGGCCAAAGCAATTACTTTATAGCCAGACGAAGCAAGGTGTTCCGCTCTGGTGAGGTATTCATTTTGTTTTGATGTGGTAAGCGGCGCACCTGCTGATGCCGAAGATAATTTTAATATTTCTTCAGTAGCACCTTTGGCGTAGGTTATGAAGCCGGAACTGTTTTGATGAACCGTGATCATCCGCTTGGTATCTGATGAAAATGGTTCTTCATCAATTTTAGGAAACTTGGTTCGCACATCCCGCAACGAATCATGATGCTGGGCATGTTTGAGCAAGGCGGTTTCTAACGGATCGCCCACCTCACTGCCATCTTCACCAATATCGGCTGTATTGCAAAGTATGCACCCCTGGATTATTTGCGCATGGATATTTACCGATTCGACAGCGGGAACAATAGATTTTACCATCATTCTGTTTTCGGTCAGGGTTCCGGTCTTGTCTGTGCAGATCACTGATGTACCGCCCAGGGTTTCCACGGCCGAAAGCTTTTTCACAATGACGTTGTGCCGGGCCATTCGTATCATGCCCCGCGCAAGCCCGAGGGTGGCTACGATGGGCAAACCCTCTGGTATGGCGGCAACTGCTAACGCGATGGAAGTGTTGATCATTTCAATCAGTGCATGACCAGCAATCCATCCTGAAAAAAATATGATGAGTACCAGTAGCACAGTAACCTTGATAAGTTTTTTACTGAAGTGCTCCAGTTTCTTTTCGAGTGGCGTAGCCGACTGTTCAGCATGTTGAACAAGGTTAGCGATCTTACCCAACTCTGACTGCATTCCTGTACCGGCTACAATAGCCCATGCATTGCCCTTACTCACAAATGTTCCCTTAAACAGCATGTTACACTGTTCAGCCAGGGTCGTGTTAGCGTGTAATACAGTTTGATGTTTCTCCACCGGAACCGATTCACCTGTCAGCGCTGATTCATCAACCTGCAGTTGCGACAATTTACCAATGCGTGCATCTGCCGGAACCATATCACCGGCTTCCAAAAAGATGACGTCACCAGGAACGATGTTGTCAGCATCAATTTCTGTCAGCTTTCTGTTTCGTAAAACTTTTGCAGGAACGGAAGAAAGTTTTTGCAACGCTTCCATTGAACGTCCGGCCTGGAATTCCATATAAAATCCGATGATCGTATTAATCAGAACGACAACCAGTATTGCGCTTCCATCAAGCCATTCATTAAAATAGAATGACATGCCAGCGGCAAACACCAGCAAATAGACAATAGGACTTTTAAGTTGGCCAAACAATATCTGCCACCAGGGTAGCTGGTCATTCTTTTCTATTCGGTTGAGTCCGAACTTCTTTATCCTGACTTGGACCTCCTCAGTCAACAGGCCCGTTTCCAGCGTTGTCTTTAACTGATCGCTTAGTTCTTCGATCGATATGGCGTACGGCATATTCATGCTAGCTGATGTTTTTCGTTGTTGATCATGCGCCTGCGAAGCTCTTTGCCTTCCTTCACCACGGTTAGTATTGTAAGGGAACCCTTCCTCCGCTGGCTTTCAGTACTTCAATCTCTTTGGGAGAAGGCTTCCCGATATGGATCATTCTCTTGACTCTCATTGGAAAGGGAGTAGGCCACCTTCGAGAAACTCAAAGGCAGTATTTGTTTCTTAATTCACTTTATTATTTACGTAAAGCCGGTTGAGCTTATAAGTCTTATGAAACGAGTCATAAGTCACAAGCTCATCATCCGATTTAAACTCCGCATCCAGGGCATCATGAAATTTATGATTGTCCGGAAACGCTTTCTTCAAATTTGTCAGTGTTAGTGTCTGCACCTCTCCGTTTCCTGAAAGACTGAAGTAATAGTGAATGGCTGCCTTCTGATTCTTTGAAGCTTCTATTATGTGCTTATACAAAAGAATTTCTTCCGTTGGATTTAAGATCACGTAGTGACTGTCACCCACAAATCTGTAGGTAAGGTCATTACAATCCTTGTATCCAAAGATCTCTTTCTTTTTCAGGTTATGTGGCTGCTTGTCATGGACAACCGTTATATAATCTTTATTCAAAAATTCATTTAACTTGATTTTATGTTTCTCCGTTGAGCAATTGATTTCATAAGCAAGTTTACCGGAAGCAAAATCAGATGCGCTCAAAAAGACACCGCTGGACTGGGCTGAAGCAAAGAATGTTGTTAAGTAAAATATACAGAAGGAGATTATTCGAGTTTTCATAATCTTATAATTTTTGCGTGAATATTTTTTTTGAAGACCCCATAAGGTCAATTGTTGATCGACAATAAAAAACCAGAATGGTCTAAATGAGAAAAACCCGATTTGTGAGATAAGTGGGGTGTTTACAGGTGCGGATTAGCGGGCCTGAATGAAGTAAAGGATGGCGTTCAGAAAAGTACTGAATCGAATATAGAACCGAATCCTGTTCAAGAAGGGCCAGTGATATATCTTTAAGATCGTTAAAGAATGGAGAATAATTATGACTATCGTAGTCATCGACAATCGTTAGCCTAACAAATGAATTGTGACAACAGGAGTTATCACTGTCACAGCAATTTTCAGGCTCTCCAATGATAGTCAAATGGTGAAATGTATTTCCGCAAAAATGAAAATTGATCAATAACCCGGCATTGAATGCCAGGTACAGAAAAGTGAGCGATATGATCAATATTTTTTTCACGAACTAGTCCACTAATGAATAATTAAAAGGCGTCTGGTTGAAGAAAGTTAATGGGATTATTTCTGAATGTTTTCGTCTATCTCTTTGGCATCCTCGCTTTCTGTACTAAAAAAGCAATGAACAGCGCAAGCGTGATTTTTGTACTTGTAGCCCTTTTCAACTTTCGCCACTTCTTTTCCCTGTACTTTTATAATCCCGTCTTCGTCGTTCACGACATACCCCTTTTTGGATTTGAAGCTACCGTCCTTTTGCATGGTACCGACAATACCCTTTCCATTCCCTGTAGTTACGTCTCCAGAATTGGCAATGATCCCAATTACTTTTCCGGTAACATCGCATACTTTACCGTCCTTGGTAATGTAACCAAGCTGTTTTCCGTTTTCGTCATACACTTTTCCATCAGCTTTTAACTCCGGATGCATTCCTCTGTGCTTTGGAGGAAGTTCCTGGGATTTCACTTGTACGATTGAAAAAATCACTAACATTAACACTAGAATTGATCTTGTTTTCATAAATAGTTTGTTTTTAAATTATATATAAAGATAGTCTGTTTTTAATTATAGGGTAAATCTGGACAAATGGGGAGTTAGGCTTAATGATTATTAACAGTTTGAAAACTGATTTTCGTCATCGTTGTTGATTTGAAAAGGCAAAAAAATTGATAATAATTCATTCATAACCGTTATAATTACTTCACCAACGTTTGCGAATAAGAGTTTAAGATTGAAGGATACGGAATTATGAAGGTTGCCATTTTTATCCCTTGCTATATAAATCAGTTTTACCCACAAGTTGCGATTGCTACGCTTGAATTGTTGGAAAAGCTTGGTTTAACGGTATCCTATCCTGAAAAACAAACCTGCTGTGGTCAACCCATGGCCAACGCTGGATTTGAACATTTAACGGGGTCCTGCAATAACCTCTTCATCGAAAACTTTTCGGGATATGACTACATTATTTCACCATCGGGCAGCTGTGTGCTTCATATTAAAGATCATCTGCATTCATCCATAAAAGAGCAGGATGCCATCAGCATGCGTGCCAAGGTATATGAACTTACGGAGTTCCTCACGGACATCTTGCAGGTCAAGAATATTACCTCTAAATTTTATCATAAAGTGGGGCTTCATCAAAGTTGTCATGGGCAACGCGGATTAAAACTCTCACAGATGTCAGAACTGGTGGCTCCGGCTTTTTCAAAACCTGAACATCTGTTGCGCATGGTAGAAGGATTGGAACTTGTCCCGCTGGATCGAAAAGACGAGTGTTGTGGTTTTGGCGGAACGTTCTGTGTAGGCGAAGAAGCCGTTTCCGTTAAAATGGGGAAAGATCGTGTGGCCGATCATTTACAATACGGCGCAGAATTTATCACGGCGAATGACATGTCATGCCTGATGCATCTGGAAGGAATTCTCAAAAGACAAAAGAGTCCAACCAAAGTGATCCACATAGCGGAGATCTTAAATGCTGGGGTATAATGGCAACCGATACTACTATAATGAATCATACTACTACCTCGGATCATGCTACGCTGGCGGATAAGTTTAATCTGGACGAGCCCCGGGTAGATTGGCACGACAAGACGTTGTGGTTTATCCGCAAAAAACGCGACAAGGCAGCCGCGCAGGTGCCGGACTGGGAGCAGCTGCGCGAAAGTGCTTCGCAAATAAAGAATAATGTGCTGAGCAACCTTCACTCCTATTTGCTGGAGTTTGAAAAGAATGCTCAAAAAAATGGAATAACGGTGCACTGGGCGGTAACCGCGAAAGAACATAACCAAATCGTTCATAGCATCATTCAAGAAAAAGGTATCGCGCAGGTAGTAAAGAGTAAATCCATGCTCACCGAAGAATGCCATTTAAATGAATACTTGCTGGCCCAGGGGATTGAAGTAATCGATACAGATTTAGGAGAACGTATAGTTCAACTCGCAGGAGAACCACCAAGTCATATTGTACTACCCTGTATCCATTGGAAAAAGGAAGAAATAGGAGAATTATTTAGCCGCCATTTGGGGACACCGGAAGGAAACAGTGATCCACAATTCCTTACTACGGCAGCACGCATACACCTTCGCCAACACTTCCTGTCTAGTCGGTTAGCCATCACCGGTGTAAACTTTGCGGTGGCGGAAACCGGAGAAATTGTGGTTTGTACAAATGAAGGGAATGCAGACCTGGGTGTACAATTAGCGGATGTACACATTGCGTGTATGGGTATCGAAAAGATTATTCCGCAGCGCAAACACTTAGGAATATTTCTTCGCCTGTTGGCCCGTAGCGCGACGGGACAGCCAATCACGACATACTCGAGTCACTTTCAGCGGCCTCGCAAGGGTCAGGAGATGCACATCGTGTTAGTGGATAACGGTAGAAGTGAGCGGCTGGCCAGCAATGATTTTAGGAATGCACTCAAGTGCATACGATGTGGTGCGTGTATGAACACGTGTCCTGTGTATAGACGTAGCGGTGGGCACAGTTATCGCTACGCCATTGCCGGACCAATTGGTGCCATTCTGGCTCCGGGGCTGGATATGGAAAAGCATGCTGACCTACCTTTCGCGTCGACCTTATGTGGGTCGTGCTCTCATGTATGTCCTGTAAAAATTGATATACACGACCAACTTTATAAATGGCGGCAAGTGTTAGTGAAGAACGGTCACGTAAGCGGAACCAAAAAAGTGGGAATGAAGGGACTGGCATTTATCCTATCCCATCCTGGCCTATATTCGCGAGCCGGCGCTGTTGGTCGATGGCTGATGAAGCATGTGCCAGGTTTGATAAACAATAAGTTTAACCCCTGGTATAAGCAACGGGAGATGCCTGATGTTCCGAAGCAATCCTTTACGAAATGGTATCAGCAAAACAGAATATCCAAATGAGCAGCAGAGAAAGGATATTAGAAGCCGTGAAAAAGAACCAACCCAATGGTTTGCCCCTTCTCCCAATTGCCTCAGCGAGCCCCGCCGCAACAGATCTCGCCCAAAAATTTATCAGGGCGCTGGGCAACATTGGCGGTACGGCGATCGAAGTTGAAAGTTGGGACGAGATTCCCCTGTATTTAGCCGATCGCTTTTCCGCAAAAACGCGGTGGGTAAATATGATTCCGGAGTTAGGAAATATGAGCACGGCAGATGCGTTTGAGGATCCACACGTTCTTGAAAATGTAACCCTCTCCATTTTGAAAGGCCACTTTGGAGTGGCTGAGAATGGAGCGGTATGGATCACCGACGAACGGATGGGAGATCGCGCATTGCCATTTATCTGCGAACATCTGGCGTTAGTAATTCATTCCGATGATATTTTTAATACCCTGCATGAAGCGTATGAACATATTGGCGCGTCCCCATATAGTTTTGGAACCTTTATTGCGGGGCCTTCTAAAACGGCCGACATTGAGCAGTCACTGGTGCTTGGTGCGCATGGACCAAAGAGCATGACTGTATTTTTGCAACGCAAAAGGTAAGGAGTTGAGAAGCTAGGAGATGAGGAGATGAGGGGTTGAGAGGTGCTAATCGTAAGGGAGTGTAATGGGGATCATTGCCGTTCACCATAATTTCTTATCCACTCAAAAAGTATTGGCAATCGTTGATGGCAACATTTCTTATTTTGAAAAGATTAAATCCCAACCAATGAAAAAATCCGGCTACAACATCTTAACGTGGATAATAACTTTAGTTTCACTGCACCTGAATTTACACGCACAACAAAATGCGGATTCAGCAATACCCATCCGTGGGTTTTGTATTGCGGCGCCCAAGCCGGCTTCAGTGGATGCATTTGTCAAATTTATAAAAGAAGAATTGGCTACGCGACAGGTGAACACCCTAATCCTACGGATAGACTATAACTACCAATATGAGCGCCATCCCGAATTAAGGGATAGTTTTCCCCTTTCGAAAGCTGATGTTAAAAAAATTGTTGCCGTTTGTAAGAGCAATAATATCCGACTTATTCCTCAAATCAATTTGTTGGGCCATCAAAGCTGGGCAAAAACAACTTATGCCTTGCTGCGGTTGTACCCACAGTTTGATGAGACACCTCACGTAAAAATGCCGGAGAAATATTCCTGGCCAAATCCTGATGGCCTTTATTGCAAGAGTTATTGTCCGCTGCATCCGGATGTACATGGCATTGTATTTTCCCAGGTGGATGAAATTTGTGATGTTTTTGAGACCAATGCATTTCATGCCGGCATGGATGAAGTGTTTTACATCGGAGACGACAAATGTCCACGCTGCAGCGGTAAGGACAAGGCAGAATTATTTGCCGGTGAAGTCACTAAAATCCGCAATCATCTGGCCGAAAAGAACAGAGAGCTTTGGATATGGGGAGATCGTTTGATCGATGGTAAATCCACCGGAATGGGTATGTGGGAAGCGAGCATGAACAATACCCATCGCGCTATTGATATGATACCCAAAGATGTAATGATCTGTGATTGGCATTATGAAAGGCCTGATAAGACAGCTGTGTACTTTGCTATGAAAGGTTTTAGAGTTGTAACCTGCCCTTGGAGAAATCCAGCTGCAGCGGTTGTACAGGTTGCCGACATGGCGCGGTTCCGTAAAGAATCCGCCACTCCGATGCAAAATAACTTCCAGGGAATTGTGCAAACCGAATGGTCAAGTCCGGATAGCTTTATGGATGGCTTTTATGGAAGAAAAAAGGATGATAAAGCGGGTGAGAACACACCCTGGAACTGCTTCCGCGCTGTATATACTAAAATCAGGGAGGTACAATAATCATCTCCTCTGAGCCTGAATGCATGCGATGTATATGCTTATTACTCCTCCTTTTTATTGTAAAAAATACGCAGTCGCAAAATCTAACGTCGGGAGGCGTATTGAAACCTGAACAAGCCATCATGGATGTCAGGCATTATGCTATTTCGCTCGCGGTTGATCCTGGTCAACAAACCATTGATGGCACCACGGAGATTGACATCATCCTGTTACAAGCGACAAAGATTTTATTATTTGACCTCGTGGACGTCTTCACTGTTAAAAGAGTGTGGGTAAACAAAGAAGAACAAAAGTTTACCCACGCCGATGACCTGATCCGTATTTCACTTTCCTCCACCCTTCCGGCCGGACGTGCAACCGTTAGAATTCAATATGCTGGCCGACCCGTTGTATCAGCGAATGCTCCTTGGGTTGGAGGATTCACCTGGGCGACGGATTCGCTTGGTAATCCCTGGATTGCAGTTACTTGTCAAAGTGAAGGCGCTAAGATTTATTTCCCCTGTAAAGATCATCCCAGTGATGAACCAAACGAAGGTGCCGACCTGATCATCACCGTTCCGGAAGGATTGTATGTTGCAGGTCCGGGGCTGCTTAAAAGTGTTTCCAAAAAGAAATCAAAGAGTACCTATCACTGGAAGACTACTTATACGATCAACAATTACAGCATTCTGTTCAATATAGGAAAGTACAAAGTTGTTTCGCGACCCTATACTACTGTGGATGGAAACAATGTGCCCATGCAATTTTATGTTCTGGAAGAACACACACGCAAAGCGGATCGGCTTCTGGATGTCTTTGAGCGGTGTGTCAGACTGGAGGAAAAATATTTTGGCGAATATCCCTGGGTTAAAGAAAAGATTGCCATCTGCGAAACACCTCATCTCGGCATGGAGCACCAGACCCTAAATGCCTATGGAAATAAATTCAGGTACACACAGTCGGGTGGAAAGGATTTCGACTGGCTGCTGCTTCATGAGTTAGGCCATGAATGGTGGGGTAATAAAGTAACCGCTATCGACTGGGCTGACATGTGGATACAGGAAGGAATTTGCACCTTTGGAGATCATTTGTATACCCTTGAGTACGATGGGAAAGACGCCTACCTGAAGCGTATGCAGCAAACGGCGCGATACATTCACCATCAGAAACCGCTCGTTCAGGGAAAAAATCTGGATTCCAATGTTGCCTATCAAAACGACATTTATGGTAAAGGGGCATTCTTCATGCACACCCTGCGTTACATCCTGGGTGATGCTATCTTCTTTCCAACCCTCAAGAAACTAGTCACAGATCCCCGATATACTTACGATAAATTTGTAAGCAGCGATGATGTAGAGCAATTGTTCAGTGCTGCCGCTGGCAACGACCTGAAGCCAATATTCGACCTTTACTTACGCACCATCAATAAGCTGGAGGTGCGCATTAAACAAGTCAGCGATAACAGCTATCTGGTACAGCTATTGGATTTTGATTCACCCTTGCCCATGGATGTGCAAACCCCGACGGGCACGCAGCGAATGATCCTTGATAAAAAAGGAATATTGATTACAAGTTCAACAATACCGGTTGTAGATCCCGATGTGTATTATTTGAAGCATGTCATATTAGAGTAACGTTGTGGTTTAAGTTTTTAAGATTGACAGCCAGGAATAGGGTTTTCCTTGCGAACGTTAAAATTTTAGTTGGAGCTATCTGCAATCGGATCTTTAACTCTTTTTTGTGTGTACTCGGATGGCGTTACACCAAAAAGTTTTTTAAAACATTCCCTGAAGTACTGAAGATCATTAAATCCAACCTCATACGTAATTTCAGCAATGGTTAACTGATTTTGCTCGAGCAATTGTGCGGCCCGCCTCAGTCGAATGGTCCTTATAAATTCATTAGCGGATTGACCTGTAAGCGCTTTTAACTTCCTGTACAACTGCATGCGGCTCATACCCACATCAAGTCCCAGTTCTTCCACAGAATACCCCGCATTACTCATATTGCCTTCAATACTTTCCAGGATTTTTTGGACAAAATGTTCATCAGCCGAAGTAAGCGTAACCCGTTTCGGCTCTATGGCAAGTACTTCATTGCCCCTAAACATGCTCCGCATAAGTTCGCGTGTACGAATAAGGTTGCGTACTTTCAATTGTAATACTTTAGGATTGAACGGCTTATTGACATAATCGTCGGCACCTGTCTCCAGTCCTTCCACTTTAAAAATGAGCGATGTTCGTGCCGTGAGTAGAATAACAGGAATATGAGAAGTTTTGGCATTCGACTTGAGCTGCTTTGTCATGGATATGCCATCCAT
>Ga0184629_10000909_pt1 | contig 12621 bp, 9 predicted proteins | sample PLM4_32_b1_FD_133158 | JGI IMG/M metagenome (GOLD analysis project Ga0184629, IMG submission 133158) | Groundwater sediment microbial communities from an aquifer in East River, Colorado, USA - PLM4_32_b1 | ecosystem: Environmental > Terrestrial > Soil > Riparian zone | place: USA: East River... | reverse complement strand
CGGCCCGTCTGGCTGGATTTCTTGGATTCGATCAGCACGTCGAACACAGGTCTACACCTCCGGTGCGATGGCTACCGAGATACTATCCGGGCTCGATGGTCCGCTAGTGGGTGATTCATTACAAAATGATGACAGCCGGATGAGCCCTCAGCTGCGCCTTCACGGGCCGGCGAAACTGTACCGGAAGGCGTCCATCCCCTCGCCCCGCACATCCACCCGCAGGTGCACCAGGGCGCGCACCGGCCGCGGACCGAGCATCGCCGGCCGGAATCTCGCCTGGAGGAGGCGCTGCAAGAACACCCCCTGCCAAGGGCCGGCAGAGCTCATGCTGACCACGACCGATCCCGGCTCTGCCGATCCGGCCTCGTTGACGATGAAGTGGTACTCGATAATCCCATGCATGCCGGAAGGACCCAGCCCCGACGCCCCCGGATAGATCTGCGACCCGGAGGCCGGAGCGTCCTGGGGGGTTACCTCCGGAAAGTGGAAGAGCGCCGGCTTGGCTACGCCGGCGGGACAGCCCTTGATGCAATCGTAGACGGAATCGCCGCCCGCGGCCGGCAGCACCGGTGCGGCCGCCGCGGCGGGTTGCGGAGCCGCGACCGCCGGCCGCAGTGCCTCGAACGTGGACGCGAGCGTGGAATCAATCGCGGCGAGCCCCTTCGCCTGCACACCAGGGTCCAGAGCAAATGCCCGCCGAAACGCGACCACAACTGCGGAATCGTCCGCCCCGTAGAACGCCAGTACACCCGTAAGAACCCACGCCTCCACCTGTCGAGGCATCGTTTCTGGGGCCTGCGAATCGGTCACGAGACGCAACAATGCGAGCGCGCTGTCGCGATTCCCCTGCGAGAGCTGACCTCGGGCAAGCGTCAGGTAGTCGGGCCGCCCCTGGGCACAAAGGGCCGACATCCCGAGCAACAGCTGTAGCACCAGCGCACCGCTCAGCACACGCGATCGTACAGTCGAGAGTAGCACCATGGGAGACAAGTTATGACTCCGACGGGCTCCGGCAAGCAGGCAAGCGACGAGCGTGCCCCGTCAGCGTGGAGACCGGAGCCGAAACTCTACCGGCACTTGAACCAGCACCCGCACGCCCCGCCCCCAGACGCGAGCCGGGCGGAACCGCGCCGCGAGAATCGCCGACACCGCCGACGCCTCGAAACCCGCGGCGGCGTGTTGCACGATTCGGGCCGAACCGGGCTCCGGTCGCCCCAGCGTGTCCACGACCACTTGAACCACGACGATCCCCTCCGCTCCCGCGTCCCGCAGCGCGGGCGGATACACCGGCGTCGGACCCGCGAGCAGCTCTGGGCGCTCCTGGACGAGCGACTCGGGCAAAAGCGCGCCACCGTCGGTCGCTCCCGGATCCAGCGGCATATCCACACCACCGCCCGGACCAGCCGGTGCAGCTTCGGCCAAGTTCGGCAAACCCGGGATCGGCTCCACCGGAGGAAGTGGCAGAACGCTGATCTCGTGGTGCAGGGGTGACAGTACCAATTGTGCCGATCCACCCCCATTCACCCGCGGTGCTGCATAACGGGGGAACCCTTCCATGAAGATGATCGGGGGCTCCGCCTGAGCCCGGGTGGGCGTCCGAAACGCGGTGGCGATCGCGGCGGCGTGCAGACCAACGGCGAGCACGATGCCCCACCGGGGCAGACCCAGCGGGCTCGGGCGACTTTCGAGCAGGATATCGAACATGGCGACCTCCGGTCATGGGTGCATCCCTACGATCGGAGGCACGCGTGGCGGGGTCGTGCAGCGAACATGACGGTTCGATGACGTGCTGATGATCAATGCAGCTGGAGGCGCGGCTCGACCACGACACGAAGCGGGTGCTGCAGCGGGCGTGCGATCACCGGGCGTCCCCGGTCCGGGTGGCGGTCTGTGCGGCAGGGAGCGTCACCGTGAACGTCGTCCCCCGCCCCGGCCGACTCTGCACGTCGATCGTGCCGCCATGTGCCTCCGCGATCCATTTGCAAATGGCGAGGCCCAGGCCCACACCGGGCCGATCGGCGGTGCGCGTGCGGGCCGTGTCGGCTCGATAGAAGCGATCGAAAATGTGCGGCAGGTCGCCGGGCGCGATCCCGATCCCAGTATCGGAGACGCCGAAGCGCACCCGACCGTTATCGCGCTCGAGCCAGAGCCGCACCCGTCCACCCTGTGGCGTGTATTTGAGCGCGTTGCTCAACAGGTTCATCACGAGCTGGCGAAAGCGGCTCGGGTCGGCCTGCACGACTACCGGCCCCGCCCCCGCCTCCACGGTCACCGAAACGCCTGCGGGCTCGGCGAGGAGCTCGGCCGTCTCCTCCGTGTCGAGCAGCATCGCCCGCAGGTCGACGGGCTCCACATGGAGCGGCGCCGTGCCTTCGTCGGCCCGGGCCAGGGTGAGCAGCGTGTCCACCAGCTCGGTCATGCGGTTGATCTCCTGGAGGGTCTCCTCCAGCTCCGCCAGCGCCTCCTGCGGCATGCCGGGCGTCGTGAGCCCACGCTCGACGCCGGCACGCAGCACCGTGAGCGGCGTCTTCAGCTCGTGGCTCGCGTCCGCCGTGAAGCGGCGCAGCGCGGAGAAGCTGCGCTCCAGACGGCTGAGCATCTGGTTCAGCGTCTCGGCGAGCCGCCCAACCTCGTCCTTGACGAGCGGCACGGGGACCCGGCGATGCAGCGTCCGCCCGTCGGTGATCTCCCGGACCTCGGTGGTGAGTCGGTCGACGGGCTGCACCGCGCGAAACGCGAGCCACCACCCCAGGACGTACGCGGCCAGGATGCCGAGCGGGAGTGTCAGCAGGAACGTCGAGAGCAGCGGCTTCAGACCCAGCTCGACACTTTCCGGCCGGGCGCCCGCCAGCACCGCTCCGCCGACCGGGGCGACGGCAATCAGCGGATGGACGACGTACCGGAGCGTGGGGCCGCCCGCGATCAGCTGCATGGTGCCCTGCACCCGGCGCCCGCGCGCGGCCAGGATCACGCGGCGGAGCTGCTCGAACTGCTCGTAGATGAGCGTCGTACTCGACGACGTATACACCGATTGCCCCAGCGAATCGGTGATCATCAGGAAGTCCGGGACGGCATCGAGCGTCGCCTGGAGCTCCGCGACGAGGGTCGGGCGGCCGTTGGGATCGCGCGAGACCACCAGGCCGCCGGCGCGCGACACGCCGGCGAGAATCCCCGCGGTGAGGTCGGCTTCGGAGGCGATGCGGCGGTCGAGCTCCTGATACGAGGCATGGCGACGCGACAGGTACAGCGCGAGGGTGAAACCGGTGAGGGCGAGGGCGAGCGCGGTGGCATACCACGCCGTCAGCCGGCCGCGAAGCGTTTCCACGTCACTCCTTCACGACGTAGCCCACGCCGCGCACCGTGTGGATCAGCCTGGGCTCCCGCGCCTGGTCGATCTTCTTGCGCAGCCGGGTAATCACCACGTCCACGATGTTCGTCCCGGGGTCGAAGTGGTAGTCCCAGGCGTATTCGGTGATGAGCGTCCGGGGCATGACCCGACCCCGGTGGCGCACCAGGTACTCCAGCACGGCGTACTCCTTGGGGGTCAGCTCGATCGGCCGCCCGCCGCGACGCACCTCGCGGCTGCCGGTGTCGAGCACCAGATCGGCCACGCGCAGGAGCGGCGGCGCGATGGCTTTGGGCCGCCGGCCGAGCGCCTCGACGCGGGCGAGCAGCTCCTCCAGGGCGAACGGCTTGGTCACGTAATCATCCGCGCCCATCCGCAGCGCCTGGACCTTGAAGTCTACCGCGTCCTGGGCGGTGAGCACGAGCACCGGAACCGTGTTGCCGCGGTCGCGCAGCGTGCGTAGCACTTCCCGACCCTCCATCGACGGCAGGCGCAGATCGAGGACGACGACGTCGTAGTGCCCCTCGGAGGCGACCCGTAAGCCCTCCGCTCCATCGGCCACGAGGTCCACCTGGCTCCCGGCCTCGGCAAGGCCGCGCTTGACGTACTGGCCGACCGTGCGGTCGTCCTCGATGACGAGCAGTTTCACTCGACCGTCGGCAGGTAGACTTTGAAGTTGGAGCCGACCCCCACCTGGGATTCCACTTCGATCCGGCCGCGGTGGTCCTCGATGATGCCGTAGCAGATCGAGAGCCCGAGGCCGGTGCCGCGCCCCTGCGGCTTCGTGGTGTAAAACGGCTCGAAGATCTTGGACAACTCTTCCGTCCGAATGCCGGTGCCGGTGTCGATGAACTCCACCAGCACCTCGTCGGCGGGGCCGGGGCTGCGGCTCGAGCGCACGGTGAGCACGCCGCGCGAGTTCATGGCGTCCATCGCGTTCAGCATCAGCGACATGAACCCCTGGATGAGCCGCTCGGGATCCACTTTCACGGCCGGCAGCGCGACGGAAAACTGGCGCTGCACGGTGATGCGCTTGAAGCGATCGTGGTGCTTCAGCAGGAAGAGCGTCTGCTCCACCAGCTGATTCACGTCCACCCGCCGCTTCTCCCCGGTCTTGGGCCGCGACAGATCGAGCAGGCCGTCGACGATGCGGCGGCAGCGTTGGACTTCCGTATCGATGATCTTGAGGTACTCCTCGAACCCGGAGCGGGCCGGCGCGCCGAGCTCCTCGGCCCGGTGGCTCAGCGCCTCGGCGCACGCGAGGATCGTGGCCAACGGGTTATTGATCTCGTGCATCACGCCGGCGGCCAGCTGACCTACGGCCGCGAGCTTCTCGGTTTGCGCCAGCCGCTGTTGCGCGCGCCGCCACTCGGTCACGTCCTCGGCGATGGTGATGACGTGGGTGATCCGCACGTCGTCGAGCCGCATCGGGATCTTGGAGACGCGGTAGTAGCGCGATTCCCCGCTCGCGATGGATTCCATCTCCATCTGCTGGATTTCGCCGGTCTCGAACACGCTGTCGAATTCGCGGCGCAACAGCTCGCGCGGTTGGCGGTCGAGGACGCTGAAGACCTCCCGCCCGACGGCGTCGTCGCGCGCCACGCCCTGGGTCCCGCTCTCGCGCTGCCGGTTCCAGACACGGATGACGTAGTCGCGGTCGATCACGTACAGGCCGACGGGCAACGAGTCGATGATGCGGGCGATGAAACTGCGCTGGGAGTCGGCCTCCCGCGCGGCCAGCGCCACTTCCGAAGCGAGGTCCTGTGAGAGCTCGGAGGCGGCGATGACCGACGCGAGTAGCCGGGCGACCACGCGCCCGACGTCACTCACCGTCCCGTCCGCGCGTGCACCGGCGACGCGGAACTCGAGCGCCCCGAGTCCCTGGGCTTCGAACACAAGCGGGAACCGCAGGCGCGTGCCCCCGCCGGCCACCTGTTCGCGCTCCATGTCGCGCTGAAACCAGTCGTGGGCGGGCGTGAACGTGGCGTCCGGCCCCCCCGGGGACGGGGACCCGACGACTTGGCGGAATCCGCCGCCTTCGGGAGCGCGCAACCAGAGGCGGGCGTCAGACAGTCCGAGGCCGCGCCGTAGCACGGCCCCGACCCTGGCGAGGGCGTCTTCGGTGACGAAACCGGCGGCGAGGATGTCGACGACGTCCGCGAGGACGCGGAGCCCGGCGGGAGGTGACTCGAGGGTCGAGCCTGGCATTACGTCGCTAACCTAGGGACCCCCTTGGCCGTGCGCCAGCGGTACTTCAAGCCGCACGCCGAGAAACGCGTGCACGCGTTGGACGTCACCGTAAAACCACGTGGGCCCGATCAGCAGTGCAAACCTGACCTGGTTCTCCTGGCCAACGCGCAGCGCCGGCAGGATCGCCACCGCTCGCCAGCGCTTGCCTTCCGGCAAGGGCGACCGCGACGCGAGGTACCCCGACAGTTCCAGCGTCAGGTCGGCCCCGATCAATGTGGCGCTCGCGCCTTCACCGCCGACCTCGAAGAAATTGAACGTGCCGCTGCGCATGGCCAGGGCGAGCGCTCCCACGAACCCACGCTGGTGGGTGATGATGGACGTCCGATTGTCCCCGAAGAACCCCGCGCGCACCGAGGCCGAGACGTGGCGGATCGGTCCGAGGCCGACCGGCTCCACGAGCCCGAACTCACCCGCCTCGATCGCCCAATCTCCCCCCAGCGTGCCGGCGAATCCGAACGACAGGGCCTGGCCCGTCAACGGCGTGGACAAGGCGGCGAGCAGCGTGAACATTGGCGCGATGGATCGACGCACGTTTGTGCTCCTCTCGGGGACTGCTTCGGGTACACTGCTCGGACCCCACGCCTGGAGGCGCGGTACCGGTCACACACCCCGCTTCGCGGATGGTGACCTCGTGTTCAGCCTGGACGCGCAGCGTTGCTGGACCCTTTCCTACCACGGCGTTGGGGCCCCCGTTCCGCTCGTGCGCGGCGCCGAGTTGGCCGTCGGCCTCGGGGACCGGTGGGTCCCCCTATCCGGACTGGAAGATGCCACCATATCGCGTCGTTCGGCACCCGAGGGGACGGCGCTCGTCGTGGCGGGGACGGCGGACGGGGTCGCCGTGGAAGCGGCGTTCACGCACGGCGCGCCCGGGGAGGCGGCCGCGATCACGGTCACCCTGACGCCCGACCGATCGCAAGGCCTTGCCCGGGGAGTCCGCTATGGACTGCTGGCACCCGAGGCCGTGCTGCCGGGTCCGGAGGCACTGACGGCGCTGGTCAACGGCTATCACTCCTGGAGCGCCAATCAGGTCGTGACCGTGCCTCCCGATGTGGCGGGGATGACGAGTTTCGGAGCGCTCGGGCTCACGCGCGGCGGGCGTGGCTTCGCCCTGGCATTCGATCCAGGTGAGCCCGGGGAAGCTGCCGTCCATTTGGGCTCTACGAGCCTCGAAGCACGCTCCGATTGGCTCCCGGCGCGCCCTGTCCGCCCCGCCGGCGATGCCGCGACGCTGCGCATCGGCTACGACCCAGCCGGCGATGCCGTCTCGGCGTTGTCGTTGCTGCTCGCCCCCGGCACGGCGGACCGGGACCGCTTCGCGGCCCCCGCACCGGCCGGGTGGTGCTCATGGTACGAGTTCTACGACACCGTCACCGAAGGCGATGTCATCGCCAACCTGGAGTACTGCACGGCGCACTTCGACCAGCGGTTTCTCCGCACCATCCAACTCGACGACGGCTACCAGCGGGCGGCGGGCGATTGGGAGGCGAACGCGAAATTCCCGCACGGCCACCGCTGGCTGACCGATCGCATCCACGAGCGCGGCTTTCAGGCGGGCCTGTGGATCGCTCCATTCGCCGTGACGGCGCGCTCGGGGATTCCCGCGGCGCATCCCTCCTGGCTCCTCACCGAACGAGGATCTGCGCTGGTGCTGCGGGACAACCCGCCCTGGGGCGGCGCGGTATTCGCCCTCGACGGAGGCCATCCTGAAGTGCAGGACTGGCTCGCTGCGCTGGCGCGTCGCGTCGTGCGGGAATGGGGTTACGACTATCTCAAGATCGACTTCCTGTTGTATGCCACGCGCGGCGACGCACACTGGGGCGGCGCAACCCACGCCGAAGCGTACCGGGCGGGCCTCGCGGCGCTTCGCCAGGGGCTGGGAACGGACGCGTTCCTGTTAGGGTGCGGCGCGCCGTTACAGCACGCCGTGGGAATCGTGAACGGCATGCGGATCGGCGGCGACGTGGACGCGTCGTGGGGCGGCATTCAGGAGCCGGCGCGCGCCGCGGCGCTGCGGAGCTTCTACCACCGCGCCACCTGGTTCAACGATCCCGACTGCCTCGTGGTGCGCCCGCCGCTCTCACTGGACGAGGCGCGGGTGTGGGCTTCGATCGTCGCGGTCTCGGGGGGGATGACGCTGTTCTCCGACGATCTGCCGAAGCTCCCCGCCGACCGCCTCGCCGTCCTCGCGCGTGTCATCCCGGCGGCCCCGGTGACCGGACGCGCGCTCGACGTGCGCCCGACGAATGCAGCGCTCGCACCGGCGCTCGTGTCTGAAACGATCGACCCCATCCGCCTCACGGGGCCGTGGATGTTCCGGACCGGAGACGATCCGGCTGCTGCCGCGAAGGACTACGACGACCGCGGGTGGGAGCCCATTCGGGTACCGGACACCTGGGAACGGGCCGGGCATCCGGGGTACGACGGCCCCGCATGGTATCGCACCCGGTTCTCGCTCCCGGTCCCCTCCCCCGAACGAACCGGGGGGCGGCTGGACCTGCCCGTCTGGCTCGAGCTGGGATGCTTGGACGACGTCGACGAGACGTTCGTCAACGGCGCGAAGGTCGGCCAGCGCGGGGACTTTCCGCCGGCGTATCGCAGCGAGTGGCGGACCTTCCGCCGCTATGCCGTGCCCGCCCACCTGCTCGACTGGGGCGGCGAGAACGTGGTCGCGATCCGCGTGTACGACGGCGGCGGCGACGGCGGATTCTGGAGCGTGCGACGCGACCCGCCGCCCGCACGGTGGGTCGTGGAGGGGGCGCCGCAGTGGTGGACGGTCGCACTGGTGAATTGGGAGGACGACGCGGGCGCGCGGCGCGTTTCGCTACACGAGCTCGGCATCACCGCTGACCGCTGCAATGCCTACGACGTCTGGAGCGATGCGGCGCTACCCGACGTCGCCGATGAGCTGGCGGTACCGATCGATCCACACGCGGTCCGCGTCGTGGCGCTTCGTCCGGCAGCCGCGTTTCCGCAAGTCATCGGCACGACGCGTCACGTCGTACAGGGGGCGGTGGACCTCAAGGCGGAGACCTGGGATGGGGCGACACGCACGCTGCGGGCGACATCGGTGAACCTGGACGCACGGAGGTACGCCATCACGATCGCGGTGCCGCGCGGGCTCGAGCCCACGGACGCGACTGCGGACCCGGCGTGCGCGCTGAGACGGCTCCCGACCGGTCATGCGATGATCGAATGGCCGGAAGGAACCGGCGGGAAGGACGTCGAGTGGACGCTGCGCTTTCGCGCGGTCACTTCAGTCCGGTCAGCTGAATCCCCCGGATGAAGTACCGTTGCGACAAAAAGAACAGGACGACGAGGGGGACGACGGCCGTCACCGCGGCAGCCATCTGATACGGCCAGTTCGTGTAGTACATGCCGTGGAACGAAGCGATGCCGACTTCGACCACCTGCATCCGAACCGAGCGCGTGACCACGAGCGGCCAGAGAAAGCTCTTCCACTGATCCACCAGGCCGAACACCGCGAGCGTGGCCAGGGCCGGCCGCGACAAGGGCAGCACGACTTTCCAGAAAATCTGCCACTCCCCCGCTCCGTCGAGACGCGCTGCGTCTTCCAATTCGCGGGGCAGCGTCTGGAAGAACTGCCGCAGCAGAAAGATCCCCCACACCGTGACGAGCTCGGTCGAGATCAACCCGGCGTAACTGTCCACCCAGCCCAACGCGTTCACGACCAGGAAGCGGGGAATGAGTAAGACGACGGCGGGCACCATCAGCACCGCGAGAAAGGCAAAAAAGAGGCGGTCGCGGCCCGGAAACCGGAGACGAGCGAACGCGTATGCGGCCGCGGCACTCGTGAGAACCTGCCCCGAGACAACCGCGATAGCGACGATTCCCGAATTCACGAAGAAGCGCCAGAACGGGAGCGCGGTGAGTGCACCGGCGTAGTTGGCGAACCGCGGGTGGGCTGGCAGGATGACCGGGGGGTAGCGCAACACCTCGAATTCGTCCATGAGCGAGGTGGTGACCATGTAGAGGAAGGGCAGGACCATCGTCACGCCGACCAGCGCGACCAGCGCAATGCCGAACCATCCCGTTTTCCGAGTCGGCGCGGCCCGCACGCTACGCATAGCGGACCTGCTTGCCGAGCAGGCGGAACTGTACCCACGTGGCAGCGAACAGGAGGACGAACAGGAGCAACGCCAGGGCGCTGGCAGGTCCGAACTGCAGGAACTCCCACGCCATCTGATAAATGCGGTACACGAGCACGTCGGTGGCGTGCAGCGGTCCTCCGTCGGTGAGCACGTACACCAGAGTGAAGACCTGAAACGACGTGATGATCCCGGTCACGAGAACGAACAGCGTGACCGGGCGCAGCAGCGGGAACGTCACCCGCCAGAACCGCCGCCAGGCGGAGGCGCCGTCCACCCGGGCCGCATCGAGATAGTCCTGCGGAATGCCCTGCAGCCCGGCTTGGAACACGACCATCTGGTACCCGACCTGCACCCAGATCGAGACCAGCATGACGGCGCCGAGGGCGGTGTGGGGATTCCCCAACCAGTCGACGGAAGCGAGCCCCACCAGGCCGCCGAGATAGTTGAGCAGGCCGAAGTCGCGGTGATACATCCACTGCCACACCAGCGCGATCGCGACGGCGGATGACACATAGGGGATGAAGAACGCAGTGCGGGCCAACCGGGTCACTCGCCCGCGGCGCTGCAGGAGCAGCGCGGCCCCGAGCGCGATGGCCATGGCGACCGGCACGTGCAGGGTGTACAGCAGCGTGTTGCGCAGCGAGATCCAGACGAGCGGGTCACGCACCACCGTCGCGAAATTGGCCAGGCCGACAAAGGGCCGAGCCTGCTCGATGGGGCTCCAGCGATGCAGCGCGAGATACACGGCGAACAGCATCGGCCCGAACGAGAACGCGGCGAGATGCAGTGTGGCCGGAGTGAGGAAGCCCCAGGCGGCGAGCGTTTCGCGCAACGCCCGCGGACGTTCCCGGGTCCGTTCGATCCATCCCAAGAGCAGCACACCCGCCGGGCCGAGGGCGGCGAGGATAGCAGTGACCGCCAGCCATCCCCCGACTCCCGCCTCCCCTGCCGGAACCTGGATGACGATCCATCGACCGTGGCTGGTGCGAACCCGCGCTTCGGCGCGGCGGACGCCGCCGTCGGTCACCCGTCGGACCTCGACGGGACCGCTGTCCGACGTCGCCAGCGCGGCTTCGCCCCCGATCGGCGCGAGCTGGGACAGGAGACTGCCCCCCCGTGCAGGAAGCCGGACGGCTGCGCGCTCAAGTACCAGGGTCGTTTCGCGCAGCCAGCGATCGGTCGCGTCGCGCTCGGCCTGCACCACCTCGAGGTACCCGGCGAGCCCGATGGCCGCGGCAGCGCCCCAGCAGGCGATCGCTGCCAGGCGCCTGCGCCTTCCTGCCACGGCGAGCGCCCCGGAGAGGGTGAGCAACACCACCAACACCACGTTCCAACCCGCGAGCATCGGCTCGGGCGCCACCGGCGTGACGGCCACCGCCCCGACGACATCCCAGTCGTCCCGGTCCTTCAACGGCACGAGCAGCGCGCCTCCCAGGCTCCGCATGGTTTCCCGCTCGCGCAGCTCGGCGAACACCGCGGGCGGCAGCGCGGCCCCGGTCGCCCGGACCAGCGGCGCCGTGCCGTGGTAGACCTCCACCCGGCCCGCCCAACCCGGCAGTCTGCCGAGCCCACGTGATTGGGCCAGCAGCTGCACCAGATCGTAGCTCGTGCTTCCGGGGACGGACGGCGTGACGATCGCGAGGAACGCGGCGGCTGTACGCGCGGCACGGGCGGCAGCCTCACGTTCGGCCTGCCGCGCGACCGCGTGACCCACCAGGAGCGCAGCGCAGCCCGCGGCCGCGCCGACCGCCGCCGCCCCGAGCCGCCAGGCCAGTCTCACTGGGCAGCCCCTTCCGCCAGCAGCTGGTCGAGCCGGAGGGCCATGTCGTGTGCGGCGACGGCGGGATCGACATGCTGCAAGGTGATCCGATCCATCATGTCGGGGAGCGCGGCCTCGACCTCCCGCCAGCGCTCGATCCGTGCGCCCCACGGGATGCGCGCGTGCCGGCCGGCGCGCAGGAAGACGGCATCCCAGCCGGTCGTGTCGAGAATCGCCCACGCCTGAGCGGCCGCGGAGAGGCTGGGCAGCTCGAGGCCCCCCGCCGCCCGGATCCTCTGGGCGACCGAGTCCGCGAGGTAGGCGGCGAGCGCAACCGACAGCTTGCGGTGGGGCGCGGACACCGGCACAGCGAGCCCCGACGCGTACATCACGGTCTGCGGAGATGAGCCCGCACGGTGCGGGATCTCGACGAACCCCACGCGCAGGCGTCCGTCCGCCGTGTACGGCCGCAGATTCGGAATCCAGAAATGGCCGGTCGTGAGCATCGCGACCTTGCCCGAGTAGAACAGCCGCAGGTTGTCGCCCAACGTACGGCGCAGGTTGTAGGCGCGTGGCACGATGCTGTCGCGGGTCACCCAGTCCGTGTACCACCGTATCGCCGCGACACTCTCCGGCGCATCGAGGCACCCCGAGGCACGAGTGCCGTCGGGGCACAGAATGTCACCGCCCCCCGACCACAGCCAGGCGGCCCACAAGAAGTACCGCCGGTCGTACGCGGTGCCCCATTGGTCGGCTGCGCCGTCCCCGTCGGTGTCCCGGGTGAGCGCCTGGGCGGTCCGGAGGAATTCATCCCACGTCCAATCGTCGGCGGGGTATGGGACGCCGGCACGGTCGAACAGGTCCTTGTTGTAGACCACCACCATCGGCGTGTAGCCCTTGGGCAGGGCGTACACCGCCGAGCCACGGCGGAAGATGTCGAGCACCGTCGAATCGTAGCGCGCGAGATCCACACCGAGCCGCGGGAGGTAGGGGGCGAGATCGAGCAGCACGCGCCGATTGGTGAACGCGGGGACGTCGATGTTGTCGAGCAGCAGGACGTCCGGGGGATGGCCAGCCGCGATCGAAGTCAGAATGCGCTCACGATATTCCGCTTGCCCGGTCCCCGCGCTCTGCTGCTGGATCGTGATGCCCGGATG
>Ga0184629_10000908_pt1 | contig 12623 bp, 15 predicted proteins | sample PLM4_32_b1_FD_133158 | JGI IMG/M metagenome (GOLD analysis project Ga0184629, IMG submission 133158) | Groundwater sediment microbial communities from an aquifer in East River, Colorado, USA - PLM4_32_b1 | ecosystem: Environmental > Terrestrial > Soil > Riparian zone | place: USA: East River... | reverse complement strand
GAGTGCCTGAGGATGTCTGCGGTGTTAAGCTGTTTGGCGCGCCGGAAATACCCCCGGAAACTACTCACCCCGTTGCGGCGATCCGCTGAACGTCTCTCGCCTCACGCAGCTCCGACCAGTACGCTGACCCAGAGCGCGCTGAGCAGACCAAAGCGTGACAGCGCACCCGCTTACTGCCGGCGGTCGAGAAGCGTCACGATCAGGACGAACAGCAGCATCGAGGCGAGGGCAACGCCCAGTATGCGACTGCCGGGGGCCTGCATCCCCTCCGCGCTCCGACGCTCTGTCCGCCTTCCGCGACGGAGTCGAGCGTCTAGCCCCTCCGAATGAGGACATCCGAAAACGCAATCTTCGCGGCAATCATCCCGTGAAGAAAGCCCAGAGGACGAGCCCCGCAACAACGCAAAGCGCCAGACTTATGCCAAGAACGTAGCGCATATGGCCAAGCTGGATGCCCTGCGAGGCTTCAGCGCCCGATAGAACCGTCTGCCGATCGTTTTGCGTCATCATGCGGCCTGCGGCAGGTCGAGCATCTTCTTGGCGATGAGCACCTCATGAAGCTTGTTGCGCTCGCCGCCGGACATGCCCTCCGACGTGGCTTCCGCCAGCTGACGGGCATCCTGCTCCAGCATATCGAGCGCTTCGACCTTGCGGGCTTTCGGCAGGGAGCGATCCTCCACCACCTTATGCGGCTCATCGAAATGAGAGGACAGCTTGTCCACTTTCTCGTCGCTCTTTGTCTGCTCGTTCATGTCTGGCGGCTCCTGTTTTTGTGGCGCGTAGCGTCCGCGGCATTGAGATGCAAACTACGCCCGCCCAGAGACCAGCGACACGCTCGGAAACTACTCAGTGGCGCATGCGACGCGTTATGCCATCGCACGCCAGGAGAGATGTGAAAGGGCCAGCAGCCACAGCATGAGGACGGTAGCGTAGGAAAACCTGTCCAGGAGCACGGGATGAGGCCGAACCCGGAAGAGCCAATCGCTTAGCATCAACAGAAAGGCGCCCTCTTCCTTGCTCTCAGGATCTCGCCCGCGCCCGCTGCGCAGCCAGGATTCCAGATTGTTGATGACGCAACAGCCGCGGTTGACATGCCACTGCGCCGCGATGGCGGGCAGAAGCACCATGTAGAAGAGCAGAGCAGGAGGTGATGGAATGCCCCAACCGAGTAGAACATACGTGCTGATCAAGAGGTGAGCGAGGAAAAAGCCGATGCCAAGTCGATCGGAGCGAGGACCGGCCGCCAGCGTCAAGCGGTGGTCGAAATCTGTGGACGCCATCGATTCTAACCTTCGCTGGGAACGACGAGTGGCGCACAAGTCCACGCTGCACCATCCGTAGGCTGATGGACGTGCCGGGAAACAGCCTCGGAAACTACTCATGCCGGCGCAATCATGGTCATCACCGGGGATGCACTTCTCTTGCTTATGCTTAGGGCCTGATGCGCGAGGCACCCTGAGTACGTTCCGAGCCTTGTCTATTCCCACACGCTGGCCATTATCGGTTCAGCAAATCATGCCCTCGAGTGTGAAAAGTAGGCTCCTCTCACCTGCGATGGCTCGGGCAATGAAGGGAAGAGATCATGCGGATCGGAGCGCACTTGGCGGGATTGAGCGTCGCTGCACTTCTGACTCTCGGCGCCGCGACGGCTGATGGAGCAGCGAGAAGCGTTAACGCGGTCCCCGCCGTCACTTCGGAAATGCCCGGGACCCAGGAAGCCGAAGGCTTCGTGCAGAGCAAAATCGACAAGGGATACACAATCTTGAACGACCAGTCGCTGAACGCGGATGAGCGGCGGATTGAATTCCGCGTTTTTCTACTCTCCATCATGGATACGAGGCGCATTGCAGTCTTCACGCTTGGGACGTACGCGCGCGACGCTTCGGATGACGACATCGACGTTTTCGTCGACGCCTATACCAACTTCGTAGCAGCGCTCTATCAGAACCATTTCGAAAAATATAAAGGTGAGATCGTAAGAGTAACCGGCGCGACAAGACGCAGCGACGACGATGTAATCGTTCATGCCGATGTTGTCGACCGTGACGGCGGACGTAAGTTGACAATTGCCTTTCGCGTGCGAGGCGGAGCCCGAAGAAAAATTGTTACCGACCTTCAGGTCGAAGGTGCGTGGCTCGGCTTAAACCAGCGCGCGGACTTCGCATCCTATTTTCATCGGCACGGCGGACTGCTCGCCTCGCTGTCGTCAGAACTTGAAAGCCGGGCGCAGCGCATCAAGCAGTTGGAGAGGTCGCCCACCCCGATCTCCCGATCGAGCGATTGACCTTTGGCGGACGTAGGAGGCGGTCGCACTTTCCGGCGTTTGAACTATTTCGAGTCAATGTCCATTGTGCGCAAGACGGAGCGAAGACGAATCGTGCGCAAGGTCGGGCTCGTCGATTACTGGCGTACACATAGCTGGCCCGATCTCGGCCGCCCCGTCGGCTCTGACGATTTCGTCTGCGATTGAGGCGCGTCGACCGCTAATTCCAGGTTCGCCTTATGTCTGGAGTTGGCGAACTTCGGACTCTGGATTCCCCGATGACGCATGTCTGGAGTTCGCCACTTCCAGTCATAATTCGACAGTCCGCTTTTTTACTCGCAGACGAAATCGTCGGCGCCGACCGGGTGACACAAGTCCGGCCAGCCCTTCGCACGCCAATATTCGACGAGGCCGGCATTGCGGACGAATGTCCTGAAGCGTTCTGTCTTTCGCACCACCGCATAGGCAGGATGCCACAGCGCAGCATAGTAGACGGCCACGGCATAACCCCCTTGCGCGGCTGCTTCGTAGAATTCGAGAACCCGGTCGGGTGCGCCCACGGAAAGATAGGCAAAACCTAGCCATCCTAAGCGCGCCAGGCTTTGCGGCGAGGTCGCTCGCGCGGGAGCCGTGCGCAGGACTGTTATGGCGGCTTCGACAGTGCCTGGAAGGAAGACCCCGATGGGAGTTCCGTTCAACACATCGACAGCGTCTCGGTAGCGCCCTGCCACCGCATAGATGTGTGCGAGATAGGGCGCACGTTCGAAAAAATTTACAGGCAAAGCCCCCAACAGAGCGATTGCAGCATCGTTCTCGCCGTTCATCCAATAATGCACCGAGGCGTTGAACTGAGCGGTCGTGTCGAAAGGTTCAACTGAGAGCGACCTTTGCGCCTCCATGAGTCCTTCCTTGAGGTGGCCGGTGCCGAGCAAAAGATTGGCATGGAGAAGCAAGGCCCGCGGGTTGTTCGGGTCGAGCATTAGCGCCTTCGAATAAAGTTCTTCCGCCGCCACTAATTTCCCCCGTCGCAAGTCTAACAAACCGAGCGCCGAATACCCGTCGGGGTCGCGGGGATCCAACTCGATGGCCCGCTGCGCCGCCGCCTCCTGTTTCGGATAGCTGGCAAGGACGCGGGCGGCTTCTTCGGGGGCGCCGCTTTGCGCCGCGGGCGAGCGCCGCGTCCGACTGTTGTAAGCGTTGGCGAGCAACGCCCAGGCCGGCGCAAAGCCCGGATTGCGGGCGATGAGCGGTTCCAGAATCGAGATCGTCTGATCGTCACCCCCGATACGCGAGTATGACTTCGCGCGCAGGAATTGCTCGTAGGTCTCCGTATCGACGGTGCGGTTGGAGACAAGCGATTCCCCCTGTTTCAATCCCAGCGGCAGCCGAAGCGCGCCTGCGATCGCCTGCGCGATGTTTTCCTGAATGGCGAAGATGTCCGTGAGCTGGCGGTCGTAATTCTCGGTCCAAAGGTGCGCCCCGGACTCCACGCGGATGAGCTGCGCCGTGATCCGCACGCGGTCGCCCGCCTTGCGCACCGAACCCTCGATCAGATAGCCCGCGCTCAAGGCTTGCCCGATGGCGCGAAGGTCGCGGTTCTGTCCCTTGAATTGAAAGGCCGATGTGCGCCCGATGACGGTCAGGTCGGGAATCTTCGCGAGTGCGGAGGTAATTTCCTCCGTGATGCCGTCGGAAAAGAATTCCTGCTCTTTATCTGAAGACAGATTCAGGAACGGAAGCACTGCGACCGAAATGCCGGCGGGCGCAGCTGCGGTCTGACGCGCGCCCACAACGCCAGCCTCTTGCCGTATCGTTGTCGCGGGCACTGACGCGAACTCTTGGTACGAGATTAATCCGACCACGACCAAGAGCACTCCAATCAGGGCCCAATCGGTGATTGTAGCCCTTTGTGGCGAAAGGTTGGTCTCGGGCAACTCGCGCACCCAGGCAAACAACAGTGCAATCGGAAAGCCGCCAACGAGCAGGACAAGGACAAGTGTTCCCGCCCAATCGGGCAGCTTCATCACGGGCGTGAGATTATTGAAAAGCTGCAGCAGCACCCACGCGACGAGCACGTACGTTACCGCGACGCGATAGATATGTCGGCGCTTCAGTTCGGCGAAGAAGTTGGCCATGCTTTGAGGCCCATCCCGTGCCCAAGAGTCATAGCACCTTCAGGAATTCGGCGGAAAGCGGTGGACACCGTCGGCCAACCACGCCTTGTCCTGGCGCGAGGCAAATTTCGGGGCTAGCTGCCCGATGAGCTGAAAACCGGACCTACGGAGGCATTTCGGGGGTAAACAGAGCGTCGCCTAAGGGTCAGATTTTACCGTCGCCCGTGGCGCGAGTGCCTGTCCGATCTGCGCCCCTAACCGGCCATCGGGCTCACGGCGGTTTCTCGCCATCAACGGACTCAGCCCATCAAATTGGACCTAACCCCGAATCGTTGTTGAAGGATGCAGACGCTTAAGGTGATGCGTATCGGACCGCTATGCCGCAGCATGACCAGCACCCGTGCGCCCGAGCGGATGCCGCCGGGCGAAACTTGCTACGGCTTTTCCCAACGCTTCCGGATCTTGCAGCGGCACCATGTGATTGGCGGCGTCGATCAAGGCCAGTTCGGCCTGGGGAAGTAGCGCGGCAACCAACGCTGTCACCTGCTGACTGAATGGCCCGAGCTTTCGGCCCTCTCCGCCTTCCACGACTAAAACCGGTTGCCGGACGCTGCCGAACTCGGCCGGCGCGAACTGCCACTGCAACGCAGCCGGCACCTCGTCGCGGAAAAAGAAGCCCGACTCGCGGACCGCTTGTTCATACCCCGCCGGTCCCAGGGTCTGCTCGATCACGTCGCGATGCCGATCCCCGCACACGCCACGCATGAAAGTGTCGAAGGCTCCGGAAAGGTTCCCCGCCGCAAATGCACCCATCGCTGGCCCTACGAACCGTTCTCCGATTTCGGCGAATGCAGGCACCTGGAAGGGACCGCACGGTGCAGGCTCGATCAGGGTTAGACTCTGCACCAACTGAGGACGATCGGCCGCCAGTTGTAGGGCGATCAACGCACCGGAGGAATGACCGACCGCATGAACCTTCTTCAGTTTTAGGATATCGATCAGAGCCATCAAATGGCTTGCATGGTTTTGAATGGTAAGATGAGTGGCGGGCGCATTCGGTCCATACCCGGCACGGCGTACTCGGATGATGCGGAAGCCGTCCAGAGTCCGACTCGCAGCCAAAGGCGCGAACCAGTCCGCAAAGACCCCGGCGTGAACCAGCAGCAATGGCTCGCCCTCACCACGCACGGAATACTCGATCTCCGCGTCCCCACACTTCGCGGCTTTGATGGTCTCGGAAGTGGTTTCCATCGCAATATCTCCAGCGGCAAGGCTTAGGCTCGGATTCCTTCGACGATGCTGAGCGGGCACTTTGTCGGTATGACTCGGGTCAGCTTCAGCCCCGCTTGCTTGAAAAGTGCGGCAAACTCCGCCTTGGTGCGCTCACGCGCGCCACCTCCAACGATGTGCTGCACTTCATCGGCACGAGCCTCGGCCTGATCTGCCTATTCGCGGCGCTGCTATTGCAGCAGTGGTGGCTCCTGCTCGCAGTGCCCGTGGTCTCCTATGCCTTCGCGTGGGCTGGGCACTTCTTCGTCGAGGCCAACACGCCAGCGACCTTCAGCTACCCACTGTGGAGCCTGCGCGGCGATGTCGAGATGTACGGCTTGATGCTGCGTGGCCGCATGCATGAGGAGGTGCGCCGGTTGCACTCGTCCTCGGGATGTTATGAGGCTCGTTTGCCATAGGTGAAATGGAAGTGCCCGACCAACAGCACGGAAGATGCAAGCACGATGTGAAAAAACGCGGGGATGCTCGCACCTAACCAAGGATGATCTGCCGCGAAGCTCAGCCCCGCAATCAACCGAACCGCCATCACACTGAAATAGACGGCCCCGAACGCCAAGAGCCATCTTCCCAGGCGGCGACGGGGTAAGATCGCCATGCGAGCAAATCCAAGAAGGACCCAGCAAAAAACGAGGATGATCAGAATTTGGCTAGACAGCAGAAGTCCATAGGACACGGCCCCGCTGTACCAATCCGCGAAGGGAGGAAGAAACGAGAGATTGAAAAATTTTTGAGTCAGCTGTGCCGCCACACGAAAAACAAAGAGGCAAAACAATACGCTCAGCCACGGCACGTAGCGCCTGTGCATTCGGGCGATATCGTTAGTCATCTCATTCCCCCCAGTGCCCAGGACCTGCTGTCCGCGACATTTCGGCGGGCCCGCACGGCGCGAAAGCGCGAAGGGCCAAGAACCTACTCTCTCGCCTGGAGGCCGTCCTCGCTTCGCGGGATAAGCGGCAGGATCACCCGCGACGGATAGAGCCGAGAGTGGAAAAGTTTTTGGTGGGCCACAACGATCCGGGTCGCGGTGGGCGCAAACTCTCCGGTATTGAGGTTGCGATCGTAGCGGGGAAAATTGCTGCTTGAGATTTCCAGCCGGATCCGGTGCCCCTTGAAAAACACATTGCCCACCGGCCATAGCGCAATCTCGATCCGCACTACATTCTCCCCGGCCGCCGGACTGCCGGGGGCAACGTCATAGGTTTGCCGCCAGATACCATCGCTGAGATTGTAGGCAGAGCCGTCCGGATATACGTCTACTAGTTTGGCCGTAAAGTCCGTCGTAGGTGCGTCCGTTGCAACGTAGAGGACAGCGCGCACGGGCCCGGTTGCTTCGACCGACTCGGTCAACGGCGGCGTGGAATAGGTGAGCACATCGAAGCGTGCCTCAACTGCGTTTTGCCGCCTGATCCCAGCTCGCTCGCTCAGCATAGCACCGCCGGCCGACGGAACGGGATCTCGTGGATCATAGACGTAGCTGTCATATCCCCTGCGTCATCGCCCGGCTCGGTGCTCAATGTGCCGTCGCCAAGGAGCGTGTTGGCGTTGCCCCCGCTGTGCAAATAGAATTCTGTGTAATTGGCGCGCGCAAGGGGCCATTCATTTTCATCTCGCCAAAGATTCTCGCCCATGATGAAAAGTTTTACCCGCGCCATGTTCAGAGGGGCATCGGTGACGCCCAGCTGATAGTCGAACCAAGGAATGCTGGGTCTGACGCTTTCCTGCCGGTAAGGGATCATCTTGTCGCTTTGGGGAAGCTCGACTGCGCTCGCATGCCCCCACGGCCCGATGATCAGGCGTGCTTGCGAAGCGACCGGCTCTCTTGCCTTTGTGGTGATCGCCTCAAAGTCTGCAAGCTGTGTCGGAAGAAAGGGATCGAACCATCCTCCCATGAGCAGGACGGGCGCTTGCAGCGTCTCGGCCGTACTTGCGCCGTCGACCTTGGCGCCGTCGATCTTGCGCCAATATTCATCATTCATCTGATTGAGGAGCCAATCATTATAAAAATCCGTGTCACCGATCGCTGCATTGTCCGCGTCGATAAGCGGAAGCTGCTTCGCGCCCCTGTCAAGATCGGCAAGATCGACCTCGCGATCCCGATCGCCTCGACTTCTGATCGTCCAGTACAGGGCGCTTTCCAGGGAGAACGCATTTCCTGGATAGAACATCCCACGGAAATCTGTGCTTGCAATATGCACGAACAGTGCCTTGGGGCCGGGATTCACCTGGTCGGAAATTGCCCACGCTGTGTGGCCGAACGCCGAACCACCCCACATTGCGATGCGTCCATCATACCATTTCTGCCGAGCCAACCATTGCAGTGTGGCGATCCCGTCGTCGCGCTCATTGATCAATGGATAAAAAGTACCACCGGACGCATATCGTCCACGGGTTCCGTGAATCACGACGGTGTAACCGCGTGCTGCCCAATAGCGTGCAACGATTCCGGAAAGGAAGGTGTTGGAGATGGTCTTGGTGAAAGGAATGCGCACCAAGATGGTCGGTGTTTTCGACAAACCATCGGGATGGTAGACGTCGGCACGCAATGAAATTCCATCGCGCGTGGCAAATCCGACGCCGCGCTCCGTAGTAACACTGTAGTTTGCCGCGCGCACCCCATCCACTGGCAGATAGAATCGAGCCGCCAGAAAATCGGTGATGGAGGTGCATCCCGACAGAAGACCGGTCGAGAGTGTGACGGCAAGCACCGACGGTACAATCCTTTGCCTGCCCATGATGTTCATAGTCTTCCCCGCCGTCTTGACGCCGATGCCAAAACCGTACCTTCCGCTCCGGACACGATTCAAAGTCGCCTGGAAAAATGAGACCTGGCGGATGGCTCCTTTGCGCTGACGACTCCTGGCAAGGACTCGGGTAGATTATAACCGTTGTCGGCAGTGCTAGGGGCAGGATGCATAGAAAGCACGCGCACCGGCGGCAAGTGCCAGTCGACGCCAAACCGTTAGGAACGGTAGCGGAAGCCGTGCGCTTTGGCGCTTATCCTGTTCTTCTTGGGGGCGCTCTGTTCTTGCTGTGGGTGCTGCTCAGCGCCGGCGCGTCGCTGTCGTGGGCCCCTTACGCCGCCGTGGCCGTTGCGGGACCGCTTGTGATTGTCGCCGAACGCCTGCTTCCCTACCGGGCCAACTGGAAGCCGGACGCACGCGACCTGATCGACGACGGCATTTACATGGCCGTGGTCCAATTTGCCCTGCCGCTGGCATTGGCCTGGACGACGATTCTGATTGTTCAGCAATGGCTGAGCGGAGCAAACCTCGTGCTTGCCATCTGGCCCACCCTCTGGCCGATTTGGCTGCAGTTGCTCGCCAAGATCGCGATTGGCGATTTTTTCCGCTATTGGCTGCATCGTGCCGCTCATATCTGGTCGCCATTGTGGCGACTGCACGCCGTCCATCACGAGCCGGCAAAGCTATACACGACAAACGTCTTCCGCTTCCATCCCGCCGAGAAGGCGTTGCAATTCGTATGCGACAGTCTGCCTTTCATCCTCGTCGGTATTGGCCCGGACGTGCTCGCATATTATTTCGTCTTCTATGCCATGAGCGGGTTGTTCCAGCATTCCAATTGTGACGTACGTCTCGGCTGGTTGAACTACGTCGTAAGCGGCCCGGAGGTTCACCGTTGGCATCATTCGCGTATTGTCAAGCAATCGAATGCGAACTACGCGCACAGTTTCGTAGTCTGGGACTTGCTGTTTGGCACCTATTACCGCCCCGAGAACGAACACGTTGCAGAGCTTGGACTCTTGGATCGCAGCTACCCGACCGGATTTTCCGCACAGCTCCTGGCCCCGTTTGTCCATCGCGCCGAATCCCGATGAGACCGGGTGAGGCTTTCGCCGATCTCATCTTTTCACTGGGCATGGCAACAACTTGCCGCTCGGCACGGAACCGCCTTGTTCGGGCGGCGGAGAATCCAGGTCGTGTGCAAGAGCGTACATTGCGTGAAATTCTGGATGCCTGCCGCAATACCGAGTTCGGCAAGGCAAACAAGTTTTCCTCCCTTCAAAGTGCCGATGCTTTTCGCAGTGCTGTTCCGATCCACGACTACGAGAGCTTGCGCCCGTTGATCGAGCGGCAAATCGCGACGGGAACGCCGTCATTGGCGCCCACGCGCCCGCTCCTCTACGCCCGCACGAGCGGAACGACCGGCTTGCCCAAGCTTATTCCGGTGACAGAACGGGTGGTCGACGATCTGAAACGCGCACAGCGTGCAATGGCATATGCTCAGCACGATTCCGCAAACGCATTTGCCGGGCGAATTCTCGCGATCGGAGGGCCGGTTTGCGAAGACATATTATCGGACGGGTCCATCGCCGGTTCGATAAGCGGCTTGATCTACAAGACCATGCCTCGCTTCGTACGCGCCAAGTATGTTCTTCCTGCCGAGGTCTTCGCGATCGCCGATCATGACCTCAAATACGCGGTCATGGCCCGGTTGGCTGTGCTGTCAACCGATATCAGCACGATCGCAACCGCGAACCCATCGACGATTCTAAGGCTGCTGGATCAGATCCATCAGGATTTGCCGACCATAGCCCGGGAAATCAGCGAAGGGACGTGTACCCTCCTGGAACGCCTGCCACCGGCGCTCGCGTCAGCCTTGAAGTCGAAGATCGCAACCACCCCGCGCACGCGTGCGATGGAGCTTCTAGCGTCACCGCGGACTCCGCCAACGCTTGGAGAGTTATGGCCAGATCTCAGAGCAATAGTCACATGGCTGGGCGGCGGATGTGCCGTTTCGGCCGAGACTGTCAACCGTCTCATCCCCGCGGCCACCAAGATGATCGACTTTGGCTATGTCGCAAGCGAGATGCGGGGCACGATCGTGGTCGATGTCGATCGCAAGCTCGCGCTGCCATTGCTCGAAGATGTCTTCTTCGAGTTCGTTCCACTCGCATCGTGGAATGAAGGCAGCCGGAAAACCATCCTCGTCCAAGCGCTTGAAGAGGGACGTGACTATCATGTGATCGTGACGACCTTTGGCGGCCTCGTTCGCTATCAGATGAACGATGTCGTGCGCGCCGGTCCAAGTATCGCCAATACGCCGACATTCGATTTCGTTCGCAAAGGTCGAGGGGTGACCTCCCTCACCGGGGAGAAGCTGTCGGAAGATCAGGTGATTGCGGCGATGACGAGCATCGGGCGGCGCATACCCTCGCCACCGTCCTTCTATGTTTTTCTGGCCGAAGCCGACCGCGGCGGCTATCGGGCCTTCATCGAATTCTCCGGGCTGATCGATGATTGTAAGATCATTCAGACCGCGTTGGATGAGGAACTCCGCACTCTCAACATCGAGTACGCTTCCAAACGCGCCAGCGGCAGATTGAAATCCCTCACCGTGGTGCCGTTGGCAAGAGGAACCAGCAACGCGTATCGCAAGCATTGTGTGCAAAAGGGGCAACGTGAGTCGCAGCTCAAAGTGCTAACGCTTCAAAATGCCGACGAATGCGATTTCGATTTCCAAGCCCATATTCTCCATCATGATCACGTCACGCCTCGCCTTCATTAGCCTTCCGATTCCCTTTCGAGGCGCGTTCGGACACGCGTCGGCGGTTCGCACGCAGGCGGAAAATATCATCGTACTTGTGGAGGATGCCGAGGGTCAGTTTGGTATAGGAGAAGGCTGTCCTCGTCCCTATGTTACGGGAGAGAGCATCGAGACAGCATTTGCGTTCTTAACGCGGCGACGCGCGGACATATTATCCTCCGTCGATGGTCCTGAGGCACTTGACGCATGGATGAATGCGAACGAGGCGGAAATAGACGCGAATCCGAGCGCATTTTGCGCAGTGGAGTTGGCCCTTCTCGACCTCTTTTCCAGGCAGAGGACCCACAGCCTAGAACAGCTTCTGGGCGTAGGCGGACAACCGTCAGGGCTCGTGACTTCGGCGGTTTACGGATCGGGCGGGTGGCTCAAGTTTATTGCCCAGGCATTGCTCCTTGGCCTCAACGGGATGCACGATGCCAAGCTCAAGGTGAGCGGTAATTGCGGGCGCGACAATGTCCGCGCGGCTCTCCTATCCACTTTGGGCAAAGTTCGGCTCGACGCGAACAATTTTTGGCCAGACTGGGGAAGTGCCGTTAAGGGACTAGCGTTATCCGCGCGCCACGCGTGGGCCGTCGAGGAACCCGTCCAACCCCGAGATTGGGCGGGCATGGTCCGGGTTGCGGAGACAACTGGCCTTAGCATCATTCTCGATGAAAGCTTCACTCGGATCGACGATATTCTAGCCATCCCGGCGAGCGGGAAATTCATATTGAACCTGCGCGTATCGAAACTCGGCGGCTTGAAGCGGACGTTGCGGGCGCTTCACATGGCCGCTGACCGCAATCTGAAAGTCGTCGTTGGCGCACAGGTAGGCGAAACGAGCATCTTGGCGCGTGCGGGTATCATAGTTGCCCACGAGGCGGGCGGGGCGCTCATCGGATATGAAGGGGCTTATGGAACACATCTTTTGCAATGGGATGCCGTGACACCCTCCCTTACGTTCGGGAGGGGAGGAAAACTTTCCGCCCGGAACTTGGCTATCGAACCTTTGGGAGCAGGACTGCGCCCCACTGCCAAAATTTTGAACCTTTTTGCGAGAGCGCCCTTGTGATCGGATGTGTCAGTTAACAACACAGGGGGGATGAAACATGCGCCTCATTGCTGTAGCAGTGATTGGTCGGCTGTGCTTTAGACTAGCGCGCAAAAGAGAGGTGCTACCTGGACCTCCGAGCCGGTGCACGTCGCACAAAAAGGTGGGCGACCCCATGTCCGTTCGTGGCGATGAACGGACTCATCGCACGGTCGTCCGGAACGGCAGGAGGGGTGCGCATTCCGGCCAATGGGCTGGCAACGTCCGCTTTCCGCTCTGGGAATGACCGGGTCTTGGAGTCATCTCAACCGGTCGACGCAACACACTCGCTAAATCTCTCTGCCGGCGAGTGGAAGTCCAG
>Ga0184629_10000907_pt1 | contig 12631 bp, 5 predicted proteins | sample PLM4_32_b1_FD_133158 | JGI IMG/M metagenome (GOLD analysis project Ga0184629, IMG submission 133158) | Groundwater sediment microbial communities from an aquifer in East River, Colorado, USA - PLM4_32_b1 | ecosystem: Environmental > Terrestrial > Soil > Riparian zone | place: USA: East River... | reverse complement strand
TCCCGCTGGTTCACGATCGACTGGTTGTCGCGGTGGAGATACTCGATCGGGTCCTCGACGGTCATCACGTGCGCCTGGCGCGTCGCGTTGATGTAGTCGATCATCGCGGCGAGCGTGGTGCTCTTCCCCGAGCCGGTCGGGCCGGTGACGAGCACCAGGCCGCGCGGCCGCTCGGCGAGCTTCGCGACGATCGGCGGCAAGCCCAGATCGTCGAAGGTGCGCACGTTGAACGGAATCTGCCGGATCACCAGCGAGACGCAGCCCCGCTGCTTGAAGCAGTTGCCGCGGAAGCGCGCGAGGTTCTGGATGCCGAACGAGAAGTCCAGCTCGTTATCGGTCTCGAAGCGTTTCTTCTGGTTCTCGGTGAGCACCGAGTATGCGAGTGACAGCGTGTCCTTCGGCGTCATCACGTCTTCGGCGGAGGAGCTGGTCATATCGCCGTCGATCCGCAGCTTGGGCCGCTCGCCCGCCACGATATGGAGGTCGGAGGCGTCCCTCTCGATCATCTCCTCGAGCAGTGCTCGAAGGTTCACCATCGGACGGCCTCCTTCACGCGGCGGTTTCCTTCACGACCTCTTCCAGGGTGGTGACGCCCCGTTTGACTTTGACCATTCCATCCATCCGGAGCGTGAGCATCCCCTCGGACACGGCGACTTCCCGTAGCTCTTCGGTCGAAGCCCCCTTCAGAATGTAGCGACGCAGCTGGGATGTGCAGGCCATCACCTCGTACAGGCCCTGCCGGCCCTTGTACCCAGTGCTCAGGCAGGTATCGCAGCCGGTCCCCTTGAAGAACGGGCCCTGATCGCGGGTGATGCCGAAGGCATGCATCTCTTCGTCCGAGTACTCATGCTCCTGCTTGCAGTCCACGCAGATGCGCCGGACGAGCCGCTGCGCCACGATGAGGTTCACCGCGCTCGCCACGTTGAAGGGCTCGATTCCCATGTCGATCATGCGCGTCACGGTGGACGGGGCGTCGTTCGTGTGCAGCGTAGAGAGCACCAGGTGGCCGGTAAGCGCCGCCTTGATCGCGATCGACCCCGTTTCCAGGTCGCGGATCTCCCCCACCATGATGATGTTGGGATCCTGCCGCAGAAACGCCTTCAGCGCCGCCGCGAACGTCATCCCCACTTCGTTGCGGACGAGCACCTGATTGATCCCCATCAGGTTGTACTCGACCGGGTCCTCGGCGGTCATGATGTTGACGTCGACCGTGTTGATCTTCGAGAGCGCCGAGTAGAGCGTGGTCGTCTTGCCGGATCCCGTCGGCCCCGTCACGAGCACCATGCCGTAGGGGTTCAGGATCGCCTTCATGAGATCGCCCTCGGCTTTGGGCTCGAACCCGAATTTCGAGAGGTCGAACGTCAGATTGCCCTTGTCGAGGATCCGCAACACGATCTTCTCGCCGAACAACACGGGCAGCGTGGAGACACGGAAGTCGATCACCCGGGCGCCCATCTTGAGCTTGATGCGTCCGTCCTGCGGCACGCGCCGCTCGGCGATGTTCAGCTGCGCCATGATCTTCACGCGCGAGGTGAGCGCCGCCCGCATCTTGATCGGCGGTTTCATCACTTCCAGCAGCGACCCGTCCACGCGGTACCGTACGCGCATCTCGTGCTCGAACGGCTCGATGTGGACATCGGAGGCGCCGCGCTTCACCGCGTCGGTCAGCAGGCCGTTGATCAGCTTTACCACCGGCGCGTCCTCGGCCAGCTCCGAGGCCTTGACCTCCTCGTCCTGTTGCTCCGCGACGACCTCGAGGTCGTCCGCGCCCTGATCCGAGACACTTTTCAGGAGGCTGGCCAGCTGCGCATCCGACTGCTGGTAGTAGCGGTCGATCGCGTTGCGCAGCGTGTACTCGCCCGCAATCACCGGGAAGATGTCGCAGCGGGTGATGAACTTGATGTCCTCGATCGCCGCCACGTTGTTGGGGTCCGCGATGGCGATCGTCAGGGTACGCCCTTCCCGCTTGAGCGGCAGGACGGCGTACTTGGCGGCGATGTCGGAGGAGATCAGCTTGAGGATCTTGGGATCGACTTCGAAGCGCGACAGATCCACGGCCGGCATGCGGTACTGCCGCGCCAGCATCTTCGTGATCTCGGTCTCTTCGATGAAGCCCAGCTTCACCAGCGTATAGCCGAGCCGCATCCCCGAGCCGCGCTGCTCGGCGAGGGCACGCTTCAGCTGGTCCGCGGTGATCAGCCCATCGCGAACGAGAATGTCACCCAGCTTGTCAGGGGTGAGTGCTGCGGTCGTCGTATGCAACTCGTTGAAATTGAATGATCTAAACTAGTTGGGCGGGGTGGGCTGTCAAGGCAGCGTGCCCGAAAACGTGGTGTAGGGGCGGATCGCGTCGAGCAGCTTGGGACCGATCCCCGACACGCTGTCGAGACGGGCGATCCCTCCGAACGGCCCGTGGCCCTCGCGCCAGGCGACGATGCGCTGCGCCAGAGCCGGTCCGATGTGCGGCAACCGTGTGAGTTCGGTCACATCGGCTTTGTCGACATCCACTCGCTCTCCCGGCGCCAGCGGGCGGGCGAGTAGCGCCGCCCGCCGAGCGGTCTCGCGCAGGGCCGATGCCGGCGGTGTGTCGACCGAGACGAGCCGCACGTCGCCGGGCGCGCGCGTCGGAGCCGGGCCGAGCGCGAACCGCACGGCGGCGCCGGTGAGGGCAAGGCCGGCCAGCATCAGGGCAGCCCGTTTGTCGTCCACGTCGCACACTAGCGTTTCGCTCGGGACCGACTGGGATCGGAAAACCGCGAGGACGATCGGAATCACCTGAAGCGAGATCGCAGACGGTCAGACAGGGGCTCAGATGCTCAGGCGCATAGCGGTCGGCAGTGAGTAGGGACTCAGGGAAGGCCTTTTCCTGAGTCGCTCAGAACTGAGAACCGCTACGCGCCTGAGCCGCTGAGCATCTTACTGTCCAGCTGTCCGCACGAGGGCAACCGCTACGTCTCCCACGATCTGCAACGATTGCGCACTCACCTTGTCCAGCGTGTCATCGGTCGTGTGCCAGTATCCGTTGTGGGGGCCGTAGTCGAAGTCCACGACATCGATGGCATGAATGCCGGCGTGCTGCAGCGCCACGTGATCGTCGATCAAGCTCGGGCCGGGCTGACGAACAAACACGCTTCCGTAGCCGAGCGAATCCGCCACCGACCAGACGCGGTCCACTACCTCAGGGGCGAACCCCTGTGAGTTCTGCTCGTAGGGGAGGTGGAGGTCCCGGTCCCCCACCATGTCGAACAGCACCGCGAACAGGGGCGGATAGCCCGCCGGCTGATGTGCCGCGAACCAGCGCGAGCCGATGAGCACGGCGCTCGAATCGGAGAAATCGCCGTAATCCTCGCCATCCACGAACAACAGGTCGACCCCGACGGCCGGAGGTTTCGCCTTGAGTGCGTCCGCGACTCCCAACAGGACCGCCACGCCGGACGCCCCGTCATTGGCCCCGAGAACGGGCTGGCGTTGCGCGGCAAGGTTGGCGCTCTGGTCGGCACGGGGACGCGTATCCCAGTGCGCCAGATACAGCACGCGCTCGGCTTCCGACGAGCGGAAGCGGGCCAGGAAGTTGCGCAGGTGGAGCGTCTGACCGGCGGCGGTGCGATGCAGGATGTCCTGGACGATCACCGTGTCGGCGCGCTCGCGCAGGCGGGCCAGGATCCAGTCCCCGGTCGAGTCGTGCGCGGCGGTGCCGGGGATCCGTGGACCGAAGCTGACTTGCCGTTCCAGGTACGTGAAGGCGCGGGCGCCGTCGAACTCGTGCACCGCGGTCTTGCCCTGCGCGCCGCATGCAGCGACCAGCATGCCCGCCATCCCGGCCCCGAGGCGAAACCGTGCGAGCCGGCTCATCGCACCTGTCCCACGCTCGTGTTCAGCTGCACGAAGGCGGTGAGCACGAGCTGCGATGTCTTCCGGTTGATCTGTCGCTCGTCGTTGAGCACGTACGCCATTTGGAACCCCGCGGTAAGAATGGGCGGAAAACTCGTATCCATCGTCAGCTGCGCTTCGGTCTGGCGGCTGTCGACGAAGGGCACGCACGTGTCGCGGCCGATCGACCGCAGACAGGTCGCGTTGGAGATTTGCGAGTATCGCGCCGTCGTGCGGATATCCGATTTCAGCCGCATCAGCGACGGGGGCGGGCGCCAGGCGAACGCGAGGCTGGCGTTGCGCTGACCGCGCGTGGTGCGGAACAGGTTCCCCGCCGTCAGCTGCTCAGTTCGCGTCTCAGAGCCGTCGACCGAGGTCACGACGCCGTGCACCCACCACGCGGACAGTCCCGGGCTCACGCTGCGCTCCTTGGCCTGGCTGAGCGTCGCCCCCCGCCCTCCTTCTCCCCCCAGCACCTGTTGCTGCGCGCTGGACTGACGCACGTGCAGGCCAACCTGGGCGGTGAGGCCAATCAGGATGCGGCCCACGGTACTGCGCGGCGGCGCGAGGGTCCAGGCCACGTTCCCGGAGGGCCATTCGCGCGTGTTGTTTCGCACGGGCACCAGAGTGCCGCCTCGGATGAGCCAGGTCGTCCCATTCGTCCGTTGAAAGGTCGTCGTCAGCCGGATCCCCAGCGGAAAGCTGAACGCCGCGGAGGCGGTGTTGCTGACGGTATAGCTCGCGCTGGCGGCGAGGAATCCCCGCTGGCTGAGGAACCCCGAGAAGCCGGCCGTGGCCAGTTCGTAGCCCAGGGCGGGGGCCGTCGGGAGGCGGGAGAACGTCGAGAGCCGGTCGCGGTGGGCCCCGACGTCGAGTGTGGTCACTCGCGCGAGTACGCGGGCCACGCGCGAGGAGTCCCCGAACAACCCCCGGGCAAAGCGGCCGAGGTCGACCTGAGTCCCCAGATCGATGGTCTGGTGATTGCTGAACGCCGTCGGGAGATGGAAGGACCCGTCATGCACGGAGTCCTGCACGGGGGCGCTCCCGTTGGGATCCCGGGCGAGGGAGAAGGACGTGGAGACGGTTGCCCGGGGATGCAGCCAGGGCGCCAGCGTCGGGGTGACGCCGAAGAAGGTGGTCAGCGTGCGTTGGGATTCCATGCCCACGTCCAGACCGAGCAGGGCACGGCGCTCCAGCCGCGCCACGCGGGCGATACTCGAGGAATCGCCGTAGTCGCGGAGGTCGCGCTGCGACGAGAGGTTGGCCCGAAGCTGCAGTCCCGGCATCGGGCTGAAGTCCAGCGCCGCGCTGTTGCGCCACGCCCGGGTTTGCGACCGCGCCGGCAGGAGAGAGCGGTCGCTCGTGTCCGCGATCGGAACACGGAAATTCGTCCGCGCTCCGTCGGCCCCGGCGAGCGAGGAGCGCAGCCGCACCGCGACCGGGCTGACACGCAACCGGGCCCGCTCGAGGTCATCGGCGAAGCCGCTCTTCCCGATGAACGCCGGAAGCTTCCGCACGAGCCGAACGAGGAACCGCGGTGCGGCCGGGATCGTGGTCGCCCGAGGAGAGAGCGCGTAATCCAGCGACACCCCGTACCCCGACGACGACGCCTTCGAGAGGGACCCCCGGTCGCCGCCGGACACGTAGCTGGCCGCGAGCGCGACCGGATCCACCAGCCAGCGCGCCAAGCCGCGCTGCGCGTGGCCGACACGGCGCAGGGAGAAGGTGTAGCTCCGCGTCGTGGAGAGCGGCGTGCGCAGGCCGGCCAGGGCGCCGGCGAGCAAGTCGGTGCCGTTCAAGTACGACGGCGTGCCGGCGAGGCTCACGTAGCGAACCGAAAACGGCGCGGCAAGACCCCAGCCCTTGGGAAGAAGCCGCTCCAGGTGCATCGTCGCGCTGACGGCGAGGGCATCGTTCGTCACGTAGCTCGGGTCCTCGTCGAGCTGCCGGAAGTTTCCATCGCGGTGCGAGACGTCCACCGTCAGGTCGGCGACATCGGCTGCGGTGAGGGCGACGTCGAGCGCGGCGGCGACCCCCGCGTTCTGCACTACGTCACTGAGGCGGATGTCGTCCACCCACAGCTCGGCCTGGTCGATGAACGCCCGGTCGGCCACTCGCAGCATGCCGACGGCGACCTCCTGCACCGCGGCGAGGTTGGGAGGCGCGGTCGCCGGATCCCGGACGTGAACGATGTAGGGTCCGTCGCACATCACGTAGGCGCTGTCGAAGGGGACGATCGTCGAGTCGGGACAGCCGGGGTAGACCTGCGGCGGCTGGCCGCCGAGCCACGCCTGCTCGATTCGCGCCCGCAGTGAGAGCCATCGGGCTAGTGAGATCGCCACCTCCGGCTCCCAGGAGCTGGTGCGCGCCGGCACGTGGTAGAGGTAGAAGTTGTCGGCATCCTTGCCGACTTTCGCGAAGAACTCCAGGTCGTTGTCTTCCCACCCCGGCCCGCGGCCGCGCGCCCATACGCGCAGGGTGCGGTACTTGAGGAAGTCCTTGTCGCCTTCCGCATCGAACCGGGTGAACGCCTCGGCGCGCGCGCCGCGCTGCAGCCCCGTCGCAAGCAGCCGCAAGGACTGCTCATTGATTTGCGTCGTGCCGAGCTGCAACCCGCCGTTCACGTTCGCCGACTGATCCACGACCCCCGGGGGTGGGGCGTAGCCCAGGTCGCGGTTCTCTGTGCTCACGACCGACGCATTGACTTCTCCCAGCCCCGTCCCCACGTCTCCCCCGAGACCGACGATCGGGGTCTCGGCACGCTTGAGCCACGTGCTCCCCACCAGTCGCACGCGCGCGAGTGCGAAGTAGACCTGCGGATCGGGCTGTCCGTGGTCCGCCTCCGGAGCGAGCACGGTGATACGCACCGCCTGGACCTGCCGGAGACTAGGCGATCCCACCTGCAGCGTGTCGCTGCGGAACGGAATCCGGTACAACCGCCACCCGGAGGCCCCACCGCCCTCGCCGGGGGCGGCCGGGAGCATGCCGCCGTCGCGCACGTAGGTGCGGTCGTCGCCGATCGGGAACACGAAGCGGACGAAGTCCTCCTGGCTTCGCGCCCCCACTCGGACGTCGAGCTGGGCGTCCCCGTCCTGGTCTTCGGTGTCCAGGGTGCCGTTGCGGCGGGTGCAGTGCGCCCGCGGGTCGCCGAACGCGTAGTGCGCCAGCTGCCCCCCCACCGTGGCGCTGCACAGCGGCATGCTATCCACCCACTGTTGCGCGGTCGCATTCCAGATCGAGTCCACCCGATCCGAGAGAATGCCCTCGTCGTCGGTCACGGCGTTCCAGGCGTGCGTCACGGGATCGCGCTCGCTGTCGAGCCGCCCGACACCCGCCACCCGCCCGCCGTAGTACGTGGTGTCGCCCGCCAGGGTGACAGTGAACGAGTCGGGGACGACGGCGAGCGCGTCTTCGAACACCGATCCAAAATCGATCAGGACGGCGGCGTGGTTCGCCAGCGCGGTGCGCCGGTTGTCCTCCCACACCCAGAACTCGAGGTACTCGACCCGCGACAGGTCGATCCCGGTGGAAGACAGCGTCTGGGTGATCGAGCGCCACCGGGTGGCGAACCGCGCATTGCTGCCGAACCCCGGTCGCCGCCAGTTGGGATTCCCCGTCCGGCTGTCGGCCAGGCCCATCATGGTGTCCGGTTTGAGCATGAGCCACAGCACCGGCTCCGCGGACTGCGCCTGACCCACCAGCCGGATCGTGGGATCGATACCCTGCGACGAGAACTGAACGAAACGACCGTCGGGGTTGACCGGTAACGACTGCCACACGAGGGGCACCACGTCGACGGTGTCGAATCCGGCCGCCGGAATCCCGAACGTTGTGGCACCCCGGCTGGAGGACGGCACGCTCCCCCAGTGCCACGCGCGATCGTCGAGCGTGATGAAGCGACCCGCCTGCGCCTCGAATTCCTCCACATACGCCTGGCCGGCCCGGTTCGGGCGCGGCTGCGAGAGCGCGACCTCACCCGAGATAGTGACGAACGACGGAGCATCGGTCCTGACGCCGGGGAGGAAGTTCGCGGCGCGCGTAATCCATTCAGGCTGGAAACGGAGATTCGTGCTGATGCCGCCGATGAAGCTCGACGCGGGCTCGAAGCCGAGCTGCGGCCGCGTGAACGCGGTCTGCTCCTTCTGGAACAGACCCGTGAGGTTCACCTGGCCCGCCTGACCGAGGTCGTAGGTACCAGCGAGGCCGTAGATCGACGTCGGCGCCGTCACGAACGAAGCCCGCTCCTCGAACTGGGCGCGCACCGTGTTGGTCCCCGCCGCGAACAACGAATCCGGGTTCTTGAAGGTGACTAACCCGACCGTGTAGTCGATGGTGTAGTCGACGTCGCGGGCGAGTACCTGATTGCCCAGGAACAGCTTCTCACTCCCCTCGCGAATCTGGAAGCTGGAGAGCGAGAGAGTGCCCCGGTCGCTCGCCGTCGACGCGTTGGCGTGCAGCGTCAGGGCGAACACGGAGGGGGGGCCCTGGGTGGCGAGCAAGGTCCGGGGCGTCCGGTACAGCGAGTCATTGCGCTCGGTGGACGCCAGGTGGCTCGAGTCCGCGAAGGGCTGCACGTGCGGGAAGACCACAAAGTAGTCCCGGAGCGGGGCTCCCTGCTGCGGATCGCGGTCGCGCGGAAACAAGCGGTTGTACTGGTCGAAGGTCGTCGGGTCGTTGGAGAGCGCCAGGCCCAACAGGGAAAGATAGGTCTCGCTCGAACCGGCCGGCCGCTCCCGCTGGCTCACCGACAGCGCCAGCGCCACGCTCGAGCGGTCGACTCCCGACCCGCCCACGCGGTACACCGACCGGATTTCGAAGCGAAAGGCGGGGGAGGCGGCGGTGACCCCGAGGCGCGGGTCGTAGACGAGTCGGAGGGTGTCCATCGCCGTAGTGTCCGGGTTCGCGCTCAACGGAAACGTCCCCACGCACTGGCCGCTCGACCCGCACTCGGTTACGCCCGCCGTCGCGTACGACACGGCGAGGTAGTCGGCGGGATCCAGCCGGTTGGCGAGCGCGATCCACGTCCCGGTCGGGTCGACGTAATAGTCCTTCCCCACCTGTAACAGCTCCCACTGGAACGGACCGGCCCGTTCCCCGGAGCAGTCCACCGCACTGGTGCCGGGTCCGCACGCCACGGCCCGGATGCCCCCGATGTTCTGGTTGGTCGAGCCGTTGAGCGATACCGAGCGCACCCGGTAGACCTGCACGTTGCCGACGCGCAGGGGCTCGGGGAGCGCAGCGGCGTCGATGTTGAGGATGTCCACGGCCGGAAAACCGGGGAGCGCGGCGGGGTCCACCACGAAGAAGAACCGACCTTGCTCGTAGTCGCGATCGCGGAACACGTGGTCCAGCGGCTCGGTGGTCGTTTCGCCGACCGCGTAGGTCCGGTTGCGCACCACGTTGCCTTTTTGCTGCGCGTAGATCCCCCGTACCTCCAGGGCTCCGACCTGAGCCACCGCCTGGACGCCGAAGTTGTTCGCGGGAATCGCCGCGCTGATGAACCGGGAGCCCGCGACGGCGAACGTCACGTTCCCCGCCTCGACGCGACGCAGGATCTCGTCCTCGAGGCCTTCGTACCAGACCTGGAGGTTGTTGTTCGCGTCGAACTCCCGCTGGCTGTCGAAATCGACATCCAGGTGGAGTCGCTGCCCCACCACCCCACCAGAGCGGATCGCATACTGCGGCGTGGGCGTGATCGTGGGAAATCCCGCGCGGCATCCGGAGAACGCCTGTTGCTGCTCGAATGCCGAGCAGCGCAGATTCCGGAATTGATCGGCCCGCAGCTCGAACCGCAGGCTCAAGTCCATGCCGAGGCTGGCGAACTGGCCACCCAGAGGGCCCCCACCCGCCGGGAAGAGCGGGGGCGCCGCCGGGGCTTCCGGCGCGGGTGCGGGTTCGACCATGAACGCCGCGGACCCGCGGGCGGTGTCGGCGATCAGGACCAGCCCGGGACGGGATACCGCCTCGCGCACTCCCCGGGCCCAGGCCGCTGCGACGAGCGCGGCTGGGAGTCGTGGCCCCAACCGCCCACCGGGCGCCAACGCCGGCACCGGGTCGAGGACCAGCGAGGGAAAGCGATAGGCCAGGACCAACTCGGGTGCACGCCCCGCGCTTTGGGCGCGGGCCAGCGAGACAACGAGTGGAACCAGCAGGAAGACAACCGAGGCGGGGTGCCGCATCCCTTGTAGCAGCTTGGAGTTGTGAATATAATGGCGGAACCACCCGTGCGCATCCTCTCCCGCTACCTGGTGCGCCAGCACCTGGCACCGCTCGCTTTCTCGCTTTCGGCGCTCACCGCGCTGATGCTGCTCAATCAGATCGCCAAGCAGCTCGGCAATCTCGTCGGGAAGGGACTGCCGGCCGGCGTCATCATGGAAGTGTTCCTGCTGAGCGTGCCGTTCATCATCGCGATGACGCTGCCGATGGCCGTGCTCGTCGCCGTGCTGCACACCATGAGTCGCCTGGCCGCCGACAGCGAGATCACAGCGATGACCGCGAACGGCATCAGCGTGAGCCGCATCGCGCGGCCCGTGCTGCTCGGGGCCGCGGTGGTGGCGGTGCTCGCGTTCCTGTGGAACGATCAGCTGCTGCCGCGGTCGAATCACCGCCTCCGCACGCTGCTGGTGGACATCCAGCGGAAGAAGCCGTCCCTCGCCCTGAAGGAGCAGGTGATCAACGAGGTCGTCCCGGGCCAGTTCTTTCTGCGGGCGGCGCGGATCGACCCGGCCACCAACCGGCTGCGCGACGTGACGATTTACGATCTGGGCGATGCCGACCGCCGCCGCATCATCACGGCCGACAGCGGGCACATGGGTTATACCCCCGGCCAGACCGATTTGTACCTGACCCTCGTGGACGGCGACATCCAGGAACTGCGGCGGGGGGAGGAAGCCCAGTTCAACCGCACCTTCTTCCATACGAACCTCGTCCGCGTGCGCAACGTCTCCAATCAGCTGGTGCGCACCGAAGAGGACACCTACCGGGGCGACCGGGAGATGACGGTCTGCGAAATGACGCAGGTCGTGGAGGCGGCGCGGAACGACGCCCGTGCGGCCCGCACGGACGCGGAGGCGACGGTGCAGCGGGATCTGCGCCGGCTCGCCGGCCTCGCGCCCGCGTTGGGATCGCAGTCCCCCGCCCGGGACACGACAGGCGGCCCGTACTGCCGCCTCCTCGGCAGGCTCACGCGCTGGCTGCTGCCGGCTGAAGCGGAAGCACAAACGCCGTTCCCGAGGGTCGCCGTCCAGGTGCCGGCGACACCGGCGCGGGTCGTGCCGCAGATTCCCCTCATCACCCCCGGTGGGACGTCCGGCGAGGACGACCGCGTGGACGGGGCGCGACGCCGGGCGGCGGTGTACCTCGTAGAGATTCACAAGAAACTGGCCATCGCGGTCGCCTGCTTCGTGTTCGCCCTGCTCGGCGTGCCGGTGGCGCTGCGCTTTCCGCGCGGCGGGGCGGGGCTGGTGATCGGCGCCAGCGTCTTCGTGTTCGCGATCTATTACGTCGGCCTGATCGGGGGAGAGGACTTGGGCGATCGGCTGATCGTCTCCCCCTTCATTTCCATGTGGGGACCCAACCTGCTGTTCGGCGCGTTCGGCCTGGCGGGGTTGTGGGTGATGCGCCGGGCGAGCCCGACGGCCCGCGGCGGCGGCTGGTCCGATCTCAAGGAGGCCGTCGTCGGGTTGTTCCGGCGCCGGGCGCGCATCTGATGCGGACGCTCGATCGCTACGTCCTCCGGCAATGGGCGCTGGTGTTTCTCGTCGTGATGTTCGGCTTCCCGCTGCTCGTGATCGTCATCGATCTGACCGACAAGCTGGACCGCTATCTGGCGCGGGGGTTGACCAAGGCGCACGTCGCCCTGGCGTACCTGTACGGCATGCCGGATACGATGTTCCTGGTGCTGCCGGCCGCGGTGCTCTTCGCCACCGTATTCACCGTCGGGACGATGGGGCGGCATTCCGAGCTGACCGCGGCCAAGGCATCGGGGATCTCGTTTCATCGGCTGGTCCTGCCGATCTTCCTCGCGGCGGTGGCGGCGTGTGTGGCCGGGGTGGGGATCAGCGAGCTCGTGCCGATCGGCGCGGCCCGCAAAGCGGAGCTACTGGGGGAGAAGGCGGTCCGGACCGGGTCACGCACCAACTTCGTGTACCGCGCCGACGGCGGCTGGGTGTACGCGATCCGCAACCTCCAGATCGGCACCCGCGATATGAACGACTTGATCCTGGAACGGGGCGGCACCGGCCCCGAGTATCCCACCATCGTGGTGACGGCCCGGCGGGCGCGGTACGGGCGAGTCGGCGGTTGGACGCTGCAGGACGGCCGGGTGCGCTACCTCCTGGGCCGCGGCGTCGAGCGCGCCTTCGAGTTCCGAACGCTGCGCGCACGCATCCTGCACGAGTCGCCCGAAGACCTGCTGGCCGAGCCCAAGGCGCCCGAGGACATGGGCTACGCCGAGCTGGGACGTTACATCGATGCGCTGGCGCGCTCGGGCTCGGATACGCGCAAGCTGGCGGTGGACCGCGCGTTGAAGGTGGCCATCCCCTTCACATGCATCATCATCGCGTTGTTCGGGGCGCCGCTCGCGATCACCAACCCGCGCAGCGGAGCGGCCTGGGGCGTGGCGGTGAGCCTCGCGACCACGTTCCTGTTTCTCTTGCTGATGCAGTTGTCGCGGGCCGTCGGGGGCGGGGGGCTGCTGCCGCCGACGCTGGCCGCCTGGCTCCCCAACATGCTGGCAGGCGTCGGCGCGGTGTGGCTGTTG
>Ga0184629_10000906_pt1 | contig 12635 bp, 6 predicted proteins | sample PLM4_32_b1_FD_133158 | JGI IMG/M metagenome (GOLD analysis project Ga0184629, IMG submission 133158) | Groundwater sediment microbial communities from an aquifer in East River, Colorado, USA - PLM4_32_b1 | ecosystem: Environmental > Terrestrial > Soil > Riparian zone | place: USA: East River... | reverse complement strand
GCGATCGACGCGAAGGCGCCGAGGAGCGTCCCCTGGAAGCGGGTGCCGGAGGTGGAAGCGGCGACCAGGTCGGCCATCGGCCGCAGGCGGCTGACAGGTTGATCGGCGTCCACCTCGTGCATCGCCGCGCGCAGCGGCACCGCGAGCGCGGCCGGATCGCCGCCGGTGCGCAGCGCGACCGCGAAGTACGGGAGCGGATCCTGCGCGAACGGCACGTACACCTCGGGTCTGGGCGGGACCTCCAACCCCTCGTGCCGAAGATCGCCGCCGATGCCGACGATCTCCCGCCACGGCGGCGTGCCACGGCCACGGGCGACCTGGATGCGGCGCCCGAGCGGGTCCTCCCCGGGCCAGTACGCGCGCGCCGCCGCCTCGTTGATCCAGGCGACCGGCGTCGCGCCGGCGGCGTCGGAGGGGGCGACGGCGCGGCCGGCGCGCAGCGGGATCCGCAGCGCGTCGAGGTACCCCGGCGTCATCGCCCGGAAGTCGGCCTCCGGCATCCCGCCGGAGTCTCCGGCCGCGGCGAGCTCGGGTCTCCCCTCGATCGCAAATCCGTAGGTGAGCTGACCGCCCGCCAGCGGCAGATGGCTCGTGGCTCCCGCCATCTCGACGCCGGGCAGAGTCTGCAGCCGCGCCAGCGCCCGCTCGGCAAAGGCGGCGCGCTGCGGCGGGCCCTCGTAGCGGGATGCGGGCATGAAGAACGTGGCGGTCAGCACGCCGCGCGGCTCGAAGCCGGGGTCGATCGCGACGAGCGCCCAGACGGTGCGCAGCATCAGGCCCGCGCCAGCCAGGAGCACCACCGCCAGCGCCATCTCCGCGACCACCAGCGCGGCGCGCAGCCGTTTACCGGAACGCCGCTCGCCGGCGCGGTCCCCTTCGCGCAGGGCCTCCCCCAGCTCACCCCTCCCGCCGGCGAGCGCCGGCGCCAGCCCGAAGGTGATGCCGGTGACCACCGAGGCCGCCGCCGCGAACAGCAGCACGCCGGGATCGACCCCGGCCTCCGCGAGGCGCGGGACGTCCGCGGGGCCCAATCGACGGATCACCTCGAGGCACCAGGTGGCAATGGCGAGCCCCGCGGCACCGCCGGCGCCGGCCAGGAGCAGGCTCTCGGTCAGGAGCTGGCGCACCAGGCGCGCGCGTCCGGCGCCGAGCGCGGCGCGCACCGCCATCTCCCGCCGCCGCGCGGAGGCGCGGGCGAGGAGCAGGTTCGCGACGTTGGCGCAGGCGATCAGCAGGACGAAGCCGACCGCACCCAGCAACAGGAAGAGGCTGAAGCGGACCGGGCCGACAATCCGATCGTGGAGCGGCTCGAGGCGGGCGCCGAAGCCGGCGTTCGATGGCGGGTACTCCTCCCCGAGCTGCGCCGCGATCCCCTCGAGACGACCGCGCGCGCGCTCCAGCGAGATCCCGGGGGCGAGCCGCGCCACCACCTCGAGGTAGTGGGAGTTCCGCTCCGCCGGGAGCAGCTCGCCCCGCTCGAACACGAGCGGCATCCAGTTCTCGGCCCCCTCCGGGTACTGCAGGCCCGGCGGCGCGACGCCGACGATCGTGTGCAGCTGGTCGTTGATGGCGATGGTGCGGCCCACCACGCCCGGGTCGGCCGCGAACCGCCGCTTCCACAGCGCGTCGCTGAGCACGGCCACCGGCTCCGCGCCGGGGGCGGCGTCCGACGCCTGCAGCAACCGCCCGTGCAGCGGCGTCCCGGCGATCACCTCGAGGAATCCGGGGGAGGCGTTCGCGCCGGTGAGCCGCTCGGGCTCGCCGCCGGTGAGGATCAGCGAGCGGGCGCTCGCGGCGCCGAACGCCTCGAAGACATCCTGACGCGCGCCGAAGTCCACGAAATTCCCGGGGGAGAGGGGGAGCGGCTCGGCCTCGCGCGAGGTCTGCTCGACGACGACGACCCGCTCCGGGTCGGGCACGGGGAGTGGCCGCAGGAGGACCGCCTCGACGACGCTGTAGATCGCGGCGTTCGCCCCGATCCCGAGCGCGAGGGTCACCACCGCAGCCGCCGTGAGGCCGGGGGTGCGGCGCAGATGCCGGAGGCCGTAGCGGACGTCGTGCAGGATCCCGGTCATTCGCATTCCTCCTACTCGGCGCGCAGCGCCGACATGGGATCGACCTTCGCCGCCCGCCGGGCAGGAAGCCAGCTCGCGAGCAGCGCTGCGCCCGCGAGCAGCAGCGGCACGACCGCGAACGTCGCCGGGTCGGTGGCGCTCACGCCGAAGAGGAGCTTCGTGGCGAGCTGCGTCAGCAGGAGCGACGCGACGACCCCCGTTCCGATGCCGACCAGGACCAGGCGCGCGCCCTGGCGGACGATCATGTGGACGACGTCGGAGCGGCGGGCCCCCAGCGCGAGGCGCACGCCGATCTCGTGGGTGCGCTGGCTCACCGTGTAGGCGATGACGCCGCTCAGCCCCAGGAGCGCAAGCACGAGCGCGACCCCGGCGAATACGACGATGAGCACGAGCGGGAACCGGCGCGGAGCGACGGCATCGGAGAGGACCTCCTCCATCGTCCGGATCGACGCGACGGGCTGCATGGGATCAACGGCGTGGAACGCCGCCTTGGCGGCGCCGACGAGCGCCGTGGGGTTGGAAGAGGTGCGCAGCACGACCGTCATCTCCGACACGGGGTTCTGCGCGTGCGGCTCGTAGATCGCGAGCGTTGCCCCCCTCTCAAGCGCGTAGTGCGTGACCGGGCCGACGACCCCGACGATCTCCCGCCACGCGGGGTTGCGGTTCCCGATCAGGATGCGCTTGCCGATCGGGTCCTCGTCGGGGAAGAAGCGGCGCGCGAACGTCTCGTCGATGATCGCGACGGCAGCGCCGGATCCGCCGTCCTGATCCGAGAAGGCGCGGCCGCGGAGCAGCGGGATCCCGAGGACGCGGAAGTAGTCGGAGGTGACCGCACTGTAGTTCGCCGAGGGCTCCACGCCGTCCGGCGCGGGAGGACGCCCCTCGATCTGGAACGAGTAGATGAGGTCCCCACCGGCGAGCGGCGGATAGGTGACGGCGGCCGTCGCTTCGACCGACGGGATGGCGCGCAACCGCTCGAGGACGTCGCGATAGAACCCGATCCGCTGCTCCGGCTGCGCGTAGCGGGCGGCGGGTAGGTCGGTCGCGAGCGTCAGCACGTGCTCCGGCTGAAACCCGGGCGCGACGTGCAGCACGCGGTCGAAGCTCCGCAGCATCAGCCCCGCCCCGATCAGCAGGATCAGAGCGAGGGCCACCTCGGAAACCACGAGCGCACTGCGCGCCCTGCGCCGCCCGGCTCCGGCCTCGCCCGTCCTCCCGCCCTCCTTGAGAGCGCCGCTCAGGTCGGACCGCGACGCCTGCAGCGCCGGGTAGAGCCCGAAGAGGAGCCCTGTGAGCAACGACAGCCCCACCGTGAACCCGGCGACGCGCGCGTCCATCCCAACCGCGCGCAGCCTCGGCACGCTGTCCGGATTCGCCGCCTGCAGCAAATCGATCCCCCACGCCGCGAGCAGCACGCCGAGGCCGCCGCCGATCGCGGCAAGCAGCACGCTCTCGGTGAGGAGCTGCCGCACGATGCGCGCGCGGCCGGCCCCGAGCGCGGCGCGGATGGCGATCTCCCGGTGCCTCCCCACACCGCGGGCGAGCAGGAGGTTCGCGACGTTCGCGCAGGCGATGAGGAGGACGAACGCGACCGCGCCGAGCAGGAGCAGGAGCGCCGGCCGCACATTCCCGACGACCTGCTCGTGGAGGGAGATGACCGACGTTCCCCAACCGGCGTTGGTGTCCGGGTACTGCGCGCGTAGCCGGTCCGCGATCCCCGCCATCTCCGTCTCGGCCGCCGCGAGCGTCGCCCCGGGGGCGAGGCGCCCCACCACAATCGTGTAGTGCGACCCGCGGTGGCTGAGCTCCTCGGCCGTGAAGGCGATCGGTGCGTAGAGGTCCGCGCCGCGGAAGGTGAATTCCGGGGCGGCGACGCCGACGATCGTGTACGGCTCCCCGCTCAGGACGATGCCGCGCCCGACCACCGCGGGATCGCCGCCGAAGCGGCGCTGCCACAGGCCGTGGCTTAGGACGACGACGTGATTCTTCCCCAGGACGTCCTCCTCGGGGAGGAAGCCCCGGCCGAGCATGGGCTGCATCCCGAGGACGGAGAACAGATCGGCGGACACGCGAGCCCCCTCCAGGAGCTCCGGCTCGTCGCTGCCGGTCAGGGTGAAGGAGGCGCCGCCCGCGGCGATCAGGCCCGCGAACGACTTCGCCTGCTGCCGCCAGTCCACGAAGTTCGCGGGGGCGACGGAGAAGGTGTCCCACCCCTTGGCGTGGTTGTTCTCCCAGATCATCACCAGGCGGTCGGCATCGGCATACTGCAGCGGACGGAGGAGCACGCCGTTCACCACGCTGAAGATCGCCGTGTTGGCGCCGATCCCAAGCGCGAGCGTCGCCACCGCGACCGCCGTGAAGCCGGGGCTCTTGCGTAGCATCCGGGCGCCGTACGCCATGTCCTTCAAGAGGGCTTTCATCGTTTGGTTGCTCCTCGGGCCGTCATCACTCCCAGCGCAGCGCCCGCACCGGATCGAGCCGCGCGGCGCGGCGCGCCGGCAGCCAGCAGGCAATGGATGCGACCGCGGCGAGGACCACCGCCCCGGCCACGAAGGCCGCCGGGTCGAAGGCGCTCATGCCGAACAGCAGGCCGGATATCAGGCGCACCGCCGCCAGCGCGCCGAGCAGCCCCGCGACGCATCCGAGCGCCGCCAGCCGCAGCCCCTCGAGCGCGATGATCCGTGCGATCGCCGCGGGGCTCGCGCCGAGCGTCACCCGCACGCCGATCTCCCGAGTGCGCCTCGTGACCGACCAGGCGCACACGCCGTAGAGCCCGAGCGCCGAGAGGAGGAGCGCGAAGCCGCCGAGGCTGCCGGCGACCGACGCCGCGAGCCGGAGCGGCATCATCTGCAGCGCGGCGATCTCCGTGAGCGGGCGGGCGGTCACGATTGCCAAGCGCGGGTCCGCGCGGCGCACGAGCTCCCGCACCGCGGGATAGAACGCCGCGGGCTCGCTTCGGGCCAGCAGCGACAGGCGCGGCATGTAGGTCTGCGAGGCGGGCACGTAGACGAACAGGCGTGGCGCCTCCGCGAGCGATCGGTACTTGGCATTGGCTGCCACGCCGATGACGCGCACCGGCGCTCCCTGGTTCTGGAATTCCTTGCCGAGCGCCTCCTCGTCCGGCCACAGCGAGGCCGCCGCCGTCTCGTTGACGATCGCCACGCGCGCGCCGCCGCGGACATCCTCCGCGCCGAAGTCGCGCCCGCGCAGCAGGCGCGGCCCCACCGTGCGGAAGTACCCCGGCGATACCACGTTCCAGTCGGCGCTGAACGAATCCTCGCCGTCGGGGGGGAGGCGGCCGGGGACCACGATGCCGCCGAGCCCGAGCCCGCTCAGATCGAGCGGCAGGTCGGCGGCGGTCGCGACGGAGGCCACCCCGGGCAGGGCGGCGATCTCCTCGCGCAGCCGGTCGAGGACCACGGGTCCGGTCTCGTCGTCGAGCCCGGCGAGTGACAGGTCGAGCGACACCACCTGGACGCCATCGGGGTCGAATCCCGGATCGATCTTCGCGGCGCGATCGAGCGCCCGGAGCAGCAGGCCGGCGGCGACGACGAGCAGCAGCGACAGCGCCACCTGGGCGACCGCGAGCACGCTGCGCAGCCGCGCGCGGCCGGCGGTGGCCGCGTCCTTCAGCCCTTCGATCACCTCGGCGCGGGCCGCCTGCAGCGCGGGGACGAGGGCGGCGAGCCCGACGGTCACGACCGGCAGGAGCAGCGCGAAGGCGACGACGCGCCAATCGGGGGCGATATCGACGAGCACCGGCAGCGGCGCCTGCGGGAGGAGCGCGCGCAGCAGCGGCGTCATCCAGAGGCTGAGCAGCAACCCCGCGGCGCCGCCGAGCAGCGCGAGCACCGCCATCTCCGTCATCAGGAGCCGCACCAGGCGCGCGCACCCGGCGCCGAGCGCCTGTCGCACCGCCAGCTCGCGCCGCCGCGCGGCCGCCCTCGCGATCAACATGCCGGCGAGGTTGAGCGAGGCGACCAGCACCACGAGCACGACGATGGCCATCAGGATGGCGCTGAAGCGCCGTACCAGCTGGCCGAAGTCGCCCGGCACGCGGCTCGAGGGGAGCAGGACCACCCCCTTCCCCTCATTGACGTCCGGGTAGGCTTCCTCGAGCTGGCGCGCGAGGAGCCCCATCGCCGCTGACGCCGCGGGAAAGGCCGTCCCGGGCTGCAGCCTCCCGATGCCGACCAGCCAGACGGCCTCCCTCCTGCCGAGCATGTCCCCCGCGCTGGGGAAGGCGGCCGGCTGGGTGGCGATGGGGAGCCAAAGGTCCGAGGCGAGGAACGAGGAGCCGGCGAACCCTGCCGCCGCCACCCCCACGACCGTGAACACCTGTCCGTTCAGGCGCAGCGGTGCACCCACGGCGCCCGGGTCGGAGGCGAACCGCTCCTGCCACAGCCGGTGGCTGAGCACGGCGACCGGCGCCCCGCCGCCGCCGTCCTCCTCGGGGAGGAAGAACCGCCCGATCGCGGGCTGGACGCCGAGGACCTCGAAGTAGTTGCCGCTCACCAGCGTGGCGAAGACGCGCTCGGCACCCTGCGCGCCCTCGAGGTGGATCGCGCCCGGGGTCAACTGATACGCCGCGAGGCCGGAGAAGACGGTGTTGCGGTCCCGGTAGTCGCGGTAGTTGGGGTACGAGAAGTTGTCGAACCCCTCGCCGTCCTGGGTGCGGCCGACGTCCACCAGCGCCGCGGGGCTGGCGATCCCCGGCCGCGCTCGTAGCAGCACGCCGTTCACCAGGCTGAACACCGAGGTCGCGGCGCCGGAGCTCAGGCCGATGAGCAGCACGGCGATCGCGACGAAGCCGGGGTGGGTGCGCAGCGCGCGTGCCGCGTGACGCAGGTCCTGAGGCCACCTTCCCATCCGACCCTCCCTTCCAGACAGCGCCACCGCACCGGGCTCAGCCCGCGGACGCCACCCCCGCGCCCCGCCCCTCGGGCTCGCGGACGACCCAGCCGTCGAGCAGCCGGAGAATCCGATCGCCGCAGGCGGCGTTCACCTCCGAGTGGGTGACCTGGACGATCGTCGTCCCGTCGCGCTGCAGCCGCTTGAACAGCGCCATGATCTCGCGCCCCTGATCGGAATGGAGATTGCCGGTCGGCTCATCCGCCAGGATCAGCTTCGGGTTGCCGACCACCGCGCGCGCCACGGCGACGAGCTGCTGCTGCCCGCCGGAGAGCTGCGGCGGGAACAGGTCCTTCTTGCCGACGATCCCGAAGCGGTCGAGCGAGTCCGCGACCAGCGCTGCCCGCTCCGACCCCTTGACGTCGCGGTAGGTGAGAGGGAGCTCGAGGTTCTCGTAGACCGTGAGGTTGTCGAGGAGGTGGTAGCTCTGGAACACGAAGCCGATGTGCTGTTTGTTGAGCGCGGCGCGCTGCTTTCGCCCGAGCGTGTGCACCGGGTGGTCGAGGAACGAAAACTCGCCGGTCCAGCCGTCGTCGAGCATGCCGATGATGCTGAGCAGCGTTGACTTGCCGGCGCCGGAGGGTCCCATGATGGTCAGGAACTCCCCTTCGGGGACGTCCAGGTCCACGCGCCGCAGGACGTAGGTCTGCCCCGCCGGCGTGGCGTAGGCGCGTTCGACGTTTCGCATCCGGATCATCGGTGTCTCCCGTTCTATTCGCAGCGCAGCGCCGCGATCGGATCTACCCGGGTGGCGCGGCGGGCAGGGAGGTACCCTGCGAGCATCGTGGTGGCGACGAGCAGTGCCGCGACGGCGGCGTAGGTCGCCGGGTCGAAGGCGCTGACCCGGAACAGCAAGGCGTCGAGAAGGCGGGTCGCCGCGAACGCACCGAGGATTCCCAGCAGCACGCCGCCGGCCGCCAGGAGCGCGCTCTGGCGCAGCACCAGCCGGAAGATCTCCGCCGCCTGCGCCCCGAGCGCCATGCGCACGCCGATCTCGTGGCTGCGCTGGCTCACGGCACAGGCCATCACGCCGTAGATCCCGACGGCGGCCAGGACCAGGGCGACCCCCGAGAAGGTGAGGAGAAGCGCCATCGAGAAGCGCGAACGGGCCAGCGAGTCCGAGACCAGCGCCTCCATCGGCCGGAGGTCGAAGACGGGCTGCGCGGGGTCCACCGCGAGCACCGCGGCGCGCAGCGAATCCCCCAGCACTCCGGGATCGCCCGGCGTCCGCAGCACCAGCGCCAGCTCCTGGGCCGGGAATTGCGCGAAGGGGAAGTAGACCTGCTCGCGGCCGTCGGTATCGAGGCCGAACTGCTTCACGGTACGCGCCACTCCCACCACGGTCAGCCAGGGGAGGGTGGAGCTCTGGCTGCCGAGTTTCACCCGGCGGCCTAGCGGGTCGCGATCCGGCCAGAAGCGGCGCGCCATCGCCTCGTCCACGATCACCACACCCGCGGACTTCGCCGTGTCCTGCGCCGTGAACGCACGCCCCCGGAGGATCGGGATATCCATCGCCGTGAAGTAGTCGGCGCTGACGCCCGTGAGGTCGGTCTCGACGTCCTGGTTCTGCGGATCCCCCTTGTGGTCCTCCACCGCGATCGTGCCGGAGGAGTAGGGACCGCCGAGCGGCAGTTGCGATACCACGCCCGCCGCCGTCACGCCGGGCAGCGCCTGCAGGCGCTCGAGCACGCGATCGGCGAAACCGGCTTGCTGATGTCCCTCGGGATAGCTCGCGCCGGGGAGGAAGACGCGGCCCGTCAGCACGCCGCGGGGGTCGTAGCCGGGATCGACCGCGAGGAGCTGGGAGAAACTGCGGATCATCAGGCCCGCGGCGACGAGCAGGACGAGCGCCAGCGCCACCTCGGAGACGACGAGCGCGTTGCCGATGCGGCGACCGTGCCGGCCCAGGCTCGCGCGGGCACCGTCCTTGAGCGATTCGTGCAGGTCGCCGCGCGTGAGCTGGATCGCCGGCAGCGCGCCGAAGAGCATGGCGGTGAACAGTGCGAGACCCGCGGTGAAGCAGAGGGCCACGCCGTCGATGCGGATGTCCCCCTGGCGCGGCATGGCCGCGGGAGCCATCGCCAGCAGCGCGTCGGTGCCCCAGAAGGCGAGCAGCAGCCCGAGCACGCCTCCTCCGGCCGCCAGGACGACCGCCTCGGTCAGGAGCTGGCGGACGATCCGGCCGCGACCAGCGCCTACCGCGGCCCGCAGGGCGATCTCACGCTGCCGGGAGGCGGCGCGGGCGAGGAGCAGGTTCGCGACGTTGGCGCAGGCGATCAGCAGCACGCAGGCGACGGCGCCGAACAGGACCAGCAGCGCCGGCCGGACGTCGCCGACGATCTGCTCGTGCAACGGCCGCAACCAGATCCCCCAGCCGGAGACGGCGTACGGGTAGCCGCCGGGGCTCTCGTCCCCCATCCGCTTCGCCAGGGTCGCCATCTCCGACGACGCCTGCGAGAGGGTGGTTCCGGGCCGCAGGCGCGCCACGAGACTCAGGTAATGCGAGCCGCGATTGTCCGGATTCGCCGGGTCGAGTTGCAGTGGCACCCAGAGGTTGACCGCAGGGGAGGGGAAGTCGAAGCCGGGAGGCATCACGCCGACGATGGTGCCGGGGCGGTTGTTCAGCACGATCGTCTGTCCCAGGACGCCGCGGTCGGCGGCGAACCGGCGCCGCCAGAAGCCATCGCTCAGCACGACGACCCGTGCGATCCCTGGGGCGTCCTCGGCCGCGGTGAACGCCCGCCCGAGCGCCGGCTGGACGCCGAGCACCTTGAAGAGGTCCGCGCTCACCAGGGCGCCCGCCGCGAACTCGGGGCCCTCCCCGCCGGCGACGTTGAAACGGCCGGAGTCGTAGTAGGCCGCGAGCGACTCGAACGAAGTGGCGCGCGCGCGGTAGTCCGCGAGCTCCGGCTCCGAGGTGGAGAGGTCGGTCAGCCCGTACTTGAGGAGCTGTCCATGGACGGTGACGATCCGGTCGGGATCCGGGTAGGGGAGCGGCATCAGCAGCACGCCCCGCACCACGCTGAAGATCGCGGTGTTCGCCCCGATCCCGAGCGCGAGGGTGAGCAGCGCCACCGCGGCGAACCCGGGCTTGGCGCCCAGCAGCCGCAACCCGTAACGAACGTCTCGTAGGATCCCGATCATCGCGCGTCTCCGACTATTGCCTCAGGAAACTTCCACGGTCTCCTCGACCACGCGGCCGTCGAACAGGTGCACGGTGCGGTCGGCGTGGCGCGCGAAGCGCGAGTCGTGGGTGACCATGCAGATCGTCGCCCCGGCGCGGTGCAGGTCGCGCAAGAGCTCCATCACCGCGTCGCCGTTGCGGGAGTCGAGGTTGCCGGTCGGCTCGTCCGCCAGCAGGATCGACGGCTTGCCGACCAGCGCTCGAGCTACCGCGACCCGCTGCTGCTGCCCGCCGGAGAGCTGCGACGGCAGGTGCCGGGAGCGGTGCGCCATGCCGACCCGCTCCAGCGCCTCGCTCACGCAGGCGGCGCGCTCGGCGCCCGGCATGCCGCGGTAGGTGAGCGGCAGCTCCACGTTCTCGAACACGGTCAGGTCGCCAATCAGGTTGAAGCTCTGGAAGATGAAGCCGACCTCGCGGTTGCGGATGCGAGCCCGCTCGGCGAGCGTCAGGTCGTGCACGGTCTTGCCGTTGAGCACGTAGCTCCCATGGGTGGGGGAGTCGAGCAGTCCCAGCAGCGAGAGGAGCGTGGACTTGCCGCAGCCGGACGGACCGGCGATCGACACGTACTCGCCCGACTGGATCTCCAGGTGGACGCCCGCGAGTGCGTGGGTCTCCACCTCGTCGGTGAAGAAGACCTTCGACACGCCATCAAGGTGAATCAGGGACTGAGGCGACGAGCTCATCACGTGATACCTCCGAGATCCGGGGACACCTACGCCATTACCTAACGGAGAACCGGGGCAAGTAGACGCATCTGCACTTCAGTCGAGGCGGACGCGGTCGTACGCGTCCCATGCCGACATGTCGGAGAGGACCACCTGGTCCCCTTCCTTGAGTCCGTCCACGAGCTCGATGGCGTTGACCGAGCTGCGCCCGAGCTTCACCGGGAGGCGGGAGGCGTGCACGCCGTCCGGCTCCAGCCGGAACAGCCCGACGGTGCTCTGCTCCTGGCCCAGCGCCGGGCGCCCGACGTGCAGGACGTTCTCCAGTCGCTGCAGCTCGATCGTGCCGTCCACGCTCAGGTCCGGCCGAGCCCCCTTGGGGAGCGGCCCGTCGAGGGCGACGTCCACGGTCACCGTGCCGTTCTCCGCCGCGGGGTCGATGCGGGTCACATGGCCGGGGACCAGGCCGTTGCGCGTGTCGATCGAGGCAGGCAGGCCAATCTCGACGTCGCGCGCCTGCGTCTCGGGAATGCGCACCTCCGCCTTCAGCCGTCCAGGCTCGGCGACGCGCGCCAGGTTCGCGCCCGGCGCGACCTGCTGGCCCACTTCCACGGGGACCTGCTGGAGCACCCCCTCGACGCCGGCCCGCACCTGCAGCGATGCGACCTGGCTGCGGCGGAGATCCCGCGCCGCTCGCAGCCGGCGCACCTGGGCCGCCTGCTCATGGACCTGCGCCTGCACCGCCTCGGCGCCGATATCGAGCCGGCGCTGCTCGATCGCGGCGCGCTTGTCGAGCTCCGCGGCGCGCACTTCGGAGAGCTTGAGCGTCAGATCGGGGACGAGCCCGTTCCTCGCCAGCTCGCGGTTCGCCTCGGCCTGCAAGCGCGCCTGGTGTGCTTCCGCCTCCGCGGAGGCGGTGGCCGCCTCCTGGGTGAGCACCTGGCTCTGGAGCTGCACGCGGAGGCTCGAGGTCGCGGCCTCGGCCTCTTCGAGTTCCGATTCGGCTTCCTGGACCGCGAGCTCCAGCTCAGGGTTGCTCAACTCGAGCAGCAGGGTGTCGGCCTGGACCGCCGATCCCGGCAGAGCCAGGATGCGCTCGACGCGCCCCTGGGTGCGGGCGGGGATCCAGCGGATCTCCTCCGGGACCAGCGTCCCGGCCCCGCGCACCTGGCGGACGAACGAGCCCCGCTTCACCGTGTCGATCCAGACGGTGCTGCGATCGACGGTGGGTGCCGCGGGCTCCAGGCGCGAGAGCCCGACCGTGACTCCCACCACCGCGACGAGCAACCCCAGGCCGATGGCGGCCCGGCGAAGGAGCCGGCGACGAGGGTCGATGTTGCGCGGAATGTCCATCACGGTTCCTTTCCAGAGACCGGTTGTAGAACAAGCGCCGTGCCATCCCACCTCTCGCCGCAAGCTGCTCCGCGGACGGCGTTTGTGATCGTGCCGCGGCGGCCCGCCGGGCCCGCTGCCGTCCGCCCGCGGGAATCGGCGTCCCATTTGCGGACAGCGTCGGTGCGGGGCAGACGATTCAGATCGGTGGTGAGGTGGCTCACTCCTCCGTCATTCCGGCGCAACACTGTCAGATTCTCCCGAGAGCAGGCTCGGGACACGGAGGGGGTCGAGGCGGCGATGGGAGGGGCGCGCCGATCGGTTCCTTCACCGTCATTCCGGCGCAAGCCGGAATCCACCGACCGCCCGGCTGCGTGGTGGAGCGCGGCGGTACGGGGCGGGGATGAAGAGCAACGTGGACGAATCGGATCACGACGCTCCCGGTGGACCCCGGCCTTCGCCGGGGTGACG
>Ga0184629_10000905_pt1 | contig 12647 bp, 9 predicted proteins | sample PLM4_32_b1_FD_133158 | JGI IMG/M metagenome (GOLD analysis project Ga0184629, IMG submission 133158) | Groundwater sediment microbial communities from an aquifer in East River, Colorado, USA - PLM4_32_b1 | ecosystem: Environmental > Terrestrial > Soil > Riparian zone | place: USA: East River... | reverse complement strand
TTGTTTCTGCTGGCATATACTTTTGGTAAGACTTCACCAAAAAGTAATAACAAAAAGGTAACCAAAATAACTTCTAAAATAAACTTTAAAATTGGAGAAGTTACTGCTGCAAACAAATCTTTTCCGACAAATGAAAACAAGATTACAACGCCTATATTAATAAAATTATTGGCGACAAGAAGTGTGGCTAACAGTTTTTTTGGTTTTTCCAAAAGTTGGGAAATGATTTTTCCTTTTGAAGCATGATCCTGAATGGTTTCGTCAATGTCTTTTTGGGACAGTGAAAACAGCGCTACTTCGGCACCGGAAACTACTGCTGAACAGAAAAGCAATATAAATATTCCGATAAAACCAAACACTAAATCAGTGTTTATAAGGCTTGTAAACTCTAAACTGGGCTCTGGGTCCAAATTATAAAAAATTAGTTAAACAATTAAAACGGCAAATCATTGATAGGCAAGCCATTATTATGAGCGTCAAAGTTAGTGTTTTTTATGGATTCAGAAGAATTACTTGGCTTGTTGGTTTCTGAATCCTTTTTAGTTGTCAAAAATGTAAACTCTGTCACTTGAATTTCTACCGTGTGTTTGGTAGATCCATCTTCGGTTTGCCATTGTCTCGATTTTATTCGTCCTTCTACGTATATTTTATCGCCTTTTGAAAGGTATTTTTCGCAAATTTCGGCCGCTTTATTTCGTACAACTAGGTTGTGCCACTCTGTTGAAGTGATTTTTTCATTGGTGGTTTTGTTGACGTAGACTTCATTTGTGGCCAATTGAAATCTTCCGATACAATTTCCGCCATCAAAATAATGCATTTTGACATCGTCTCCCAGATAACCTATAAGCATCACTTTATTTAATGTTCCGTTCATGATTTGGTGGTATTTCAACCAAAGATACATTTTTTTGAAAACATTTTTTAATCCATTTTCGAATGTGTTTTATTTTATTTAATGATATTAAATGTGTAATCGATATTAGAATCAAATAAGAAAAAACTTTGGGATAAAAGAAATAAAAAAACTGCCTGAAAATTGTTGTTTTCGAGGCAGTTGATTTTTTTTTTTGAATTATAAATGATATAACCCAGTTGCAATAATTGATATTGTGTAATGATTGCTGTTTTTAATTAGATGGATTAAAAGAAAATCCTACGCTAAAAAATAATCTCACTTTGTCGATATTATTGATCCATGAAGCATCAAAATGGATTGGCCCTAAAATGGAAAGATATGAGACGGCTGCGCCTCCGGACATCAAAAGGCTGTTTTCGGTATTGGAATCCCAATTTCCTTTTGGACTAAAAGCGTCACCAATGTATAAGTTGAAATTCTGGAAACCAACGGTTGCTATATTAAAATGCGGAGTTAGATAGAATTTACCTATTGGATTTATTTGTGCTCCAAGTTTCATTGCCATAAATTGAGTAACATTTAGTTCGTCTTCATTTAGACCAGGGAACGCAAATCGGTTACTGCCAGGACTTAATAAAATCCCTCCTAGAGAATACTTTGCAGCATAGCCATATTCAGAAAAAGAGGTTTGATTGGCTTTAAGTTTGTCTTCAAAAATAAAGTTGGCATCAAATCCCATTATAGCTGTGATTTTCTTTTTTAGGGTCAATCTTTTTTCAAATCCGAATCCTAATTTTGTGAAACCATTTGTTGGGCCTGAAACATCTGTTAAACTCGCATCAGAAAATGATACACTGACTTCATGCAGTAGTGAACGGTTGATGTTGGTTTTTAAAATGGAACCCTTTGTTGCAAAAAATACTTTGTCCATATCATTGTAGGCATAATGAGCGTTGATTTCTATGTTGTCAAAATTATAATTGTTTAGAAAAAAAACATTGGCGTTGTAGTTAGGGTCGTATTTTGGTTTTAACTCCGTATAATTGTAGCTTAAACCAAGTCCGACATAGCTTTTTAGAGAATTTAAATTTCGATTTGCCTGATTGTTAAATTCGAAAGCGTTATAAAGCATATTATCTGCGGACCTTCCATCTATGAAAATTTCCTGTTTTAGAAATGCTCCATAGGCTTCAGATTTCCACCACCAGTTTTTGTTTTTTCCGAAATTTTTCTGAAAATCTATTCTAGCTCTTGGCTGTTCAGCAATATCTGCCGAAATAACAAGACGGGAAGATTCGGCAAGGACGTTTCTGGCGGTGTAATTAAGAATTATTCCAACGCCTCTGTATGTGTCATAATGGAGGGATGCGTTGACTTGGTTTTTCGTATATTCGAATCCAGTTAATTGGAGTCCCAATTTGTCTCCGTCTTTAAGGAAATAAGTATAGGTAATTTGGCTGAAAAGATTGGTTCCCATAGCCCTGTTGATGCCTGCGATTAAATCTTTGGTGGTGTATTTTATATGCGCTTTGATATTTGTTCTCGCAATTACGAGGGGGATGTTTTCCTTGCTGATGTTTTTGTAAACAATAGTGTCGATGAGGAATTCGTTTGAAACGGTTGGAAGTTCGTGAGTTCGTTGTTGGTATCCTTTTAGTTTTTCGGCTAATGCAGCTAATGCGTCTAGGTTAAGAGTAGTCGCGATTTTACCGTCTTTATAGATTTCGTTGCTTTTTGCAAAATCAGCGGTAGAAAAGCGCAAGTTCGGCAGGTGGTCTACTAAGATTGTACAGAGTTTTCGGTTCTCTGGATCTTTGATGTTGCTTGGAAACATACTGGTTTGCATTAGTACGGTCACAAAGTTATCCAATTTGTCTATAGGTTCCATTCCTCCTCCCACATCACTACCAATTATAATGTCGGCACCCATTTGTTTGGCCACATCAGTGGGGAAATTATTCATGACACCTCCATCTACCAATAGGGTTTCTTCATACGGCATAGGTTTGAAAACGGCAGGTAATGACATACTCGCTCTCATGGCAAAGGCCAAACTCCCTTTGCTAAGTATAACTTCTTTGCCATTTACAACATCCGTTGCCATTGCTCTAAAGGGGATAGACAGGTTGTCAAAATCTTTTACATTGTAGACAGGAAAGGTCAATTCAGAGAGATATTCTCTTAAATTCTGATCGCTTAATAAGGAACTGAAGCTAGTTGGTTTTCCGTCTTTTATGCCTATTCCAGCCAAATAGCGTTGAAACTCACTTTTTTCTTCCACACTTACATTTTTCAAGGACATGCTTCCGCCAAGAAGTTTATCCCAATCGATGTTTTTGGTTATTTTTTCTATACTGTCACCAGAATATCCCATGGCATACAAACCACCAATGACACTTCCCATACTATTTCCGACGATAAGGTCAGGGACAATGTGTAGCGAGTCTAGCGCTTGTAAAAGTGGGATGTGAGCTACTCCTTTGGCTCCGCCGCCACTTAATACTAAAACAACTTTGGGTTTTTTGTCTTGAGAAAAAATAATTTGTGGGAGGGTGAGCAAAAATAACAATACGAATAAGTAAGATGTTTTTTTCAATGTCGTAGAATTTGATAATGTTCAGAGATAGAGCTGTTTTGTTTCTTGAAAAATAGGCAACTGATTTGTAAACTTACTGCTTTTTTGTAAGATGTATGTGTGTTTTCTTCAAAAATGGAAATTCAATAGTTGTTTTTAAAGGAGATGCTTTTTTGAGTGAGTCGGTAATTGTTTCTTGTGTTTCAATGTAAAAACAAAAAACCCTCACATTTCTGCAAGGGTTTTATAAATCTAAAATCAGCAATCGCTAATCAGCAATCTAAAATCATTTAATATCTGTAATATTCTGGTTTGAATGGACCTTCAACTGGAACACCAATGTATTCAGCTTGATCGTCACGTAAAGTTTCCAGTTCAACACCTAGTTTAGCCAAGTGTAACATAGCCACTTTTTCATCCAAATGTTTTGGTAACATGTAAACGTCATTGTTGTATGCCGCTCTGTTTTTCCATAATTCGATTTGAGCCAAAGTCTGATTTGTAAATGAGTTACTCATTACAAAACTTGGGTGACCTGTAGCACAACCAAGGTTTACCAAACGACCTTCAGCAAGGATAAGGATATCTTTTCCAGCAATAGTGTATTTGTCAACTTGTGGTTTGATTTCAATTTTTGATGCACCGTGGTTTTTGTTCAACCAAGCCATATCAATTTCGTTATCAAAATGTCCGATGTTACAAACGATAGTTTTATCTTTCATTTGCTCAAAGTGGCTTCCAAGAACGATATCTTTATTTCCGGTAGTTGTAATGATGATATCAGCATTAGCAACAACTGTGTTTAATTTTTTAACTTCAAAACCGTCCATTGCAGCTTGTAAAGCACAAATCGGGTCGATTTCAGTAACAGTTACAATAGATCCTGCACCTCTAAAAGAAGCAGCAGTCCCTTTTCCTACGTCTCCGTATCCGCAAACGATTACTCTTTTTCCAGCTAACATGATATCTGTTGCACGACGAACAGCATCAACAGCACTTTCTTTACAACCGTATTTGTTGTCAAATTTCGATTTAGTAACCGAGTCATTTACATTAATAGCAGGCATTGGCAATGTTCCAGCTTTTACTCTTTCGTATAATCTGTGTACACCAGTTGTAGTTTCTTCAGACAATCCTTTGATTCCAGCAACCAATTCAGGGAAACGGTCAATAACCATATTGGTCAAATCTCCACCGTCATCAAGAATCATGTTCAATGGTTTTCTGTCTTCACCAAAGAATAATGTTTGCTCAATACACCAGTCAAAATCCACTTCGTTCAAACCTTTCCAAGCATAAACCTGAATTCCGGCAGCAGCAATTGCAGCGGCAGCTTGATCTTGAGTAGAGAAAATGTTACAAGAACTCCAAGTTACTTCTGCACCAAGAGCGATTAAGGTTTCGATCAAAACAGCAGTTTGAATCGTCATGTGCAAACATCCTGCAATACGAGCACCAGCAAGTGGTTGTTCGTCTTTGTATTCTGCACGAAGCGCCATTAAACCTGGCATTTCAGCTTCAGCTAGTTCAATTTCTTTTCTTCCCCAGGCTGCTAGAGAAATGTCTTTTACTTTGAAAGCCACAAAAGGCATAGTCGTTGTACTCATTTATAGTATATTTGTAATTGTAAAATTTTTTGCAAATTTAGGCAATAAGTTTAGAAATAAACTAATTTATACGAGATTTGTGAATTGTTTAATGTCTTAATCTTTTGAACATTAGATAAATAATTTTTTTTGAAGCTAATCCCGCTATCCGCTATATCTTTTTCCGTGCAAAAAAGCACGAAAAAAGGATGTCGCTACTATCGGGGCTAAAATATAGACGGAGTTTATGAACTCATAATTTATAATTCACAACTCATAATTCAATAATGCCTTTATACAAAACCATAATCTTAAATCCTTCAACCCAAATTCTTGTTTGGGAAATAACCGAATCGTATCAAGAACTTTTCGAGGCAGTTGTTCTTAACGAAAGTAATAGCAATCGATTGAACGGAATGAAATCCGAAGTGCAACAACGTGCTTTCTTGAGTGTTCGCAAACTGTTTCAGGAAGTGGGCTATACGGATTTTGATTTGTATTATGACGAATTCGGAAAGCCGCATTTGCATGATGGAAAACATATTTCGATTACACATTCGCATCAATTTTCGGCTATTATTTTAAGTGATGAAGTCGTTGGAATTGATGTCGAATTGCAACGAGAAAAAATCACTCGCATCGCCGATAAATTTGCCGATACGGAGTTTTCTTTTTTGAAACCAGAAGAAAAAGAAGAATACATTCGGAAATTGACAGTGATTTGGGGAGCCAAAGAAGCTATTTTTAAAATTAGAAACGAAAAAGGAATTAGTTTTAAAGATCATATAAAAGTCAATACTTTTGAAATGAAGGATGCACAAACCAAAACTGAACTTCATTTTGATAGCATAATCAGAGATTTTAATGTTTGTTTTGAAGAATTTGAATCAAATGATGCTAAAGATTTTAAACAAAATTTCACTCTTGTTTACGCATTTGAATAGTAGAAAAAGCCGGTGGTGAATTATTTTCAACACATAGAAACATAGATTTTGCAAGCTCAAAAGTAGGCGTTTCACTTATTTAAAATGCACATAGCTGCCTATGTGAAAGAAATGTATTTCTTTTTTATATTCTTTTTTAAGATAAAATCTATGTTTCTATGTGTTTAATAAATTTTCATGAATTACACCCAACGGGTTAGAAAAATAATTTTAAATCTTTGTGTAGCTTTGCGTCCTCTTTGCGAATCTCTGTGTAACTGCCTATGACCAATATTTATAATGCTATACTTCAAGCCAAAACTGAAAACCGAAAATTACTAGCGATTCTCCTTGATCCCGATAAAATTATTTTGGAAAGTCTGGACCATTTAATTCAAAAGATAAATCAATCACCAGCAACACATATTTTCATTGGCGGAAGCCATGTTCAAAATAATATTTTGGATGAATTGATTATTCGATTAAAACAAAAAATAATTTTGCCAATCGTTCTTTTTCCGGGAAATCCATCCCAAATTTCGGACAAAGCAAATGCAATTTTGTTTCTTTCCTTAATATCAGGTCGGAACCCAGATTATTTGATAGAACATCAAGTAAATGCAGTGCCAATTTTAAAGAAAACCCAACTCGAAATAATTTCTACAGGCTATATGTTAATCGAAAGTGGTAGTGAAACAGCGGTAGCCAAAGTCAGCAAAACGCAGCCATTAGATAGAAATAATAATGATTATGTGATGCACACCGCCCAAGCAGGCGAAATGTTAGGACATAAGCTCATTTATCTCGAAGCGGGAAGTGGCGCCAAACAAGCCGTTCCTTTAGAAATGATAAAAAAAGTATCAAATAATATTGAAATTCCTCTTATTGTTGGTGGCGGAATTATAGATTTGCAAGGCATTCAAAATGCGTACAATGCTGGCGCCGATTTGGTTGTTATTGGAACCGCTTTTGAAAATGACCATAATTTTTTTGAGTATCAGGCGCAATCTAAAATCTAAAATCGTTAATCAGCAATCTAAAATCAAATGTTCGACTATTTTTTTGCCCAATACAAGGATTATCCCCCATTTCAAGTTTATTTGGAACTTGTAGCCGTTTTTTTTGGGCTTTGGAGTGTTTGGTGCGCTAAGAAAGATAATATCTGGGTTTTTCCAACGGGATTAGTAAGCACTTTTATATATGCCTATTTGCTGTGGCAATGGAGCTTGTTAGGAGACTCCATGATTAATGGATATTATTTTATTATGAGTATTTACGGCTGGTATCATTGGACACGAAAAAAAGGAGATGTCGATGAATTTCCCATTTCAGTGGTGACAAATAAGGAAAAAATAATAGGGGTATTCATTTTTGTGGCAACACTTGTTTTTGTTATTATGGTATATCTTTATTTTAATAAATTTACCACTTGGTATTCGTATGTTGATACTCTTTTGACGGGATTATTTTTTGTGGGAATGTGGCTAATGGCCAAAAGAAAAATTGAAAATTGGATTTTTTGGATAGTTGGGGATTTGATATCGATTCCGCTTTATTTTGCAAAAGGATATACCTTTACCTGTTTTCAATACATAGTATTTACAATTATTGCCGTTTTCGGTTATTTAGAATGGAAGAAAATCTTGAACAGCTCTCAAAATCTGGAGCTACGCCAATTATAAAAATCGCTGTATTTGGACCGGAATCTACTGGGAAAACCACATTGGCAATTCAACTTGCCGAATACTATAAAACGGTTTGGGTTCCCGAATTCGCACGCGATTATCTACAAGAAAAATTGGATAGTGGTCGCGGTATTTGTGATATAGAGGATATGTTACCCATTGCGTATGGCCAAACCAAATTGGAAAACGAAAGTGCTTTAATAGCCAATAAATATCTTTTTTGTGATACAAATTTACTGGTAACCAAAGTGTTTTCTGAGTTGTATTATAATTTCTGTGATTCTTTATTGGATAAAGCGGCACGTGCACATCAATACGATTTGTTTTTCTTGACCGATATTGATGTTCCGTGGGAAGATGATGGTTTAAGGGGCAGTCCGGAGGGAAGAGAAACTGTTTTTGAGGTTTTTAAACAATCTTTAATTGATAATAAAAAACCATTTATAACCATTTCTGGGGATAAAGAAACCCGTTTGAAGAAAGCAGTTACTATAATTGATGATTTGACAGCAGCTATAGGGATGGGGTTTTCGTCTCTGGATTTTTTGCAGATTCATGAACACGGAATTCCTTTGGAAAAGTTAAAAAAACAACTTAGGATTTTTAATGACGGGGTATTAAAATGCGCTTTGGTAAGTCCTGCAACTTTGTCCAATGGAATTTCTAAATTATCGGATGCTAATTTTGAAGAGAAAGTAGCCCTATTTGATGCCAATAAAGATAAATTTAAAATAAAAAAGTTTGTTCCGGCTTCTGGCGCAGCTACAAGGATGTTTAAGTTTTTGATTAGATTTTTGAATGAATTCGATTTTGGGAATGAAAGTATTAATGCTTACATCAATAGAAAAAAAGACAGCGAATTGTCCCTTTTCATTATAGGAATGGATAAGTTTCCTTTTTTTGAAGCGGTAGATAAAAAATTAAAAGAAGTGTTTCCTGATTTTAATGCTTTAGAACGGGACTATAAAAATTATTATTTTATAAAGTTATTATTATCGTCTGATTATTTTGATTTTGCCTGTAAACCTAAAGGGGTACTTCCGTTTCACAAGTATGATGATCATATAGCAACTCCTATTGAAGAACATTTGTATGAATGTGCATTTTATGCGGTTTCAAATAATCAATCCCATTTGCACTTAACGGTTTCTGAAAACCACCAAGCACAGTTTGAAGAAATTGTTGAACAGATAAAAGGTGAAATTGAAGGAAAATCAAATTCGACTATAACAGTTAGTTATTCGTATCAAAAAAAGGAAACAGATACTATTGCAGTAGATGCAGCAAATAAGCCTTTTCGAGATGAAAATGGGAATTTAGTTTTTAGGCCTGGAGGTCATGGAGCTTTAATTGAAAATTTGAATGCCATAGATGCGGATATTGTTTTTGTTAAAAATATTGATAATGTAATTCAAAATAATATCCAGAAGATTTCTTTTTATAAAAAGGCGTTGGCTGGTATTTTGATAGAGTTGCAACATCAAATCTTTGGCTATTTGAAAGTATTGGATAGTCAAGAAGTGAATCAAGAAAGTGTAAATGAAATTTTAGTTTTTCTTAATAAGCAGTTGAATGTTGAATTGAATGACGATTTTCATAAATTCAAACTTAAAAACCAAATCAGTAAATTAAAGGAAACCTTAAACAGACCCATAAGAGTTTGCGGCATGGTTAAAAATGAAGGAGAGCCCGGAGGAGGTCCGTTTTGGGTAAGAGACAACAATGGCGATCTGACATTGCAAATTGTGGAGGCTTCGCAAATTGACATGGCTAATGGGGATCAAGTAAAAATTCTGGCAAGTGCCACTCATTTTAATCCTGTAGATTTAGTGTGTGGGTTAAGAAATTATCAAAATGAAAAATTCGATTTAAAGGAGTTTATAGATCATGATAGTGGTTTTATAGTAAAGAAAAACGCTTTGGGAGTTGCTATAAAAGGATACGAATTGCCGGGTTTATGGAATGGTGCAATGGCAAACTGGCTTACTGTTTTTGTTGAAGTTCCTTTGCTTACTTTTAATCCTGTAAAGACAGTCAATGATTTATTAAAACAAGCGCATCAACCACTATAAATTGGAAATTCAAAATATCATATCAGAACTTAAGTATAAAGCGGTAAGAAGCAGTGGCGCTGGTGGACAAAACGTAAATAAAGTTTCGTCTAAGATAATGCTGACTTTCGATCTAAAAAATTCTCAATCTTTATCGGATGAAGAAAAACTGCTGTTGGAAAGGAATTTGTATAATCGATTAACATCAGATTTGGTTTTAATTTTGAACTGTGACGAAGACCGGAGTCAACTGAAAAATAAGGAGATTGTCACCAAACGGTTTTTAGAAATTATCAAAAGAGGATTGCTGGTTCCAAAAGAGCGGAAACCTACAAAAATCCCGAAATCAGTGATTAGAAAACGGATTAAGGATAAAAAAAGCGTGTCGGAGGTGAAGAAAAACCGCAGAAAACCGGAGTTATAGGGAGTTGTTGTGGGTGGTTTTGAAGGTGTTTTGCCGTTCCGTGAACCGTATTTCATGTTTTTTAGTTCGAAATTGATTTTTGAAATTTTTAATGCTACCTTTGCGCCGTCTCAAAGGGGTGCTCCAAATAACGAGCTGAGATCATACCCAAAGAACCTGGACAGATAATGCTGTCAAGGGAAAAAATGACAAAAATTAGTATTTACGCTAACCATTTGTCGTTAGAACAATTATTAATTTAACAAAAAGAATAATTCCCCCTTTTATTCGTAATCTTTTTACGGATGAAAAATTTATTTAGCCTTAAAGGCGCCAGCATGAAAACGGCTCAATTCTCAAAACGTTTTCTATTTTCTATTTTTGTTTCTCTAACCTCTTTTCTCTCTTTTGCACAAGTAAAAGACACTACAAAAGTCAATCAACTGGATGAAGTATTGGTTTCGGCCATACGGGTTACTTCAAAAACACCGGTAACGTTCAGTAACTTGGATAAAAAGGATTTTAATTCTCGAAATTTAGGCCAAGATATTCCTATTTTGATGAATTATTTGCCTTCGGTGGTAACGACTTCGGATGCTGGAAACGGTGTGGGTTATACAGGGATTCGCGTTCGTGGTAGCGATGCGACTCGAGTAAATGTCACTATAAATGGTATTCCATATAATGATTCCGAAAGTCAGGGGACATATTGGGTAAACATGCCGGATTTTGCCTCATCGGTAGAGAGTTTGCAATTGCAACGCGGCGTGGGAACGTCAACCAATGGCGCTGCAGCTTTTGGAGCGAGTTTGAATATGTTGACCGATTCCTATTCTGATAAAGCCTCGGGTGAAATTTCCAGTTCATATGGAAGTTTTAATACATTTAAAAATACCGTGAAATTCAGTACGGGCTTGATGAACGATCATTTTGAAATTGCAGGTCGTTTGTCTGCTTTAAAATCGGATGGGTATGTAGATAGAGCGAGTTCTGATTTGAAATCGTATTTCCTTCAAGGGACTTATCTGGGTAAAACCACTTTAATCAAAGCACTGACTTTTGGGGGAACCGAAAAAACGTATCAATCTTGGTTTGGAGTGGATGCTGCAACTTTGGAAAGTGACAGAACTTTTAATGCTGCCGGAATGTTTACGGATGAATTTGGAAATATCCGTTTTTACAATAACGAAACCGATAATTACCAACAAGACCACTATCAATTGCATTGGAATGAAAGAATTTCGGAGAAGTGGACCACGAACCTAGCGTTTCATTATACCAAAGGGAAAGGATATTATGAAGAATATCAGGAAGATCAAAATTTTGCTGATTATGGTTTAGCGCCAATCGCGGCTGCGCCAACCGTAAACACTACCGATTTAGTTCGTCAAAAATGGTTGGATAATGATTTTTATGGAACTACATTTAGCGCTAATTACAAAGGAGATAAAATAGATTTTATTTTTGGAGGTGCTTATAATAGATATGAAGGAGACCATTTTGGAAAAGTAATTTGGGCACGTTTTGCTTCTCAAAGTGAGTTGGGAGATCATTATTATGATGATTTTGCCACAAAAAACGACGGTAATATTTTTGCCAAGGCCAATTATCAATTGTCCGATAAATTGAGTTTGTTCGGGGATTTGCAATTAAGAAATGTTGTTTATAAAGCCAATTCGCCAGAAACAGGTTTGGTAGATGATAACTTTGATTTCTTCAATCCGAAAACGGGAGTTACCTATCAGTGGAATGAAATCAATAGTTTGTATTTCTCTTATGCGAGAGCCAACAGAGAACCCAACAGAACCGATTATGAAAATGGGAGTCCAAAACCAGAAAAGCTAAATGATTTTGAATTGGGATGGCGTTATCTTTCGGACAAAATAAAGCTGAATGCCAATGGATATTATATGAAATATCAAGACCAACTGGTTTTGACTGGAGAGTTGAATGATGTTGGTTCGCCAATAAGAACCAATAGTGGGGATAGTTATAGACTTGGGGTAGAGCTGGATGCTACTTTGCAACTTTCGGAAAAATGGGTGTTGCAGCCGAATGTGACTTTAAGCCAAAACAAAAACAAAGATTTCTATTTTACAAGGGACGGTGTTTTGCTAAATTTAGGAGATACTAATATAGCATATTCACCAAATGTGGTGGCTGGAAATCGTTTAGGATTTACACCTGTTAAAGATTTTCAAATATCCTTGTATTCTAAATTTGTAGGAGAACAATATATGGCAAACATAGATTCCGAAGGATCCAAATTGGATAGTTATTTTGTGAATGATTTGAATGTCTCGTATGAGTTTCGACCAAAAAGTATTTTTAAATCTATTTTAGTGTCGGCTTTGGTCAATAATATCTTTGATTTGAAATATGTGAGCAATGGATATTTCTATACTTATGATGATGATTACAGTAATCCGCCAGCTATAACAACAATAGAAGGTGCGGGGTATTATCCACAAGCCGGAATTAATTTCTTGATAGGACTAAGCTTGAAGTTTTAGTGTTTTATTAATCATAAAAAAAATCCTGAGAGTTTTTGATTTTCAGGATTTGTTG
>Ga0184629_10000904_pt1 | contig 12655 bp, 12 predicted proteins | sample PLM4_32_b1_FD_133158 | JGI IMG/M metagenome (GOLD analysis project Ga0184629, IMG submission 133158) | Groundwater sediment microbial communities from an aquifer in East River, Colorado, USA - PLM4_32_b1 | ecosystem: Environmental > Terrestrial > Soil > Riparian zone | place: USA: East River... | reverse complement strand
GACTGCTGCAGGTACAGGATGACCGGACCGGTGATGGACTGACCCGCCGCGCAGCTGAAACCCGGCGCCACGCCGCTGGTCCCGTCCGAGCATTCGATGTAGTGCGAGCCCTGGTTGACGAAGTTGATGAACCCCTTGACGCTGCCGAACGCCATCCGCCCGCCGGCGAAGCCGACGAACACCTGCGTGGTCGAGGTACGGTTCCACTCGCCGCCCAACTTGAACAGGTGGCTGCCGCGCGAGAGCGACACGTTGTCCAGCAGCTGAATACGGGTGTCGTGGTCGTCGCTGATCGGCAGGAAGAACGGCATGCCAAACCGGAACGCATTCCCAAAATCGACGTCGGTGTCATGGAACGGCACGCCCGTGCCGAAGATCGAGGACACGCCGGTCGTGTCACCCAGGTGATTGTTGGGGCCGTTGTAAGGACGCGGCCGGTCCTCACGCGCAAACTGGAAGCGGAATTCGTTGGAGGCGCGCGACGTGAGGAACGAAATCAGCGATCCGTTCACCGCGTTGGATTTGCTCTGTTCCAGTCCGTTGGCGCTGGCGCCCCAGTTATCCACGTCGAAGGTGCCGTTCTGCTGCTCGGCCCACGTATAGTTGTACTTGATCGAGAGGTTGTGCCGGCTCGAGAGCCGGAAGTCGAGCTTGGCCAGCGCGGCCCGAGCATTGTTGGTACGGGCAATCGGGCCGAAATCATTGGCGAGCTCGGGGTAACGACCCGCCAGGAACGTCGTGAGCGAGTCGAGCTGCGGCGACGGCGCAGTCAACCGGCCCTTCTGCTTGACGTCGTCATAGATCTGCTGGTCGTAGGCGACAAAGAAGAACGCCCGGTCCTGCTTGAGCGGTCCGCCCAGCGTGAAGCCGAACTGGTGCTGCTTGAAATCAGGCTGGAACGTCACCGGCGTGCCGCCGACCGGGGTGTGCGACGGACTTCCGGAAATGGCGTCGAACTTCCCGAAGTAGTGCAGCGACCCGTGCAGCTGGTTGGTGCCCGACTTGGTGATGACGTTGACGAACCCGCCCGAGGAGCGGCCGAACTCCGCGTTGGCGCCGCCCGCCACGACCACCAGCTCCCGCACCGCGTCCAGATTGAACGTGAACGCCGGCCGCTGCCCGCCACGCTGCTCGCCGAAGAACGAGTTGTTGAAGTCCGCCCCATCCACCGACACGTTGTTGTGGATGCCGCGTTGCCCCGCCACGGTCAGCTCGTCCCCGTCAGGACCCTGGACGATCGCCACGTTGGGCGTGAGCAGCGTGAGGTTGAGATAGTTGCGTCCGTTGTTGGGCAACCCGGCGACCGCCTGGACCGGGAGCCGATCCGCGGACTCGGTTTTCGTCGGGTCTATCAATACTTGAGTCGCTTCCACGTTGACCGCCGCGAGGGTGATCGGCAGAACCGCGAGCCGCAGATCCACGCTCTGGCCCACCTTCAGCGCGATCCCCTTCTGGGTGACCGGGTTGAACCCGATCGCCCGCGCCGTGACCTCGTAATTCCCGAGCGGCAACAGCGGCGCGGCGAACCTCCCGCCCTCATCCGCCTTCAGCGAGCGTTCGAAGTTGGTTTGCGTTTCATGGAAGGACACCACCGCCCCACCGACCCCCGCGCCGTTCGGATCCACGACGACCCCACGGATGATGCCGGTGGTGGCCTGCGCCTGCGCCGACAGGAGGGAGGTTGGCAGCAGGAGCAGAGCAATACCGACGAGCGCTCCAGCCAGGAGTTTGTGCTTCATGACCGGCGACCTCCGGGAAGGAAATGTGATATTGGGCGGCGGCAAGCGTAGCACGCGCCCCGAGCGGCCGCAAGGCGATTTGCCGAGCGCCCGGGAAGGGGTAGAATTCCCCCACCACTCTTCCCGTGAGGTTTGCCGCATGTCGTCCCGCGCGTTGCTCGCCCTGGGGCTCGGCACCACCGCCGTGCTCGGGGCCTGCGCCAAGAAGCCGGCGCCGCCGGCCGCCCAGACCGCCGCCACTGTGTATTCCATCACCGCGACCGACTTCGCGTTCGCCGCGGCCGATTCGATTCCCGCTGGTCTCGTGACGCTGCAGTTCGTCGATGCGGGCAAAGAGCCCCATCAAGTCGTCGTCATGCGGCTCGATTCCGGCAAGACCCTGGCCGACGTCCAGAGCATGATGGCGACGCCCAATGCTCCCGTTCCCGCCTGGCTCGCGTTCCCCATCGGCGTCAGCGTGATCGTCCCAGGGGACAGCGGCAACGCCACCGCGTTGCTCACTCCCGGCCACTACGCGATGATCTGCTTCATCGCGAGCCCCGACGGCACACCACACATGATGAAAGGCATGGTCCGGCCCTTCGAGGTCGTCGCTTCCGCCGCGACCCCGGCCGCCGAGCCGGCGACGGACATTACGATCACGGAAAAAGACTATGACTTCGAGGTCACCGGGCCGCTGACGGCTGGCGCGCATACGATCCGCGTGGAAAACGCGGGACCGCAAGTGCACGAAGTCAGCTTGAACCAGCTCGCCCCGGGGAAGACGCTGGCCGACTTCACGAAGTGGGTGCAGGGCGGCATGAAGGGACAAGCTCCCGCCAAACCCGTGGGTGGCGTCACCGGGCCCGACGTCGGCGGGCACCAGTCGTTCACCGCCACGCTTGCGGCCGGGAAATACGTGCTCATCTGCTTCGTCCCCGACAAGGGCGACGGCAAGCCGCACGCGATGCACGGGATGATCAAAGAGATCACCGTAACCTGAAAGACGGGACGGGGGAGGAGGGACGGGGGACGAGTCCCATCCCTCCCCTCCTCCAACATCCGTCCCTCGTCCCCCGTCCCCCGTCCCGTCTTGCCTCATGCAGAACCCCGACATCGCCCGCCTGTTCGACGAGGTCGCGGATCTCCTCGAAATCAAGGACGAGAACCCGTTCCGCGTGCGCGCGTATCGCAACGCGGCTCGCATCGTCCGCGATTACCCGCGGCCGCTGGCGGACGAGCTACGCCGCGGCGGCGATCTCACGGAGATCCCGGGGATCGGGGAGGATCTGGCGGAGAAAATCGCCACGGTGGTGGAAACCGGTGACCTGCCGCTGCACCGCCAGCTCCGCACCAAGCTCCCCGCCGGACTGCTCGACTTGCTCCGCATCCCGGGCCTCGGCCCCAAACGCGTCAAGCTGCTATACGGCAAACTGAGGGTCCGCTCGGCCGCCGACCTCGAGAAGGCGCTGGCGGCCGGCAAGGTCGGTAAGCTCAAGGGCTTCGGCCCCAAGATGGAGCAGAACATCCGCGCCGGGCTGGGCCAGGCGCTGCATGTCGAGCGCCGGCTCCTCCTGCCCGATGCCGAAACTCACGCCTTGGCCCTGCAGGCATTCCTGCGCGATGGCGGCGGCATCGAGAACCTCGATGTCGCCGGCAGCTACCGCCGCCGCCGCGAGACGATCGGCGACCTCGACGTGCTGGCGACCGCGGAGCAGTCCGCGGGCGTGATCGAGCGGTTCGTCGCCTACCCGGATGTGTCGAAAGTCATCTCGCGCGGCGAGACGCGCGTCACCGTGCTGCTGCGCGGCGGGCTGCAGGTCGACCTGCGCGTGGTCGAGCCCGCCGCCTACGGGGCGGCGCTGCTTTACTTCACCGGGTCCAAGCCGCACAACGTCGAGCTGCGGCAGATCGCCCAGGAGCGTCACTACAAGCTGAACGAGTACGGCCTGTACCGCGGCACGCGACGCATCGCGGGCAAGACGGAAGCGGACGTCTACGCCAAACTCGATCTCGACTGGATCCCGCCGGAGCTGCGCGAGGCGCGGGGCGAAATCGCGGCGGCGCGCGAGCACCGCCTGCCGACGCTCGTCACGCTGGAGCAGATCCGCGGCGACCTCCAGATGCATACGACCGAGAGCGACGGGGAGGGCTCGCTCGACGCGATGGCCGACGCGTGCCGCGCGCGCGGCTATGCCTACTGCGCGATCACCGACCACTCGAAGCGGGTCACCATGGCCACGGGCCTCGACGCCACGCGGCTGCGCGCCCAATGGAAAGCGATCGACGCGTGGAATGCGCGCGCCAGCGGGTTCACGGTGTTGAAGAGCGTCGAGCTGGACATCCTCGAGAACGGCGACCTCGATCTCCCCGACGCGGTGCTCGCCGAAGCCGACTACGTCGTCGCCTCGATTCACTATGGGATGACGCAAGGCGAGGCGCAGATCACCAAGCGCCTGCTGGGAGCGATCCGCCACCCGTTCGTGGACGCGATCGGCCACCCCACCGGACGCCTCGTGGGAAAGCGCGAGCCATACGCGATCGACTTCGACGCCATCACGCGGGCCGCCGCCGAGGCGGGCTGCCTGCTCGAGCTCGACGGCCACCCCGAGCGGATGGACCTGCCCGATACGATGGCGGCGGCGGCGAAAGCCCAGGGGGTGCGCTTCGTGCTCTCGACCGACAGCCACACCCCGGGGAACCTGGGATTCATGCGCTACGCGGTGGATCTGGCGCGGCGCGCCGGGCTCGAAGCCGGCGACATCCTCAATACTCGGCCGTTAACGGAGTTTCGAAAGGGCTTGAAGCGAGCTAGGTGAGGATCAGCGACAGCTGTGAGACCGGCTCGAAACTCATCCGGTGGTGCCGGGTCGGTCCGAGCACCAGGAGCGCGTCGAGGTGTTCGGGGGTACCGTATCCTTTGTTGTCGGCCCAGGCATACGCCGGATAGCGGGCGGCGAGCAGCCGCATGAGCCGGTCGCGCACCGTCTTGGCGATCACCGAGGCGGCCGCGATCGACTGGCAGCAGGCATCCCCGTCCACGATGGCCACGTGGGCACGACCCAGCTCGGGAAGGGCGAGGCCATCCACCAGAATGTCGTGGGGCACGTGCGCGAGTCGGTTCAGCGCGCGCTGCATCGCGAGGATGGTCGCGCGGCGGATGTTGAGCCGGTCGATCTCCCGCACGCTCGCCGCCCCCACCCCGACCGCGATGGCACGGGCGCGCACCAGGATCGCGAGCCGCTCCCGCTTGAGCGGCGGCAAGAGCTTGGAGTCCCGGAGCCCTCGGATCGCCTTCTGCCCCGCCGGAAACACGACGGCCGCGGCGACCACCGGTCCTGCCAGTGGGCCGCGGCCCGCTTCGTCGACGCCGGCGACGATCGCCCGCCCCGCGTTCCAGAGCGCCGTTTCGCGCTCGAACGTGGGGCGGGGACCGTTCACGCCTCGGGGCGCTCCGCTGTGGGCTCGGGACTGGACTCGGTGACGACGGCCCCGCGCTTCTCCCGAATCCGCGCCGCCTTGCCCGCCAGGCGCCGCAGGAAGTAGAGCTTGGCCCGCCGCACCCGGCCTTTGCGCACCAGCTCGATCACCGCGATCGACGGGGCGTGCAAGGGGAAGATGCGCTCCACCCCGACGCCCGCCGAAATCTTGCGCACCGTGAAGGTCTCGTTGATCCCGCCGCCGCGGCGCGCGATGCACACGCCTTCGAACGCCTGGAGACGCTCCTTCTCGCCCTCGCGCACCCGCACCATCACCCGCACCGTGTCCCCCGGGTCGAACGCGGGGAGCTTGTCCTTGAGGCCTTCTCGCTCGACTGCTCGCAGCTTTTCCATACCCGTACCCTCTCGTGACGTCTACGCGTCGCTGGCTTCCGATTCCAACCGCTGCCACAGCTCGGGACGCCGCTCGCGCGTCAGCCGGCGGGCCGTTGCTTCACGCCACGCCGCGATCTTCTCGTGATCCCCGCTCAACAATACCTCGGGAACCGCCAACCCGCGATACACCGGCGGCCGCGTGTACGACGGCGCGGCCAGCGGACCATCGTAATGCGAATCCCCCGCCGCCGACTCGTGGTCCCCCAACGCCCCGGGGAGCAACCGGACCACGGCGTCGATCACACACAGCGCGGCCGGCTCTCCACCCGACAAGACGAAGTCGCCGATCGACAGCTCTTCGGCGCCCAGACCGTCCGCGACGCGCTGGTCCACGTCCTTGTAATGCCCGCACAACAACGTCAACTCGTCGCCGACGGCGAAGCGCACCGCCTCGCGGTGGCCGAACGGCCGCCCGCGCGCCGACAGCAACACGATCGGCGATCCCGTCGCGGGCCCCAGGTCTTCCACCGCTTCGAAGAACGGCTCCGGCTTGAGCACCATCCCGGCTCCGCCGCCGTAGGGCGTGTCGTCCACCGTCTGATGCCGATCATGCGCGTAATCCCGCAGCTGCACGACCCGGTAGCGCACGAGACCCCCCGCCGCCGCCCGCCCCAAAATGCTCTCCCCAAGCGGCGCGGCGAACCAGCTCGGGAACAGGGTGACGACATTAACCGCCAGCATCGGCCTCAGGCACCGCGAGAAACTGGTCTCGCCACGCCTCCACGGCATCGCGCGACGTCACCCCCGTAAACCCGAGCAGCCATTCGCGGTGGTAGGCGCGTCGCCGCGCCAGCACCAGCGGTCCGGCCAGCACTTGCCGTCCCTCGTCCACGATCCAGACCTGCGCTTTCGGCTGCAGCAACGCCCCCAGTCTGTCCACGAGGGGGCTCACTGCCACCTCCCCGTGTTGCCCGTGTGGTTTGCGCAGCCGGCCGATTATGCGGTGCGTGACCCGAACACCCCGGCCCGCTTGAGGAGCGACCGGACCGTATCGGTGGGCGTCGCGCCCTTGGCGAGCCAGGCCGTCGCCTGATCCTTGTCGACCTGCAGCACCGCCGGATTGGCGCGGGGGTTGTAGTGGCCGATCGTGGCCACCGAGCGCCCATCGCGAGCGGCCCGCTGGTCGGCGATCACGATGCGGAAAAACGACTGCCCCTTCCGACCCACCCGCCGCAGCCGAATACGAGTTGCCATGCGTCCGCCCTTTACATCCGTTGGAGAAACTTGCGCATCTGCTGGAATTGCTCCAGCAGCCGGTTCACTTCCTGCACGGGCCGTCCCGAGCCCTTGGCGACCCGCAGCCGTCGCGATCCGCTCAACAGCTTCGGATCGGCCCGCTCCGCGGGCGTCATCGACAGAACGATCGCCTCGATGTGCTTGAGCCGCCGGTCGTCGGCCGGCAGGGCCTTGAGCGCCTTCGCCGGCACGCCCGGGAGCAACCCGAGCATCTGCTTCAGCGGACCCATGTTCTGCATCTGCTTCAGCGCGACCAGGAAGTCCTGCAAATCCATGCCGCGTTTGGATCGCGCCTTCTTTTCGAGCTTCAGAGCGGCTGCCTGGTCGATCGCGGCCGCCGCCTTCTCCACCAGCGCGACCACGTCGCCCCGTCCCAGAATGCGGCCGGCCATCCGCACCGGATCGAACGGCTCGAACGCATCCGGCCGCTCTCCCACGCCGACGTACAGGATCGGCGCACCGGTCACCCCGTGGATCGACAGCGCCGCTCCGCCGCGCGCGTCCCCATCGAGCTTCGTGAGGATGACGCCGCTGAGCCCCACCCCCTCCTGAAAGCCACGCGCGACCCGCACCGCATCCTGCCCCGTCATCGCGTCGGCCACGAGCAGCACCGCCCGCGGCTGCACCGCGTCACGCAGCGCCTTGAGCTCGTCCATCAACTCGGCGTCGATCTGCAACCGGCCCGCGGTATCGACGATCACGGTGCGACAGCGCGCCTTCTCCGCCTCGCGCAGCGCTGCCCGCACGTGCTCGACGACACCCTTCCCTCTTCCCGCTTCCCCCGTCCCCAGGACGGGCACTCCGACCTGCTCTCCGAGCTGCTGGAGCTGCTCGGTCGCGGCCGGCCGTTGGAGATCGGCCACCACGAGGCACGGCGCCTTCTGCTCGAGCTTCAGTCGGCGGGCGAGCTTTGCCGCGGTCGTCGTCTTGCCCGACCCTTGCAACCCCACGAGCAGGATGACCGTCGGTCCGACACTCGCGAACTCCAGATCGCGACGCGTGCCGCCGAGCAGCCCCGCCAGCTCGTCATGCACCAGCTTCACGACCTGCTGCCCGGGGTTCACGGACTTGAGCTGAATCGCTCCGACCGCCCGCGCGCGCACCCGCTCCACGAAATCGCGGGTGACATCGAGACTCACGTCGGCTTCGAGTAGCGCCCGGCGGATGTCCCGCAGGGCGTCACCGACGTCTTGCTCCGACAACACGCCCCGACCGACGAGCCGCTGGAGCACCCCGGAGAGCCGCTCGGTCAGGGCCGTAAACATAAGCCACGCAAAATACTTAGCGGATGAGTGGAAACCAAGTGGTGAAAAAGCGAGGCTACTTCGCGATTCTCACACCGGGAAGGGATTTCCAGCCCGCCCACATGGGCGGTGCATCTACCAGTCGCACGCCAGGCCGTCCATCGATGGTCAGCGCGTCGACACGGTAGCGGCGCGTGGCGGTCCCGGCGCGACGCGCCGCCCATGCGGAGGTCAGCGTCCACGCGAATCGGTCACGGGCCGCCGCGTCATCCCACACAGAGTACCACACCAGCGCGTCGGCATGCGCCCCGTAAACGCGGTAGCGGTCCCCACCCCATCCCTGAGCGGCAACCGGGCCCCGTTCTTCGGTCGAGTCGCGCAGCAGCACGTTGAACAGCACGCCGATCTCGAACTCGCCCAGCCCATCCTCGTACCGCACGACGTCGGGTGTCGACCCTGAGAAGGACAGCGCCACCGGCGCATCGCCGGCGGCGTAGCGCTCGGGGTGGAGGATCTGCTCGGTGGAGGCGGGCATCGCCGGCCCGTAGGGCTCCTGCTTAGGATGCGTGCGGACGAACCAGGCTACGAAGTCGGCGCCGCCCAGATACGGGAAGATCAGCGTCTCCCGCAGCCAGAGCGGGGCGCGGGTGAAGACGGGCATCTCCGACTGGAGTTGTGCCATGACCGCGCGCTGCCGCCAGAACCAGTGCTCCGGCCAACTCTCGGGATGCTGCTCGGGCATCAGGATCGAGATCTGATAGAAGGTCGCCTGGCCTTCGAGCACCGCCTGGGCGGCCGACCGCCGGTCGTTCTGCCGGTGCTGATTGATGATGGAATCGAGCGCCAGGTATTGATCCTGAAGGGCATGCACCAGCTCGTGTGAGGCGACCTGGCGAACCTTGGTGGGGTCTCCCTGATCGATCGGAATAAACAGCGCCGTCGAGTCCGGATCGTAGTACCCCGCGACCTGCTCGGAGAGCAGATCGACGATGGTCTGGCGCAGATCCAGCGAATCGGGGATGAGCCCGAACAGTCGGTACGCCGACTCGGCACCCGCCAGCTCGCGCGGCGGAAGGTCTTGATCGAACTTGTGCACGATATAGGCGCGGACCTGATCGCGGGTGCGGAGCCGCACGGCGACGGGGTGCTTGAACCGGAGCCCGGTGACCTGCTCGGCCTGGGTCTCGAGGCGGTGCACCAGCTCCCGCACCGCCGTTTCGCTCTGCACCACCTGCGCCCGCTCGCGACACCCCCCGCCCAACACCACCACTACGATCCCCACGCGCGTTAGCCGGCCCACTCGATCCCCTTCCCCACGGCCGCGCCGACGGCCCGCGCGATCGCTTGACCGGTCACCGTGACGCCCTGTGCCTCGAGCTCGGCCCGGAGCAGACGGTCCAGCTCGTCGCGCCGGTCCTGCGGCGACGAGGCGGGTGGCGGCGGGGACGGAGCCGACGCGGCGGTGGCGTCCGTCGACTTCTCCCGTCCCCCCGCGCCCAGCAACTCTTCGATCTCGTGCCCGATTCGCTCGAACATGGTCGCCAGATCCGGCAGCGCCTCCGCCGGCGCGTTGACCTTGGCGCCGCGCCGCAACAGCGCATCGACCTTGCGGCGCTCGCGGATCAGCCGGTCCAGCTCCGGGCTGACCCGGGCCGTCGCCTGGGCGTGCGCGCACGCTTCGTCGAGCACGTCGATCGCCTTGTCGGGCCGGGCGCGCTCGGGCACGAACTCGTCGGTGAGCACGATCGCGGCCTTGAGGGCGTCGTCGGTGATCGCCACGGCGTGGTGACGCTCGAGCCGCGGGCGACGCGCGACCAGCACCTCCCAGGTCTGGATCGCGTCCAGCTCGAGGATCGTGAGCGGTTGAAAGCGTCGCTCCAGCGCGGGGTCGTGACGGATCCAGCGCTCGTACTCTTCCCCGGTCGTCGCCCCCACGACGCGGATATCGCCCCGCACCAGCGCGGGCTTCAGCATGTTTGCGGCGTCCATGGCGGCGCCCATGGCGGTGCCCTGACCGATGAGATTGTGCAGCTCATCCACGAAGAGGATGAGATCCGGGTCGGCGGCGAGCGATTCCACGAGCCGGCGGACGCGCTCCTCGTACTGGCCGCGGAACGCCGTGCCGGCGAGTAGGGCCACGTGGTCGAGGGCCACGACGCGGGCATCCTTGAGCGCCGGGGGTACCTCCCCGGCCGCAATCCGCTGGGCCAGCCCCTCGACGATCGCCGTCTTGCCGACCCCGGCCTTGCCGACGAGCGCGGGATTGTTCTTGCCCGCCCGCAGCAGGATGTCCACCACCCGCGCGATCTCGGCATCGCGGCACCGGACCGGCTCGAGGTCGCCGCGCCGCGCCTGCACCGTCAGGTCGACGCCCACGCGCTCGAGGACGTCCCCCGTTTCGAATAACCCGGCCAGTGGATCGCTCATCGGTTCAGCCGCCGCTCAGGAATCGTCGATACCATTCGATGATCGCATCGCCCCAGACGAACGTCACGGCGGCACCCACGGCCAGGAATACCCCGAAGGGTACGAGTCGCTTTTTGCGCAGCGACAGCGGCACGAAGATCAAGGTGCCGAGCAGGGCGCCGGCGAAAATCGTGAGGAGCACCCCTTTCCAACCCACGAAACTGCCCACCATCGCCATCATCTTGATGTCGCCGCCCCCCATGGCGTCTTCCCTGAACAGCCACTTGCCCGCCACCCCCACGGCGTAGAGCAGGCCGAACCCGGCGGCGGCGCCGATCACCGCCTGGAGGAACCCCTGCCAGCCCCCCGTCAGCGATGCGGCGAGCCCGATCACGAGCCCCCCCCAGGTGAATTCGTCGGGGATCAGGTAGTGGCGGGCGTCGGTGATGCCGATCCCCAGGAGGATCGTTCCGAACAGCGCGCCCGCGAGGGCGTGGACAGTGAGCCCCCAGGTGAGGTAAGCGGCCACCCACAGAAGTGCGACCAGCGCTTCGATCAGCGGGTACTGCAGCGAAATCGGATTGCCGCATTTCCGGCATTTGCCGCGCAACGCGAGCCACGACGCCACCGGGATGTTGTCGTGCCAAGCGATGCGCTGCCCGCAGCGTGGGCAGGTGGACGGCGGGTGCAGCAGCGACTGATCGGCCGGCAGCCGGAGGATGCAGACGTTGAGGAAGCTGCCGAAGCACAGCCCGACGATCCCGACGGCAACCGCGAAGAACGGATCAGCCGGCACGCGCGACCTCGTAGAGTAGGATCCCCGCCGCCTCGGCGACGTTGAGCGACTCGGCGCCCTGCGCGAGCGGGATGGCCACGCGCCGGGCGGCAACGGCGTTCAAGTGGGGCCGGATGCCCGCCCCCTCGTTTCCGACGATCACGGCGATGACTCCCTTCCCCCGGCCATCGGCCCCGATCGCCCGATGCAGCGGCTCGCCGTCGGCCGCACTGGCCCACAGGGTCACGTCGTGCCGCCGCGCCCAGGCGATGAAGGCCGCGTCGTCAAACGACAGGACGGGGTGACGAAACGTCGCGCCCATGGCCGCCCGCAGCGATTTGGGTCCCCACACGTCGGCCGTTCCGCGGAGGGCGATCGTGCCGCGCACACCGAGCGCGTGCGCGGTGCGCAACAACGTGCCGACGTTCCCGGGGTCCTGCACGCCGTCGATGACGAGCAACACCGGCGCACCGGACAACGACACATCATCCGGTGTCCACCGCCGCGGCTCCACGACCGCGATGATGCCTTGCGGGGTCTCGGTGTCGGCGAGGGTGGCGAAGGTCCGCGCCGATACCTCTTCGACCGGGACGGCGTGACTCTCCAGCGCCGTACGCACGGCGGTACCACGCGACGAGCGAGCGAGATCCGGCGCCACCACCGCGCCGGTAATGCGAACCTCGGCGGCGACGGCTTCCTCCACCAATCGCACGCCTTCCACGATCGCGAGGCCGCGCCGGCCGCGCGCGCGCCGTCGTTTGAGATCGCGGATCATCGATGACAGATTACTGGCGATGCGTACCCCTCCCGGTCACCGGGCGCCGCGTCCCTGCGCCGCCCACCCCTGTAACTTCGCCCCGCCGGCCCCCAGCGCCAAGCGCACCCGGCTCCGCGGCAAAGCCACGTGCGGATCGCCCTGACGATCGCCGGCTCGGATTCGGGCGGCGGGGCCGGCATTCAGGCCGACCTCAAGACCTTTCATCAGTTCGGCGTATTCGGCACGAGCGTCGTCTGCGCAGTCACCGCCCAGAACACCGTCGGCGTGCGGGCGTGGCAACCCCTCCCCGCCGCGCTGGTCACCGCGCAGCTCGACGCCTTGGGCCAAGACCTCCCGCCCCAGGCGGTGAAGAGCGGAATGTTGGGCACCGCCGAACTGGTCGAGACCGTCGCCGATGCGATCAGTCGCTGGCGGCTGCCGAACTACGTGCTGGATCCAGTGATGGTCGCCTCCTCGGGCGACCGGCTGCTCGCCGTGGACGCCGAACGCGTGATCGCCCGTCGCCTCGTCCCGCTCGCGACCCTGGTGACGCCGAACCTCGAGGAGGCGGAGATCCTCGTCGAAGAGAAGGTACGTACTCCGGAGCAGATGGAGCGCGCCGGGCGTGTGCTCATCAGACAGGG
>Ga0184629_10000903_pt1 | contig 12656 bp, 14 predicted proteins | sample PLM4_32_b1_FD_133158 | JGI IMG/M metagenome (GOLD analysis project Ga0184629, IMG submission 133158) | Groundwater sediment microbial communities from an aquifer in East River, Colorado, USA - PLM4_32_b1 | ecosystem: Environmental > Terrestrial > Soil > Riparian zone | place: USA: East River... | reverse complement strand
CTCCAGCGCTCCCACAATTCAGTCTTCTGTTTCGCCGTGAACCGAATCCGTGACGTCACCATGTCCCACCTCCTCATCCAGAAAGTTTAGAAGGTGTTGCCCTGACCTATTGAATCCGCCGCCTCAAACCTGCCGTTTGGCTGTTAATGCCCACTTTCGCCAAGCGGAACGACCGCTGTTGGTATGAGCAGGCATCGGGATATTCTGCCGGGAACGGGGAACCATCGCGCGCAGGCGAATGACTACGAAGCCGATCATTAGGCAAATCGCAGCTTCCGTTGCCTTCGTTCTGGCCGCGGTCCTCGTAGCGGTGATTTGGCGGAATTGGTACCGGCCAGTCATGCGGCCTGGTCCCAACTTAGCGACAACGCAATTTGGGTTACCTGCGCCGACAGCCGGGCTGCGCTTGCATGTGTTCAACACCAGCATGAATCGGATGTCATGGTTCGTAGTCGGCGATGTTCGGCCATGGCGACCGAATCCAGTATTCGTCATCGAGCATCCGGCCCAAGGCCTTGTTGTGTTCGACACAGGCCTTTCGCAACAGGTGACCGAGGATGGAGGGTTCTCGGTGCGCTTCCTCATGGAGAGCGTGGCTCGACGCGACCGCATGATAGACGAGCAGATGCGCATTGCTGGTCTCGATCCTACAGCCGTGAAGTTTGTCATTATTTCTCATCTGCACGGAGATCATACTGGCCGCATCAGTGCGTTTGCGAATGCGGAGGTCATCGCCGGCCCCTCTACAGAAGCGGCGCTTGAACAACTGGCCCCCAATGCCAGACGTCGAACCATCGATTTTGGTCCTGGGGCCGCGTTGCCACCCTTTGGCGCCAGCATCGATCTTTTCCGAGACGGCTCGGTTACGCTCGTACCCGGCGGGGGTCATACAAAGGAAGACCTAATCGCGTTGGTGGCGCTGCCTGCCGGACCTGCGCTCCTCGCTGGTGACGCTATCGTCCACCGCGACTGGCTCAATTCCGACGACGTTCAGAAAATACCCGTCGATCCTGATCGTGCCGCGGAAGTGCGCAACCAAGTGCGTGCGTTAGTACGCGGAGTTCCTAACATTGCGTTGTTTCCAGGGCATGATACTCCGCCTGAGGTTCGCCGTGATGACATTGAAATCCACGACAGGGACTGGTTCGAATTCTCTGCTTGGGCCGGCAAGTGATGTCAGGTTTTGGCGATTCTCTGCCGTTCGGAGCCATCGCCGCGCAGGGCCAAAGTGGACGGGTTAGCAGACATTCCCGGTGAGTAACGGGACGTGAGTCCCTTCCGGCCAAACTGGCAGGACCTGAACCCAAACCGGTCATTCGCCGTTCGCCGATTCGAGGTCGTTCAACCTCATAGTCTTGGACGGATATTCTAATTCCAGAAGCAGAGAACCGCGGCTCGTCAGGGCATGGCGCCGCACCCTTTCCGCAGCGGGGGGCGACGCGATAGAGTGGCGAAGGTTTCGCCCGGATGGGCCAAGGGAGGATGGAATGAGAAAAATCTGGATGCTGACGGCGAGCTGCCTTGTGGCCGCCAGTGTTATGGGATCTGCGGCATTGGCGCAGAACGCGGAAGCCGAAGCGGCTGCGGCCAAGGCCTCCGCTGCTGCGGCGGCGGCCCGCGGCAAGGCGCAAGTTTCGCCCAACGATCCGCTCGAGAAAATCTGCCGCATCGGCCCCCGCTCGCGCGAAGTCGAGATCCAGAAGATCGAGCCCTTCAAGGTCTTCGACAATCTCTACCATGTCGGTCCCTGCTACGTGACGTCGTGGGTTCTGACGACGCCGCAAGGCCACATCATGTTCGACACGTCGCAGGAGCCGTTCGTCGAGCTGATCGAGACGAACATCAGGAAGATGGGCATCAACCCGCGCGACATCAAATACATCGTCGTCAACCATGGCCATACCGACCACTTCGGCGGCGCGAAGCGTCTGCAGGAATTCACCGGCGCGCGCGTCGTGGCGACGCCGCAAGACTGGAAGATGATCGAAGAGACTGCCGGCAAGCCCAACAACCGCGACAACGGCAAGCCGACCGACGTACCGAAGCGCGACATGCAAGTGAACGAGGGCGATCACCTCGACCTCGGCGATCAGCACCTCATCATCCACACCGCCCCGGGCCACACGCCGGGCAATTTGTTCATCGAAGGCCTCGTTCTCAAGGACGGCGCGCAGACCTATCGCGGCATCTGGGGTGGCGGCGGAGGCGGCGCGCCGGGCCTTGCCGGCGCCGAGCAAGGGGTGAAGAACGCCGAGAAGGTGAACGCTGTGAAGGGCGTGCAGGTCTATATCCAGACCCATGCCTGGCAGGACCCGAACGGCTATCCGGGCGGCGGCGTGCATGAGCGCGCCAAGAAGCTCGCCACCCGCAAGGCGGGCGACCCGCATCCCTTCGTCGATCCGGCGATTTGGGACGCGCGCGCCAAGCGCCAGCTCGAAACGGCGAAGCGAGTGCTCGCCGAAGAGCAGGCCAAGGCGGGCGCCAAGTCGAACTAACCCGGGCCGTGGAGCGTTAAGGCCTGAGCTCGTAAGTGAACCAGACGGCTTGATGACCGGACGGTTCCGGACCAATTTGGACAGTATCGATCGCAGGATCGGATGAAACCGCCCGCCGGAAACAGCGGGCGGTTTTGTTTTGCCGCGCCCTTACCCCTCGCCCCGCACGACGACGGATCTGTGGGGAGACTCACGATCGGCCCGCTGTATTTCGCACCGACCACGCGGTTCCGCTCTCGCTAGGCTGGCCGCAGATGCCGTGACAAGGGCGTCTAACTCGATCGGCCACATGCGCCGCTTTTCGAACTGAGGAGGTTTTGCCATGGATGCATCACCCAAACTCTCCGATTTCTTGAACCCGGCATCGATGCTGACCCCGGGAATTGCGGGATCGCTCACAATGATGATTGCCAACACGCTGTCGGCGGCACTCGGGTGGCCCCCCTCAAGCGTTGGACTTGTCTTCAGCTTCCTCTTGGGCACCCTGCTGGTCGCGTCGGGCGTCGGTCTGTGGTCCAAGATCGTTTATTACGTCGTCAATTCGCTGATCATATTCTGCATGGCGTTCGGCACCGCGAACATCGCCGCGAACGCCGGCACTCGCGACCCGAGCGGTCTGGGCGCGGCGTTCTCGCTGATCGGCTCCGCATATGCCGGCGAGGCGGTGAGCGATAACGGGACCGCCAAATCTGCGACCCTTACACAGGCTGAAGTCACTGCGCTTCTCGAGGCATTGAAGGAAGCCACCGCGACCAAGGACCCGAACGACCCCGCCGCCATTGCCGCCCGTGAGCAAATCGCGAAGGCACTTCAGGAGCTGCGATCGCCAGCTCCGGCCGTGCAAAACACGGCTTCGCGCCCGTTTTTCCAGCAGTGGAAATTCTGACGCTGAGCCACCGATCGAGCGAGACCGCTCGCGGAAACGCGGGCGGTTTTGTTTTGGCGGCGTGAGGCGTTACACCGCAAGGCGTTAACCATGTTGCGCCACACTCAGATTGTTTCTGTGCGATAATTGAATGGACGACGAGCGGTTCTAGGGGGGCCCATGGGTTGGCGGACAAGTAACAATCACGGACACGATGACGATGACTCGAGCGCGCCGGGACAGGATTTCGGCTCTTGGGTGTGGACCGCTTCTCATGACGCGCACTCCGGACTGCTCCCGTTCGATTTCGCCAAGGGTGGCAAGCCCGGCGGCGGCGGTGGCGGTCCTCCCGGCGGCGGTGGCGGCGGCGGCGGAATCCTGACCAGCTACACCAGCGGCGATGCCGGCGAGTACAACATCAACGTCGTTTTCCAGGGCGGCAACTGGACGACTGCGCTTCAGCACGCCTTCATCGTCGCCGCCGATCAGCTCAGCGACTACATCATCGGCGACATCGTGGACGTCGGTCTCATCGACGACATCTCCATCTACGCGTCGGTTGTGCGCATCGACGGACCGGGGCGCATTCTTGGGCAAGCCGGACCGACAGATCTCCGCGCCGGCTCATTTCTTCCCGACACCGCAATCATGCAGTTCGACGTCGCCGATGCCACCAATTACGACGGCAAGGGTCTCTTCGACGACATCGTCATGCATGAAATGCTTCACTCCATCGGCTTCGGCACCATCTGGTCGGATTTGAACCTGTTATCGGGCGCAGGCACGTCCAATCCGACGTTCACCGGCAGCCAGGCGGTCGCCGCCTATCACCTCGTCTATCCTCTCGCACCCGCGGGAAACATTCCCGTCGAACAGGACGGCGGCGCGGGCACGCGCGATTCCCATTGGGACGATCTGAAATTCGGCAACGAGCTGATGACTGGCTACATCAACACCAACAACGATCTCTCCTATATGACCATCGCCTCACTCGCCGATCTTGGTTACAAATTGGACCCTCTGCTAGACGACACGCCCTTCACCTCGCCGGCTTGGATTTGATTGTGGAGCAGGTGTAACCTCCCGCGAACACAGGAGGGAGCGATGGATCTCAAGTGGCGGAATTTCCCTTACGTCATCACGCTTGCGGCAGCGGTCGTGACGCCCGTCTTGGGCCAGAGCTCCATCCCGGATTTCTCCGGCATCTGGGCGCATGCGAATCCCGGCTTCGAACCGCTGTCATCCGGTCCTACGTCGCTCATCAACCGGGAGCGCCGCCCGAACGGCACCGGCAATGGCCTCAAGCTTGTCGGCGATCACACCAATCCTATTCTGAAGCCACAAGCCGCGGAGATCGTGAAAAAGCACGGTGAACTCGGGCTGAGTTGGACGGGCGATCCGAACCCGCACAACCAATGTTGGCCCGAAGGCCCGCCGTTCGCGATGACGAACGGCCCGACGCAGATCGTGCAAGGGCGGAACAAGGTCACCATCCTCTATCAGGACAACAGCCAAGTCCGTCACATACGCCTGAATCAACAGCACCCGGCCAAGGTGACGCCCACCTGGTATGGCGACTCCGTGGGTCACTACGAGGGCGACACGCTGGTGATCGACACGGTGGGCATCAAGGTCGGGAAGTATGCGATGGTCGACTGGTACGGCACGCCGCATAGCGAAGATCTGCACGTTGTCGAACGCTACCGCATGATCGACTACGCGACCGCGAAAGAAGGCTTCGACCGCGACGCCAAGGAGCACAATGTCGATGCGGGGATGCCGGTCGCGAACTCGCAGGGCAAGTATCTGCAGCTCCACTTCACGGTCGAGGATCCGAAATACTTCACGACCAAGTGGAGCGCCACCATGACGTATCGATATGCCATCACTGGCCAGGTAGGCGACTGGGCGGAACAGGCTTGCGCCGAAAACCTCTTTTGGTACCCGGGAGTAGAGTCCGACGTGCCGCGGGCCGCAAAGCCGGATTTCTGAGCTTAGCACCCGCGCGCAACGGGAGCGCCGCTCGGGCGCATCGCTCGTCCCTGATGGCGGCAGGCTGTTCGAAGCCGCCAGCTCTTGGCGTTTTGGTTATCGTCCCGTGACGGCTCGGTGACCGAGATTTTCCGATTTGCCCGCTCTATCAGGCGAACCGTGTCCGGGCGTTCGTGTGGTTTCCTCAAGAGCCGAATTCGCGGCTTCAGCCAGGACATCAATGCTCGTGAAGGGCGTCCATGTGGTCCATCGAGGTGCCCGCCGTTCGACGAAGTCCTCTAACCGAGGCTTGGGCGACCACTCACCCATATTTGCCCGGTGGGCAAACTCGGGATGAGCCACCAGCGCGTCGACGGCCTCGACCCTAGTGCGTCCCCTGCCGACGGGATGACGCAAAAGAGTCTGGAATCCGGGCGGCGCCGCGTACCAGTGCCCATCGTCGTCGTGGAATAGCAGGAAGGAAAGGCTGTCGCTGTCCATGCGCAGAAAACAACGTTGAACGCGTATGGTTTCGCGCGCCCCAGGATATCCACAGGCTAAATCTGCGGCACCCGCCGGCGGGTAGGCGCCTTAGACAACCCTTAGAGGAGATGGACCGATGGCAGCGTGGGTGAAATGCGCGACCGCAACAGGGGATCGGTATGTCAATTTCGACCTTGTCGTGCTCGTCAGCCGGAACGATCCCGAAAACACGAGCAATCTGCTGCTCTCGACGGGGACGACACTCTCGGTCGGCCAGTCGCCCGAAGAGCTGATGGAGTCCGCCGCCCTGGCGCGGGGGAAGACCTAGCGTTCGCGGACAACAACGCGCCGCCCGTTTCCCCCTGCGGGCGGTTTTGAGTGCGGCACCCCCTACGGGGCTTCTCTCGTGCTGGGCTTATGCCGCCGGGCTTATTTGCGATCTCGGGGATTCAGGATCGTCTCGCGGGGAGTCGTCCTCGTTCATGCCGCTCACTTCGAACAGGCACGCGACATTGCCCATCGTTACGCGGGCGGCACCGGCAAGCTGGAGCCAGGACTGGGCGAGCTGCAACAACGCCGCTTTTTCAGCGTAAGAATTCGCCCCCTTGGCCCTGAGAAGGCATCCATCGGCATTACGCGCAAATCTGTCGGCTCGCATGGCACATACCCAACCTTTAGGCACAAAACGCGACTGGATCGCAGTTTGTTCCGCAGGCTTGCATAAGGTTGGATAAGACGCCCGCCGCAATGGCAGACGATCTCCCGCTAGCCCACCCGCGTGTCCTCTTCCATATCAGAAGCGCGTGTGAAGAGCTGCGGCTGGAATCGGTGCATGGCTACGGCATCGGTGAGAGCGATTTCGATGTGGGCCATATCCCGCTTCATTGCCGCCTCTCGCAGTTCTTCACTCAAGAACTTGGTGATCGAGTAGCACCCCGGCGGTCCGGCCACACTGAGGTAAACCGCTACATTGCTGGAAATGAGATGAGCGATGCGCCCAGCCCATTCCCGGATGAAAGGTTTCGGTGGCGGTGCGACGATAAAGAAATTCACCCCGCCTTTGTCATAGCCGAGGGTCTTGTTATCGGCCTCGAAATTGATCAGCACGCCGCTCTTATCAGGTCGCCAGTGCTCGCCCAGGAATTCAAGATAGCGCCATCCGCAGTGATACTGCCGGCAGACCGGGTAGCGGGTCTCGTATATCGAACATCCGCCGCCGCAGAGGTGCGCACATTGCACGCCCGGGACCTTCTTGAATTCCTCGGTATCGATGGTGAGTGCAGTGCAGCAGACCGTACATTCGCCACACTCCCGTCCGTTCACCAGTTCCAAGGCAGCGGTTCCTTGCGCACTTTCCGTTGAACGAGAGCTCAGGCCCTATCGTGGTTCCATGGTCTTGGATGAGTTTTGCGCGACTTCTCGCGATTCGCTCGCGGCGCCGGTCTCAGCCGAAAATGCGCACCCGGCGTTTGACGGGCGCTTTTGCAGTTTTGCCGCCGTCCGTCTTGTCGGCTGCTTCCTTGGCCAACCTCAGCGCACGAAGTCGAGCGGTTTTGGCCGCACTCTTCGCGCGGTCCTTCTCGATTTCCTCTTTGATCGCAGCGTCGCGTTGGAGCGCAGCGAGGCGTTGACCCTCGACACCGCGGCCGCGGGGTGTGCCAGTGGAATTGTTCCGGTCGATCTTCAAACTCGTTTACTCCGGCGGAAAAAAACACAGGCGGCCCCGAGGATCGGGGGCCGCCTGTCGCTGCTCACGTCATGTGGATTTCAGGTTCACCGCCTTCGAGCCGCGCGCATCCGGCTGGATGTCGAACGACACGCGTTGTCCTTCGGCAAGGCTGCGCAGCCCGGCTTTTTCCACGGCCGTGGCATGGACAAAAACGTCCTTGCCGCCGCCTTCCGGGGAAATGAAGCCGAAGCCTTTTGTCGTGTTGAAAAACTTCACTGTTCCCATGGCCATAACAGGTTCCTTTTGCATCGGGTTCCACCTGAGCGAAATGCTCACGCGTTGCGATTGGGACGCTGGATCGGGAGTGAAGTTAGGCTGTCTCGTCCAGGCGCGCTGTTAAGCGAGGGTGGATTTCTAAAACAGGCGCGCTTCTTCCGACGGACGCCGTCGCACCCTTCATATAAACCAGCCGGGGTCAAGTATCAATGAGGAAGCCCGGGGGACGAGAAAGGCGCCACGCGCAAAACGGCCGCGTTCGCCTCTGTCGGCTCGGGAAAAGGGTTGCTCGACATCGCTCCGGATTACGGCGTGCTGGTGGATGCGTCGAAGCGCGTTGAAGGGGGAGCAAAATCGCGGACCGTGACCACGACGGTCGTTAAGGATTCTCGGGAGCGGGTGGGAAAAGCTTGCCGCGTGAGGAGGGCGATTTCTGCCGGGTGAGCGCACGTGAGCGGTGGAAAGACCATATTTCCCGAGGGGTCGCCGTTGGCATCGGCGTTGCTCTGTCGTTCAACCGAAGGCTCAACACGGTAAACGAGCGTGCTGAAACTGACGCTTCTGACCAGTCTGATTGCTTCGGCCACCTTCGTTGGCACGCTGGCGTTCGCGCCCGCGGTGATCGATGTCGGCCAGCGCTTGGGGTTTGGACGTGCAGAGGTCGCACGCGTCAGCGCAACGCCCCCGGCGACGATCGGCCGGGAGTGCAAGACCGCGCTCCAGAAGGTCGTGGCGGCGCTTGGCAGTAAGGACTGTTCGCCGTAACGGGACGGCCCAATTCGGGCGTGTTCGGCCGTTAACAGTGCGTTCACCATAAAAATCCGCAGGATCCAAGGCCGGAAGCGGCTGGCATCGTCCTTGCTGATGACAGGGATGAAAGGTTCAACACGGGACAGACCAATGCGGCTCACGCTTCTGACCAGTGCCATTGCAGCGGTGACCTTCGTCGCGACGCTTGCTTTTGCGCCGGCCATTGCCGATGTCGGCGAGCGGTTGGGTTCCGGTCAGTCCGAGGTCGAGCGCTTGAGCGTTCCCCAGGAGCAGGTTTTCACGGCCAAGGAATGCCGGACGTCGTTGCAGGTTGTCGTGGTCGCTCTCGGCCACAAGGATTGCAAGTAAGCTTCCCACCCAAGAAGCAGATCTCTTGAAGCCCTCCGTTTTGGAGGGCTTTTTTTACGCTGAGGGCTTCCAACGCAGCACGGGTTTGCGCGCGGCGAGTGTCTCATCCAGACGGCGGCGGGGCGCGAGCATAGGGGCGTTTTTGAAGCGCGCAGCGTTGCCGGCTTTCGCTTCGGCCGCAAGCGCACGCATCACCGCGATGAACTTGTCGAGCGAGGCCTTCGATTCGGTCTCGGTCGGCTCGATCAGCATCGCGCCGTGCACGACAAGCGGGAAATACACGGTCATCGGATGGAAGCCCTCGTCGATCAGCGCCTTGGCGAAATCGAGCGTTGTGATGCCGGTCTCCTTCAGGAACTCGTCGTCGAAGAGCGCCTCGTGCATGCAGGGGCCTTCGTAGGGCGCGCTCATGATGTCGTTGAGAGAGGCTAAGACGTAGTTCGCGTTCAGCACCGCGTCCTCGGCCACCTGTTTGAGACCGTCCGCTCCGTGGCTGAGCATGTAAGTCAGTGCACGGACGAACATGCCCATCTGGCCGTGGAATGCGCACATGCGGCCGAAGGGCGTCAGGCCCGCGTCTTCGGCGTCAGCCATCTCCTCGATGAATCTCAGCCCGGCGTCATCGCGTACCATGCGCGGCAGCGGCGCGTAAGACGCGAGGCGTGCGGAGAACACGACAGGCCCTGCTCCCGGTCCGCCGCCGCCATGCGGTGTGGAGAACGTCTTGTGCAGATTGATGTGCATCGCATCGATGCCGAGATCGCCCGGCTTCACGCGTCCGACGATCGCGTTGAAGTTCGCGCCGTCGCAGTAGAAATAGGCGCCGGCCGCGTGCACCGCGTCGGCGATCTCGATCATGTCGCGCTCGAACAATCCGCAGGTGTTGGGGTTGGTCAGCATCAGCGCAGCGACGTCGGGGCCGAGCTTCTCCTTGAGCGACGCAAGATCGACGCGGCCATCGGCGCTCGCCTTCACGTTCTCCGTCGTGAAACCCGAGAGCGCGGCCGTCGCAGGGTTGGTGCCGTGCGCGGATTCAGGGACCAGGATGCGATGGCGCGTCTCACCGCGCGCTTGGATCGCGGCGCGGATCGCGAAGAGGCCGCACAGCTCGCCGTGCGCGCCCGCCTTGGGACTCATCGCGACCGCCGGCATGCCGGTGAGCGTCATCAGCCAGCGCGAGAGCTCGGCGATGAGCTCGAGGGCGCCCTGCACGGTCTTGCGCGGCTGGAGCGGATGGATGTCGGCGAAGCCAGGCAGCCGCGCCATCTTCTCGTTCAGTCGCGGATTGTGCTTCATCGTGCAGGAGCCGAGCGGATAGAGGCTCGCATCGATGGACGCGTTGCGCTGCGAGAGGCGCACATAGTGCCGCATCGTCTCGGGCTCGGAGAGGCCCGGGAGGCCGATGGATTTGCGCCTGAGGCCGCCGAGGCGATCGTTGGCGAGGGCAATATCGGGGAGGTCGACGCCGGTCACATCGGTGCGGCCGATCTCAAAGATGAGGCCTTCCTCGTGGTCGAGGCCGCGGTCGCCGGAGATGGTCGCAGGTGCGGCGCTCGCTTCGGCGGTCGCGGGTTTCGTCGGGCGGCCTTGCGCGTTGAGCATCAGACCGTCTCCTTGAGCGCCTTGGCATAGGCGTCGATATCGGCGTCGGCGGTGAGTTCGGTCGCGGCGACGATCAGATGGTTGGCGAGCTCCGGCTCGCGCGGATAGAGGCGCGAGGCACGCACACCGGGATTGATGCCGCGGTCGACGAGCGTATCCACGATGCCGATAGCGGGCCGCGGCAATTCGAGCGTGAACTCGTTGAAGAACGCGGGCGTCGAGAGCTTTATGCCCTTGATGGACGTGAGGCGGTCGGCAAGCGCGATCGCTTTCGCGTGGTTGAGCTTCGCGAGGCGCGTGAGCCCTGCTTCTCCCAGCAGCGAAACATGGATCGAAAACGCGAGCGCGCAGAGACCCGAGTTGGTGCAGATGTTGCTGGTCGCCTTCTCGCGCCGGATGTGCTGCTCGCGTGTGGAGAGCGTGAGCACGTAGCCGCGGCGGCCATCGGCGTCGACGGTTTCGCCCGCGAGGCGCCCGGGCATCTGACGCACATGCTTCTCGCGCGCGGCAAAAAGGCCGACATAGGGACCGCCGAAATTGAGCGCGTTGCCGAAAGACTGGCCCTCGGCGGCGACGATGTCGGCGCCCATGTCGCCGGGCGGCGTGACGAGGCCAAGCGACACGGCTTCAGTGACGACGACGATAAGAAGCGCGCCTTTCGCGTGAGCGGCATCGGCGAGCGGCTTCAGATCGCGCACCTGCCCGAACACATCAGGGTTCTGCACGACGACGCAGGACGTGTTGTCGTCGATCAGCGAGGCGAGGTCTTCGGGCTGTCCCGGCGCCGTAATCGGAGCGGTCACGATCTCGGCCGTGAGGGAGGCCATCGTGCGAACCGTGTCCGCATAGTGCGGATGCAGGCTGCCGGCGAGCACCGTGCGGTTCCTGCCCGTGATGCGGTCCGCCATCAGCACGGCTTCGGCGGTCGCGGTCGAGCCGTCATACATCGAGGCGTTCGCCACCTCCATGCCGGTGAGCATCGCGACCTGGGTCTGGAATTCGAACAGCACCTGAAGTGTCCCTTGCGCGATCTCGGGCTGGTACGGCGTATAGGACGTCAGGAACTCCGAGCGCTGGATCAGATGATCGACGGTCGCAGGGACATGGTGGCGGTACGAACCGGCGCCGCAGAAGAACGGCATCTTGCCTGCGGGCGTGTTGCGCTCGGCAAAGGCGGTGAGCGTGCGCTCGACTTCGATCTCGCCGGCATGCGGCGGCAGGTCGAAACGCGCGCCGCGGGCGGATTTGGGCACGTCGCGGAAGAGATCGTCGATCGAGCGCGCGCCGATCTTCGCCAGGATGGCGCGGCGGTCGTCGGGAGTGAGGGGGAGGTAGCGCATTACTGGTCCTTAGCAGTCACCCGGGAAACCATGGGTCCCCTTCCCTCGCCGCGCAAACGCGCGGCTCGCCGGGGATGACGGTTGTTGTGCTCATAGGGTCTTCACGAAGTCGTTGTACTGAGCTTCTGTCATCAGGTTTTCGAGCTCGCCGGCGCCCGACACTTTCATGCGGAAGAACCAGCCAGCGCCTTCCGGATCGGCGTTGACCTTGGCGGGATCGTCCTTGATCGCAGCATTGGATTCGGTCACTTCGCCGGAGATGGGCGCGTAGATTTCGCTCGCCGCCTTCACGCTCTCGACGACCGCAATCTCGCCGCCGGCCGCAACCTTCTTGCCGGCTTGAGGCAGCTCGACGAACACGACGTCGCCCAGCTGGTCCGCGGCGTATTTGGTGATGCCGACGGTGGCGACGCCGCCATCGATACGCAGCCACTCGTGACTCTTGGAAAAGCGCAAGTCTGCCATGTCACACTCCTTGTGTGCTGCGTTTGTAGCGATGCGGCACGAACGGCATCGGCGCCACCTGAACGGGGCGCGCCGCGCCGCGCACCATCACCGCAAGCTCGGCGCCGTCGGCCGCGAATGGCGTTTCGACATAGGCCATGGCGATCGGCGCACCCACGCTCGGGCCGAAGCTGCCGCTGGTGACGCGGCCGATCGTGCGGCCGGTCTTGTCGACGATCTCCGCACCTTCGCGCGCGGGCACCTTGTCGAGCACACGAAGACCCACGCGCCTCCGCTTGGCGCCTTCGAGCAATTCGTTCATCAGACGCTCGGCGGCGGGGAAGTCGCGCGCCATCTTGCGGCGTTTGCCGATGGAGAAAGCGAGATCCGCT
>Ga0184629_10000901_pt1 | contig 12674 bp, 10 predicted proteins | sample PLM4_32_b1_FD_133158 | JGI IMG/M metagenome (GOLD analysis project Ga0184629, IMG submission 133158) | Groundwater sediment microbial communities from an aquifer in East River, Colorado, USA - PLM4_32_b1 | ecosystem: Environmental > Terrestrial > Soil > Riparian zone | place: USA: East River... | reverse complement strand
CGTGCGCTGCCCCGGCTGAACCTGCCATCCATGAAAGTTGGTCCCGTCGTAGGCCAGGACCAGCTTGTAGGTCCTCACCTTCGCCACATCAGTGCAGCCGCCGCGAGCGCCACGCCCGCGCCGCTCGCGATCCACGGGCTCCGCGGCCCCCGGGTCACGGGCCGCAGCCGATAGTGCCGGGCCTCGAGCGCGAGCGCAACGCGGTCGGCGCGCTCCAGCGATCCGATCATCACCGGCACCACCGCCGCGCGCTGGCGCCGGATCCACTCCTGCGCGCCGCGGGGCGGACGGCCGGCGCGCAGCGCCTGGACGCGGCCGACCCGCTGGAACTCGTCGCGGACCAGCGGCGCGAAGCGCAGCGCGAGGGACAGCGTGGCGCGCGCCCTCCGCACCGGCAGGCCGAGACGCTCGAGCGGAGCGGCGAGACCGGCGATCTCGTCCGCGGCCCGCTCCCCCGGCCACAGCGCGCGCAGCCCATGGAGCGCGATCCCGGCGCCCGTCATGCGCAGTACGAGCAGCACGCCGTTCCAGAGCCCCTCGACCGTGGCGCGCAGCCCGAAGATCGCGGGCAGCGGCAGCGGCCGGCCCGGATTGAGGTAGAGGTTGAGCGCGAGCGAGAGCGCGGCGCCCCCGGCGAGCAGCCGGAGCCACGCCGCGGAGGGCCAACCCGCCTCCGCGCGCCAGGCGGCGAAGCAGGCGACCAGCACGCACGCCGCCGCGGTCTCGAGGCGGCCCGCGATCAGCGCTCCCACCATGGAGCCGAGCAGGAGCGGCGCCAGGCTCTCGGGGCGGACGGGCCGCGCGGGATCCGCGGAGGTCGCGGACTGCGGGATCGACTGCGGGCCGGCCGGCCGCGCGGACTTGGGGGTCGCCTCGGGTTCGAGACGGGAGGTGCGCGCCGTCACGGCGTGCGCGAGCCCGCCCGGCACAGCTCCTCCGCGATCTGGACCGCGTTCAGGGCTGCGCCTTTCCGCAGGTTGTCGGAGGCGATGAAGAACTCGAGCGCGTTCGGCTGCGAGAGGTCGCGGCGCGCGCGGCCCACCAGCACCTCGTCGCGGCCCTCGGCCGCGAGCGGCGTCGGGTAGCGGTTGCTTCCCGGATCGTCCACCACCTCGAGGCCGGGGAAGCGCCGCCACAGCGCCCGCGCTTCGTCGGGCTCGATCGCGCGGTCGAAGCGCACGTTCACAGCTGCCGAATGCCCGACGCGCACCGGCACGCGCACCGCGGTCGCCGTCACCGGGAGCGCCGGAGACCCCAGGATTTTACGCGTCTCCCACACGATCTTCATCTCCTCGCGCGCGTAGCCGTTGCTCTCGAAGCGGTCGATGTGCGGGACCACGTTGAAGGCGAAGGGCGGGAGCCCCCCGGCGCGCGGCGGCGGCGGTCCGTCGAGCCCGGCGCGCACGCCGCTCTCCAGCTCGGCCAGCGCCTCCGCACCCCCGCCCGAGACCGACTGGTAGGTCGCAACCGCCACGCGCTCGAGGCGCGCGGCGCGCGCGAGCGGCGCCAGGGCCATGACGATCGCGATCGTCGAGCAGTTGGGATTCGCGACCAGCGTGGGACCGGATTCGAGCAGCGCGCCGTTCACCTCCGGCACGACCAGCGGCACGTCGTCGTGGTAGCGGAAGGCGCTGCTGTTGTCCACGACCCGGGCGCCCGACGTCCGCGCCGGCTCCGCCCACTGCTCGCTCACCGCGTTCCCGACCGCGAACAGCGCGATCTCGATCCCGTCGAACGCCCCTGGCCGCACCGCCTCGACCGGCAGCTCGCGCCCGCGGAAGCGGAGCGCGCGGCGGTTCCCGTCGCTGGCGAGGAGGAGCGGCGTCTCGGTCGGAAAGTCGCGCTGCTCGAGCACGCGGAGCATGGCCTGGCCCACGAGGCCGGTGGCTCCAAGGATCGCGACACGCCGGCTCACGTGGTCTCCTCCGATGGCGGAACGGAGCGGACGCTCGGCGTACGGGCACGCACGGGAAGGAGCACGCATCGTAGAGGCGTCACGCGCCGGGTGTCAACGCCGGGAACGCACGCCCTGCGCCGGTCGGCCATGTTATCGGCCGGATGGTCTGGCGGCTCTCCCAATGGGCGCGGGACTCCGCGGAGCGGGCACGGGGTTGACATCAACTTGTCGTGACGGCTTCAGGCGAGCGCTTCGGTCGCGCTCCTCGACCGCTCCTGATGTCTGCGCTGACGGGTCCAAGCTTGGCGCCCGTGGCGCAATTCAGCGCGGGCCGTGAAAAGAATCGTCGCGAACCGTTTCGTGCGCCGCGCGCGGCCGCCAGAGCGCTTCACAAGCACATGCTAGCCTGATTGCGCCCCGCGGCCCCCGAGATCACGACCAGCCCCCGCTGGAGACTCGGCCATGGACCCCTTCGCAGTTTCCCACTTCAGCGACCGCGCCCTGCGGCCCGGGCCGAGATCGAGCTGCTGCTGGCCCAGCGCTTCCCGCGGCCGGACCTGGCCGAGCGACTCCAGGCCATCCCGCCGCCGCCTTCGGCGATCCTGCCGGAGGAGGAGCTTTGCCCGGGGAAAGTTGACGCGTCAACTATTTCGCCCGGGGGGCCGGTCCTGGGCCCGGTCGACGAGCTTCGTCCGGGGACAGCGGCTACGACCGCGGCTTCGATCGGACCGTCGGCCCCGCGGGCGTTCGATCAGGCTCTGTCTGCGAGGGTTGAAGCAGTGGCTCCGCGACCCCGGGTGACGCCGCTGGCGCCGGCGCGGTTCGGGCTCCAGGTCACGCTCGACCAGGCGACCTACGATCTGCTGCAGCAGGCCCGGGCGCTGATGGGCCATCCGAATCTCGCGGGAGAGATCGTCCCGGTCCTCAAGAGCGCACTCCAGTTGCTCGTCGGCCACCTCGAGAAGCGCAAGTTCGCGCCGACCGCGCGTCCCGGCCATGCGCGGCCCACTGCGTCCGCACGCCACATTCCGGCGGCGGTGAAACGCGAAGTTCTGGGCACGCGACGGGGGCCGGTGCACGTTCACGAGCGACGGCGGCCAGCGCTGCCCGGCGCGCAGGATGCTCGACTTCGATCACCGCGAGCCCGTGGCGCGCGGCGGCGAGGCGACGGCGGAGAACCTGCGTCTCGTGTGCCGGGCGCACAACCAGTATGCCGCCGAGTGCAGCTTCGGGGCCGGCTTCATGGAGCGCAAACGCGACGCGGTGCGGGCCGCGCGCAGGCGGGCGGCGCCTCGCGCGGAGCGCCGCAGCCTCTCGAACTACTGTCTCACGACTGCCCGCAGCGCGAGCAGCGCGAGCCCTGCGGCGCACAGCAGCCCCGGCCAGTCGCCGAGCCGGGTGTAGAGCGTCTTGGGCCCGGGGGTCGCGAGCGGGGCGCTCAGGACCTCGGCTGTGAAGACCGGAAGCCTGTGCGTGATGCGGCCGTAGCCGTCCACCAGGATCGTGAGCCCGGTGTTGGCGCAGCGCGCGAGCGGGACGTGGTGCTCGACCGCGCGGAACACCGCCATCGCCGCGTGCTGGGTGAGCGCGGCGCCGTTTCCGAACCACTCGTCGTTGGTGATGTTCACGAGCCAGCGCGCGCCCTTCCGCACGTCCGCGCGCGCGAGCGCCGGAAAGATGGATTCGAAGCAGATGAGCGTGCTGAACGGTCCGGCGGGACTCGGGTAGAGCACGGCCTCGCGCCCCGCCTCCCACTCGGCCTGCCCCAGCTCGATCTTCCCGAGAGCCGGAATCAGCCACTGGAACGGCATGCGCTCGCCGAACGGCACGAGGTGGCGCTTGGCGTAGGGCGTGACGTGCGGCTCGCCGGGCGCGAACAGGCCCGCGGCGTTGTACGCGCGCAGCCGGCCGTCGACGCCGACGCCGTAGTCGGCGAAGCCGCTGAAGATGGGCACCGAATCGCGGGCGACGAAGCGCGCGACCTCGATCGCCTGCTCGGGCTGCTTCGTGAGGTAGCTGCCGGTCGCGGTCTCGGGCCAGATCAGGAGCGCAGGGCGCGGAGCGGCCCGTGCCGCACGCTCGCTGAGCGCGAGAAACGTGTCGAGGATCGCTTTCTGGTGCTTGCCCGACCACTTCACTTCGCCGGCGATGTTGCCCTGCACCAGCGCCACCACCGGGCCCGGCTCGCGCGGCGCAGCCTGCAGGACGCGCCCTCCCCAGAACCACGGCAGGAGGAGCGCCAGGACGGCGCCGGCCGCGGAGCGGATCCGCGCGCTTCCGGCGAAGGCGCGCCAGATCAGCACGTTCACGAGTGCCAACCAGAGTGTCACGAGCGTCACGCTCCCGAGGCTCGCGAGCTGGAGGACCGGCGCGTAGGCGTGCTGCGTGTATCCGGGCTGGAACCAGGTGAAGCCGAGCTCGCCCGAGCCGCGCAGCTCCTCCACGGAGAGGAGCGCGAGCGGAAACGTCAATGCGAGGGGCACTCGCGCCCGCCGCGCGAGCACGCCCGCCACCAGTGTCGTCAGCCCGCTGAAGAGCGCGAGGTAGAGCGCGGCCGCGACCCACGCCGGATACTTGAGCCACGGCACGGTGATCGCGACGTCGGAGAGCAGCGCGATCCAGTGGATCCCGACCAGGTAGAAGCCGAAGCCGAAGACGTATCCGAGCGCGAAGAGCCCGCGCGCGCCCACTCTCCCACCGGCCGGGAGATCCGCCGGCGGCCCCGATCCGCCGCCTCCGCGCTCGAGGCAGGCGCCGAGCGCCACGAGCAGCGGCACGTAGGCGAACCACGCGAGGAATCCGAGCGGCGCGGGGAAGAACGCGCTGCCTAAGAGCGCGCCCGAGGCGAGCGCGAGCCCGACCGCGCGCCGGTCAGGCGAGCCGGACCTCCTTGCCCTGCTCGGCCGAACGGTAGATCGCGTCCATCAGCTGCATCACCGGCAGGATTTCCTCGGCGCTGCCCATCGGCTTGGCGGCCTTGCGCAGCACCTCGCCGAAGTGCGCGATCTGGGCCTCGATCGAGTGCTTGAACTGGTTGCGCGAGGAATCCATCGTGGGGGTGACGTTGACCAGCGTCCCATGCATGCCCTTGTGGATGCGCAGGGGGTTCAGGAGCGCCGCCCCGCCGGAGCCGAAGAGGTTGAGGTAGGCGAAGTCCTTCTCCATCAGGAGCCCCCAGGTCAGCTCGAGCGAGAGCGTGGCCCCGGTCGCGAGCCTGAGGAACGCCGTTGCGCTGTCCTCAACCTCGCCCTTCTTCGTGCGGTGCACACTCGCGGTGACCGATTCCACGCCCGGGCCGCCCAGCGTCCAGAGCGCCAGGTCGAGCATCTGGAAGCCGAGATCGAGCACCACGCCGCCGCCGGATTCGCGCTTCTGCCGCCGCCACTCGTCGGAGTCCCACGCGGTGCGCTGGCGCAGCCAGCCGGCCTTGGCGAGGAAGATGTCGCCGAGGTCGCCCTTCTGCACGAACGTGCGCAGGAGCTGCGCGTCGGGACGGAAGCGGTGCTGGACCGCGCACATCAGGACGCGGTCCGCCTTCTTCGCGGTCTTCGCCATCGCAGCTGCCTCCTCGGCGCTGCGCGCCAGCGGGCGCTCGCTCAGCACGTGCTTGCCGGCCTCGAGGGCGGCGCTCGCCATGGGCGCGTGCAGGAAGTTGGGCGTGCAGATGTCGATCGCGTCGATCTCGTCGTCCGCGAGCATGTCGTCGAAGCGGGTGTGGACGCGCGGGATCTGGAACTTCTGCGCGACGCGCGCCGCCTTCTCGGGGTCGCGATCGCACAGGGCCGCGAGCTCCAGCCCCTCGGTGCGCTTGAGCGTCGGAATGTGGGCGATCTGCGCCACCGCGCCCACTCCCACCAGGCCGAGCTGGAGATTCTTTCGCGCCACGATTCCTCCCTGGATGTTCCTGCGCGTGTCCGAAGTCCGCGGCCGTGCGCGGAGCAGGCGTGTTGCAAGATCGGCGCGGCAGTCTAGGGAGCGGCCGCGGGACCGTCAAGCGCCGCCGGCGCTCACGCCGAGGTTCGTTCCGCGATGCGCGCCTCCGTCTCCTCCGGCGCCCCGAGCCCATAGCGCCTGAGCTTCTTGAGCAGTCCCTGGCGCGAGAGCCCGAGCGAGCGCGCGGCCTGCGACTTGTTGCCGCGGCTCCGCTCCAGTGCTTCGCGCAGCCGGCGCTGCTCGAGCGCCCGCGTCTCGGCGTGGAGGCCGCGCTCGGCCGGCGTCCCGGGCAGGAGCGGGATCTCCGGCCAGTGCTCGAGCGCCACGATCTCGCGCGCTCCCGCCACCTTCACGGCGTACGCGCACGCGTTCGAGAGCTCGCGCACGTTCCCGGGCCACGGGTAGCGCATCAGGTGCGCGGCGAGGTCGGGGTCGAGCGCCGGGGGCGGCAGGCCGACGTCCGCCGCCGCGCGCCGCAGGAACGCGGCCGCCAGCAGCAGCGCGTCGTCGCCGCGCTCGCGCAGCGGCGGCAGGCGCAGGCGCACCGCGTTCAGCCGGTAGTAGAGGTCGGCGCGGAAGCCGCCGCCCTCCACGCCCTCGGCGAGGCTCCGGTGGGTGGCCGAGACCACGCGCACGTCGAGGCGCCGCAGCTTGGTCTCGCCCACTCGCCGCGCCTCGCCCTCCTGGAGCACGCGCAGCAGTTTCATCTGGAGCAGGGCGCTCGCGTCCCCGATCTCGTCGAGGAAGAGCGTGCCCTGGTGCGCGGCCTCGAACAATCCCTCGCGGTCGGCGACCGCGCCGGTGAAGGCGCCGCGGCTGTGACCGAAGAGCTCGCTCTCGATCAGGCTGTCGGGCGTGGCCCCGCAGTTGTGCGCCACGAATTCCGCGCGGCGCCGCGGCGAGAGCACGTGCAGCGAGCGCGCCACCAGCTCCTTGCCGGTGCCGGTCTCCCCCAGCAGCAGCACCGGCAGCCCGCTCTCCGCGACGCGCGCGAGGGCGCGCCGCACGTCGCGCCAGGCCTGCGAATCCCCCAGCATCTCGGGCGGCACGAGCCGCCCCCCGTCCAGAGCTTCCCGCTGCATCCCAACCTCCCCGTCCCGACCCTGGGCGCGGACGGCTCACGAGCCGTCCGGGCGAGTCCGACGCTCACGGCGACCCCACCCACTCGACGCCGCGCTCGCCGCTCTGCACGACGCCGATCTCGAAGCAGGTCTCGCCCGCGCGCGCAAGATCGCGGGCGAGAGATGCGCTTTCGGCGGGGGCCGTGACGACGATCATTCCGATCCCGAGGTTGAAGGCGCGACGCGCATCCTCGAGCGGGATCCCGCCGGCCGCGATCAGCCAGCGGAAGAGCGGGGGCAGGGGCCAGTGCGCGGCGTCCACGCGCGCGCGGATGCCTTCGGGGAGCACGCGCTCGAGGTTCCCGGCGATCCCGCCGCCGGTGACGTGCGCGAGCGCCCGCACCCGCCCCGCCTCCAGCGCGGGGGCGAGCGCCGGACCGTACCAGCGGTGCGGCGCGAGCAGCGCGTCTGCGAGCCGCCCGCCGCCGCCCGGCAGCGGATCCTCGGGCGTGAGCCCGGAATCTTCGAGCACGTGGCGCGCGAGCGAGTAGCCGTTGGTGTGGAGCCCGCTCGAAGCCAGGCCCAGGAGCCGGTCTCCGGGACGCACCGCGCTGCCGTCGAGCACGCGGTCCCCGGCGATCACGCCCAGCATGCAGCCGGCGAGGTCGAGCACGCCCGGCCGGTAGGTGTCGGGCATCTCGGCGGTCTCCCCGCCGAGCAGCGCCGCTCCCACCTCGCGGCAGGCGCGGCTCAGCCCCTCGACCACCGCGATCACCGCTTCGGAGTCGAGCCGCGACTGGGCGATGTAGTCGAGGAACGCGATGGGCGTGGCGCCGTGCACCAAGAGGTCGTTGGCGCCGTGGTAGACGAGGTCGGCCGCTGCGTCGCCCACGCGGCCCGCCGCGAGCGCCAGATGGAGCTTGGTGCCCACGCCGTCCAGGGTGGCGGCCATGAGGCGCGCGCCCTGCGGCCACTCCATCACCCCCGCGAAGCCGCGCTCGAGCGGGCGCACGCCGGGGCCCCAGGTGGCCCGCAGCGCGCGCGCGATGCGCTGCTTGATCGCGTCCCCGCGATCGATGTCGACGCCGGCGTCGCGGTAGCGCATCAGCGGAGCACCCGCAGGGGCCGGATGCGGAGCAGGAGCAGGTCTTCGCTGCTGGGACTCGGCAGGAGATCGAAATGCCCCTGGCCGTGGAGGCGCGCGAGGCACCCGACCACCTCGGCGTCGAACTGGGTGCCGGAGCCGCGGCGCAGCTCCGTGAGCGCGGCCTCCAGCGAGAGCGCGCGCCGGTAGGGCCGGTCGGAGGTCATTGCGTCGAAGGCGTCGGAGACGTTGAGGATGCGGGCACCGATCGGCACTTCTGCCGACTTCAGGCCGTACGGGTAGCCGAGCCCGTCCGGGCGCTCGTGATGGCTGCGCACGATCTCGGCGGAGCGCCGCAGGGCGCGCACCCGCGCCACGATGTCGGCGCCGGCGGCGGGATGGCCGCGCAGCGTGCGCTGCTCCTCCTGCGAGAGCGTGCCCGGCTTCTGCAGGATGTGCTGGTGCTGGGGCCCGATCTTGCCGAGGTCGTGCACCAGCGCCGCGTACTCGACCTCCTCCACCTCGCGCTCCGAGAGCTTGAGCCCGCGCGCCAGCCGCACGGCGTACTGCGAGACGCGCACCGAGTGGTGGCGGGTGTAGGGATCGATCTCCTCCAGCACCTCGGTCAGCGCGCGCACGAAGTCCTTGAGGTCCGACTTGATCTCCATGTAGAGCCCGAACGAGTGGCGCGCCACCAGGAACGGGATGCCGAACAGCGCCAGCGCCCAGGGCCCGACGTAGAAGTAGACGACGACCACCAGCGAGCCGAGCGCGATGAAGGACAGATGGTGGAGGATCCCGCGCAGGAAGTTGCTCTGCCACACCCGCCACGGGCTCGGCCCCGAGGTGAGGCCGATCACGGTCGAGACCAGCACCGAGTTGGTGGCGAAGTAGGTGGCGCCGCACGCCAGCAGCGCCGGCAGGTCGCGCGGGAACGCCATCGAGCCCACCCGGCCGCCCGCCAGGTCGAAGCCCCAGGCGGCGACGAAGAACGTGATCGTGAAGATGGCGAGGTTGTGGAGCACGCGGATGGCCGGGCGCCGCTGGATCAGCCCCTCGTTCACCAGGGTGCTCGCGATCGAGAGCCACGCCGTGTAGACCGGGCCCAGGACCACCAGGCTCGGGAGGTCGAACAGGCCGCTCGCGGTCGCGTAGCCGCCGCTCGGGAGCGGGATCGGCTTGGCGTCCGCGAGCAGCATGAGGAGCAGCACGAGGCCGATCACGAGCAGCGGCGGCTGGGCCGCGTGGGGCGTGAAGCGCGCCAGCAGCGCCGCCGCGCCCAGGACTACGAGCGCGTAGTAGACGATGAACAGCCCCGGGTGCCGGGGCGCTTCCCTGCTCGTCATGGTCGGTTCTGGCGGCGACCGCCGCGCGTTCCGGGGAGGTGAACTGCCAAGAGGAAGAGACCGACGTCAGCTTCGGAGTTCACCCGCGGCCTCTCGGCCGCGGTTCAAGCGGGCCGCTGGTTACCAGCCGGCCTTGGTGAAGAGAATGAGGAGATCGAGGATGAAGTACACGATTCCCACCTCCTTTAACGTCCGATTCTGCCGGTCAATGGTCTGGACCTAGACCTAGACAGGTGGGTCTCGCTTCGCTACTCGATTTGAGTTTTCGCTCCGCTGGTCTCCTCGGTCGACGCCGGTCTCAAGACGTATTCGGTTGGCTCGCGGGTCCTCAAGCCGCCCACCACCCGGTTCAGGGCGGATAGGGTGGCCAGGACGACCGCCTGCTGCGTATCCTGCTCCACCGTGCAACAGCCTACCAGAGTTTTTTCGCTCCGGTGGGCCAGCAGGGAAAGGGATACCACGACTACGTCCTGTTTGCCAAGCTTCAGTAAGTCGATGTCCTGCAAGCTCAAAGCGAGCCCGTCCTCAAGGAATTCCTGAACCGCTCCGAGGGTGGCTGTCGCGATCAGCCCATGCGCCCCCTCCCGGGTGGCGCTCCCGGTCGCGGTCCCGAGCCGGGTGAGCCCCTTCCAGGCCAGCTCGACCTGGGCCTGGGCCCGGCCGGAGGCCACGTAGAGGTTGACGCTCCCGAAGCGGATGCGGTGGGCGGACTGCTCCTCGGGCTCGGCGGCGGGGGCGTGCTCCGTGGCCGCGTGCGGCGCCAGCGTAGGGCCGGGGCGGGCATACGCCACGGACACCACGCGGTGGTCGATCGGGCGGTTGAAGCGCGTCAGCAGCAGCGTCTGGACGTCGCGAACGATCTGCTTTGCGGGCCGGGCGGAGCTGGTGAGGACGTGGATCTCGCGGATGTCGTCGTCCTCGATCTGGACGCTCGCGCCCTCGACGTCGCGCAGAGAACGAATCGCGGCTTCAGCCCTTTTCGGCCACGGGAGATCGGTCGCGTCGACGGTCACTCAGCCCTCCTTTGCCTCATGCCGAATCGAGGCGGCCAGTTTACCACGAAGGAGCGCGGATTCTCTACGGTTGTCTCGGATCAGAACACGGGCTCGAGGTCGAAGCTCACCATGCTGTGGAGGAGCCCGACGCGGCGCGCGATCTCGTCGCGGTCGGCTTCGAGCAGGCGGCGCGGGCTGAAGTCCTCGATCGCGAGCGACGCCATGGCGGTCCCGCAGGCGAGCGCCTGGCGCAGCGCGTGACCGTCTTCGCGGCCGCAGCGCGCGAGCCAGCCGAGGAAGCCGCCCGCGAACGAATCGCCCGCCCCGGTGGGATCGGTGAGCGGCTCCACGGGAAAGGCGGGCGTGATGAAGCGCTCCTCGCGGGAGCGGTAGAGCGCCCCGTTCTCGCCCTTCTTCACGATCACCGCACTCGCCCCCTGGTCGAGCAGGCGGTCCGCCGCGCGCACCAGCTGGGTCTCCCCCGCCAGCGACTTCGCCTCCTCCTCGTTCAGCAGCGCCACGTCCACCCGGCGCAGCACCTCGAGCACGCGGTCGGGCTTGCGCGCGATCCAGTAGTTCATCGTGTCCGAAACCGTGAGACGCGGCCGGCGCATCTGGCCCAGCACCTCGAGCTGCAGCTCCGGGTCGATGTTCGCAAGGAACACGAAGGGGCACGCGCGGTGCCGCTCGTCGAGCCGCGGGTGAAAGTCCGAGAACACGTTGAGCTGGGTCTCGAGCGTGTGCGCGTGGCCCAGATCCACCTCGTACTCGCCGCGCCAGCGGAACGTCCGGCCGGGCGCGGTCTCGAGCCCGCTCAGGTCCACGCCGCGGCTGCGGAACGACTCACGGTGCTCGGCCGGGAAGTCCTCGCCCACCACCGCCACCATGCGCACCGGCGCGAAGTGGCACGCCGAGAGCGAGAAGTAGGAGGCCGAGCCGCCGAGCGCCTCGCCCGATTCGCCGTAGGGCGTGCGCACCGAGTCGAGCGCGACCGAGCCGACCACGACGATCTCCGCGGCGGGGCTCGCGAGCCTGCCGCCGCTTCGCGACTTCGCGGCAGCTTCGGCACGATCGCCGCGCGAGCTGGCGGGCGTTGCTCCGCTTCGAGCCTTCCCGGCCTCGCGATCGCGACGCGGGCTCACGGCGCGGTCTCCGCCGCGCGCTCCATGCGTTCGGGAGCTGTGACGCCCATGAGCGCCAGCCCGCTCTTGAGGACGAGGCGCGTGGCCTCGGCCAGGCGCAGCCGCGCGACCGAGAGCGGCGCGTCATCGGTGACGACCCGGCACTCGTGGTAGAAGCGGTGGAAGACGGCGGCGGACTCCTGCAGGTAGGCCGGCAGGCGATGGGGCTCGCGCGCGAGCGCCGCGCCGCGCACCACCTCGGGGAACGCCGCGAGCTTGCGCGCCAGCGTCTGCTCCGCCGGATGACTCAAGCCGGGCTCCGCAGCGCCGGCCGTCGCGTCGGCCTTGAGGCCGCGCTCGGCGGCGAAGCGCAGGATCGAGGCGATCCGGGCGTGCGCGTACTGCACGTAGTAGGCCGGGTTCTCGTCGTTCTGGCGCCGCGCCAGGTCGAGGTCGAAGTCGAGATGGGCGTTGGTGGAGCGCATCAGGAAGAAGAACTTGGCGCAGTCGGCTCCGATGTCCTCCATCAGGTCGCGCAGCGTGATGAACTCGCCGGCGCGCTTGCTCATCTTCACCGGCTGGCCGCCGGAGAGCAGGTTCACCTGCTGGACGATCAGCACTTCGAGGAAGTCCCGCTCGATCCCCAGCGCCTGGAGCGCGGCCTGGAGCGGCAGGATGTGCCCGTGGTGATCCGGCCCCCACAGGTCGATGCTGTGGCGGAAGCCGCGCGCGCGCTTGTCGCGGTGGTAGGCCACGTCGGGCAGCAGGTAGGTCGGGAGCCCGTTGCTCCGCACCACGACCCGGTCCTTGTCGTCGCCGAACTGGGTGGTGCGCACCCACTGGGCGCCCTCGCTCTCGAAGATCACCCCGCGCGCCTTCATCGCCTCGAGCGTGGCGGTCACCTCGCCGCTCCCGTGCAGCTCCGACTCGCGGAACCAGCGCGCGAACTCGGCCCCGTATTCGGCGAGGTCGCCGCGCTGCCAGTCGAGGATGCGCTCCAGCGCGCGATCGCGGAACCACGCAGCACTCCCGTTGCCGGAGAGCGCCGCGCGACCGGCGCGCTCGTTCAGCTCGCGCGCGAGGTCGTGCACGTACTCGCCCTGGTAGCCGTTCTCGGGGAACTCGTGCTCGAGGTTGACCCGCTCGGCGAAGCGCGCCGCCACCGACCCGCCAAGCAGGTCGACCTGCGTGCCGGCGTCGTTCAGGTAGAACTCGCCCCCTGCGGAATGTCCGGTGG
>Ga0184629_10000900_pt1 | contig 12676 bp, 18 predicted proteins | sample PLM4_32_b1_FD_133158 | JGI IMG/M metagenome (GOLD analysis project Ga0184629, IMG submission 133158) | Groundwater sediment microbial communities from an aquifer in East River, Colorado, USA - PLM4_32_b1 | ecosystem: Environmental > Terrestrial > Soil > Riparian zone | place: USA: East River... | reverse complement strand
GGTTTTAAGGGGGATGTATGTCTGACGAAAAGAAACCTGTGACACTTCAAACAACCGATTGGCCTTGGGTTGCCATCGACTTGGATGGGACGTTGATGGAAGACCACCAGTACCCTGGATTTGGGCTCCCAAGACCAGGGGCGAGGGATGCGGTTCTTTACTTAAAGAGCCTCGGTCTCAAGATCATGGTGTTCACAACCAGGACGCATATTTCTGGGCTGGATGGGAAATTCCAGAATGTGAATAAAATCGTTGCTGATATTCACGCTTGGGGTGTAGAGCACGATATTCCCCTTGACTATGTGTGGCCTTACTTGAAACCGGCATCAATCATCTGCTTCTTTGATGACCGTGGTATCACAGTCCGTCCTCCAAGTGAACATGACCCGTTTGATGGGTTTGCTTGGCCGGAAGCGATAGAAGAATTTGATGAGCGGTACGCTGCGAAAATCCCCAATTGGCTCCGTGAAGTCACTCCGCACTCTTTTGCAGTGGAGGAAAAAGATGGATGACTTAGAGTTCTATCGACAAGTCAATGAAATAGAAACAGTCGTGGTGCGTATTCATAAAGCACTCATTGACACACTGATCGAGCAGTTACCGGCTGATAAATCACCAGATTATCAGGGTTCTGTTCTCCTTTCAGTGATGAATCATCTGAATAAGTCAGTTGAACGAGTTTTATCACAATTAGGCGTGGTTGAAGTTCGGCTTGTCGATGCGGAACTGGTAAAGAAAGCTGAGGAAATTACTAAGTTAGAAAAGGGATTTTATCACTCGGAAGCTCCAAATGATCCAAGTCCATAATCTAGGCATCATAGGACATGCCTCAGAAAAGTTTGATAAGAGGACTGAAAAGATAGCACGGGAACTTATCTTGACAGCCATTCAGGAGCTACGTCCGTCGTATATTGTTTCTGGCCGTTCACCAATGGGCGGCGTTGATGTGTGGGCGGAGGAAATTGCTGCTTTATGCAATGTCCAAACTAAAATTTACGCTCCCGATGAACACACATGGGACGGAATCAACGGGTTTAAGGAACGGAATCTTCGGATTGCGAATACCTCAGACCGTGTTCTTGTTATCGTGGTTGAAAAGTACCCCAAGAACTACCGTGGTATGAGATTTACTGGGTGTTATCACTGTAAAGGAAGGAATCCAGAGCACATTAAATCTGGAGCGTGCTGGACTGCGTGGAAATCGGGTGTTGGGGTGTGGAGGATCATCCAATGATTTACCTCATATGGAATTTAACTGTGTTTATAGGATGCTCCTATCTGGTATTTTGGAAAGGCCATAGTGGGGCATGGTTTATCTTAGCCATATTGATAGGTACATGGGGGGAAAAATGAAAATCTGGATTATGTTTTGTACTCATGTTGACTGCCGATTGCAGCCTATTATCAGCACAGCAAAAACAAGAAAAGGGCTAAGAAGGTGTAAAGATTTTTTTCTGCCTAAGCACAAACTCAAGATTGAACAGTTTTGGGTATGAAGCCCTATAAGCTTGTTGCGATTGACTGGGTTGATTCCTCCAGCACGGGGATGGCATGGAGGCAGATTAGTGACTTTGGTGAAGAGACACGAAGCCCGCTACAGTGCCGAACAGTTGGCTACATCATTGCAGAAACGAAGATTGCGGTGACACTCGTCATGAATCTAGCCTATGGGAAAGGAAAACCACCACATTCAGCGGGGAATGATATGAACATTCCCAAATGCTCCATTCTCAAGATTCGGAAGATCACTCAGAAGTTATGAAGCCCAAAGTCTTAAATAGGAGAAAGCATCGGCTACTCTGTGATTGCAAAGATCGGTGTCACAAAGCCATCTATATCGGCCGCCCAACGAAGTGGGGGAATCCGTATGAAATCGGCAAGGATGGAGACCGAGATCATGTCATCATGCGATATAAGGAGTATTTGAAGAAGCACCCTGAGTTGATTCAGGCTGCACAAGAGGAATTAAAGGGCAAGTCACTCTTATGTTGGTGCAGCCCACAAAAATGCCACGGTGATGTCCTACTCACCACAGCAAATGGAGGAACAACCTAATGTCAGTCGAATCGTTTATAGCAATTGCGGTGGCTGGGGCTCTCTTGTTCGCCTACCTCGTGTGGCTTGAAGTCACAAGCTGGTTTAAGTAAGCTTTTAGTCTTCGTCTCTGTTCGGGAGTGGGCCGTAGACCGCAACATATCGGGGGTCGGTCTGCATACACAAGTCACACACAATCTTCTCTTCCGGGGACATCCACTTCTCCCACCCCGTCCCCGAAGGACCACGAACGTAGAATCCCGCCGTAAAGCTGCCTACAACAAAACCCTTAAAAGGAAGATGACACCGATCACATGTCATTGCGGTCAGCGCACTCATCTTACTTCCTACCCAGCCGGTCACCCATCCACGTTGACACGATTGCCTCAAAGAACAGCCGAGTCCCGTCAGTCAGAAAAATAACTGTATAGGCGTCTAAGTTAAGGCTTAAAAGCCCCACCACGACCACAATAGGGCGAATAGCTGATCGAAGGTCTCTGACCCAATATGAGGGAGTGCCGATCACATCCCGGTTGAAGAAGTTCGTCTGAGCCTGCATCAGGCTCGCTAACGCTTTCGTATACTCAGGAAGGACTTCTGGCTTTGTCGTTGCAAGAGATGACATTGTTCGTTCTGGGGTGTCTGACTCACTCTTGATAAACTTCTTCTTGATGAAGTCAAAGACACCTGGAACAATCAATCCAGCGAGAGAGACTGCCACATCGAGGATCATTTCTTGCTCTCTTTCTTGACCATTTCAGGCATGGGCCGGTTGAGCAAATGTTCATAGAGCGTGTTGACTCGTTCTCGTAAATCCTGGATATCATTTTTGTCCGGCATATCTTTGATCCGATCTTGTATATTCCGCTCAACAAGGTATGTATACCCGAATCCGCCAAAAACCATCGTAAAGACTGTTCCAATCAAGAGCGCATCCATGTTTTCTCCGTTACTTTGGCCCTATTGCAATAATGTGGTGGTCAGCATTAACAGCCCCCGACCCGTTATCAATAATATAGTTGACTTGTGAAACTGAGGCAGAAACGATATATGATTCATCAAGTGAATTCACTGCTTTCAGTATAAAAGAAGGGATATCACTGAATGCGGTAGAGAATGTAATAGTAAAATTTCCTGTACTATTTCGTAACGCTGTAAATCCAGACCCTTCAATCACCGCCCCCGCTGAGTCTACGATACCCCGAATGATCTTGAGGGTCTCCCCACCTGTTCCAGGTTGCTTAAAGCCTCCTGCTGCATACGCAAGGCCCCCTGCATTGATCGCTCCGCTTGATTCGATAATCCCTGCGGCTGGTGCCGCTACCCCTACTCCAAGGGCGGCTAAGGTCGAAGCCGCAGACCCAGTAATGGCCCCGGTGACCCCCAGAGTCCCACCCACTGTGGCAGCGCCAGTCACACCAGCCGTTCCAGCAACCGTTAGATTCGTTCCCACGCTGAGTGTCGTGGTCGTTGATGCGGCACCTGTGACTGTGAGAGCCCCTGTGGCGACAGTCCCCGTGACTGCCAGAGTTGATGCCATCGTGACGGCGACACTAAACGCATTGGTCCCTGTAAAAGTGTTGTTCGCAGCCAATCGAGCCACGATACGAGGCAGAGAGTCATTAGTCGGTGCAAGAAGACCCACAGACGCCGTGGTTAGGTCAGTATCAAGCGTTCCAGAATCCAACAGGACGGTCACGAGTGTCGTGGTTGTGTATGCGACTGCCGTAACAGTCCCATAAACCGTCGTTGCGGTTCGGACACATTTCACTCGACGGTTGACGAGAAACGTTCCCGTCTGGTCCCCAACCACCGTAAAGCTATTCGCAGAGATATACGTGGCTGCGGTGCTACTCACCCATTCAACGGTTGTATTGATGGTCACCCCAGTCGTGGATTCAAACGTGATATCGTCAGCCGACCATTGAGTGACATCATCTGCATCATCAAGTCGTAAATCATACGTGCCCACCCCATAGATCGTGGCCTCACCATTACTGTCCAAGACAACCGGGTGAGCAAGTGGCGTTCCAGTGGTCGAGTCCGCATAGAGGGCCTTTGGGGTGGTGGTATTGATCTCGAACGCATACAGCTTTCCACCCACGAGTGGAAGGTTCGTGACATCAACGAATGCACGGAACTTGGTATAGGGGAATGGGTAATTCATTATGGCAGCCTTTGCGGGTTAAAGTCAGAAACAGGAGATGGAACCGGACCTTTTCTTTCTTGCGTTCGTGCTCTCGCAGTCGAGAGGACGAAATTCGCAATCATCAACTGCCCTGTTTGAGTGAGGAAGCCTTTTGGCATGACGCTCCGAATCATCTGAGGTCCACCAGGAAGTAGCATGGCCGTATTCACCAAGTCAATCGCATACGGTCGAGAGGGAGTGACCCCCTGACCAGCAAATTCTCCAAGGCGAAGACCGATCTTATCACCCAAACGAATTGAGGCAAGGGCTGAACTGATTGTATTCTTAGCTCCAGCATCCAGTTCTTGAATTTTGGCAATCGCCCCCCATGTCCGTTCCATGATCTCCCGTTCTGAGGACGAAAAGGTAGACATCAGATATTTGTTATCAGGGTGCACCAACTCTTTTGCCATTTGATTTGCATTCACTCGACGGATGGCTTTTCCATCTGGAGTCGTCGAAATCTTTGAATTCTTGAGTGCCGCTTCTGAAATAACTTCTAAGGCTGATTGCCGTTGAGCGGCTGCATCCCCCCGCTGCATCAATTCACTCGATGGAGACCGAACAGCGGCTAAATCCTCCTTGAACGCATTGAGTACTGGAACAAGGTCACCACGACGGGGATCGCCCTTTACCATGTTGTAAAGGGACTGGACCTGATTCTTGATTGACTTCCAATCTGTTGGTTCAACAGCACTTCCAGAAGCATTCAGCTTCTCACTCAGACTGGCTAAATCCTGATAAGCTTTCTCGATTCCAGAAGCAAATTGTTCTGATTGCTGGATAGACTGAGTAGATTTCATTCCAACAGTCTCAGTCCCAGTGAGTTTAGGCTGGGGTTTCCCGCCCACTTGAACTGACTTCTCAACATATCCTTGAGGAAATGTCTCAAGTCTCGTGGACTTTTCACGAATAGTCGGGGCGTGCTTGGTCAAGAACGCATCAATCGCTTGAGCCACACGGGGGGCGTAGTACACTTCAACATTCTCTGCGGCCAAGACTTCTGCGGCTTGATAGTACTCTTTCGCTGCTTGATCGGGACGAAGGGCCGTGAGCACCCGTTCATGGGCGGCTGACTCAGCTTCTCTGGCCTTTTCCACTCCCCCCCTGACCGGAATCCTCTGACCTTGCATTCCAACCGGAGCCGGTCCCTTGATCGGGATACGACGGAAGTACTTCACGGCACTGATAGAGGGCAATGTTGCGAGCAGGTCATTCAACGCAGCCATCCCATACTGGAGACCAGTAGGAGGAAGACCAGCCGGAGAAGGAGTCATCGTTTCATAGGTGTTAAACCCAGGGACGAGCATCCGACCGGCTGCGGTTCCTGTTGCCTTGAGCGCAGGAACGAATTGGTTCGCTGCCGCAGTACCAAGTGCCCCAAGCATGGAAGGACTCTGCTCTGGAGAAGGTGGCACGCTAAGACCACCAGGACCGGCAAGACCCTGCTTTCGAGCAATGGCTGCTTCGAGTTCTGCTGCTGTTGCCATTATGGTTGCCCCGCTTCCTGTTGTTGACCTTGAAGACGCTGTAAATCTTCAAGAGGGAGTTCATCAAGCTGCTGTGGCGTGAGATAAGGTAAGATGGTCGAAGGCTTTTGTGGAGTTGCAATAAGATCAGAACTATGCCCTCCGGTCAAATCATCCATCTGTTTCATAATCCGCTTCTTCGCTGCGGCATGAGCTTCCAAACGAATTTCTGACCCTTTCTTCATGCCATTCATCGACCCGATAAACGTCTTAGGAGCGGTCCCACCTGCCAGCCACCCCTCAGTCACCTGACGCTCTTCCACAGACCCAGGAGTTCCACCGCCCCCCATCGGACCAGAGAGCAAGATGCGATTGTATTCCCGTGCCATTTCTGTTGATAGCACGATAAAGCGCCCGACGGCTTCACTTCCTTCGAGGTTCTGTGCCGCGTATCCTTGAAGTTCACGAAGGGGTTTTGCTTGTGCAGACACAGGCATCTGATTGTAAGACTTCATCACTTCTGGGAGCATCCCATCCAAAGTTTGAGACAGGTTGTACGTCACATCAGCCCACTTCTGCTGAAAGGTCAGTGAGCCGTACAGAGATTGGGCTTGTCCACGAATCGTGTACTTGTCCATTTCAGTGAGTTTGACTCCACGCCGCTTGCCGATTTCATCAATCATCCTGGCTTCCTCTTCCTTCACCAGTGCAGAGAGGGCCAGATTCCGAGAAGAGGGTTCTTTGCCAAGAAAGAGTGATTGAGCCGCGTACACTCGGAGCCCTTTTGTCCCCAATTCCCGCTTTGTCAGGTCAATTTCAGCTTCTCTCGTGCCTTCGGCCCTTGCATACCCCTGGAACTTCTGATACTGCATGTGGGCCTTTTCACGAGTGATAGGCTTCCCAGATGCCTCAGCGCGTGCCATAATGTCCTGAATGGTCTGCTCAGTCACTCCACCAAGCCTCGTGGCTCGAAGATCGCTCCGCAGGTCAGCAAGGCTCTTATTCGGCTGCGCTACAGCAGAAGCGGCCAATGTCAACGCATCAGGAGATTTTGAGTCATAAAGTCGAAGAATGGCTTTGGTATCCGCAGGTGACCGTCCAGAATCAGTCAATTCTTTCGTCAAGTCAGTACGCTGTTGTTCCTCTCGGAGGTATGTTCCGGCCTCCATCCGTGTTTTTATTTGATTCATGGCCGCATTCTGGGCATTCACTTGCGTATTCATCATGCTTTGAACACGTTCAGCCAGTACAGGATTCGTCTGGACACGGGGGTCTTGCGCTAACTTCACCCAGTCAATCTGCCCTGGAGCCGTAGGAGCCATTCCTAGCCCTCCAAGGACGTTTGTGGGGGCAGAGGGCTGCCCTGGAGCAGTTGCTTCTCCATAGACCCCAGGTTCAGCCGTTTGAGTAAGTGGAGCCCCCGCTTGCTGCCCCTGAGAGATCAACCCCTGGAAGAAATCCTGGGCTTCTTTGCTCTCGTTCAATTTTAATTCGAGCAATCTATTTTGTAAATTCCCACCCCGAATCTGAGTTCCGGCCCCAAGAGACTGAAAGAAGGGGGAGAAGTCAATTCCAGAGGGTTGTCGAATCAAGGAAGGATCAATGGGCATGTGTTACCCTTTCCCAAACGCATTATACGCACCCATACCAGCACCGGCCCCAGAGACGACACCCTGGAGTGCAGAAGCATAAGGATTCTGGCGACCCATCTGCAAGTTCGCCAGATCGGAGCCAAGCTGCATTTGATTCTGTCCAAGTGACTGCGCTGTGCCGTACTGACCTTGAGCAAGCTGCGACGTGGCTTGACTTCCATATCCAAGCAATCCAGCCAGTTGATTATACATCTGCTGCTGATTGCCCATTTGCTGCCCGTACAACCCCTGCTGTTCAGACATATACCGATTAAAGGCTTCCTCATAACCAGTCGCAGCCATCCCTTGCTGATTCTGCCCCAAGGCTTGCATGGTGGCAGGAGAGAAGAAGTTTCCTCTGGCTGCCGCAGCTTGGTTAATGCCTTGCTGACCTTGCTGGAGACGGAATTGATAACCGGGGTCATTAAAGTAATTCTGCATATTGAAGCCGGTGAGCGTTGGATCAACCCCCATTCTCGCTCGACCCTCAATATCCGGCATGGTCCGCTGACCCAACTGCATATAGGGCTGAAGCGTACTGGTCATATTACTCAGACCGGCATTATACTGCGTCGCAGCACGGGTGGCGTATTCGCTCAAAAGATTGGAGGCGGCACCAATGTTCTTATTGGCTTGTCTACCCCCCATATATCCGCCCACCCCACCAAGAGCGGCTCCACCTGCTGCTGCATATCCTGCTGCCATGTTACTCTCCCTTTTCTTCTACAGCTTGATGAGTGTGTTCTTTCTCGTGATGGTCTTGAAGTTTCTTATATTCAGCGCGGAGAGCCATCAGTTGCACTTCTTTTTCTCCGATAATAGCAAAGAGATCATTGGTATTCATACTTCTCCTTAATCAGGCCCAAAAAGGCATATAATAGGGTGTGGCGCCAACAAGAATTTCTAGATAGCCAGCAGGAGCGGTTGTAGGAGCATTGCCTCCACCTGTAAATGCCACGGTTGGGGTATCAGAGGTTGCCGTTATTTTGAGATTTGGACTTCCTGCCGAAATAACAGACAAATCAAGATAAGCATTATTTTTTGAAATCTCCATAACACCATTTGCGTATAATGTAAGAGCAACAGCCGCCCCCCCAACACCAGTAACAAACTTCATATCTGCCGTATTTGTTGCAAACCACTGTCCTAAGATTCCTGTCGTCGCATTTCCGAAAACAAATCCTGGTGCTACAGTAGTAGTTCCATAAATTCGAATCGTATCCGCTTCGACACCACTTACAACATGAAGAACAGCAGCAGGATTAGAAGTACCAATTCCTATCCTAGTGTCTAGATCATTTACTGTAATAGTCCCCGCTGCATTCAGAAAATACTTTCCTTTGGTTGCATGAATTGTTGAAGAAAGGTAACCTGTCGAGGCTCCACTTGCTGTTCCAAAATTGAATTGCTGGGGAGTGGCCCGTCCAGCCAGAAGGCTGTACTGAGTGTGGTCATCTCCTAACGTGAGCCCGGTAAGTATCGAGTGGTCTTGGCTACCAACTCCGACCAGGAATCCATCCTGCCCATCTTCACCATCAATTCCTGAGAGACCTGGAGGCCCTTGAGAACCCTGAAGACCTTGTGCTCCAGGAGTTCCTGGGAAACCATCTTGACCGTCTTGACCATCTTCACCTGGAAGAAAGAAGGCTTGTTGCCCCTCTCGACCATGACGGTGATCGGCTCGTGAGACAGCCGCAGAGGTTCCATCACTCACGCCATCACCGGGGAAACTCCCTATAGGAGTCCCAAAACCCTCTCTCCCATGTTTATGATCGAGTCGAGAGACAGAGAGTGACGTGCCCTGTTGAATGGAATCACCAGGGGCGCTAGCACCAGGGAATCCAATCGTTACATGGGAATCATTATCATGGGTGGTGACCCCAGACGAAGGCAGATCAGCCAATGAATCATAACTGACTGTTCCAGACCCATCAGCCCCACTGTGGGTGTGACTCTTCGCATGATGCTGATCCGACGTGACGTTCTGCAATTCAGCATGGTCGTCCGTTGTGACGTTTGGGTCACGCTCAGGAATTCCTATGGTAATGGCTCGATGAGTCATCGTCAATTGTGGTTAGGCAGAATAACGAATAGCAATTCCGGGTATGTTTCCAGTCGTCGAAATAGCTGCTCCCGCAGGGAACGTACTTGGTAATGCGGCATACGTGAAGGCAACTGTAATCAAATTACTTAAACCGCCAGAAAGCATTTCCGAAGAAGAACGGCCTAAAAAGATGTACGAACTGGCTGTAGGGATCACGGTAAGTTGTGCCGCGCTATCTCCAACGAAGACAGACCAGAGAAGTGAATTTGCCGGGATGGTCGCAGAAGTTGACGTAGAGAAAAATCCCTGCGTAGTTGGGTTCACCAGCACATCCACGATCAGCGCATTTGGGTATAAATATGAATTTGATGTATTGGTATAGATTCCTACGTGATAGAGATCATTCGCTACAGAATCATGGTAAAGCCCTAAACCACTCACGGCTGTATTCTGCCCCGATAAAAACGGGACAGCAAAGAGGATATTTGCGTTGAAGTTTGCTACCACAGCAGGAGACGCGACCCTTGGACCATTTTCTGCCGTGACATACCACCGATCAGCCCAAGTACTTCCAGCAATTTGTCGAAATGACGCCAGGGCTTGAGTCCCACTGGCAGCAGGAGTTCCGTGCGTGTGGTCACTTCGACTGATCGTTCCAAGCACGCCATTTGCCGAAGCCTGACTATAACTTGTCTCTGGAACCACAGACCCAAAATAATTCACAAGACCAGAATCATCTGTCCCGTCATGGATATGGCTCTTCGCATGATGCTGGTCAGTTGTCACCGTAGAAAGATCAAGATGAGAAATGGCCGTAGATGACGCATGGGTATGTACTTCATCGTGATGCTGGTCTGCTGTCACCCCTGTCAGGTCAGTATGGGCCAGGGTGCCCTGCTCATTCCGTGCCGTCGCTTCTTGACGAAGGAATTCAAGCCATTGAAGCCAGGGTTGAGAGATTCTCCCCGTCTTGCTATCCTGAAAGGCTGTCGTGTGTGGAATCGGGGGAAGAGACATTATGACCCTTCCTCAGACGTTGCGGCTCTCATTCGCCCACCAGAGAATTCTGCACTCGCTCCAAGGATAGCCACTTTCGTATTGGATGCACCTTGAATCTCAAAGACGATATCCCGCATCTGCCCCAGCCGGTACCAATTCGCCCGTGCTGCACGTTGCCCGGTAAATCCAAGTTCCTCTGTCATCCAAGAAGACCAGGAGTGCCCCCCATCTTTACTCACTCGTAACTGCACCGTAGGAGCCGTCACGAACGCATCAGCAACCCCTTGTTCAAATTCAACTTCAAGCTTATGGACAACTAGGCGCTTTCTTTCAGCCCAGTAATGGGGAGATCGACGAGACCAGACAATCGGTTCTCCATTGTCTTCGTGGGTATCCGATGAGATTTCATACAGATTACCAGTCACACGGTCTGTGGCAATCATGCGGTTGATAAATCGCACCACGTCTCGCGTTCTCCACGCTCCAAGGTCATAGCTTGATCGTTCATGCCAGAGTTGAGTCATAAAGTCATAGACGAAGGTTTCTCCACCAGCCAAAAAGGTAATACCATAAAAATCATGCCCATCCATCTGATAACTGAATCCAAAAGCATCAGCCGTCGTGGGGTAGGACCGCCAATGGGCTTCAAGCGCCGGTGTTGAAATGGGGGTTGTGTCTAATCCAGAAGCCACTACGACTCGTCCACCAGGAGACCCCTGCTTATGCCGACCTAGCCAGATGATCGTATCGGCAATCTGCGCCACGCTATCAACAGCTTGAAGGCCCCAGTCAATGACGCCAGATGTCGATTGAAACGGGAAAGGATTCGTCCCGGCGTCATACCAAATCTCAGTGGTCAGTTCTCCAAACAAGTACAGCTGTCGGTGCATAGCCCAAACAGCTTGAAGAAAGTCTGGAGAGGCTTCTGCTGCTCCGAGTTGTACTGGGTTCCACGTCATCGCGTCATTCAGGTCACTCAGCGCAAAGAAGAATGAGTCCTGCATACTAACAATAAGGTACTGGTCAAGAAACGCAATCGACGTGGGCTGACCAACAGGCTGAGGGTCTGGTTTGGCAAAAACGGATGTACTGTAGTTGTACACGTACACAAAACGTCCATCCACAATTGCTAGTTCTGAATTGGCATTGTGTTCCATCTTCACTGTGCCACCAGAGGTCTCAAGTGTCCCTACAATGGTCGATGAGGCATCATTCAGAATTTGAAAGACGGTTGGCCCTGAGACCACAAACAGACGGTGCCCAACCACATGGGCTCCACGGATAGGAGAATCTCCTACAGACTTCCATAATTCCAATCCTGGTGCCCCCAAGAGCATCACGGGTGTTTTGCCTTCCGGTCCACCCAAGGTCGGAACAAGGTTCATCGTCCGCTGAGTATTGATGTTGATGCTCTCAGCCGGATAAGAACCACCGATGAAGTTCTCTAGTTCCATTAGTCAATCGTATAAATGGAAGAGGGTGTGTGACGACGAACACCTGTATCAGGAAACATGGTCATGTCAGGGGCCGAATACACTAACAGCCGATCAAAGAGGTCTTGGGCTGTCTGAAGTACAAGGGGACTTGGTGTGACCCCATATCCAGGCCCCAATCGAACCGCCAGATTGTAGATAATAGCTTCTAAATAAACCGGATCAACATCAAGTTCTGCACTCAGGGATGTAATCGAGGCAAATGCCTTCTGAGAAGAAAGATGGAGCGTATCAGCAGCATCGGGGAGAGGATAGAGTCGAATACGCCCAAGGGGTTGTGATGGTTTATACCATAGGTGAGAGGGTGGGCCTGTCACAATGGCTCTATCCCCATAGGATGAATACTGGTCTTCCCCGATCAATTCAATTGGAGTGAACAAGCCATTCGTATCTTCGAGAGAAGCAACCATCACTTTAAGTGGACGGGCTGTGTTAAAATTCCCAGAGACTCCAATCGTGTAATCCCCATCATTTGCAGTAAGGGTAAATGATTCTTCCGTCGTGGCAAGCACTGTCACATTGCGAATGGACCATGATCCAAGCATTAAGTTCAATTTTCTTTTAGCATCCTGCGACATCTCCGCAGAGAGTGTTTCTCCAGTCGCAAGAACACCCAGTTCTCGAAAGGACTCATTAAGGATATCTTGGATGGTCATGCTTCATTCCTCAAAAGGTACAGATCAATTTCAAGATGATAAACACACAACACAAAGATATATTGCTCATAAAGAGCCCTCGTGCATCGCACGCCCTCAGTTGGATTACTGCTGTGCAGACTCACCAACCTACACCACCCATAACCTAGCTGCCACCCACCC
>Ga0184629_10000899_pt1 | contig 12680 bp, 11 predicted proteins | sample PLM4_32_b1_FD_133158 | JGI IMG/M metagenome (GOLD analysis project Ga0184629, IMG submission 133158) | Groundwater sediment microbial communities from an aquifer in East River, Colorado, USA - PLM4_32_b1 | ecosystem: Environmental > Terrestrial > Soil > Riparian zone | place: USA: East River... | reverse complement strand
GTTGAATGATGGCGCGAGTGTGGTTCCGGCGGAGGCGCTGTTTGCGGCGCGCCAGGATTTCCTACAGGGAATCCCGGAACGTGCTGCCAGTAGTACGCAGGAAGCCATCGAGCGCAAATTGTACGACGAATTCACTTGCCTCGGGCTAGGATGGTGATAAGGAGTCGATCATGGCGGACAAGGAACTCGAAGACATCATCAAGCGAAACATACCACAGGCGCGGATCATCAAATCTCAGCCCATTGAGGGCGCCGACGCTGCCAGTGCTTACGCGCGCGCCGAAGGGGATGCGCCGGAAACCCATCGCCTGCTCGAAAAGTATTTCGGCAAGAAGAGCAAAAAGCCCTTGGCGGACGAGTCGCTCGGCATCGAAAACACGCGGGCGGTCGGGGACTCCTCGCCTTCCGATGAGTCGATCAGCATTGCTGAAATCGAGTTGCCCGACGACGGTACCGACACGGGAAAACGGCTTGCCAAGCGCACCGTGTTGGTCGATCGCAAACGGAAGACCATTTTAGGTTCTAGCGGCTAAGCGATCTCAGAGCCCTCCGGCAGCTTGTAGCTCACTCTGCTCGTCCAGTCATTCGTCCGTTTACGGATTGTCGCTCCGTCAGGGGTCAATCACGACATCGGGTTGGGAGGCGAGGGATCGGGCGGAAGCGGGATGAATTCCTGATTGTCGAAATCGGGAAGCTTCATGCGGCCGGCGCGCCAGTCGGCCTTGGCCTCTTCGATGCGCTCCTTCGAGGAGGAGACGAAATTCCACTCGATGAAGCGCGGACCCACCGGCTCGCCGCCGAGCAGCATCACGACGGATGGCTGGACCGCGGTGAAAAGAACGGGCTGTCCCGGGTGGAAGATCAGCATCTTCCCCTCTTCGTAGCGGAGGCCATCGATCTCGACCGTGCCCGAGACGACGAAAGCCGCGCGCTCGCTGTACTCGGCGGGGAGCTGCGCTTTTGCGCCTTCATCGAGCCGCCAGTGCACATAGAACATCGGCGAATGGGTCTTGACCTTCGCCTTGGCGCCGAAGGCTTCCCCGGCGACGAGACGCGCCCAGAGGCCGCCTCCTTCGTAGGTGGGTAGATCCGCCTCACCGTGGTGGGCGAACTCGGGATCCGTTTCCTCATGCTCGAGCGGCAGCGCGACCCACGCCTGGATCCCGTGCATGGTTCCGCCTTGTGCCCGCGCGCGCTCGAAGCGCTCCGAATGGGTGATGCCGCGCCCGGCGGTCATCCAATTGACCTCGCCCGGACGGATTGCCTGCTCGGAGGCAAGGCTGTCGCGATGCATGATCTCGCCCTCGAACAAGTAGGTCACCGTCGACAAGCCGATATGGGGATGGGGACGCACATCGACCTCACGTGGGATGCCGGCCGGGAACTTCACCGGACCAAAGTGATCGAAGAACGTGAACGGGCCAACCATCCGGCGCTGGGCGAACGGGAGCAGGCGGTTGACGTCGAACCCGCCGAGACTTCGCGGCCGGCCATTGATGACAAGGTCAATCATCTTATCCTCACGCTACCCCCGGGTAATTCTAGCCCAAAATCACGAGGACGGGACGCGTGAAGACGGGTTTCGGTTCCCGATGGCTGCGCCTGTGGCGAGGCGGCGTCACGCTGGTTCCCATCGAGATCGCGGTCCCGCGTCGGGCGGGCGACGCATGTGGAAGCAAGATTAGAGCGAGGCGCGGTTGGTGCGCTCGGCAATCGCCTGCTTCGCGCGTCCCGGCGTCATGGGATAGCGCCGAAGCCGTGCGCCGGTCGCGTCGAAGACCGCGTTGGCGATGGCGGCCGCGGTTGCGCCCATCACTTCCTCGCCGGCGCCGGTCGAGGGTTCCTCGAGCCGCTGCACGACGATCGGGATGACCTCAGGATGCTCGGCAAAGCGCAGGATCGGATAGGTCGCCCAGTCGAGGCTGCTGACCGACTGCTCGTCGAAGAGGACCTCTTCCTTCAGCATGCGGCTTACCGTCTGGACCATCTGGCCGACGATCTGGTTCTCGACGAGGCCGGGATTGACGGCGAGCCCGCAATCGAGCGCTCCGTAAAGGCGCTTCACGACGATGTTGCCGGTGGTTTTGTTGACCTCGACCTCGGCGACGGCGGCGCCATAGGACACGTGGTGGGTCGCGATGCCGATGCCGCGGCCGGTGACGACGTCAGCGTCGGAAAGCGATGAGGCGGCGACGCGTGGCGTCCAGTTCGCCGCCTTCGCCGCCGCGTTGAGCACGTCGAGCCAGCGTTGACCGCCGATGTTCTTCCGGCGGAATTCGAGCGGGTCCATCTTTGCCGCGTAAGCGAGCTCGTCGATCGTCTGCTCGGAGGCGAAGCCGTAATTGAGATCGAGCGGCGAGCGCAGCGCGGCGCCGCGCAAAAGCCCCTCCATCGGAATCGCATGGCTGATCACGCGGCGGTTCGGCACCTTGTACATCGATCCGGTGCTGATCGGATTGACGGTGATCGAATTGCTGCCGCCGTCGCGTTCGGGCGTGGTCACGTCGAGGACGAGATCGTGCACGGTCGAGCGCGTGGTCCAGCCGTGCTGCCAGCCCTGATATTCGTAGGCGATGAGATTGCCGGCAGCGTCGATGGCGGCGCGCACTTCGGCCAGATGAGCCGGGCCGTAATTGTCCCAGCCGTGCTCGTCCCAGCGCATGAATTGCACCCGCACGGGCCGGCCGACGGCTTGCGAGAGAAGTGCGGCGGCTTGGGCTGCGTCTTCGTAACAACTGCGGCCGAATGTGCCCGAGCTTTCGGTGTACTGGACGCGGACCTTTTCTTCGGCGAGGCCCAGGACCGCAGCAAGCTCCGCGCGCGAGCCGTAGACGTTCTGCGTGCCTGACTGAATGAGCGCACCGTCGGCGTTGACGTCGGCGACCGCGCAATTGGGCGAGAACGGGATGTGGCCCTGATAGGGCCCGAAATATGTGCCCGATGCGACATGGGCGGCACCTTCGAACGCGCGCGCGGCATCGCCGTAATCAGCCATCACCGTGTCTTTGCTTTTGGCCACGCGCATCTGCTCGTGGACGCCTGTGTTGCGCGGAAGCTTCGGCCCGTCAGCCCACGTGACTTTCAAATCGCGCGCCGCTTTGACCGCGTCCCATTCCCGCTCGGCGACGATGCCGACGAAGTCGCCCTTGCGGATGACGCGGGCGCCATCGATGTGGGCGATCGAAGACTCGTCCACGCTCACGACCTTCGCGCCCGAACCGTAGGCGCGCTGGCCGCGCGGAAGCACGATACGGCCGTGCAGCATGTCAGGCACGCGAACGTTCTGTATGCGGATATATTGCCCGCTCGCCTTGGCGGGGATGTCGAGGCGCGGAACCGATTGACCGACCAGCTTGTAGCGGCTGGGCGCTTTGACCGGCGCTGCACCGGTGATCTTCACATCGAACCGCTTGCCGCCGATGAGCTCGCCATAAGTCACGGAGCGCGAGGGCTGTCCGTCGACCGAGACCACGCCTTTGGAGACGACAAGGCTCCCGGGCTGCTCGCCAAGCTTGACCGAAGCGAGCTGCAGAAGCGCCTGACGCGCTTCGGCCGCGGCGGCGCGCAGCGGCGGACCGCCGCGATGGATCGAAGAGCTCGAGCTGGTCGCGCCTTGGTCCGGCGTGACGTTGGTGTCGAGACGCATGGCGGAGAGCTGGCTCATGTCGAGGTCGAGCTCTTCGCCGACGATCTGCAGCAGGCCGGTCGTGTTGCCCTGGCCGAGCTCGCATTTGCCGAAATAGACGGTGGCGGTGTTGTCGGCATGAATTGCGAGCCAGGAATCGACGGCGCTGGGATCGGGCGGTCCCGCAAGGGCGGAGCGCGCATCCGGCGGCGCAGAACACGCGGCGACGCCGGCGAAGCTGAACCCGACGATGAGCGCGCCACCCGTCTTGAGCAGGTCGCGGCGCGTGAGGATCGGGGCGGGCGCGTTCATGGCGTCGCCCCCGTGATGCGTTGGGAGGCGAGCTGGATCGCCTTCAACACGCGCGGATACGTGCCGCAGCGGCAGAGATGGCCGTCCATGGCCTGACGGATTTCGGCTTCGCTCGGCTTCGGATTGTTGGCGAGCAGTTCCGCGCCTTTGATGGTCATGCCGTTGAAGCAGGCGCCGCATTGGATCGCCTGCACATCGATGAAGGCCTGCTGGAGCGGATGCAGCGCCGGGGCTTCCGGGAGGCCCTTCTGTTTCGCGTAGTAGGCGGGTAAGCCTTCGAGCGTCGTCACTTCGCGGCCGACCACCATCGAGAGTGGTGTCACGCACGCGCGCATCTCGATCCCGTCGACCAGCACCGAGCACGAGCCGCACTGCGAGAGACCGCACCCGAAGCGCGGTCCGTTCAGTTGCAGCTCATCGGTGAGCACATAAAGCAGCGGCGTGTCGGGTGCCGACGAGACCGTCTGGTCCTGGCCGTTCAATCGGATGCTGAGCGTCTGCGCCATTGAGTCCTCCACGCGGAAGCGCGGCCCGTTGGTTTACGATAGCACGAAACCGAGTATTGGCTCAGGCGCCAAGATCGAGCCGGATGCGGCGGATGCCGAGATAAACGCCGGTGATCACACCGAGCGTGCTGCCGACCATCAGGAACAGCACGACGATGTCCCACAGCGGGCGCGATCTTAACCCCGCGGTGAAGTCCCAACGGTGAAGGCCGTTGAACAGCCAGCGATAGCCGCGCTCCGCCGAATCGACGCGCAGCAGGAGCTGGCCCGTGGACGGATCGAGATAGTAGCGCGTGCTGTCGGTATCGTTGAGCGTGATGCGATAGACGGGGAGCGGAATCGGATCGCGCTCGGCGAAGCCGCCCTGGAAGCGGAAATAATACGCATCCTCGGTGAAGAGCATCTCTGTGGACGCGATGGTGCGTTCACCGGCGAGGATCTTCGTGGCCTGGGCGAGATCCTCAGGGCTAATCGGCGTGGGAGTGCCGCGATCATCGAGGCGCGTGATGCGGCCGTCCTGATGCGTGGCGAGCCAATAAAGATTCCCGCCGAACGGCGCCGTCCTCATGCTTACGATATCGGTCGTCGCTTCGTTGCGGATCGTGTCGAGCGAGGTTTGCACCTCGTTCCATTGCGGATAAGCACCGGCGAGCGCTTCGCGTTCGTTGCCGCCGGAGCTTTCCAGGAAGCCCCAAGGCTGCATCGAGAACAGTCCGCTCATCACCCAGGTCAGCGTGACAACGCCGAAGACGAGACCGGAAATATGGTGCCAGTAGAACCAGCCGTAATACGGCGACACGCGCCCGTCCCTGCCTGTCCTGAAGCGCGAGATGCCGAGATAGAGGCCGATGATGGTCAAGAAGGTGCCGAGCAGCGATGTCCAGATGATGATCTGCACCCAGAGCGGACCATTGCGGCGAAGCTCGGTGAAGTAGAGCCAATGCGGAATCGCGCCGAGCCAATTCCAGAAGCGCTGACCGCGCGTCGTCCAGACGACGACTTCGCCGGTGACGCTCGAAATGTAGAGTTGCGTATCGTCGGCATCCTCGAAGGCGAAGCGGTAGAGCGGGCGGCGGCCCACCGCATTGTCGCCGACCGTCCATTGATCGATCTCGATCTTCTCCGGCGGCGAGATTGCGGGCGCGCTCTCGACGATCTCCTCCGCAGTGATCTCAGCGATGCGATTGGCCTCAGCCTCGCCGATCGTGAGGATGTGGCCGGCGGAGAGGTCCGCCATGATCGGCGTGCCGCCGCTGCGCAGCCGAAGCACCGGCTGATCCGCGACGTTCTCGACGCGTGCGGCCTCGATCAGATTGCCGCCGGCGAGCGTCACGCCGGAGAAATTGCAGCAGAGCGTCCATGGGATCGGTGCGAGCGCCGCAGACCGCTCCGACTCGCCGCGCTGCGGATAGGGCACGTACATCATCACGATGCCGGAGACGAACCACAGAAGCATCAAGAGCCCCAGCACAACCCCGAGATAGCGGTGAATGACAACGAGCGTGAGCCACAGCCGGCGGCCGGCGTCCCTGCGAGGCGCGGTCGTGGCGTCACCTTGTGTGGATGGAAATGTCATCTGTCCCGCGCAAAGAGGCCCCTGGCCGCTCAGGCCGAGCAGCTATCACGAGGAGTACGCGTGAACCACAGGGAGGCCCCACGACCTCACGCGGAGTTTGACCGCAACAACAGGACCAGACCCTGGACCTGTTCTAAACTTGGCAGGTTACGCGGCCTTGGCGTCGAGCTCCGGATAGTGGCGGAAGAGGCCGTGCCGATTGAACGGTATCCGCCGCGGCGACTTCAGATAGGCCGCAATATTGGGACGGGCGGCCACGCGGTCATGGAGCACTGCGACACGGGGGTGCCTCGTCTCCAACGCAGCCATGGCGTTCGGAAACGCGTAGCGTAGGCCCTCGACCACCTGGAACAGCGAGAGGTCGGCGTAGGACAGCGTGCGCCCAGCGAGGAACGCGGTCTTGCCGCCCTGTACCAGCACGTTCTCGAAGTAGCTGAGATATTTGGGCACCCGCTCTTTGGTGAAGGTTTCCGCGCGGCGGCGGGCTTCGGGTTTCTGGTCTTCGTAATAGAGGCTCGCGGCGATCGGATGGTGCGTGTCATGGGCCTCGACCAGGAGGTCGGCGATGGTCAGCTGGAGCTGGTTGACCCACAGGCGGCCGGCTTCGCTCTTCGGCGCAAGACCGTGATGCGCGCCCAAAAAGAGCAGGATGTTGGCCGTCTGGCCGATGAGCAGCTTGCCGGCCTTCAAAAAGGGCGGCGCAAGAGGCGCAAGAGACGGGTGCTCGGACGATCTCGGATGCAGGAGCTTTTGCATCCTTTCCATACCGCCCGTTCCTCGGGCGACATCGACATAGTCCGCACCCGCCTCCTCGAGCGCGAGGCGCACGAATTCCCCGCGTCCCTGTACCTGAGGCCAGTAATAGAGCTCGTAGCGCATCTTCCTGTCTCCCCAACGCATGAAATCACGGGTTTGCGAGAATTGATCCCATCGCGCTGCGCGTGTTGGCGAAAGTGCCGGCTGTGATAGTATCGGTTCCAAGTCCGGGCTGGGCGTAAGAAATGCCTTCGCCCGCGGGGCGACGGATCAAGAAAACATCGGGAGAAGGGGTTATGGCACGCAGGATTGGAACCATGTCTGTGGCGGCGCTGGCGCTGATGAGCGTCGCGGCGTCGGCACAAAATCAGCCCACGGCGCAATCGGTGCTCCAGGCGGTGGCGCAGAATTTGGGCACCGCAGGTGTCAGGTGCGTGACCTACACGGCCGACAACGGCTATGTCGGCATCGTCGGCCAGGCGCACGACATCCGGGACGATTGGCCGAGGGTACAAATCGCCAATTACAGCCGGACGATCAATTTCGAAACCCGGACCTCGTTCGAAGACCGCACCATCCGGCAGGGTAACAATCCCCGCGTCGGCGGCGGCGGCATCCCGATCAACGGCGACCAGCGCCAGATCGCGGCCCTCGCCAACGGCAAGGCCTGGAACGTCAACCCGATGGACAACTCGGCCAACCCGCAACCGGCCCAGGCTGACGTCCGGGCGCTCGACATCGTGATGAACCCGCATGGCTTCGTGAAGGCCGCGATGGCGCAGGGCGCCAATCCCATGCTGCTCACGCGCTATGAGAACGGCGCGGTGGGCACCTTGGCCGGACACCGCTATCGCAAGCTGAACATCATCTCGATCCAGGTGATGGGCAAGTACCGGGTCAACGCCACGATCAACGACGAGAACCTGCCCGAGCGCATCGAAACGCGCATCGCCAACCCGGTCCGCGGCGATCTCAACTACGAGATCGAGTACAGCAACTGGACGACCAACGGCGGGGTCAAATATCCCGGCAACTACCACCAGCACACCGACTGGGACAACGAGACCCAAGCGCCCAATTACAACGGCGGACACAACTCGCTCGGCTTCAACGTGACGGCGGTCAGGCCGAACGATTGCGGTCAAGCGCTGACGGTTCCGGCGAACGTGGCGAACGCGACGGTCGCCGCGCCCGTGATCCAGGCGCAGACGCTCGCGCCGGGCGTGACCTATCTGATGGGCGGCACGCATCACAGCGTGGCGGTCGAGTTCCGCGATTTCATCGCGCTGGTCGAAGCGCCGCTGAACCAGGACCGCGTGCTCGCGGTGTTCAATCATGTGCGCGGCATGTATCCGAACAAGCCGATCAAGTACGTGGTGAACTCACACAACCACTTCGATCATCTTGGCGGCATCCGCACCGCGTTCCATGAAGGTGCGGCGATCATCACGCATTCGACCAACATCCTGTTCTACAAGAACGAGGTGCTGTCGCACGAACCCTGGACGCTCGAGCCCGATCGCCTCTCGCTCTATCCGCCGACGGAATACGACGAGGGTTATCAGTTCGAGCCCGTGGATTCGACGTACACGCTGAGCGACGGGCAGCGGCAGCTCCAAGTGCTTTATGTGCAGGGCAGCCCGCACGCCGAAGGCATGGTGATGGTGTATCTGCCGCAGGAGAAAATCCTGATCGAGGCCGACATCTACACGCCGCCGGCGATGGGCGCTCCCATGCCGATGACTCCGCCGGCCGCCGCCGTCAACCTCTACGACAACATCAAGGCCTACAAGATCGACGTGCAGACGGTCGCAGGATTGCACGGCCGCGCGGTTCCGTGGGCCGAGTTCCTGCGCTTCGTGCAGAAGCCGAACTAAGGCTCGGTGCGTGAATTGAAGGGCGAGGGGTTTGTCCCCTCGCCCTTTTTATTTGGCGAGGTCGGAGGGCAGCATCAGGTCGGTCATGACGCGCTCGTAGGCGGCCCATTGTGCATTCGCAGTTTCGCCCGAGCGCTCGACATAGGCGCGGATGAGGTCTTCGCCGGACGAGTAATTGACGACGTAGGAGCGGTAACGGTCGGCGAAGGCAAGGCTCTGTTCGGCGCGGGCGCGCGACATGAGCTGATAGCGCTGGGTGAGCTCGAGCGCCTTCTCGCGGTCGAGGTCGCCGTCGAGATACATCGCGGCGATGGTGAGCCTCGCACCGCCGAGCGCGCGCATGGCGTCGCGCAGCGCCTGAAGAGCGGGCGCGGTTGCGGGGTCGAGCCCGGCGAGCGGATAGAGCGTGTCGGTCTCGAATGCCAGACGATCGGCGCGCGGGAAGGCGAGATCGACACCGAAGTCCGCGCCGCCTTCGTTCAGCGGGCTCGATGGCGCATAGAGCGGCGCAATCGAGAACTCGACCCAGCCGCGGTCGCGATAGAGCCGCTCGTTGTTCATTCCCTGCACGTGATGCCCGGGATAACCCTCATGGCAGCCGAGCCCGATCGCACGGTCGATGGCGATGGGCAGATCGGTGTTGATCTGGATCAGGCTTAGATTGTCGCCCTTGTACCAATTGTAGGCGCTCCAGGGCTGGCCGTTGACGAACTCCATCGTGAAGCGTTCGTCCTCGGTGAGCGCGAAATGGGCGAGCGTGCGGTTGCGACACTCGGCGATGGCGGCGTCCATCACGGCGTTCAAGCGGTCCTTCGGCACCGTGTAGCGATTGCGGAACGCTTCGACGCGTTCGCTGAGCGGCCCCTCGCCTGGAACAAGCGCTTCGAGGCGCGCGAGCACAGAGTCATAGCTCTCGAGCGGGCGCAAATTCGGCGTGAGCCCGAAGAGGCGTTGCGCTTCCTCGCGGAAGGGAAGGCGCACACCGCCGATCATGTCGAGACGCGTCTGCGCACTCGCAACGTGGGCGATGAGCCAGGCGCGGCGCGCGCGTTCGAGCGGGTTCAGCGCAGCGGCGTCGATCATGCCCAAGCCGGCGCCGATGCGTTCGGCTTCCGCCTTCAGCTCTCCGAGCGAGCGGGGGTGAGCTTCGGCCTCGGTCCGCCATTCAGGCGGGCCGTAATAGGCGTCGACATAATCCTTCTCGTGCGTGCCGATCTCGAGCGCCATGCGCACATAGGCGCGCGCCGTGTCGTTCAATGGCGACTCGGTCGCCGCATCGGTGCACGCGGCAGCGAACAGAATGAGAAGGAGGGCGGGAAGGCGCATCATGGCCGGCCATGTTAGCATGATGCGGCGAACGAGGGGCTTGAGCATGATCGACTTGTGGCTGCGCTCCGGCACGGTTGGGATCATCGTCATTCCGTTCGTCCTGTTCTATGCGATCGCAGCAGGCATCGTCTGGCTCACGCACAAGTCGCCGGCGCGGCCCTACTTCGCGAGTTGCGTCGGCATTCCGGGCCCGTTCTTTGCGTCGGTCGCCGTCATGTTCGGTCTCTTTGCCGCCTTCCTCGCCAATGACGTGCAGCGGCGCGACGCCGAAGCCCAGTTGGCGGTGCTGCGCGAAGCCGACGGTGTGCGGACGATACTCCGGCTGTCCGAGGCGATGGGCGATGTAGGCACGCCCGTCAAAGCCGCCGCTGTTGGCTATGCGCAATCGGTGCTCGACGAGGAGCTGCCGGCCATGCGGCAACGCGGAGCCGTGCCCGAAGACCTCGATGCGTTGCGCAATCTGACTCTTGCCGTGATGGCGCCGCCGCTCACGGCGTCTGCGCCGCCGGCCGCACACGACGCGATAGTCGGCGGCCTGGTCGATATACGCCAGGCACGCTTGGAGCGCGTCACTTTGGCCGGCGGCGAAAGCGCCACGCTCAACTGGCTCGCCGTGATCGTGCTTGGGGTGCTGACACAATTCGCGGTGGCGGTGGTGCAGCTCGATAAGATGCGACCGCAGGCGTTGGCGCTCTTCGTCTTCACGACCGCCTTTGCCGCGACTGTCGTGTTGATCGGGCTCGGCGAGCGGCCATTCTCGGGCCGGGCCATCAACGATGCACCGCTGCGCGGAGCCATTGCATCGGCGAGTCGATGACCCAGCCTCAACCCGCGTGGTGGATGCGGCGGTAGGAGAGCGAGCGGCAGGTCAAAGTGAGGCGCTTTCCCTTCCTCGAATTCATCCGGCGTTTGAAAGTTTCACTGGTCGCTAGTTATCGATCGTTCGAGCCAATGCTCCTCCAGCTCGGCGCATAGTATCCAGGCCCCTGCCTTGCTTCGACTGAGCCCACAACTACGAGCGTAAGCGTCGAACGCTCTGACTTTTCTGAGGGAGGCTACATGGGCAGTTATCGTCGCCATCTCAACCTCAACTGGACGCCACTTTCGACGAAGAGCCTCGATCGCGGAGTGCTCGAGCCGTTTCAGCCGCCTTTGACGGTTCTCCCGGACGATGAGGAGCTTGGCCAGCTCGGAGGAGCCCAGACCAAGGCCGATCGCATACCGTTCAAACGCCAGCTTTAGCGGGGACGGTAGGCGGATTGTGATCTGTCGGACCGGCATCCGGTCGCGAGCTTAGCCTCTTCCGCCCGATTTGCCCAAAACCCCAAGCGCTAGGGTTTATGCGAAGATTTTCCAACAAGATTTTGTGTCCAATACTTGACTCATTCTGAGTCAGAATCTAGGTTCGGTAAGCTATCAAGCCCATGCCGGTTTCCAAGCCGATGCGAGAGGCTAAGCTTATGGGCATGACAGGCCACTCAATGAGCACCGCATCGCCCAACGCGGCTTCCGCGAGGACAATTCTATTTGACTTGCAGGTGGAGCAGCACGAGCACGATGAGGTCTATCATCGTGAAATAGCTCGATTGCCGTTGCACCAACGGCTCAATCACATGGCCCTACATTTCGCAAAATATTCCGGCAAGATCGCAGCCGCAGCGGACGACGCGGCATTGGCCGCAGTGTTTACTGACGTGCTGATCATTGCTGTGTCTTCGGCCAACATATTGAACCAGGAGCTATCAGCACTCCTTGTGGGAGACCCTGGCCAACATTCCACTTTGCTAGGGTTTGGTCGGGCTGCCGCCCTTACGGGTGGTGATATAGTTTCTGACCGTAATCTTCTATTACGCGAAACCTCAATTGCGGCAGGTCGCATTGCTGCGGCATGCGAAAAAATCGACCATCTGGAGGATATTTCCTATCGCACCGAGTTCAGCCTCGGAATCAAGCGGCTCGCCGAATTGAGCTTGGCTGTTCTTGCTCGGCACGGCGTTGACCCAGCTTATGCCGTCCGTCACCGCCTCTCGGATGTTAGGAAGCGATTGAAACTTCATGGGCGGATCTGAACCGTGTCCTTTTGGAGTGGGGAAAAGATAAAGGAATACGGAGACCTGCACGGCGATAGATTCATCTCAGATTTTGACGTGAATCAAATAGACTGCAACGCCTATACGCTGAGGATGGGGCGAGAGTACTTTGTAACCACGGCCTCTACCGACCCTGCTCGGGGTCGGAATCAACGGCACCTTCTCGATCCCTATGTTTCGTTTGTGATTCCCGCTGGGCAATTCGCGTTTCTGCTAACGCGTGAAACGTTAGATGTTCCGAAGGAAGTAATGGCCTTTATCTCGATGAAAGCCACGTACAAATTTCAAGGACTGATCAACGTTTCTGGATTCCACGTCGATCCCGGCTATCGATGTCCTCTGGTTTTTGCCGTCTACAATGCGGGTCCCGCACCAGTACACCTTCGAGAGGGCTTGCCTCTCTTCTTAGTATGGTTTGCCGATCTTGATCGAGCATCGAAAAAGACACGTCCCGCTAATACCGATAAGGCTCTGGACAATAACCTTTTGAAGGGCATGAGCGGGGAAATCTATTCGCTTCAAGAGCTCTTGCGGGAGATCGCAAATCTCCGACGCGATATGAGAATTCAATGGACGATTTTTGTCGCGGCCGCTGGAATCTTTGCTTTG
>Ga0184629_10000898_pt1 | contig 12685 bp, 8 predicted proteins | sample PLM4_32_b1_FD_133158 | JGI IMG/M metagenome (GOLD analysis project Ga0184629, IMG submission 133158) | Groundwater sediment microbial communities from an aquifer in East River, Colorado, USA - PLM4_32_b1 | ecosystem: Environmental > Terrestrial > Soil > Riparian zone | place: USA: East River... | reverse complement strand
TTGAAAGATCTATTAACGTCAGAATTGCGTTCTCGGGAACTATTCTCTTCCTGCTAATCTTCCACGTTGGTCTCGCCCAAAACAACGACCTCAAGTTCCTCCCGGTAGAAGGTCCCAACGGCAAGCCTCTTGGTAAAATCAGAAACATAACCCAGGACCCCTACGGCTACATGTGGTTCGCCAGCGAGAGTGCTGGAGACAAAAGCTCAACCATGGGATGCATCTATCGCTTTGATGGCGTCAGGATGACGTCGTTCAGGCATGACGTTGCAAATCCGAATTCCCTGGGAGGTACCAATATCAATTCCGTATATGCCGACAATGCCGGAATGATTTGGGTAGGTTTGGGCGATGAAGGACTGGACCAGTTAAATCCGGCTACGGGAGTATTCAAACACTTCAAGCACAATGAAAATGATCCGGGCAGCGTGAGCGGTACCGTTACTCCGATCCTAAGGGACAGGCATGGCCGGCTTTGGGTAGGTACCTACAAGGGGCTTGACCAACTCGACGAAAAAACGGGAAAATTTATCCATTACCGGAATGAACCTGGAAATCCAAAAAGTTTGAGCGTAATGTTGTATGGAACCTTTATGAAGACCGTCAGGGCGTTCTTTGGATAGCAACGGGGGACCCGTTCCTCAAATCGGACCCTGAAGACGGCGGCTTGAATCGCCTTGAACCAGACGGAACATTCACGCGGTACAAGCATAATCCGAAAGATGCGCACAGCCTTATCAATAATAAAGTAAGAGCAATGTTCGAAGACAGTAGAGGCGTTTTCTGGGTGGGCACTTCAGGGGATGGGTTGCATACGTTGGACCGGAAGACCGGGCGTTTTGAGCGACACACCTATGATCCTGCCAAACCCGATAAGTTAAGTCGGCCTCGCCTGAAAATTGAGGATCAATTTGCCTACGAAAATGATCAGGTCACTTTCATCCTGGAAGACGGTGTAGGATCCATATGGATTGGTAGCATGTGGACGGGACTCAATCGGTATGACCCCGTCACAAAAAAAATAACCCATTACGAATCCAGCAACGGGTTCCCTGACCACGGCAGTTGGAATGCCTACCAGTCGCGCGACGGGGTTTTGTGGATTACCACCCAGGAGGACCATTTGTACCGAGTCGATCCTTTCCGGCAGTCCATTAATCACATCAGTACAGGCAGTGGAGAGGGTGGAACTTCCTCATTTCTAGAGGACAAGGAAGGTTTCCTGTGGGTCGGAACACGTGGAAAGGGATTGTTTCAATTTGATCAGCAGAAAAGACTTGTTCACCATTTTGTTCATGATCCTTCGAATCCTTCCAGCATTTTTAATGATGACGTAAATTTCATTTTCCAGCATCAGGACGATACTCTTTGGATCAGTACGCATAAAGGACTCGGCATCCTGAATAAAAGGACCCTGGAATTTTCAAGATTTCACATGGATGAAAAGTCAGCCAGTCTTGACACCAGTCGCGTGATGGGCATCATGATCGACCGCCTGGGATTGAAATGGGTTAGCACCTGGGAAAATGGGCTATTCCGTTATAACGCTAAAAGTGGCGCGGCCATACATTATCTGCCTGATCCAAACGACCCGGGCGCCATTAGTACAAAAGATCTAACTTCAACAATTCATGAAGACAGGTCGGGGATCCTGTGGTTTGGTTCCTTTAACGGTTTAAACCGGTTTGACAGACAGACGGAGGGGTTCAAGAAATACCTGGAAGGACGTATTATTTTGACCATTCATGAAGGCGCTGAATCTTTCCTGGTCGGAACTGATGCTGGTCTTTATAAATACAATCCCCACAGCGACAGCTTATTGATATTTAATACCAGCGATGAGTTTGCCGCGAGAATTTATGATTTGATCGAAGACGATGAGCATAATCTATGGATCTACACACCTTCGGTCATCATAAAGTTAAACCCAGCCCGTAATGAATGGTTCGTTTATGGTAAAAAGTTTGGAATCGATGAAGGAAGCATGACCCCTGCCAGCAGTTTGGCTACCCGGAACGGCCAGCTATTAAAAGGGACTGAAAATGGGTTCTATTTTTTCTCGCCAAAAGAGCTGGCTTCCAAAATTCCACCTTCTCAAATCATCGTCACTGATTTCTTTATCAATAACCTTCCTGCATTACCCGGTAAAGAAAGTCCGCTGGTTAAGCCGATTGAGGAGACAAGCGAAATAACACTAAGTTATGACCTGAATAACTTCTCCTTCAATTTTGCAGCGGATGATTACCGTACACCGAATGGCGTCTGATACTACACCATGCTGGAAGACTATGACAAAACATGGCGGGAAGCACGTGGAGAAAAGAGCGCCTCCTACTTCTATGTTGACCCGGGCAATTATGTTTTCAGGGTTCGTATTTCTAACAACGATGGGGCTACAACCGAAAAAGCAATAGCGATTCAAATAACTCCACCCTGGTGGAAAACATCGTGGGCATATACCGGCTATGTGCTGCTCGTAGTAGGAATGCTGGCTGGAGCGAGGCGCGCCATCATACAGCGCGAACGCCTAAAATCAAATTTGAAGCTGGAGCAAATGGAACGGGAGAAAGAACACCTTCAACTGGAGAAGGCTCAAGAGGTTGATAAAATGAAGACTTCATTCTTTACAAATATTTCGCACGAATTTCGCACACCCCTTACGCTTATTAAAGGCCCCACACAAAATCTCTTAGAGGAATTCTCAAACAAACCAAAGGTCGCAGAGCAACTGGAAGTAATTCAGCACAACGCCGATCTTCTGTTGAAACTAATCAATCAATTGCTTGACCTGGCTAAACTGGAAACGGGGAATCTTCGGATAAAGAATTTGGAAGGTGACTTGACCTCAAGTCTTGACGTAATTGTTCATTCCTTTACTTCTGCTGCTTCCCATAAGAAAATCGATTTAATTATTACACTACCAAAGGACCGGTATCATGCTTATTTCGATAAAGACAAGCTGGAGGTGATTCTCAATAATTTGATTGGCAATGCCCTGAAATTCACACCTGCCCATGGAAAAATTACCTTCAGCGCGAACGTCGAAATAAACAGTTTCCCTAACGACGCCCGATTAATCATCACCGTTTCGGATAATGGAATTGGAATTCCTGCAGAACACCAACTAAAAATATTCGAGCGCTTTTACCAGGTGGATGAAGGTGGGGCGCATACGGAACTCGGCACGGGAATCGGGCTTGCCCTCGTGAAAGAGCTGACCGAACTGATGGGCGGACAAATAACACTTCAAAGTGAACCGGAGAAGGGAAGTGAGTTCCGGGTTCTGGTGCCGCTGCAAATCATTAAAGTTATTGAACAAACTGAAGATTTGTCGCACCCTGAAACTACAGCGGCTCTTCCCGTGAATGGATTGACCATAGCTCCTGAAAATGATGATGCTCCCGAAAAGCCAAAGATACTGGTCGTAGAAGACAATGCGGACTTGAGAAAGTTCATCATCAGTTCGCTCGGAGACGATTATGATTTTCTGGAAGCGGATAACGGAAAACTGGGTCTTGAAGTAGCGCTGATGGAAATCCCCGAACTGATCATCAGCGATTTGATGATGCCCGAGATGGATGGTCTTAGCATGACGGCCAAGATCAGAAAAGACTTCCGTACCAGTCATGTACCCATCATCATTCTTACTGCCAAAGCCACAGAGGAAGATAAGCTCACCGGCCTGGACAAGGGGGCGGACGATTACCTCACAAAGCCTTTTAATAAGAGTGAACTGGTTATTAAAGTGCGGAATGCAATCACGTCCCGTGTTAAAATCCGTGAAAAAATACGGCTTGAACTGTTGACCGAAGCCCCTAAACTTGAGGCCGTTTCCGGAGACGAACAATTCCTGGTCAAAGTAAAGGAAGCCATCCTGAACCGATTGGCGGATGAACAATTGAGTGTGGAATCTCTGGCCAGGGAAATCGGATGGAGTCGTGCACAATTCTATCGAAAAATAACCGCGTTGACGGGCCAGTCCGTCAATGAACTTATCCGCGGCTTCCGTCTGCAAAAAGCGGCACAACTTCTCGAACAGCAATGGGGTTCCGTTTCGCAGGTAGCTTTTGAAGTCGGGTTTTCAAATCCGTCTTATTTTAGCAAATGTTTTAAGGAGCAATATGGGGTGCTGCCTTCAGAGTATCCGTTGAACACGGTCTGATTCTTACATCGTTATAAACTGAAATTATTGCAGGTTTTAACAAGTCCTTGCCAAAGGAAATGTATGCCAAACTGGTTTAGCTTTCATCAACACTCTTCTGATTTTTCGGACAAAGTATAGGGACATATTCCGTTTCCCACCAATTTTAATGCAAGGTAATTTTGGACAATAGCATCAGCCTTCAGACGACTCCAGATCCTTAAGTATTTTCGCGACATCTTCTTCTGTGGATGTCAGTTGAGATTTACAAATCTTAAAGAGAACGGCAGCTCTTTTTACCCTTTCGAAAGCTCATCTAGCGAAATTTGTCCGTCTTCAATTTCTGCCATTAGTAAGAGCTTTTTTGTATTTTGATGACGTTATGAAAAAACTGTTAGCATTAATATTTCTTCTAACGACGTTGGCTTCAGTGTATGGCCAGCCAAAAATTGGTTTGACCTTAAGCGGTGGTGGAGCGAAGGGACTCTCGCATATCGGAATTTTGGAGGCCATTGACAGTGCCGGACTGCGAATTGATTGTATTACAGGTACGAGCATGGGAAGTATTGTCGGTTCTTTGTATGCAGCAGGATATTCCGGGAAAGAGATTGAAAAAATTGCACGGGAGTTGGACTGGAATTTTCTTTTCTCCGGGAAACCTTCCATACGAAATGTAAACATTGATGAAAAAACCGAGTTCGACAATTATGCCCTCGAGGTTCCCTTTCAGAAAGGCAAGTTCAAAATCACCTCTGGGATTATCGAGGGGCAGGAATTGTGGTTGAAGTTCCAGGAATTGTTTCTTCCCATTTACGATATCAAGGATTTTTCCAAGTTCAGTATTCCTTTTAAGTGTATAGCCACAGACATCAGTACCGGCAAGGCTGTTGTGTTAGATCAAGGAGAACTGGTGACTGCTATTCGTGCCAGTATGGCGCTGCCGTCGATCTTTACACCCATAGAATATAAAGACACGAAACTGGTGGATGGTGGTGTTGTGCGCAACTTTCCGGTCAGTGATGTTAAAGCAATGGGGGCCGACTATGTAATAGGCGTGAACCTTTCACAAGGGCTGCTTCCTGCAAAGGATCTGCACTCGGCTATTGACATACTTTATCAGATCGGGTTCTATAAAGATGCGGACGGCTTTCAACTGGAGCGACAGCTGTGCAACGTACTCATCGAGCCGCCGCTGGAAAAATTTACCGCCGCCAGCTTCAGCAGCGCCGATAGTATTATTCGTATCGGAAAAGAAACAGGAAATAAATACTATCCCATCTTTAAAAACTTAGCAGACTCTCTCCATAGAATCTATCCGAACTACAGGCCCATCAGGAACCGGCTTCCCCAAACCAAACACGTTACTCTTGATAGTATCAGCATTCAAGGATTGAAGCACACGACCAGAACAGCTTTTAAAAACAGGCTGGCCTTAATACCCGGGGAAACGTACAATGGGGTGAAGGTTGCTCAAGCCATACGCAGAGTATACGGCTCCCGCAATTACAATCGCATCGCTTATGAATGGCACCCGACAAAGGAAGCCGGGCATGCAAACCTATCTTTCAATGTTGTCGAAAGGCCATTGACTCATTTAAAGGCGGGTATTCACTATCACACGTTCAGTAACGTAGCTTTGATCTTGGGTGCTGAGAGTAAGAATCTTATTTTTGATCGATCCAAGTCGTCGGCAAAAATAAACATCAGTGAAAACTTCCGATTGCTGGCGGAACACAGCCAGGCCTTTGGCACAAAAGACAACAACAACCTTATCTTCTCTTTTTATTATGAGAATTTTAAATTCCCCGTCTACGAAAATTTTGAACAGGCCTATCTTTATCGCAGCCGCACGTACGACGTCGACACTCGAATTCAGCGTACTTTCGGTTTCAGTTCAGCCATTGGGATCGGTACTATGTTAGAAAACTTCAAACTCACACCCAAAATTGCCGCAGATGCTTCTTTTGAAGGGGCCAATACCTACCTGCAAACCTATTTGTATTATAAACATAACACCCTGAACAAACGGAATTTTTCCACCCGCGGCTGGCGTATTGAAGGTAAGATTGGTTTGACTTACAGCCAGCATCCTACAGCCATTACCATCAAGAATGGTTCCGCGGTCGAAAAAAGTGATACCCTGAACCTGAACGCGTATACTTACTTTCACATCAAGGCTGAAAACTTCACATCACTTTCCGGAAAAGTGACGCTGTTAACTCAGTTTAATACTGCAATAAATTTTAATGCAACGAATGCTTACCTCAATTTTTATAATGTTGGAGGGATCAACGATTTTGTGCGCAACCAGATACCTTTTACCGGGTTGCCGGAGTATGCATTAAACACCAACAGCGTAAGTGTCATGATGCTGGGAATTCAATATCAATTGACAAGAAGTCTATACGCCACCGTGCGCCTGAATGGTGCCGTTTACGATTACCTCAATGATGACCAAATGTTAACCTTTGATAATTTTCTATCTGGTGCTGGGCTTTCCGTAGGTTACGATTCCGGTATTGGGCCCTTGTCCATTACGACCATGTACAATGGAGAATCGGATAAAATGTATGGATATGTTAATATTGGTTTTCCATTCCGACAGAAATAGATCAATCTGGTGGCGACTCTAATGCCTTCAGTATTTTAGCCACATCTTCTTCCGTGGATGTTAACTTGGATTTACAAACCTTAATCAGCACAGAGGCTCTCTTCACCTTTTCTGAAAGTTCATCCACTGAAATCTGTCCGTCTTCGATTTCCGCAACAATAGCTTGCAGTTCCTCAAATGCTTCCGAATAGTTTGGCGTTTCACTCATACATCTTCTGATAGTTTAGAATTTATAACGGCACTGATGATCGTTCCATCCACCATGACCGTGGTAATCGTATCACCGGCAGCAACTTCGGTAAAACTCTTAATGGCCTTTCCATTCTTAAGCGTGATTGTAAAGCCACGTCTGACTACATGCGCAGGGTCCAACAGGTTTACATTCTTTTCCATGTTCAATAACTCCACACTTTGTTTAGCAATATAACCCAGAAAACTTCTTTTTAAATTAGCGAACAATTCATGGCCATATTCTCCTTCTCTATTTAATAAAAAGTATGCGGATTGCGATAATCTATTCGCATGTGTTTTAACCTCATTTTGATAATTGGACAGTGAATTCTTTGTAACCGACTGAAAATACCTGATCGTGTTGATGAGTTTCAGTTTTTCATCATGCAAGATTCGGTTTGCTGTGTCGACGAGCACCTCCTCAGCTTTTTGTACAGGAACAGAGAAGTTATGAAGTTTCTGGAGAAGATAATCTGCCAGTTCTGTTGGTGTAATAGCGTTTTTAAACGCGACCATTTCTACAACAGTTTCATTCGTTGAATGACCAATACCCGTCAGAACAGGAATTGGAAATTGGGCAATCTCCCTGGCAAGCTGATAGTTGTTGTAAGAAGAAAGTCCAACATCACCACCACCTCCGCGAATAATAGCGACGATGTCAAAATGCTGCTCGACTTTTTTGACTCGCTTTAACTGCGTTAGAATTGAATCTACTGATCTGTCTCCCTGCAAAAGGGCCGGAAACAGAAAACAAAAGAATTTATATCCCCACGAATTATGATTAATAACCTTAAGGAAATCTGAATATCCTTTGCTTGTTTCTACCGATATTATCGCTATTCGTTGCGGTAAGAGAGGAATACGAAGTCCTTTATTTAACTGAAATATTCCTTCACTTTTGAGTCTTTCAATGGTCTCCAGTTTTTCTCTTTCGAGTTCTCCTAAGGAAAAAACAGGATCTATGTCAATTATTCTCAGGCTTAAACCATGAACAGGGTCAAAATTTATAGTTGCATTAAAAAGAATGTTGATCCCATCTTTTAAAGGTTCCTTGAGGATCGTTAAAAAGTTTTCATTAATTCTTATAAAATCGTCTTTCCACAGATTTGCTTTTAGCTGCGCTACAACCTTGCCAGCAATTTTCTCAACAAGTTCGGGATAACAATGTCCTGAATAAGAATAATGGTTTATCTTGTTCATCTCCGCCTTTACCCAAAACGATTTTTGATATCGCTCAGAAATTGTTTTCTTAACGCTTAAGGTTACTTCCAGCAGCGAAAAAACTTTTTTATCGTTTATTATTTCGGACACAATGTATTAAATTAAGGTACTCACATAATTAGCATGGCTACCCTGAAATTCATGCGTGATCTTCTTCATTTGGGTAAGTTTGCTTTATCCCAATCGCCTCTCAGGAATTCCAATGTTACCCGAATAAAGTCAGCTTCATTTTCCGGACCTACATGGGGTTCATGCCAACCGTTTGCCACGATCCAGAGACGCGCTTTGGGAATATGCTGATACATTTCCCATGCTTGCGATACCGGAACAAAATCATTATCACCATGAATGATGAGTGTGCGCGCTTTGATCTTTGCGAGCTGGTCCGGCGTAATAGCGGGGTCGCCATAAAGCTCCCGGAAATTATAGAATTGCCGGGCGACCAATTTTCCTTTTACTTTTCCATGTTTCCTTTCAAGTTCCATGAAATTGTAAAACTGTTCGGGCTGAGCATTTTTACTAATAAATTCCCTGACCTGATCACTATAGTAAACTTGTGCACTCATTGGAATAATTGCATCAAAACGATCGGGTTGCATCGAAGCAGCATATAAGATGATCACTCCATCTGAACTATGGCCCATGATTTTTACTTTGTCCAGATGAAGGCTGTGTAGGAATGCCAATAAATCACGGGCTGCTGTAGCATGAAGAAAAACTTTGCTGGTGTCAGGGTTTGTTGATCTTCCATGTCCACGCATATCCCAGGCAATCACACGATATTGTTTAGACAGTTCTGCTATATAGGGCCGCCAGTGCGACAGCGTTTGGGCAAATCCGTGCAGAAGGATCAGTGGTTCACCCTGACCATATTCTTCATAATAAATTTTTGCACCATTTACGGTTACAAATTTTCCGACAGCAGATACCGGTTCCTGAGCTTCTGCTAATCTTGTTGGGAAGAAGCTTGCGCAAAAAGTTAAAATAAACAGTATTCGTAGTTTCATAAAGAGTTTTATTAGACAGAAATTCTTTTCAAAACAACCTTAAGTGCACAACTAACACATTGTTGAACATTGAATAGATTGTCCTACTTCATGTAAATCACTTCGGTCGCCTTCGACACTCCGTTTTCATTAAATGCCTCAATGGCAAAATAATACTCCACTCCTTTTGAAAGGGCCCGGACTTCCAGCGCATTGGGCTGATCTGCAAAGACCTGATACGTTTGATAAAGTTTGTCTTCTGCCACTCCCCATAAAATATTATACCCCACAACTCCTGGAACTTGCTCCCATGTTACAAATGCATTCCGGGGATCAATATCACGCCTGGCCGTAAACTTGTTTGGCGTTTTAGGAAGGGTTCCATATCCGTTTCCAAAAACACGAATGTCGCTGATGGCGAGTTTGGGCGACGCCACATACACATGTTCATATTTAATGTATCGGGTCCGGACGGGTTTGTCTAGCTCGATATAAGCATTCGGACGATCACGTTTCTCCTGATCTGTAAGGTCAGCTATCTTTTCCCATTGCTTTCCATCCAATGAGTGATAGATTTTAAACTGTGTATAGACCCGGGCTGGATCGTTGTCGAAAATATCGGATTTATAATCGGTGTAGTTTACCTGTATTGCTTTTACTTCATGCTCTTTTTGTAAATCAATGGTTACCCATTCTTCTGCTTTGTTTTGTGCAGCTACCCAAAACGTCCGGGGGTTTTCGTCCGTAACATTAATTGTTTTGAAAGTATCCAGAACGGAAAATGCTTTAACAGGCTTTTTGTACGAAAGCAACATCCATCCCGTAAAAGGCTCATCTTTATTGGCCCATTTTTTTGTCGGCAACCGATGTGGTAAATCTCCAAAACGGGTATTGGCAAACATTTGTCCATCGTTGTCAAAGCCGGTAGGAAACATCGCGATGCGTCTTTCGAAATTCCAGTTCACCGCAATCCAGGGAGTGCCGGTATTCCAGTAATTACCGTAATTATCCTGAAATGTATTTCCATGCCCTGCTCCGGTAACAAAGCCACCGGGTTTATAGGAAACAGGATTATATGGAGCATAGGTAAATGGCCCCAGCGGATTATCGCTTACATAGGTACCGTTGGCATAGACATTAAATTCTGTTCCGGGTGCTCCATACTGCAAATAATATTTATCCTTATACTTTGTCATCCAGGCACCTTCCATAAATGGTTTGATACTACTCCGGTGATCCCGACCAAATCGTTCCCATCCATGTTCTTCCGGTTGCAGATAAAGCATGGGCTTATACTGACCTTTATAAGACAATCTTTTTCGCTTGTCGAGTTCACTTCCATACATTGGATAGACATTGGAAGATCCCCAATACATGAACCATTTATTTAGTTCTTCGTCATAAAATAGCGCAGGGTCCCAGGGCCCAATCTCATTGGGTAGCCGGGGTAACCACCGGTTATAAAAAAGAAGTTTTCCTTTTTCTGGTTCCAATGAATAAAAAATGGGACGCTGCTCAAACGTAGATTGGAATAAATACAAGGTATCCTTGACCGACATCGCTGCAGGTGCACACATATCTTCCATCGGCCACTTATCGGGAACAATGTATCTCCAATTTACTAAGTCCTTTGAGTGCCAATATCCTCCTGAAATAGTGACAAATAGAAAATATTCGCCTTTGTGATTTACAATGACCGGATCAGCGCCCGAACGGTAGGAAATGCTATCGTTCAGTTGTTCATAGTTATACTTGTAATCAATGTCCATGGGGTTGCAATACGTCAGTTGTCCTTTTGGCTGTGCAAAAAAAAGGTGCGGCATGAACATCAAAAAACTAGATAACGAGAGGTAAACTTTTACGAATCGCATAGTCTGTTATTTCAAGGATTTGTGAAGGTAAAAATTTTTAGGTTCTCCAGTAGACACAAGCTTCAAGCCGCCAGCCGCAAATCCCTACACACCGCTTGTGACTTGCAGCTTGAAGCTTGTAGCTTTTCCTAAAGGCCCTATCTTTGCCATACCATGATTGAACACCCCTCCCTTGAAACTTTAGAAACTGGACTAGAGCGCATCCGAAAATCACCAACAGACAACGGCGTCCTTGAAATGATTGTCGTCAGGCCTGTTAAAAAGCAGCGTGCCACACCACAACAATGCGCACTTAGTTTTCAGCGGGGCGTAGAAGGCGATCATTGGGCAAAGGGCTGCTGGAAGTCATTGCCGGATGGTAGCCCCGATCCCGCCGTTCAAGTTGCCATAATGAATAGCCGGTGCCTTGACTTAATTACCACGTCAAGATCTCAATGGCAGCTTGCCGGGGATAACCTCATTGTCGATCTGGATTTGAGTGTTCACAATTTAGCGCCAGGGCAAAAACTTTCCATTGGCTCAGCGATACTTGAGATCACGGCTGTTCCGCACACGGGGTGTAAAAATTTCAGGGACCGCTTTGGAATTGATGCCTTAAAATTTGTCAGCACGAAAGCAGCTAAGGAATTACGGCTGCGTGGAATTTATGCACAAGTAATCCAAAATGGAGAAATTCGTATAGGCGATCGCTTAAAGAAGATCATCGAATGAAGTCTTAAAGTTCATTTTTCCGGACAGGGATGACCATATTCGAACACTGTGCCTCACATTTTTGTCTTGCCTGCACCGGTATGCAACTTTTGAGTAAAGTGCATGATCTTTGTGTAACGATTGATAATTCACGAAGTTATTTTACTTTAAACCGGTTCATATGATTAGAAATTATCTGAAAGTTGCTTTTCGCGCCATCGTGCGGAATAAGCTAAGTTCATTTATTAATATTTTCGGATTGGCGCTCGCCATGTCCTGCAGCTTGCTGATTTATATGTTCATTAAAGATGAACTTTCGTATGATCAATACCACACCCATGCTGATCGAACCTACCGTGTAACGCGTAACTTTCTGTCCCCCGATGGGTCCCTTAATCTGCATCTTGGCCACCTAGCGCCTCCCTTCGGACCATTATTAAAAAATGATTTTTCCGAATTTGAAGAAGTTGTACGTACGCTTAATACACGTATGCTAGTTGCTTATCAGGAAAATGCCGCCGAGAAAAAATCATTTAATGAGGAAAACGCATACTATGCAGAGCCAGAGATCTTCAAGATTTTCACCATACCTCTGGTGGAAGGCAGTCCTGATAAAGGCCTTCAGGAGCCATTCAACATGATGCTATCTGAAACGACGGCTAAAAAATATTTTGGAACTGAAAGTGCTATCGGAAAGCCATTAAAAGTTGGCAATCGTTTCGATGTTGTCGTGAGTGGTGTCTTTAAAGATTTTCCAAAACAATCACACTGGCATCCGGATATTCTGGTTTCGTTGTCGACCCTTAACGATACCACGATCTACGGACGGGAAGGTTTAGAGACAAATTGGGGCAATAATTCTTTCGGCACCTACGTACTGGCAAAGGAACCCTTTGATACCAAAGCGATAGAGAAGCAATTTCCGGCATTCGTC
>Ga0184629_10000897_pt1 | contig 12701 bp, 12 predicted proteins | sample PLM4_32_b1_FD_133158 | JGI IMG/M metagenome (GOLD analysis project Ga0184629, IMG submission 133158) | Groundwater sediment microbial communities from an aquifer in East River, Colorado, USA - PLM4_32_b1 | ecosystem: Environmental > Terrestrial > Soil > Riparian zone | place: USA: East River... | reverse complement strand
GAGCTGGAGTCCTTTGTGCGCGCCGCCCGTGGCGACGCGGAATCGGTGGTGACCGGCGCGGAAGGGCGCGCGGCGCTGGCCCTCGCCCTGGCGGTCACCGACGCGGTCCAGCACACCCCGGTTTCCGTACCCCGCCGGTAAGCGGAGCGGTTTCCATATGCCCGCCCGTTCACCCCGGGTGTTCCTCTCTGCCGGCGAGCCGTCCGGCGACCTGCACGGCGGCCCGGTGGTGCGGGAGCTCCGGACCCTGCTGCCCGGAATCGCGATCGACGCCCTCGGGGGGAAAGGTATTGCGGCGGCCGGGGCAACGATCCGCTACCCGATGGAACGGTACTCGGCATTCGGACTCGTGGAGGTGCTGGGCAGCATCCCCGCCCATCTGCGGCTCCTCCGAACCCTCACGAATGAGTTTCGGGCCGGCGTCTATGACCTGGCGCTGCTGATCGACTATCCCGGGTTCAACGTCCGGGTAGCGGAGGCCGCCCACCGGCACGGTGTGAGAGTGCTGTACTACGTGGCCCCCCAGCTGTGGGCCTGGCGCCCGGGACGCGCCCGCCGACTCGCGGGGGCCGTGGATCGCCTGGCCGCGGTCTTGCCCTTCGAGCCGGCGTTCTTCGCCCGCCACGGCATCCGGGCAGAGTACGTGGGGCATCCGCTGCTCGATCGCCCGCCCCTCCCGGCCAGGCGCGCGGCGTGCGATGCTCTGGGGATCGGCCCGGACGAGCGAGTTCTGGGACTCTTCCCCGGCAGTCGGGTGCAGGAGACCAGCCGGCTTTGGGGACCTTTCCGGGAGGCGGCTCTGCGGCTGTTGCGGGACGGCCGTTGCGACCGTGTTGTGGTGGCGGGCACCCCAACCGGGAGCTACCCCGGAGCAGAGCCGTTTCTACTCCACCGCGGCGCCCCGGAACGGGTCTTCGCGGCCTCGAGCGCGGCCCTGGCCAAGTCGGGCACCACCACCCTCGAGGCGGCGCTGGCGGATCTCCCGATGGTGGTGGCGTATCGGGTCCATCCCTTGACCTCGGTGATGGCCCGGTGGTTGATCACGGTCCCCTGGATCAGCCTGGTGAATCTGGTAGCCGATGCCGGGGTGGTGGACGAGCTGACCCAGGGGGCCGTTACTCCCGATCGGCTGGTGGAGTCGGTGGCGCCACTCCTCGACCCGGACCATCAGAAGACCCGGACTCAGCGTGAGGGCCTCCGGCTGGTGCGCGACCGCCTCAATGGCGGCGGCGCGGCGGGACGGGTCGCCGCGATGGCTGCGGAGTTGCTCGGGTGAAGCTCGCGATTTCCCCGAAGCTGGCGGCCCGGCTTCTCGGACCGCTGGTATCGGCGCTGGCCCGTACCTGGCGGGTGGAGACGGTCCACGAGGAGCGGTGGCAGGCGCTGGTGGACGCGGGGACACCCCACGTCTTCCTCCTGTGGCACGACGCCCTGCTCCCGCTCCTGTGGCGCCATAGAGGCCGTGGCGTCACCATCGTGGTGAGCGAAGCACAGGATGGCCAGTACCTCTCGGAGTACGCCCGTCGCATCGGTTACAGCGAGGCGCGCGGCTCCAGTACCAGAGGCGGGGTCCGGGCGCTGGTCGGAGTGGTGAAGGCCCTCCGCGCCGGCGGCGTGGCGGCCTTCACCCCGGACGGACCGCGAGGACCACGGCGCGAGCTCAAGGGCGGGGTGCTGCTGGCCGCGCAGCGAGGCGGGGGGGTCGTGCTCCCGCTCCACGCCGGGGCGAGCCAGGCGTGGCGGCTGGCGTCCTGGGACCGATTCCTGGTCCCCAAGCCGTTCGCCAGAGTCAGGATAGTCTACGGGACACCATTCGAGGTGGGACCCGGGGAGGACGGACTCGCTGCCGCCCACCTCCGGGCCGAGACCGAGTTGGCCGGCGCCGTACGGGAGGTTCGATGGGACGACGGGGCGACGGACACCGTCTGATCCGGTGGCTGTGGACCAGCCGGCGGGTCGACGCCCGGCTCGCGCGGCTGGCCCTGCTGCCCTTCGCGGCGGTCTGGCGCGCGGGCATGGCCGCCCGGAATCTGGGGTTCGATCGCGGCTGGAGCACGGTGCGCGATTTGCCGCTGCCGGCGGTCGGCGTCGGCAATCTCACCGTGGGAGGATCCGGAAAGACCCCGATCGCGAGTTGGATCGCGGCGCACTATGCCGCGAAGGGGTTGGTGCCGGGCATCCTGCTCCGCGGTTACGGACGCGATGAAGTTCTGGTTCACCGGCACCAGGTTCCCCTGGCCCGGGTGGTGGCCGATCCCGACCGGATGGCCGGCGCCGAGCGGGCTCTGGCCGAAGGCGCCGAGGTGCTGGTGCTGGACGACGCCTTCCAGCGGCGCGACGTTTGGCGGGACTACAACATTGCGGTGGTCAGCGCGGAGACGTCGCGGGCCGTGCCCTGGGCACTACCGGCGGGGCCCTGGCGCGAAGGACTCGGGGCACTCGCCCGAGCCGATGCGCTGATCGTCACCCGGAAGCGGGCCGATGCGGCGGCCGCCCTGGCGCTCGCGAGCGCCCTGGCACCGAGGGTCAAGGGCCCGGTCGGTGTGGTGCATCTCGGCGTGAGCCGATACGAGGGGCTGGTCTCGCACAAGCCCCTCCCGGCTGACGCGCTTCGCGGCAAGCGGGTGGTGGCGGCCTCAGCCATCGCCGATCCCGACGCCTTCGTGGCCCAGACCAAGGCCACGGGCGCCCAGGTTCAGGTGGCCACCTGGCGGGACCACCATGAGTTCCGGGACGAGGACCTGGCCTGGCTCGCCAAGGCCGCGCGGAAGGCCGACTATCTGGTGGTCACTCAAAAAGACGCGGTCAAGCTCAGGGACCGGTGGCCGGCCAGCGTGCCCGAGCCGTTGGTGGCGGTGCTGGACTTCACCTGGGAGCACGGCGAGGCCGCGATCACCGCCGGCCTGGACGCCATCGTCACTCCTGTCGAACGATTCTGAGAATTCGACGCCTCACCAACGGAGCGGAAACCGAGACCATGTCATCCCGAATCGGCGAAACCCTGACGTATCCAGTGGCAAAGGGCGGCATCCGCCCCGAGAAGGACACGTTCCTCGGAGGAGAGAATCCCCTCGAGTCGATGGTGGCGCGCTTCGACGAGGCGGCCCACCACCTCAAGCTCGAACCGGGGCTCAGCAAGGTGCTCAAGCACCCCGAGAAACAACTCATCGTCGCCTGTCCGGTCCTGCTGGACAACGGCGAGGTCGAGGTGTTCACCGGCTATCGCGTCCTGCACAATACCGCGCGCGGTCCGGGCAAAGGCGGAATCCGGTTCGACATGCAGGTGACGCTGGACGAGGTCAAGGCGCTGGCCGCCTGGATGACGTGGAAGTGCGCCGTGGTGAACCTGCCGTTCGGCGGCTCCAAGGGTGGGGTGATCTGCGATCCGTCCACCATGTCGATGGCGGAGCTGGAGCGCCTGACCCGGCGCTACACCGCGGGCATCATCGACCTGCTGGGCCCGGACTCCGACGTGCCGGCGCCGGACGTCAACACCAACGAACGGATGATGGCGTGGATCATGGACACCTATTCCATGCAGAAACGCCACACCGTCACCGCCGTCGTCACCGGCAAACCGGTTGCCATGGGTGGCTCGCTGGGCCGGCGCGAGGCAACCGGCCGCGGCGTCATGATCACTGCGGTCGAAGCGCTCAAACTCCGCAACCTGCCGATCCCGGGGACGCGCGTGGTCGTGCAGGGATTCGGCAACGTCGGATCGATCAGCGCCGAGCTCATGGCGGCTCAGGGAATGAGAATCCTGGCGGTGAGCGACAAGGAGGGCGGCATCTACAACCGCGCGGGCCTCGACATCAAGGAGGTCCTGGCGCACGTCAAGGAGCACAAGTACCTCAAGTCCTACTCCAAGGCCGACCGCGTCACGAACGCCGAGCTCCTCGAGCTCGATTGTGACGTGCTGGTGCCGGCAGCCCTCGAAAACGTCATCACGGACGCCAACGCCGCGCGGATCAGGTGCAAGATCATCTGCGAGGGCGCCAACGGGCCCACCAGCGCCGACGCCGACCAGATCCTCCAGGACGCCGGGATTCTCGTCGTTCCGGACATCCTGGCCAACGCCGGCGGCGTGACCGTCAGCTATTTCGAGTGGGTCCAGGACCGCGGCGGCTACTTCTGGGACGAGGAGACGGTCAACAGCCGGCTCGAGAAGATCATGGTCAGCTCCTTCCAGGAATGTGCCGTGATGGCCCAGCGAAACTCGGTGAGCATGCGGATCGCGGCGTATATGGTCGCGATCGACCGCGTAGCGACGGTCCACCGGCTGCGCGGGATGTATGCGTAGCAGGGAACTGGGGTTGGGGGTTGGGGGTTAGGGCGGGGGTGGAGACGCACCTGGTGGCGGTGGGGAAACTCCGCCCGTATTACCGCGACGCCTGCGACGACTACCTGCGCCGCCTGTCCCGCTACGGCCCCGTCACCGAGCGCGAGGTCCGGGAGGCGGGGCGGGTTACCAACGCGGCACTGCGGCGCCGGGAGGAATCGGCCCGGCTCGAGGCCGCCCTGCCCGCGGGGGCCCGGCTGGTCCTGCTCGACCAGGGCGGCACCGAATGGTCGAGCGAGGAGCTGGCCCGCCGCCTCGACGCCTGGCGGCTGGCCGCAGCCCCGGTCGCCCTGATCATCGGCGGCGCGTACGGCGTCACGCCGGAGCTCATTGGCCGGGCCTCCTCCCGATGGAGCCTGGGGCCGCTGACGCTGCCCCACGAGCTGGCGCGGGTCGTCGTGCTGGAGCAATGGTATCGCGCCTGGACGATCCTCCGGGGTGAGCCGTATCACAAAGGGCCCTGATGAATCCCGTATGAGCCTCCCGATTCACGACACGCCGCTCGCCGACACTCCGCGCCTCCCAGAACTCCGGGAGGGCCGGTGGAACGAGGCGCTCGCTCCCGCACTCATCGAAGCCCCGGGCACGGCGGCAATCCTCGCCCGCCTTCGGGCTCCCGGTGCGCTGGTGGTCACGACCGGCCAGCAGCCCGGTTTGTTCACCGGACCCGCGCTCACCATCTCCAAGGCGTTCTCGGCGCGAGCCGTTGCACGAGTGCTGGAGCGGGAGTGGAAGCGACCCGTCGTGCCGGTGTACTGGGTGCCCGGAGACGACCACGACTTCGACGAAGTGGCGTCGGTAGCCTGGCTGGCGGGGGATGGCGGCCTCATCCGTGCGGCCCTCGACCTCCGCTCGGCCGAGGGGCCGCTCACTTCGATGTCGCGGCAGCCGCTCGGTGAGAGCGTCCTGGCGGCGCTCGATGCGTTCGAACAATCCCTCCCGTCGTCCGAGGCCCGGGACCGGACGACCGAGTGGCTGAGGCGGCACTATGCGCCGGTCCACACCGTCGCGGGGGCGTTCGGTCGCGCCATGGCCGAGCTACTGGCGCCGTTTGGAATTGCCTGTTTCGACTCCACCCACCCGTCGGCCAAGGCTGCCGCGGCGCCGCTGTTCCTCCACGCACTGCGAGAGACGCAGGCCCTGGACCGCGCTCTCACGGACCGAGCCCAGGTGCTGGCGGCGGACGGTGTCGTGCACGGCGTGGCGGTGGGCGAGGGTGCGTCCCTCGTCTTCCTGGAGGACTCCTCCGGGCGAGACCGCCTCATGGCGGAGGGAGAGCGCTTCGTCACCCGTCGGGGCCGGCACGTCCTCACTCTGTCCGAGCTGGAGACGATCGCACAGCGGGAACCGGAACGCCTTTCCGGCAACGTACTCCTCCGGCCGGTGGTGGAGGCCTACCTATTGCCCACCGTGGCCTACCTGGCAGGCCCCGGCGAGCTCCGCTACCTCGCCCTGACGCCGCCGGTCTACGCGCACCTCGGCGTGCAGCGCCAGCGTCCGCTGCCGCGATGGTCGGGACTGTTCGTCGAGCCGCGGGTAACCCGGATTCTCGCCAAGTTCTCCGCATCGCTCGCGGACCTGCTCGACGAGAGCGGCCGCCTGGAGTCACGCCTCGCTCAGGAGGCGCTCCCGCCCGGCACCGAGGCCGCATTCGACGCGCTCCGCTTGGCGGTTGGCTCCGCCTATGAACCGGTGATCAAGATTGCCGCCGCGGTCGATCCGACGATGGAGCGGCCGGCAGCCGCGGCGCGGGGCCAGGCGCTCTTCGCGGCCCAGGAGCTGGAGAAGAAGCTGCTGCAGCACGCGCGGAAGCGGGAGAGCACCGAGCTGGCGCAGGTGGCCCGCGCCCGGCTGTCCCTGACGCCGGAAGGCAAGCCGCAGGAACGGCTGCTCTCCATGGCGGGATTCATGGGACGGTACGGCTGGGAGCTGGCGGACGCGCTGTGCGGCCACGTCGAGGAGTGGTACGCCCGGGCTCTTGTAGCCACCTCACCGACCGGATAAACTCGACCCATGCGCCTGATCGGACTCGTCCTCCTGGTGGTGCTGATCATTCCGGTCTTCGCCATCTTGACGGATTCGCCCCTCGGACGGGCGCTCGCAAGGCGCCTCGAGGGCCGGAATGCGCCGCCGGAGCTCAAGGATCTCGCGGAGCGCGTCGAGCTCCTTTCCGGTGAGGTAGACGACCTCACCCGCGCCGTAGAAACCCTCAAGGAAGAGAATCAGTTCCTGCAACGACTGCTCGAGGAGGGTGGGGGACGGCGGCCGCTGCCGCCCGGACCTTCGCTCTGAAGCTGCCGGCGCGCGGGGCCTCGACAATGGTGGCTGGGGGAATCCTGCTGAGCCGGCTCTCCGGGCTGCTACGCCAGCGGGTGCTCTCCCAGTTCCTCGGTCTCTCGCCGGCCGCGGATGCATTCAACGCCGCGTTCCGGATCCCCAACTTTCTCCAGAATCTGTTCGGCGAAGGAGTGCTGTCCGCCTCCTTCATCCCGGCCTATGCCCGGCTCCGGGCCGAAGGCCGCGAGGAGGATGCCCGGCGCATGGCCGGCGCGGTGTTCGGCGCCGGTTCCCTGCTGGTCGCCGTCGTCGTGGCCCTCGGTGTAACGCTCACCCCGTGGCTGGTGAGCGCGCTGTTTCCCGGTTTCCACGGCAGTCAGCGACTCCTGACCATCCGGCTGGTCCGGATTCTCTTTCCGGGCGTGGGCCTGCTGGTGCTGTCGGCGTGGTGCCTGAGCATCCTCAACAGCCACCGGAAATTCTTCCTCTCGTACGCCGCACCGGTGGTGTGGAATATCGCCATCATTACCGCCACGCTGGCCGCGGGCGCGGGCCGGCCCATGGAAACGATCGTCCTCTGGTCCGCCTGGGGCGCGGTCGTGGGCAGCGCGCTGCAGTTCCTGGTGCAGCTCCCGGTCGTGCTTCGGCTCACCCCCGGGCTGCGGGTCTCGCTGGGTCGCGGCGATCCCCATGTCGGGCGGGTGTTCTCCACCTTTCTCCCGGCCTTCGTCACCCGCGGCGTTACCCAGATCAGCGCGTTCATCGACGGAATCCTGGCGAGCCTGCTCCCGGCGGGCGCGGTGACCGCGCTGGCCAACGCCCAGACGCTCTACTCGCTGCCGGTCAGCCTCTTCGGCATGTCCATCTCCGCGGCGGAGCTTCCCGAATTCTCCGCGGCGGCGGTCGGAGGGGAGAGTGCGCACGGCGTGCTCCGGGAACGGCTGGAAAACGCCAGTCGTCGCGTCGCCTTCTTTATCATCCCCACCGTGGTTGGATTTGCGGCATTGGGCCACGTCATAGCGGCAGTCTTGTTTCAGGCCGGGCGATTCGGTCCGGAAGATGCGCGCTACGTGTGGGCCATCCTGGCCGGCTCCACCATCGGACTGCTGGCCACCACGCAGGGCCGCCTCTACAGCTCGGTGTTCTACGCGCTGCACGACACCAGGACTCCGCTCCGCTACGCCGGCGTGCGCGTCCTGCTCGCCTCGGCGCTTGGCTACCTGGCGGCGGTCCAGCTGCCGCCGGCGATCGGGCTGGCGCCACGATGGGGAGCGGCCGGCATCACCGCGGCAACCGGCCTGGCGGGCTGGGCCGAGTTCATGCTGCTCCGGCGAAGCCTCTCGGCGCGGATCGGCCGGATTCAGGTCGGGCCGGGTTACCTCGCGCGCCTGTGGGGGCCGGCCATCGGCGCCGGCGCGGTCGGCTGGTTGATTCTGCGGCAGGTGAGCGACACGATTGGACCACTGCCCCAGGCCGTCCTGGTGCTCACGCCATTCGGAATTATCTATCTGCTCGGAACCGCCCTCCTCAATGTGCCCCAGGCGCGACGACTGATCGACCGCGTGCGAAGCAGAGCATGACCGTGCCGGGACTTCCCGATTCCCTCCAGCGGAAGCTGGATTCGCTCCCCGACGGCCCGGGTGTGTACCTCTGGAAAGACGCCGCCGGAAAGGTCCTGTACGTCGGCAAAGCGCGGAACCTTCGCAGCCGGGTGCGCAGCTACTTCCTCAGCGATCACGCCGACAGCGCCAAGAATCAGCTCCTGATGCGGCTGGTCGTCGATGTCGAGACGATCGTGGTGGCCAGCGAAACCCAGTCGCTGCTCCTGGAGAACAACCTGATCAAGGAGTACCAGCCCAGGTTCAACGTCACCCTCAAGGACGATAAGAGCTATCCCTCGATCGCGGTGACCCTCAAGGATCCCTTTCCCCGCGTCCTGGTCACCCGCCGGCGGGATCTTCCGGGGGCCCGGTATTTCGGACCGTACACCGACGTGGGCGAGATGCGCCGCACCCTGGCGCTGGTGCGCCGGATCTTTACGGTGCGGAGCTGCGGTGACGACATCCCCCGCGAACGCCGCGAGCGACCCTGCCTCGATTTCTACATCGGACGCTGCCGCGCACCATGCGTGGACCGCCAGGACGAGGCGTCCTATCGCGCTATGATCGGCGAAGTGGTGGCGTTCCTGGAGGGCCGGACGGTCGACGTCCGGAGCCGGCTCCGGGAAATGATGCAGGAGGCCAGCGCCACAGAGGACTTTGAGCGGGCCAAGGATCTCCGCGACTCGCTGCGCTGGCTCGAGCAGGTGGACACGCCCGCGACCGTCGAGGTGGTGGGAACCGGGGACGCCGACGTGATCGGCTACGCGCGGGATGGAGACGACGCCGTGGGGGTGCTGTTCCGGGTGCGCGAAGGCCGGGTGGTGCATCGCGAGCATCGGTTTCTCGAGAACGTCGAAGAAGAGGCCGACGACGCGATTCTCGAGGCCTACCTGGTGCGCTGCTATATCCCGCTGGAAGGCCGCGCCCGGCGCGTCGTCCTCCCGTTTCCGCCGGCGGAGCAGGCCCAGATCGCCGCACTGGTGCCCGAATCGCGCTGGAGCGTTCCGCAGCGCGGCACCGCGCGGAACTGGCTCGATCTGGCGGAGCGGAACGCCCGGCACCTGCTGGAGAGTCTCCGGCTCGAGTCGTTCGAGTCGGATGAGCGAGCCGACGACCCGGTCTACGCGCTGGGCCGGGACCTTGGCCTCGCCATCGTGCCCCGCATTCTGGTGTGCGTGGACATCTCCACCAATCAGGGCAAGGACACGGTCGGATCGCTGGTCACCTTCGAAGGCGGGCGCCCCAAGAAGAGTGAATACCGGAAATTCAAGATCAAAGGCGAAGGCCAGCAGGACGACTACGCCGCGATCCACGAAGTGGTGACCCGGTATCTCACCCGGCGCCGCGATGAGAGCAAACCGATCCCCGATCTCATGGTCATCGACGGCGGCAAGGGTCAGCTCGGCGCGGCGCTGGAAGCCGCTACCGCACTCGGCATGGAGCAGATCCCGTTCGTCGGGCTGGCCAAGCGCGAGGAGGAGGTGTTCCTGCCCGGTCGTGCCGATCCGTTGCGCCTGCCTCGCCGAAGCCCCTCGCTTCGGCTGTTGCAGCGCGCGCGCGACGAGGCCCACCGGTTCGGGCTGGCCTATAACCGGGTCCGCCGCTCGGCGCGGACCATCACATCGGCGCTCCTGGAGATTCCCGGCGTCGGCGCCGAGCGGCGACGGCGGCTGCTCGAACGATTCGGCAGTCTGGCCGGGGTGAAGAGCGCGTCTATCGCGGAAATTGCCGAACTCCCTGGTTTCTCGACCGGCCTCGCCACCCGCGTACTCGGCCACCTCGAGGGAAGGAAACAGTGACGATGGACTGGGTGCTCCAGTGCTCGGCCTGCGGCAGCGCCGCGGAGCCCGCGGCCCTACCGACCGTGTGCGAGTGCGGCCAGCCGTGGCTGGTGCGTTACCCGGGACGCCAACCCGATCCGGCGGCCCGCGCGGGGATCGCCGCGCTGCGCGGGATGTGGCGCTTCCGGCCGTTTCTCCCGCTGGCAAGCGGGGAAGAACCCATCAGCCTCGGCGAGGGCGACACGCCGCTCCTTGCAGTGCCCCGGCTCGCCGCCCGAATCGGCGTGCCCGGTCTTCTTGTCAAGGACGAAGGCACCAATCCGACCGGCAGCTTCAAGTCCCGCGGGCTCTCGGCAGCGGTGACCCGCGCCGCTACTGGAGGCGCGCGCGCCTTCACCCTGCCAACGGCGGGGAACGCCGGAGTCGCCGCCGCCGCGTACGGTGCCCGTGCCGGCATTCCGGTTCGCGTCTACGCCCCGAAGACCACCCCCGCCACTATCCTGACCCAGATAAGGAGCTACGGCGCCGATCTCCGCTTGCTGGATGGCCACATCGGCGACTGCGGCAAGGCCAGTCGCGCCCACGCAGCGGAGAGCGGCGCCTTCGATCTGTCTACTCTCCGGGAGCCCTACCGCATCGAGGGCAAGAAAACCCTCGGCCTCGAGCTGGCGTAGCAGTTTGTGTGGACGCTCCCTGACGCCGTCATTGACCCCACCGGAGGCTTCATGTGGCTCATCGGGATGTGGAAGGTGTTCCAGGAACTCGCGGCGGCCGGCTGGGTGCGCGGGTCGCTCCCGCGGATGTACACGGTGCAGGCGGAGGGTTGCGCACCGGTGGTCAAGGCCTTTCACGAGGGCGCGGATCGCTGCACGCCGTGGCCGGATCCACGGACCATCGCGAGCGGGTTACGGGTTCCCGGCGCCCTGGGCGATCGGCTCATGCTCCGGGCGCTCCGCGAGAGCGGCGGCGGCGCCGTCGCCGTGAGCGACAGCGAGCTGGCCCAGGACGCCGAACAGGGCAGCCGGCTCGAAGGGATCGATTTCGCCCCGGAAGGAGGTGCCGCGATTGCCGCCGCGCGCGCGCTCCGCGCGGGGGGTGTGCTCCTGCCGGAGGATCGAGTCGTCCTTTTCAACACCGGAGCCGGATGGCTCTACCGCGATCCCACGGAATTGCCCCGGGGGTAATTCGGAGCGATATTTTAAGTCTATGGCCGGCCATAAGTTCGCCATTCTTGATCCGGCCGCCGGAATCAGCGGGGACATGCTGCTGGGAGCCCTCATCGACGCGGGTGCTCCCGCCGAGTGGCTGACGGGATTGCCCGCTCGATTGGGCATTCCTGAGGTGACGGTCGAGCTCGAGTCGGTGACGCGGTGCAGCATCCGATCACGCAAGGCGACGGTGCGGTTGCCCGGCGGGGTGGTGGAGGAGCCGGGGGATGTCGAGCACGAGCATGCTCATGCTCACGCGCAGCCGCACGGACCGCACCGGCACGTCAAGGCACTGATCGCGCTGATCGAGCAGGCGCCGCTCTCGCCCCGGACCCGCGAGCTTGCCACCCGCGCCTTCCGGCTCGTGGCGGAGGCCGAAGGCAGGGTGCACGGTATCTCCCCCGAGCGAGTGGCGCTTCACGAGGTCGGCGCCTACGACGCGCTGGTGGATATCGTGGGTGGCATCGAAGGATTCGAGCAGCTGGACATCGACCGGGTGTACGCGCTGCCCGCCGCGATGGGCTCGGGATGGGTCAGAGCCGCCCATGGCCTGCTCCCGGTGCCCGCTCCCGCCACCGCCATCCTTGCGGAGGGCCTCGCGGTGAGCACGGCGGGTTTTATCACCGGCGAAGCCACGACGCCCACCGGCGCGGCGCTGCTCCGCGTGCTCTCTTGCGGCGCCCCACCGGCTCACTGGCGGCCGATCCGCACCGCGTGGGGCGCCGGTACCCGCGATCCCGAAGGCTGGCCCAATGCACTCCGGCTGATCGTGGCGGAGGGGGCGCAGGAGGCCGGTCAGGTCGTTCTCCTGGCCACCGACATGGACGACCTGAGCCCTGAATACCTCGAGCCGCTTCGGGAGGCGGTCAGTGCGGCCGGTGCCATCGACGTCCAGATTTGGCCCACCCAGATGAAGAAGGGCCGGATTGGATTTCGTATTGAGATCATGTGTCCCCCCGACCGGGCGGACGCGGTCGCGGAATCGGTCTTCCGCCACAGCACCACGGCGGGCTTGCGTCGCTCGACGGCCGAGCGTATCACCCTGCCGCGGCGGGAGTGGACCCTGCGGACCGGGGATGGCGGCGCGGTGCGGATGAAGACCGTGAACGCCCCCGGCGGTCCCCGGGCCAAACCTGAATTCGATGACGTCCTCGCCGAGGCGCGCCGCAGCGGCCGTCCGGCACACGAGCTGGCTCGAGAGCTTCAAGACCAGGCTGGACGGCACGGCCACGCTTCCGTGGGCGCGCCCGGAGGCCGGACCACCGTACCCAAGGAGTCGGAATGACCACGCGTGCCACGATCCTCGTTTTCGCGGCGGCACTGGCGGCGGGCCCGCTCGCGGCGCAGCAGGGGATCAACCTTCGTCTCGCCCAGGGGCAGCCGGCCCGGTACACGCCGCCCCTGTGCCCGCTCAAGGGGATCAACTCGAAGGTGAAAAAGGGCGAGGAAGTGCTCCGCAGGGCCTTCGACGCGAAGGTGCCCACCGAGCGGGCGT
>Ga0184629_10000896_pt1 | contig 12704 bp, 10 predicted proteins | sample PLM4_32_b1_FD_133158 | JGI IMG/M metagenome (GOLD analysis project Ga0184629, IMG submission 133158) | Groundwater sediment microbial communities from an aquifer in East River, Colorado, USA - PLM4_32_b1 | ecosystem: Environmental > Terrestrial > Soil > Riparian zone | place: USA: East River... | reverse complement strand
TTTCACCCCCGAGCATCTGCTGAAGGTTCTCCTCGATGACGAAGAAGGGATGGCCGCGAGCCTGATCCAGGCCACAGGCGGACGTCCGCGCGAGGCCAAGCAGGCCGTCGAGTTGGCGCTCAGCAAACTGCCGAAGGTTCAAGGCGGCAGTGGACAGGTGTATCTCGCGCCGGAGACCTCCAAAGTCTTCGATCTCGCGCAGGAGCTCTCCAAGAAAGCCGGCGATTCGTTTGTGACGGCTGAGCGTCTGCTGCAGGCGATCGCCATGAGCACGGGCACGCCGTCCGCGAGTGCGCTCAAGAATGCCGGCGTCACGCCGCAGGCTTTGAACGCTGCGATCAACGATCTGCGCAAAGGCCGTACCGCGGACTCCGCGACCGCGGAAAACGCCTATGACGCGCTCAAGAAATATGCGCGCGATCTGACCGAGCTTGCCCGTCAAGGCAAGCTTGACCCGGTGATCGGACGGGATGAAGAAATCCGCCGCACAATCCAGGTGCTGTCGCGGCGCACGAAGAACAATCCCGTGCTGATCGGCGAGCCCGGTGTCGGTAAGACCGCGATCGCCGAGGGGCTCGCGCTCCGCATCGTCAATGGGGACGTGCCCGAATCTCTGCGTGACAAGCGCCTGATGGCGCTCGACATGGGCGCGATCATCGCCGGTTCGAAATTCCGCGGCGAGTTCGAGGAACGGCTGAAAGCGGTGCTCTCGGAGATAACCGCGGCGCAGGGGCGCGTGATCCTGTTCATCGACGAGATGCACACGCTGGTCGGCGCCGGCCGGGCCGAGGGCTCGATGGATGCATCGAATCTGCTGAAGCCCGCGCTCGCGCGTGGCGAGCTCCACTGTATCGGCGCGACAACCCTCGACGAGTATCGCAAGCACGTCGAGAAGGACGCCGCGCTGGCCCGCCGGTTCCAGCCTGTCTTCGTCTCGGAGCCGAGTGTCGAAGACACGATCTCGATCCTCCGTGGGCTCAAGGAGAAATACGAAGTGCACCATGGCGTGCGCATCAGCGATGCCGCGATCGTTGCTGCCGCAACGCTGTCGCACCGCTACATCTCCGACCGTTTTCTGCCCGACAAAGCCATCGACCTGATGGACGAAGCGGCGAGCCGCTTGCGCATGCAGGTCGACTCCAAGCCCGAGGAATTGGATGAGCTCGATCGCCGGATCATCCAGCTCAAGATCGAACGCGAGGCCTTGAAGAAGGAATCCGATAAGGCGTCGAAGGATCGGTTGGAGAAGCTCGAGGCCGAGCTTGCGGGACTGGAGGAGCAGTCCGCGGCGCTGACCGCACGCTGGAACGAGGAGAAGAAATCCCTCCAATCGGCGCAGAAGCTGAAGGAAGAGATCGACCGTGCCCGCCAGGAGCTCGAGATCGCGCAACGCCGCGGCAATCTCGCGCGCGCGGGCGAACTCGCCTACGGCGTCATTCCCGATCTCGAGCGCAAGCTCAAAGCGGCCGAGGAGATGGGCAGCTCGCGCCTCGTCAACGAGGTCGTGACCGAAGAACACATCGCCCAAATCGTCTCGCGCTGGACGGGCATTCCGGTCGACAAGATGCTGGAAGGCGAGCGTGAGAAGCTGCTGCGCATGGAGGAAGCCTTAGGGCGGCGGGTCGTCGGACAGGACGAAGCTGTACGTGCCGTGGCGAACGCGGTGCGTCGCGCGCGGGCAGGGCTCCAGGATCCGCACCGGCCGATCGGCTCGTTCCTGTTCTTGGGTCCGACGGGTGTCGGAAAGACCGAGCTCACCAAGGCGCTCGCAGAGTTCCTGTTCGATGACGACACGGCGATGGTGCGCATCGACATGTCCGAGTTCATGGAGAAGCATTCGGTTGCGCGCTTGATCGGCGCACCGCCGGGTTATGTCGGTTATGAGGAAGGCGGCGCGCTCACGGAAGCCGTTCGCAGGCGTCCCTACCAGGTTGTGCTCTTCGACGAGATCGAGAAAGCGCACCATGACGTGTTCAATGTGCTGCTGCAGGTCTTGGACGACGGCCGACTGACGGACGGGCAAGGGCACACGGTCGACTTTAGGAACACGGTGATCATTCTCACCTCCAATCTTGGCGCGGAGCATCTCGCGAACCAGCCCGAGGGGCAGGATTCAATCGCCGTGCGTCCGCAGGTCATGGCCGCAGTGCGCGCGCATTTCCGGCCTGAGTTCTTGAACCGCTTGGACGAGATCATCCTGTTCCACCGCCTGACGCGGGAGCACATGGACACGATCGTCGATATCCAGATCGAACGGCTGACGAAGCTGCTCCAGGACCGCAAGATCAAGGTGGCGCTCGATGCCAAGGCGAAGAAGTGGCTCGCCGAAACCGGCTACGATCCGGTGTTCGGGGCGCGACCACTGAAGCGCGTCATTCAGCGCAGTCTGCAAGACCCCCTCGCCACGCTCATCCTCGAGGGCAAGATCGGCGATGGCGCAACCGTGAAGGTCTCGGGTGGCAAGCGCGGCTTGATCATCAACGGCATGGAATTCGCCGCCAACGCCGACGACCTGCCCGAGAGAGGGGGCCCCGAGCCGCCCAGCCACGCGGTGCACTAGTGCTACTCTCCGAAGGACTGAACGCAGTTCTTCGGAGGGTACAGCAGCCTAAGTCCGGCGTTGAGGGAGCACATGAGCGCAGGCAATTATCCTGACGCGGTCGACCCGGATCTCGTGGGCACTTATCCGCCCCTGGCGAAAGCTGGAGGTGGGTACGTCTGGGATGATGTCCTCGAATACCGAGTCTGGTGTCACCCCGAACGGGGCGCCCCCGACAGTAAGGAAGGCAGTGACTACTACCGCGCCTTCGCGACCTACGCTGAAGCATTCGCGTTTTATCAGATGACCCAAGGCGCCGAAGAGCCGCTCGCGCTCATCCGCCAACTCGAATACATCGATGAGCCCAGGCTTGGCGAGTATCGTCACGTCAAAGAGCAGCGCATTACCGAATGGCCAGTGGAGTTTCTTCGGCGCCCACGACGGACGCCGAGTACGATTCCCGAATTCCTGTCGCCTCATGGGCCCGCAAATCGCCTGGATATGCTCCGGGGCTTGGCGAAGGATTGAGGTGTCACTCAACGAAAGCCGCACCAGACATTGCCAGGACTACAGCGCGCAGGGTTCTTGCCTTGCCCGGCGCGGAAAACCGTGCATGGTGGCGACCGATAAGACCACCTTCATTTGGAGAACAGAATGTCGAGGACACCGGTTTTGGCTGCATGCTTCGCGGCGGTTGCATTTGGCGCGATCACGGCGTCAGTGAGTGATGCGGCGCCTGCGGCGGCGCCGAACGTGCAACGGAAGATGCTGCTCCAGCAGGACCTCTCGATCCCGAACTATTCGACTGCGCTCGTCGAAGTGACGATCCCCGCGGGCGGCCGCGAGGGCCGGCACACGCATCCCGGCTCGGCTGTGGTTTATGTCCAGGAGGGCGCGCTCACGCTCGCCATGGAAGGCGTTCCGGACAAGACGTATCGCGTCGGCGAGTCGTTCTTCATCCCCACAGGCAAGATCCACGAAGGCATCAACAGCGGCACGACCACCATGAAGGCGATCGCAAGCTTCGTGGTGGAGAAGGGCAAGCCGCTGGCCTCCCAAGTCGAGTAGCCGGGAGCGTTTCCGATCATCGTCGTCGATACGCAGGTCCACATCTGGGCGCCCAACACGCCTGAGCGGCCCTGGATGCTCGGGCCCGAACGCGCACATCTTCCCGTGCCGCTCGATGCGAATACCGTGATCGCAATGATGGACGAGGCGGGCGTCGACCGCGCCATCCTCGTTCCGCCATCTCTCGAAGGCGACCGCAACGATCTCTGTCTTGAAGCAGCGCGCGATTATCCGAGCCGATTCGCGGTGATGGGACGTTTGAAGCTCGATTCTCCGAAAGCGCCTGACCGCTTGAAGGAGATGAAGAGTGAGCGCGGGATGCTGGGCCTGCGGCTGACATTCCATCGCGACAACGACCGGCCGCTGCTGACGAACGGCGCGGCAGATTGGTTCTGGCCCGCGGCCGAAGCGCTGAACGTTCCCGTCATGCTGCACGCGCCGGAACGGCTGCCTCAGGTCGCTGAGATCGCCCGCGCACATCCTAAGCTCACGCTCATCATCGACCACATGGGCTTCGCGCGAGAGACGAGCGACAATAAAGCGGGCGCCGGCGCCGATCGGGTCCTCGCGCTCGCGAAGTATCCGAATGTCTCGGTCAAAGTCTCCGCGTCGCCATGTTATTCGAGTGAGCCATATCCTTTCCGGAATCTGCATGAGCCGCTCAAGCGCATCATCGAGGGCTTTGGCGTCCGGCGCGCGTTCTGGGGCAGCGATGTCTCGCGCGTGCTCGCCCACTGCACCTATCGTGAGGCGGTGACGATGTTCACCGAGGAGCTGGACTTCCTCTCGAAGAGCGATCTCGAATGGGTCATGGGGCGGGGGATATTGGAGCTGCTTCACTGGGAGTGACGCCATGATCGCAGTGATCTTCGAAGTCTGGCCCGATGCAGGGCAGCGGCAGGACTATTTCGACATCGCGGCTTCGCTTAAATCCGACCTCGAGACGATCGACGGATTCATCTCTGTCGAGCGCTTCGCGAGTCTGGTCGAGGAGGGAAAAATACTTTCGCTCTCGTTCTGGCGCGACGAAGACGCGGTCAAACTCTGGCGGACCCATCTCGAGCATCGCGCGGCGCAGCGCGCAGGCCGTGGCGGCATCTTCCGCGACTATCGCTTGCGCGTGGCGTCTGTGCTGCGCGACTACGGCATGTTCGAACGCGACCAGGCGCCCGCCGACGCGGTCAGAAACTGACCTGAGCCCCGCCCTTCAAGTGGAGCAATTCGCGTGCTTCGTCGGGCGTGGCGATCGCGAGCCCGAGTCCTTCCAGGATCTTGCGCACAATGACGACTTGCTCGGCATTGGAACGCGCGAGGCGCTTGGGTCCAGCCCATAGCGAATCTTCCAGACCGACGCGCACGTTTCCGCCCATCGCAGCAGCTTGTGCGGCGATGCGCATCTGGGCCGACCCTGCGCCAAGCACCGACCAGCGATAATCGTCGCCGAATAGCCGATCGGCGGTGCGCTTCATGTGCGCCACATCTTCCGCATGCGTGCCGATGCCGCCGAGGATTCCAAAGACCGACTGCACGAACAGCGGTGGCTTCACCAGCCCGCGGTCGAGGAAGTGCTTCAGATTGTAAAGGTGGCCGATGTCGTAGCACTCGAACTCGAACCGCGTGCCGTTCTTTGCACAGGTCGAAAGGATGTGCTCGATATCCTTGAACGAGTTGCGGAACACCAAATCGCGCGAATTCTCGAGATGCTCACGCTCCCAGTCGAACTTGAACTCCTTGTAGCGGTCGAGCAGATGGAACAGCCCGAAATTCATCGAACCCATATTGAGCGACGCCACTTCGGGCTTGAATTCCGCCGCGGGTTTGACGCGCTCTTGCGGACTCATGAACGGACTGCCTCCGGTCGTGAGATTGATGACCGCGTCCGTCTGCTGCTTGATCCTGGGCAAGAAGCGCGCGAACGCTTCGGGCGTCTGATCCGGGCGACCGGTTTGAGGATCGCGCGCATGCAGATGGAGAATGGCAGCGCCCGCCTCAGCGGCCGCAAGTGCTTCAGCCACGATCTGATCGGGCGTGATCGGCAAATGCGGCGACATCGAGGGCGTATGGATTGCGCCGGTCACTGCGCACGTGATGATGACTTTTCGAGTCTGCGACATGCTCGATCCCATCTTGTCGGCTGACCAACAGGGTTAATCCACGGCGCCCCTCTGTAAACCTTAATGCGGGTGGTATCGGTCTTGCACATACCCAGGTATGGCACAGGGTGGCGTACTTTTGCTGATGATGGCGCTGGCAGCGCAGTCCCAGCAGCATGTCAAAGTGGAACAGGCCCACGAACAGATGGAGCGTTATTGCCTGACGCAGGCGCTCTACTACGAGGCTCGCGGCGAAGGTGAACGCGGCCAGCTTGCGGTTGCCGACGTCGTCCTTCAGCGCCAGCACAGCAAGTATCATCCTGACACGGTCTGCGGCGTGGTCTACCAGCCCTATCAGTTCTCGTTCGTCATCGACGGCTCGATGCTTCGCGAAATCGATGTCGAAGCCTGGAGCAAGGCCGACGATCTTTCCGCCCGCATTCTGCGCGGCGAGGTGAAGACGGCGTTGACGGGAAGGGCGCAGTTCTATCACACGAAGGACGTGCGTCCCGAGTGGGCGAACTCGATGGTGAAGACGGCCGAGATCGGCAATCACATCTTCTATCGCCGCGCGCCGCGTCGGTCGTAAGCCGTATCGCCGTGTGACATTTTTCGGCGCAGCACAATTGCCTCAAATTTGCCGCGTTTTCTCATGTCGCATTACGCGAGTCGCACGCGAGTGCACGCTGGACGCGCTTTGAAAAAGCCCGCAAGATGGAACTCCGGAGGGGCATAGAGTCTTTTCTAATAGGGAAACTATGCCGGGTGGTTCTCGAATTGACGATTTGGAAAGCGCTTGCGGGGTGAAGTGCGCAACGGCCGGGGGGCCGTCGTACGGATCACGTTGCCGCGCCCATGCGCATCGGCGCTAGAGAAAAGGAGAATGATCATGGTTGCACGCACTTCACTGGTTCTCATGGCCGCCGCGCTGATGGCCTCCACAGCGGTGGACAGCGCTTCGGCGCAGCCGCGTCGCGCCAACCCCAACAATCCGCAGTACCAGAGAGGCTACGAAGAGGGGTATCGCGAAGCTTATCGCCAAGCTTACAGGCAGGGATATCGCGATGCTCGCGACAACCGTCGCTTCGACGATTCCGACTATTCCTACGGCTACGGGTACGACAACGACAACAACAACAACAACGACCCGCGCTATCAGCGTTGGCGCACGCGCTACACTCAGGCCTACACCTATCAGGACGATTCGTTCTACCGGGATTGCCGGACTTCGGTTGATCCCGGCGGCGTGATCGCAGGCGCACTGATCGGCGGCCTCTTGGGCAACGCGATCGGCAGCGGAGGCGGCCGCACCGGAGCGACTGTGGCGGGTGTGATCGTCGGCGGTGCCGCAGGTGCGGCGCTCACGCGCGACGTCAATTGCGAAGACCGCAGCTATGCCTACAAGACTTACTACGACGGCTTCAATGCGAACCGCCCGAACGCCACCTATCAGTGGCGCAATCCGCGCAACGGCAATTATGGCAACTTCCGCGTGGCTGACTATTACAACGATCCGGATGGCTTCCGCTGCGCGAACTACACGCAGCAGATCTTCATCAATGGCCGTCCGCAGGCGGCAAGCGGTCGCGCCTGCCAGCAGCCCGATGGGACCTGGGCGATCGTGAACTAGTCCCGACGCGAGTGCATCTTAGAAAGGGCGACGGTTTTTGCCGTCGCCCTTTTGCTTTGGTGGAAGCGAATTCACAACTTCGCCTTAAATCCGCAAATCTGCGCCACCATCCGAAGATGATGGCGCCCCAATCACAGCGCCAGATGTCCCCAATCCACCAGCCAAGGAGAGGGGATTTCCCATGCGGCGGACTCACGCCATCACAGTCGCGCGCGACTCGCGCGTCCTTATTCGCATCTTCAATGTCGTCCTGGCGGCCCTGGCCTTCAGTGCCCTGGTCGCCAGCTTTCCTGTCCAAACACGCGCCCAGACGCCGGAGACGGGCTGCGGCGAAGGCCTGATCCGGCGCAACGATGCCGGAACGGGCGAGCTCCTGTTCAAGACCTCGGTGCCCGGCTGCTATTTCCCGGCGCCGCGCGTGGCCGCCGACTTCGCCATCGACATTTCGGGACCCGTCGCGCGCACGCGTGTCACGCAACGCTTCGAGAATCCCGCCGATGGTTGGGTGGAGGGGGTCTATCTCTTCCCGCTTCCCGAAGGGGCCGCGGTCGATACGCTCAAGATGAAGATCGGCGACCGCCTGATCGAAGGCCTGATCAAGGAACGCCAGGAAGCACGCCAGATCTACGAAACCGCCAAGGCGGAAGGAAAGCGGGCAAGCCTCGTCGAGCAGGAGCGGCCCAACATTTTCACCAACAGCGTTGCCAATATCGGCCCGCACGAAACGATCGTCGTGCAGATCGAGTATCAGGAGAGTTTGCGCTTCGATACTGGCCGCTATCATCTGCGCGTGCCGCTTGTCGTGGCGCCGCGGTTCAATCCTCCGCCGTCCGCCAGTTTGGTTCGCTATCGCGAAGGCGAACAGTTCACCGCCTTCGATCCCGTGCCCGACCGCTATCGGCTGGAAGCCCCGGTGCTGAGGCCTGAAGCCGGCAAGGTCAATCCGGTGACGTTTGCGATGACGATCGAGGCTGGATTTCCGCTCGGGCCCATCGTCAGCGAAAGCCACCACATCCTCGTCATCCGTGAAGGCGATGCACGCGCGAAAGTCGCACTCGCCGACCGAGAAGTGCCGGCCGATCGCGATTTCGTCTTCAGCTTCGCGCCGCGCGCCGGAGAAGCGCCCGCGGTCTCGCTGCTCAAGGAGCAGAAGGACGACGGCGACTATTACCTCGCGCTGATCATGCCGCGTGCGAGCGAGAACCGCGAGGTCCGGCTCCCGCGCGAAGCCATCTTCGTGCTCGACAATTCAGGCTCGATGGGCGGCGAGTCGATCCGTCAGGCGAAGGCCGGCCTGCAGCTTGCGCTCGATCGGCTCACGCCGGCCGATCGGTTCAACGTCATCCGCTTCGACGACACGATGACCCAGCTCTATCCGCGTGCTGTCGTGGCAACACCGTCGAACGTCGCATACGCGAAAGGTTACGTCTCGAGCCTCGAAGCCAATGGCGGAACGGTCATGCTGCCTGCGCTCATTGCGGCGCTGAGAGACGACACACCAAACGACCGCTCCTTCCTGCGCCAAGTCATCTTCCTGACCGATGGTGCCGTCGGCAATGAAGCCCAGCTGTTTGCGGCCATCGAAGAGCGCCTTGGCCGCACGCGTCTCTTCACCGTTGGCATCGGTTCGGCGCCGAACTCGCACTTTATGAGCGGCGCCGCGCGGGCCGGGCGTGGAACGTTCACCTATATCGGCTCGACCGACCAGGTGACGGCCAAGATGGGCGAGCTCTTCGTCAAGCTCGAGCGTCCCGTGATGACCGACCTCAAGGCCGAATGGCCGAGCTCCGCCGGTGGCGAATACTGGCCCAATCCGCTTCCGGATCTCTATGCGGGCGAGCCCGTGGTCGTCACGTTCAAAACAAACGGAGACGAAGGCGCGCTGTTGCTGAAGGGCGATCGCGAAGGCCTGCCGTGGGAAGTGCGGTTGGCGCTGTCCCAAGCGTCGCCTGGAAGCGGCATCGAGCGGCTGTGGGCCCGCAACAAGATCGCAGCGCTTGAGGAAAGCCGGGTGCTGGGCGTCGATCTCGCGAAAATCGATCGCGAAGTGCTGGACGTCGCGCTCACGCATCATCTGGTCAGTCGTCTGACCAGCCTCGTGGCCGTCGACGTGATCGCCGCGAGGCAGCCGGACGGGGCGCTCGCCCTTCAGCAGGTTCCGCTCAATCTTCCTGCCGGATGGGACTTCGACAAAGTGTTCGGCGAAACCGTGCGAATTCGCGAGCGCCGCGCGGATGTACGCATTCCTGACACGCTGTTGATGAAGGTTGACGTCAAAGCGGCGCCGCCGGGCGCCGTTCGGCCCCAAGACGCCGGGCTTGTGCTTCCGCAAGGCAGCACGCCGGCGCCGCTGATGCTGATCGCGGGCCTCATGTTGCTGCTGTTGGCTGGCGCGATCTTTTTGCGCCAGCACAGCGCGGGTGCGGGGGCGCGCTGATGCGCGCTTTTCGCCACTTCGCGGCGATTGCTCTGCTATTGGCCGGAACGGCGCTGGTGGTCTCGGCGCTCTACATCCCGGCCAAAGCGGCGCTCGCGCAGGTGCTTCTCGAACGCGCGTGGAAACGCACCCAGAGCGGTGAAGCAAACGTGCGGCCATGGCCGTGGGCCGACATCAGTCCAGTTGCCGTCCTGGAAGTCCCACGCCTCAAGGAGCGCTCGATTGTGCTCGAGGGGGCGAACGGCCAAGCGATGGCATTCGGGCCCGGCCACATGACCAACACGCCCCCGATCGGCAGTCGAGGCACGGCGATTGTGGCTGCGCATCGAGACACGCAGTTCCGTTATCTGCGCGACATCGAGGATGGCGACCGCATCGCGGTCGAGACCGGTGACGGGCGGCACACCGCGTTTCGCGTGGTCGAGACGCGCGTCGTACGCGCCGATGCATCCGGGCTCGATCCCGACGATAACGGGCCCACGGGCGCGCGTCTCGCGCTCGTGACGTGCTATCCGTTCAATGCAGTGCTGCGCAGCCCGTGGCGCTACGTCGTTCTCGCAGATCGTGAGGTCGCGACCGCGGCGCGATGAGGGCTACTCGATCGTGCCTTCGCGCAGGTCGACAGACTGGACGAGCTTGTCGTTGACGGGCAGGGACGCGACCATCTGATCGACGCGCGCCCGCTCGGTGAGGAACGCGCGGCGTTCTTGACCGGAAAGCGTCCTGCCGTTCGCCATCTTGATATTGGTCGGATTGACCTGCGCGCCGTTGACGCGAACCTCGTAGTGCAGGTGAGGTCCGGTCGCGATGCCCGTGGCGCCGCTATAGGCGACGATCTGGCCCTGGCGGACGCGCGCACCCTTCTTGACCCCGGGGGCGAATCGCGAAAGGTGGCCGTAGGCGGTGGAATAGCCGTTGGTGTGCGTCACCACGACGAGATTGCCGAAACCACTTGCCCAGCCCGCGTACGTCACCGCGCCACTGCCGGCCGCCATCACCGGCGTCCCCTTTGGAACCGCAAAGTCGATGCCCTTGTGCATGCGGTTGTAACCGAGCACTGGATGGAAGCGCCGTCCGAAGCGCGAGGAAATGCGCGCTCCGTCGACCGGTGTCTTCATCAGCATGCTTCGCGCGCTTTGGCCGTTCGCGTCGAAATACTCTTCCTCGCCGTTGCTTTCAAAACGGTAGAGCCCGTGTTTCTTGCCTGAGAGCGTCATCGAGGCCGAGACAATCTCTCCAGTCTTCGCGGCTTTTCCGTCTTCGCCATAGAAACGGCTGAAGACCACTTCGAACTCGTCGCCCGGCTGGACGTCGCGCTGGAAGTCGACCTCGTAGGAGAACATGCGGATCAAATCGACGACGACGGTCGCCGGAATGCCGGCGCGCATCGCTGCGAGATAGAGACTGGAGTCGATCTTCGCCGAGGCCCGCTGATAGCGCTCGTCGAATTTGCGCTGGACCGTTTTCGCGAGATAGCCGTCGGGTACGGTGAGTTCGACGGTGATCTGATTTTCGATCGACGGCGAGAAGGAGAGCGAAAGGAGGCGTCGGTCGGAAGAATCGTCACCGGTGTATGCGACTGTTTGTGTACCGGGTACCGGGCCGAACGTGGCCTCGAAGGTCTGTCCGGAGCGAATGTTCCTCGGGCTGTAGTGTGGGCGCATCGCGTCCACCACGGCGGTTGCGTCCTCCATGGGGACGCCGGCCTCCTGAAGGAGCTCGATGATCGTGTCGCCGTTCTTGATCTCAAGGGTGCGGGTTTCGGTCGTCGGCGCTTTGGCGGGTGCCGCATGGACCAGGCGGTCGAGAGGGCCGGTCAAGGCTCCAGGCCCGATAAACCCTGCGGTGCGGTAGGCGCCCGTCGCCGGCGCGGCCGCAGCAGGCGAGCCGGACGCGGCCTCGGCAAGGCGGCTAAAGAGGTCTGTGGAGGCCACAACCTGCTCGCGGCCGGGCTCGTAGAGCCGGGACGAAGGCGGTGTCGCGGCCAGGGCCATCCAGGTGACGGTCGCGACGACCGAACTCGTCATCAGGGTTGACGCGAGCGTCCAGCGTCCGTCCGGTGACTCTAAGACGCGGTCGGTCGACCGGTCGATCCGGCGAAATAGTTGACGGATAGCAGATGCCCTCGACAATCGGTCTCGCAAAAGGCCCTCTGTTCCTGCCTTACGCGGAACGGGAACAGGCCCCCCGACCGCATGGTAAATGATGACCCGGATTGATCTGCTCTGTCCCGGGTCACGCCCGAGCATCATTCCGGGGGATTATAGGGACGTCAACACTTGCCGCCGGATTAACACTACCGTTGTTTCAATCCGGACGCGCAAAATTCGCGTGAATAAGGTCCCCTTCCAACGAATCGCGGATTACCAGTTTCAACCAATTCGTCTAGGCCGCAAGAGCAACGGTCAAAATTTATTCTCGGAATCAATCCGTTAGAGGCTTTGGCGTCACTCCGCGGGCGCGGCGAGCCCTTCAGGGACCGTGCGCCGTTGTGCCCGCCGGAGCTGCCACATGCGCAAACCCGTGATGGCGAACAGGAGCGGCAGGAACCCTGAGAAGAACGCCAGGACCTTCCAGACGACCCCTAGTCCCAGACCAAAATGCAGCGCTTTGCTCCACTCCAGGATGCGGCTGCCGAGCGGGTCCTGTCTGGGGTCGACCACTGCCGACACCTCGGTACCTGGCCCAACAAACGCGGAAATCGTCGGCGCCCCCTCGCTCGAATAATGCGGCATGAGGGTCACCATGAAGGTCCCCTCGGTGCCCGGAGGCAGCTGAACGGAATGGAGTCGCGCGCCAGGAACTGCCGCCAATGCGAGCTTGGCCGCTTCGTCGGCGGTTAATGCGTTCGGGTTCGCGATGCCGGCTTTCGTCGTGGCATCCACCTCGCGGTGAACCAAGGTGCTCTCGTGCGGCAGCATCGCCTCGACCGTGTCT
>Ga0184629_10000894_pt1 | contig 12707 bp, 11 predicted proteins | sample PLM4_32_b1_FD_133158 | JGI IMG/M metagenome (GOLD analysis project Ga0184629, IMG submission 133158) | Groundwater sediment microbial communities from an aquifer in East River, Colorado, USA - PLM4_32_b1 | ecosystem: Environmental > Terrestrial > Soil > Riparian zone | place: USA: East River... | reverse complement strand
CTGGCGTTTCTGGCGGGTTAGGAGGTTCGCGCCACCTGGTAGTCGCGCCGGCTCGCGCTCGCAGCGCGATGCCTGTTCGCGTGGTGGCGTCACGCTTGGATTGACCGAAGTTGACGTTTCCAGTTATCGTCCCTTTCCATGAGGGATTTTCGTCATCGCCATGCGGCCGCCGCCGTCGTGCTGGTCGCCGCGTCTCTGCTCGCCGGCTGCGGGACGCCGGCTCCCGAGGGGACGCCGGCTCCCGAGCAGCCGCCGCCTGCGGCCTCCCCGTACCGTCCCGTCGCGTCGATCCGGGAGGTCATGAACAGCGTGATCGATCCCTCCGTAGATGTGGTGTGGAACTCGGTGGGGAGCGACATTGACCACGGACGCATCACCGATCGCGCCCCTGCCACCGACGAACACTGGGCCGAGGTGCGCCGCCACGCGCTGATCGTCAGCGAAGCGCCCAACCTCCTGATGATGCACAATCGCCCGGTCGCGCCACCGGGCGCCCCGTCCCTGGCGCCGGGCGTCGAGTTGACGCCCGAGGAGATTCGCTCGCTGATCGACAAGAATCCCGCCGCCTGGTACCTGTTCGCGCAACAGCTCCAGGACGCATTGAAGCCGGCGCTGGCCGCGATCGATGCGAAGGATTCGCAGGCGCTGTTCGACGCCGGGGATAGGATCGACACGACCTGCGAGAACTGCCATCAGGTATTCTGGTATCCGAAGGCCGTGGCATCGGCTCGCTGACGCGCATCGCGATCGTGACTGGAGGCATCCTGATGAAGACGAAGATTCTTCTCGTTCTGCTCGCCGCTGGGGCGCTTTGGTCCGTCCGGCCGGCACAGGCGCATCATGCGTTCGCGGCGGAGTACGACGAAAAAAAGCCGGTGACGCTGACGGGCATCGTGACCAAGGTGCAATGGGTGAACCCGCACGGCTGGATCTACATGGACGTCAAGCAGCCGGACGGCAAAGTTAAGCATTGGACGATCGAAACCGCGGGTCCGAGCCAGCTGTCCCGCCACGGGCTGAAGAAGGCCGACTTCACCGACGGCATGTCCGCCGTGGTGAAGGCCTATCAGGGCCTGAAGGATCCGGCGCTCGCTAACGGCCGGACGCTGGTGCTGGCCGACGGACGGAGCTTCTACGTCGGCTCGGTCGGCGGACCGAACGACGGCGCCGATCGCTGAGGCGGGACACCGGCCTGGCGATGCCCTCGATCGTCCCCGCCCTCGAGTGGCTCGAAGGGCTCGCCTGGACCACTGCGATCCGCGAGTCCGTCTGGGGCTACCCGATGATCGAGACGGCGCACGTCGCCAGCATCGTCGCCTTCGCCGGTCTCGTGATCATGATGGATCTGCGCCTCGTCGGCCTGGCGTTCACGCACGCGCCGCTGGCGCAGATTCAGAGGCGGCTGTTCCCGTGGCAGATCGCCGGGCTCGTCCCGAGCACGGCCACCGGACTTCTCCTCTGCTGCATTGATCCGATGCGCTACTACGGGAACGTGTTCTTTCGCGTCAAGCTCGTGCTGCTCGCGCTGGCGGGGCTCAACGCGCTGGCGTTTCACCTCAAGACCTACCGGAGGGCCGAGCGGTGGGACGAGGATCCGCAGGCCACGGCGACGGCGCGGCTGGCCGGCGTCGTCTCGCTGCTGCTCTGGTCCGCGACCATCGTCTCGGGGCGGCTCATCGCCTATAACTGGTTCAAGTGAAGGGGCCGATTGTTTCTGCCGTTCTTCGAATGGTGCGACGGCTTGGCGATGAGCCAGGCATACCGCGAATCGTTGTATCTGTTCGCGCTGACGCAGTCTCTGCACCTCGTCGCCGTCACGACGTTCTTCGGCGCGATCCTGATCGGGGACCTGCGCCTGCTCGGGTGGGGTCCCGTCGCCCAGTCGCGCGCGGGAATCGCGCGGAGCGCGCAGAGTGTCCTGCTCTGGGCGGGACTGGCCGTGCTGGTGACGGGCATCCCGCAGTTCACGACGCATGCGCTGACCTACCAGAGGTCTCCGATCTTCGTCTTCAAGATGTGCCTCCTCGCGGCGGCGCTGGCCTTCACGGCAACGCTGCGCCAGCGGGTGGCGGCCGCCGACGAGGGACGCCTGCCGTCGTGGGTCCCGAGGGCAGTCGGCGCCGTTTCGCTCGCGCTCTGGATGGGTGTGACCATCAGCGGCCGGCTGATCACCTTCTTCGGCTGATCGCCTTCTACGAGACAGCGGACGCTCGATGTTCACCGACCGGGACGTTCCAGCCTTTATAGAGGAACGTCGTCCAGATCGTGTCAGGCGCGTCGACTTCGTCCCCGTAAGAGAAGTGATAGACGTCGTAATTGTCGAAGCCGCAGAGCGACCGTCAGACCTCAGCACTCCGGCTTCGGCGGGTCCTTCACCTCCATCAGTTCGCCGACGGGGTCTCCGCTGAACATTCGCGCTTCCGTGAAGAACCCTGACGCATTGAGGACGATCGTCACGAACTCCTTACTTGTGTTCAGCCAGTACCAGCCGTGAAGGCCGGGGTAAGGCGCGCGATAGGTGCCCTGGCCGCTGCTCGCGGGTCCTCTCATGAACGTCTCGGATGCAGAGATCGGCTTGCCGTCGGGTACGGTGTGGAAGTCCACATCAACCGGCGCCGTGGCTTTCCAGTTGAACACCATCATTGCTCCCGTCTTCAGACGGAACTTGTACTCGACAAACTGGCCCGGCATGATTCCGAGCTCGATGGCGTCGACCTTGTACGTCGTGGCGGACGGGGTCAGCGGACCGCCGGGCTTCGGCGCGATCGGCGGGCCTCCTGGCTGTCCGCCCACCGGGTTCAATGGTTGCTGGGTCTGGGCCAGACCCGTGACCACGAGACCGAGCGGGTCGAATCCAGAGGCCGCGAGTAGTGAAACCGTGACGATCGGCGCGATCGCGGTGGCCCAGGCCAAGGCCGCCGCGGCGCACGCCTGCGCCAAGGAGTGGGTCCTAGTGATGCTTGTGTTCTGTGTCATGGCTGCTGGGTACCTCGCTAACTGATGGCCCACAACGGATGAAGCCGTCGGAGAACGCTCAGGGCCGGCTATGCTCGAAGGCCTCATGCACCGTCCGCCCGACGATCGCGATATTCTCACAAGCGCATTATACGGGTCGCGCCGGTGGTCATTGTGCATCATGGTCAACGGCTCACAGGCCGTCTTTGTCGAGCGTGCAGGCCTGCTCTCGGCTGTCGACGTGTGCACCTCGAGGAACGCAACTTCAAGGTCGGCGTCAAGAACATCGCTCGTCTCCTGGCTCACCGTGCAGCCTCAACGGCACCACCCTCACCATTCGGAAGTTTCAATCCAGGACGTGGACCTGTCGGGAACTCGTCCGCCCGGGCACCCTCACCGACCAGCTCGTTAAGTAAGGTCCAAACAGCACCGGCAAAACAGCGGCACGGAATCGTCAACGTGGACACGAAACGAAGAAATGAAATACGCGTGCAAGAAGGCCGGCACGAGCGTGGCAGCCGCCACGGAACGGTGGAAACGACCCCACAACGCGGACAAGCACCATATGGCGGCGGCAAGGCGCGCACCGCCGCGGGAAAACGAATACGGCGCCGAAACATCTGTACCGGCGCGACAAGAGCATCGCCGACGTGCTCAACACGTCTGCGAACGAAATAGACCGAAATACAGCTCGACAAACATGCCCACGGCGCGAAAAACATTTGCGCGCCGCGCTGGACGCATCGTCCGGCTCGCTGAACAGAATGACCGCTCGGTCAACCCGTCCGCCAACTCGCTGGACATGAATACGGCGCGCTGGACGTCGCGATTGGGAATGCAGGTCGATCGGCCCGCGCGCCAGTGGCCGGCGCGTTTACCGACCTGCTTTAGCGAGATGTGGAGAGCGTGTCGGCCAGCCTTATCTTGATGAAGGCTTGACGGGTGATGCCGACGCGCCGTGCTTCGCGGCCAGAAGATCTGCCAACCTCGGTGGTCATACCACAGGTCTACCAGCATCGTGGTTTCTTGTTGACAGTCATGCATGAATGGCGTACAGGTCCCCACGTCAAGAGCCAGTCAGTCCTCGAGCCGCTCGATTTCTGCGGCATGACGGTTGACCTCCACGGCGGGCCACTCGGCTCATGACTCGCAATGCCTTTCAACCAAGGCCGGGTCACCTATGAGCAGCACGCGAAAGCTCCCATCGGCTCTTTCACCCACTGAAGTTGACGAGAATGCGACCGAGCCGAATGCAACTAGTGTCGGGCCAGTTTCGCGGCGAGCGTTTCTCGCCGCCACCGCTGCAACGGGCTTCGGGCTGGGGGTCGGAGAAGGCGCCGATGCAGCTCCCCAAGAGAGCGTCGTACCCAAACCTGAAAACGCGCTGCCGAAGGACGAACCCGAAATATATAGAGGGACCGCGTCGGGGGCAGTGCTTGCGCAGTTGAGGGCTGCCGGCGTTCATACGCTCTTCCACACCAACACGAGCGGGTTCGTCCCCTTCTGGGAAGCCGTCTACGCTGCGGGCGACGTGCAGGTCATCAACATGACGCACGAGGGCCAGGCGGTCGCGGCGGCGGCGGGCTACACCATGGCCAGCAGGAACCTGGGGTTCTTCTTCGGCAGCGGCGTGGGCATCATGAACGCGCTGAGCAACACCTACAACGCCTGGAAGGATAAGGTGCCGTTGCTGGTGACGTTTTCCGGCGGAGGCATCGCCGACCAGGGCATGGATACGTTCGAGTCCTGGGATAACCAGCTCGGACCGACCGAACCCTTTACGACGTGGACCGGCACGCTGCTCCCGGAGGATGTGACGGGCATTCTTCGCCGTGCGATCAAATTTGCCTTTGGTCCCCCGAGCGGGCCGGTGGCGCTGCAGTGGGACGGCGGGCAGGAACAGGTCGAGGCCCGAATCTACAAGATCGATCTCGCCACAATGCGCCATCGCTCCAGGGCTCCCAGCGATGCGATCGAGAAGGCCGCCCAGTGGCTCGCCGAATCTGAAAATCCCATTTTCGTGGTGGGCTCTCAGGTTGGCCTCGAGGGCGCGTACGACGAGATCGTCGCGCTGGCGGAAAAACTCTCCGTACCGGTCGTGGAAACGATGCATAGCCTCTATGCGAATTTCCCCAACGACCATCCGTTGTTTCTCGGCGACTTCCAGGCGCAACGATTTCCCCTGAATGCAGATGTGGTGATGTGTTTTTGCGATAGCTTCACTCTCGGCCGGCAAGACATGCGCGGCCTCACGGCCGTCCGGCAGCGGCAGATCGTCAGCATCAATCACGATCCGACTGCCCTGGGACGATCGGTTGTCCCCGATCTGAGCATTCTCTCGGAGGTGCGCACGGCCATCCGTGACCTGTCCGATGCGCTTGACGGGATGTTGACCAGGGACCGGATGGCGAGGATTCGATCCAGCAGGCTGGCCACGGTATCCGCGTTGACGAGTGGCCTGAAGCAATCCAGGGAAATGGCCTTGCGCGCCAATTTTGACAGCAGCCCCGTGACCTGGGAGCGCGTGGGCTACGAGCTGGAGAAGGTGCTCGATAAGGATGCCGTGATCGTGCCGGAACTGGGAACCCAGTACTCCAAGATCTACAACCAACTCAAACTTGGCGGATCGAACAAACAGAGGATCGGACGCACGAAAGGCGACGCCTTAGGGTGGGGAGTGGCCGCGGCGTTTGGCGTGAACGTCGCGTTACCCGACCGGCAAGTCGTCGCCTTGCAGGGCGACGGCGGATTCCTGTTCAACCAGTCGGAAGCCTTGTGGAGCATCGCGCGATACGAGGCCCCGATGCTCATCGTGGTGATGAACAACCATTCCTACAACGAAAGCCGCGCGCGGAACATGCTGAACGGCGGCCTCTTTTTCGAGGCCGGCAAGGACTTCAATGGCTACCTGGGAGACCCCGACGTCGAATACACGACGATCGCGGAAGCGTATGGTCTCAAAGGCGAAAAGGTGAAGAATGCCCGCGACCTGGCGCCGGCGCTGCAACGATGCCTGAGGAGCATGCGCGACGGCAAAGCCGTCGTGCTGGATATCGATGTCGCAATCGATGGCGCACCTTTGAGCCAGGGAACCTGGTATCAGCGCCACTCCATCGCTGAGATCCGGAAGAAAAGACTGAACGGGTAGACACATGACACGTGCCCTCAACTTCTGGAATCTCCTGGTGTTGATTTCCGTCGCGTTGAGCAGCGGCCTTGCAGCGCAGGGCTCGGCGAACGTGTCAGGCGACCAATCGGCTCAGATTGAGAAGGGGAGACGAGTAGTTGCGCAAGTGTGTGCGACCTGTCACACGACCATTGGCAGGATGTTGCAGGTCCACAAACAGACCCCGGAACAGTGGAAGGACACCGTCTACTTCATGATCAGCCGTGGGGCGCAAATCATGCCCGACGAGATCGGGCCTGTGACGGCCTTTCTGGCCGCGCCCGCGGGGAATGCTCGCGAGACGTCTGCCGATGCGTCAGGCCGTGGCCGGCCCGGCGCCCGAGGGGCAGGCCAACAGACGCCGCAGACCGATGGCGCAGCGATCCTTCAACAGAATTGCCAGCAGTGCCACGAACTGGCGACCGCGTCAAAGAAAGACGATGCAGAAGACTGGAGTGCGGTCATCGCACGCATGATGACCTACGGCGCGAGGCTCACAGCCACAGACCAGCAAACGCTTATTGGATACCTCCAACAACGAGGAGGTCAGCGATGACACGGCGAGTCGAGCGTCTAATGCGGGTATTCGGCCCCGTCGCACGGTTGGCTCATTGACATTCGTGACGAACTGGATATACGTATGCCTCCGCACTGGCACCAGGAGGGACAGCCGGAAACGCCTGAAACGGGAAGACGCGGCGGAAACAAGTTGAACGGAGGGTAGCCGTGTTAAGAATCGGCAAGGTCGGAGCGGTTTTCGCGTTCGCGTTGTTGCTACCGGTCGTGGCCTCCGCGCAGGCCGCCATCAGCGGCGTCGTCAGGGACGCATCGGGCGCCGTGCTTCCGGGCGTCACCGTCGAAGCGGCCAGTCCCGCACTCATTGAAAAGGTCCGGACCGCCGTAACCGACGGTAGCGGTCAGTACGCCATCGAGAATCTGCGTCCCGGCGTGTACTCGGTGACGTTCACGCTGGCCGGGTTCGCACCCGTGCAGCGGACAGGAGTCGAGCTGTCGGGCAGCTTCACTGCTCGCATCAACGCCGATTTGCGGGTGGGCGGGATCGCAGAAACGATCACGGTCACTGGAGAGACCCCGGTGGTCGACGTGCAGAGCACGCGCCAGGAGCGGGTGCTGGATCGTGAGGTCCTCGATGCCCTGCCGAATTCGGGACTCAGGACGGCGCTGGGCGTGCTGATTCCGAGCGTCGATTTCCGCCGTCAGGATGTGGGCGGCGCGGGGGTCAGGGCCGTGACCGGAAACATGGTCGCCCACGGTGCCAGGTCCGAAGACGCAGGGACGACGTTGAACGGAATGACGATGGCCTCGTTCGGGACCGGCGCCGCGACCGCGACGATCTTTTTGAATCCGATGGGCCTCCAGGAAATCACGATTGACACAGGGTCGAACAATGCCGAGCTGCACGCGGGGGGAGTTCGGACGAACTACACTCTCCGTGAAGGCGGCAACGCATTCCACGGGGTCGTCTTTGGCGCCTACGCCCCAGGCAAGTTCCAGAGTGACAACCTCACCGACAAGCTGATCGCCCGCGGCCTGGGCGTGCCGAACAGCATCAAGGCGAACTGGGACATCAATCCCGCGTTCGGCGGCCCGATTGTCCGCGACAGGATCTGGTTCTTCGGCGCCGCGCGCTACAACGTGACGGCCGACTACGTCGCGGGCCTCTACTGGAACAAGAACGTCAACAACCCGGATGCGTGGACCTACGAGCCCGACAACAGCCGCCGTGTCTGGAACGAGCAGAAGCAGCCGGACACCCAGCTTCGCGTCAGCTGGCAGGCGACGCCGCGGAACAAGGTGGGCGCGACCTACTACAACACCAGCTACTGCTTCTGCCCGACGGACGCATCGCTCACGCTCGCCTGGGAAGCGGGCCAGCGCGCCGATTACCCGTTTCAGCGTCTGGTCGCGGGCGACTGGACGTTGCCCCTCACCAGCCGGATGCTCATCGAAGCCAACGGCCAGGTCTACAAGTCGCAGAGCAACCGTTCGCCGTGGTCGGGTCTCGCGCAGGGGATGATCCCGGTGCAGGAGCAGTCAACGGGGATGCGGTACCGCGCGGCCGAGATGTACCGCGTCCAGGACCAGAGCGTGTACACGTACCGGGGCGCGTTCTCGTACGTGACAGGTGCGCATGCCTTCAAGATAGGCGGTTCCAACAGGTTCGGCGATCTCGGTCAACGCGAATACGACTTGTCGCCGGTCAGCTATCGCCTGCGAAACGGCGTGCCCAACCGGATCACGCAACGCGCTCTGGGCACATGGCGGGCGAACGTCGATGCCGACCTGGGCCTTTTCGCGCAGGATCGCTGGACACGGAGCAGGCTGACGCTCAACTACGGGGTGCGGTACGACTATTTTGCCAGCAGCTATCCTGAACAGCACATCGGTCCGACGACGCTCGCGCCGAGGCGCGACATCACGTTCCCTGCGCAGCCAGGGCTTGGATCGCTTCACGATCTGTCGCCGAGGCTCGGCGCCGCCTACGATCTGCGTGGCGATGGAAAAACTGCGCTGAAGGTGAGTGTCAACCGGTACGTGCTCGCCATGGGCCCCGACGTCACCTTCATCCAGCTGGCGAACCCGTCCCGCAACCTGGTCACGTCCGCGACACGAACGTGGACGGACACGAACCCGCGCGATTTCATCCCTCAATGCGATCTCCAGAACGTACGAGCAAACGGGGAATGCGGCCCCCTGTCGAACGAAAATTTCGGCACGGTGGTCACCAACCTCTCATACGACACGGACATGTTGACCGGCTGGGGCAAACGGAATTTCAACTGGGAGGTCTCGGCAGGTGTGCAGCACGAACTGCTGCCGCGAGTCTCCGCTGACGTGACCTACTTCCGTCGCTGGTACGGCAACTTCGTCCTGGTCGATGATCTCGCGGTGGGTCCGGCCGACTTCGACAAGTTCACCATCAGCGCGCCGAAGGATCCGCGGCTGCCCGATGGCGGCGCCTACCAGGTGGAAGGGTACGACATCAAGCCGGCGAAATTCGGCGTGCCGGCGCAGCCGTTCGTGACGCTCTCGCGGAAGTACGGGAAGCAGCGCGACTACTGGGACGGCGCCGATTTCACCGTGAACGCGCGGCCGCGCGCGGGAACATTCTTCCAGGGAGGCGTGAGCACGGGGCGGCGCGTGGAAGACAACTGCGAGGTCGTCACGAAAGTCGACAATCCCAGCACGCTGTACTGCCACCGCACGGAACCATTCCTGACGCTGGTCAAGGGATACGGGTCCTATACCATTCCGAAGGCGGACGTGCAGGTCAGCGCGACCTACCAGACCAAGCCGGGCCCGCTGGTCCTGGCCATCTATACGGCGACCAACGGGGAAGTGGCGCCGAGTCTCGGCCGCAGTCTCGCTGGCGCTGCACCGAGCGTGGATCTGCAACTTGTCTCGCCGGGCCCGTATACAACCACGAACGGCGGGTCAGGGCATCTTCACGGAGAACGACTCCATCAGGTGGACCTGCGGGTCTCGAAGATCCTGCGCTTCGCCGGCACCAGTGCGCGGGCGAATGTCGATATCTACAACGCGCTCAACTCGAGCGCGGTGCTCCTGCAGAACGACACGTTCAGTGATTGGCAGCGGCCTACGGAGATCCTGGTCGCCCGGTTCTTCAAGTTCAGCGTGCAGTTCGAGTTCTGAATTCAAGAGGCGAGTAAGGCGGCGGCGGACTATACATGCGGGCGAGATTCATGTTCAAATCACGCCGCCACCAAGGAGGGATCTCGAGATGCGTCACTCGCTTGCGCGATCCATCATCTGTCTGCTCGTCCTCTTGCCGTTTGCCTCCGTTGCACTCGCACAAGGCGGGAAACTCCCAGGCAAGGACAGCCTGTATAACGGCAACAGGTTGAGGCCGGATCCGACGCCTGGAGGCCCCGCGCCCGTCCGCGACATCAGCGGTTCGTGGGCAGGGAACCTGACACCGGATCGGGGGGAAATACCTCCTCTGACGCCTCTTGGCGAGAAGCTGTTCAGCCAGAACAAGCCGGAAACGGAAGTAGGCACAGGCCATTCAAACGACCCTATGAACACCTGCGATCCGCTGGGGATTCCGAGAAATACCGTGTTCGAAACCAGGGGCCTTGCATTCGGGACGATGGGGCCAGACAGGATGGTGGTCCTGCACCAGTATCAGCGGATCTGGCGATACGTGTGGATGGACGGGCGTCACGAGCTGCCCACGAAGTTCGACGTCGCAGGTGGCGTGCCGTCGCGGTATTACGGATATTCAGTAGGGCATTGGGAAGGTGATCACACGCTCGTGATTAATACCGTCGGCGTCACTGACCAAACGTGGCTTGACAAGGCCGGCCATCCCCACAGCATCGAGGCCCGCATCGAGGAACGCTACACGCGCATCGATCACAATCATCTGCAGATGGTCGTAACCGTTGACGATCCGAAGATCTTTACGAAGCCGTTCGTGCTCTCGAAGAATGAGTACAGATGGGTTCCGGATCAGGAGGCGGAAGAGCAGATGTGTGTGCCCTCCGAGATGATCAACTACATGAAGCTCATCAGCGATCCTGCCTTCGGCGTTGGCAGCGGCGCGCCGCAGAAATGAAGGGAGTAGACGTACGGGCACTCCGATCGATGATCACGTGCCTGCTGCTCTTCGTGTGCGTGCTGCTCGGGGTTTCGGTAAGCGGGCAGGTGGCCAGCCCCCGCACGGCGGAGAAGCCCTTGATGGCGGAGGACGTGTTCAAGAACGTCCAGGTGCTGAAAGGGATTCCCGTCAAGGAATTCATGAACACGATGGGTTTCTTTTCCGCGGCCACGAACCTGAATTGTATCGATTGTCATTCTCCAGAAAGCGAAAGCCTGGAGGGATATGCGATCGACACGCCCCGGAAGCAGACCGCGCGCAGGATGATCCGCATGGTCAATGCGATCAACGAGGCGAACTTCGCAGGCAGGCGCTCGGTCACCTGCTACACCTGCCATCGTGCCTCGGACCGGCCGGAAGCGATCCCAAGCCTGTTGGACCAGTACAGCGTCCCGGAAGATGATCCAAACAGAGTTGAAGTCATACCCCCCGGACCAGTTCAGTCTGTCAAGAAGATTTCCCCCGACCAGATTCTCGACAAGTACATTCAAGCCATTGGCGGAGCGCCGCAGCTTGCCAAGCTCACGAGTTTTGTTGCCAGGGGCACGTACGAGGGATACGACACACTATCGGTGAAGGTGCCGGTAGACGTCTTTGCCAGCGCGCCCAATCAGCTGACGACCGTTGTCCATACGCAAAACGGAGACAGCATTACGACCTACGACGGCACCAATGGTTGGATCGCTGCGGCGGACAAGTTAATGCAGGTGCTCCCGCTGGCCGGAGGAGATCTCGAAGGCGCCAAGATGGATGCGGCGCTGTCGTTTCCCGCGCGGATCAAACAGGAGTTCCAATGGCGCACGGGCTTCCCGTCCGTCAGCATCGACGATCGCTCGGTTGACGTGATCCAGAACGCGGCCAGGGGTAACACCGGCGCCAAGCTGTACTTTGACAGTGAGTCTGGCCTTCTCGTGCGGCAGGTCCATTTTGTCGACACCGCGGTCGGCGTCATTCCCACGCAGGTTGACTATTCGGATTACCGTACTGTCGCCGGTGTCAAAGTGCCTTTCCGCCGGGTTGTCACCTGGACGGACGGCCGATCGACGATCGAGCTGAGCCAGGTGCAGCCGAATGCGCGCATTGACACGGCACAATTCGCCAAACCGGCGCCGCCCAAAGGCAAGCCTGCGACTCCTTAGCAACCTTGACAGGAACGGACGACGGGCGTATTCATACACACCGAACGATCCAATCAGACCACTCGATTCCTCGAGCGAAGGGAAGAACGTGATGAGAGTGACGCTTGCCGGTGCTTTGATGGCGGTGTGTTGTCTGCTCGGTTTGCCGGGTTCCGGATATGCGCACCATGGCTTCAACGTGGAGTTCGACGGAACCAAGTGCATGGACCTGAAGGGAACTCTCGCGAGTGTCCTTTGGGAAAACCCGCACGCATATCTTCAGATGGACGTCACGGATGCAAGCGGCAAGACGGTGTCCTGGCACCTGGAAATGATTACGCCGAACGCGCTCAAACGGAATGGCACCACGAGGCAGGATTTCACCGCGAATATGGGGAAGCTCATGAATGCACGCGCCTGCCCCGCGAAGGTCGGCGGTGACGAACGAGGCGCGGCGGAATACATCAAGCTGGCGGACGGTATTTTGCGCATCGTCGGACAGATTCCCGAGCGCAACATGACGCCGGACAAGCTGAACTTCTGAAGGAGCTCCGAGATGAGACGGACAGCTGGAGACGTCGTGGCGGTTGTCTGCTTCCTGCTCGTGCCAATGCTCGCCCAGCGGGGCACGGGACAGGGCGGGCAACGGGGCGCGGGGCAGGGCGGTCAGCGGGGCGCCGCCCCGGCCGCGCAGGGGGTCGGGGCCGACGAGCAGGGGCAGGATCCACAGCAACCCGCGCGCCCACCAGGCCCGGTTGAGCAGGATGCGCGGCGCGCGCGCCTGGAGCCGTTGGATCGCCGCCACCTCGGGCTCGCGCTCCGCCTG